>Ga0209347_1004487_pt1 | contig 14461 bp, 11 predicted proteins | sample AutmiccommuBRH23_FD_187382 | JGI IMG/M metagenome (GOLD analysis project Ga0209347, IMG submission 187382) | Deep subsurface microbial communities from Mt. Terri, Switzerland - Autotrophic microbial communities BRH/23 (SPAdes) (version 2) | ecosystem: Environmental > Aquatic > Deep subsurface >... | reverse complement strand
ACGCGCAAGGAGAGACGCCATGTGGCCCGACACCCGACTGCTCGACCTGTTTGAGATTGAGCACCCGATCCTCCTGGCGCCCATGGCGGGGCCGAGCACTGCCGAGCTCGGCATCGCCGTCTCCGAGGCGGGCGGGCTCGGATCGTTCGCCTGTGCTACCTCGACTGCCGATCAGGTGCGCACCGCCATGGACGTGATTCGCCAGCGCACCGCCAAGCCGATCAACCTCAACTTCTTCGCCCACACGCTGCCGGAGCCGGACGCCGCGCGCGAGGCCGATTGGCGCGCGCAGTTGCGCGATTATTACCTCGAGCTCGGCCTCGATCCCGACAATGTGCCTTCGAGCACGCGCGCACCCTTCGATGAGGCCTCCTGCACCATCGTCGAAGCGTTCAAGCCCGAGGTCGTGAGCTTCCACTTCGGCCTGCCGGAGCCGTCGCTGCTCGACCGGGTCAAGGCCACGGGCGCCAAGGTCATCGCCTCGGCGACGACAGTTGCCGAAGCCAAATGGCTCGACGAGCGCGGCTGCGATGCCATCATCGCTCAAGGCAACGAGGCGGGCGGCCATCGCGGCATCTTCCTGAGCGACAGCATCGCGACCCAGCCCGGCACCTTCGCTCTGGTGCCGCAAGTGGTCGATGCGGTCTCCGTTCCGGTCATCGCCGCCGGCGGCATCTCGGACGCACGCGGCATTGCCGCTGCCCTGGCGCTCGGTGCCAGCGGCGCGCAGATCGGCAGCGCTTATCTGTTCTGCCCCGAAGCCAAGGTTTCGGACCTGCACCGAGCCGCGTTGCGCGCAGCGCGCGACGACAACACGGTCCTGACCAACCTGTTCACCGGCCGGCCTGCGCGCGGCGTGATCAATCGCGTCATGCGCGAGCTCGGCCCCATGTCCACGCGCGTGCCCGCATTTCCGCTGGCCGGCGGAGCGCTCGCACCGTTGAAGGCCGCCGCGGAGGAGAAGGGCTCCAGCGATTTCTCATCGCTGTGGGCGGGGCAGGCTGCATCGCTGGGCCGCGAGATGCCGGCCGAGCAGTTGACGCGGTTGCTGGTCGACCAGGCGCTGGAGCGTCTGGAGGCGTTGACGTCGCGTCGCTGAGCGTGGCTGCCGCCCTATTGATCCGGCAACACGTCGTGCACGACGTTGGCCTGCAACAGGACGTCGGTCGTGGGAACGTAGAGGTCGGTGCTCGGCGTCGTCACCGCGCGCTCGATGAACGCCTCGTCGAAGCCTGCGCGGCGGTAGTACTCGGCATTCAGCGTATCGCTGCGGAACGTCAGCGCGTTCATGATGCGCGTCATCATCGCGTCCATCAGGATGACGGCGGAGGCGTGAAAGCCGAGCTGGCCGTTGGGCCCGATCGCGCGGCGCTGACCGGCCGCGTAGATCACCGTGCAGGCGCTCGCGCAGCCCTGCAGGACGGCCGTTGCGAGCGGGCGTTGCCGTAGGATGTCGTTGATGCGCCGGCTCGCCGTCGTATCGCCGCCGGGGCTGTTGAGCAGCACCACGTCGATATCCGGGTTGTTCTCGATCGCCTGGCGCATGTCCTCCACCAGCGGCCAGCTCACGACACCGTCGAAGACGAGGACGTTGTCGTCCTTGGTCAGGGTGTAGGCCGCGTTGCCGCCGGAATCGCGCCCGGTCTCGATATCGCGAATGCCCTTCCAGGTGTCGACGAACTCGATGAGGGAGAGCGGCGGGCTCAGCGTGATGAGCGCGATGAGGACGAAGGCCGACAATCGCGCGAAGCGACCCGCGCCTCGGGCCTTGGCGCCGCGCCACGAGCGCCAGTCGCCGACGATCTGCCAGAGGAGGATGGCGATGGTGATGATCTCCATCACCGTGATGAAGACGAGCCGCCCGCGCGGGCTGGAATCGGCGGCGATCTCGACGGTGAGGTTGGCCGTCACGACGCCGAGCAGCAGGCTCACCAACAGCGTGTTGATGAAGATCGAGCGGCCAAGGCTGTAGCCACCGCGCCAATGCCGCGTGATGAAGTTGCCCGCCGGCGTCCCAGCCTCCGACGCCGTCCTGGCCGGCATCGCGCCGCCCTTGCCGACGACGACCGTGTCGGCGTTCGACATGTCTCCTTCTGGCCGCAGGAAGAAGATGGTGTCGCCGATCTTTAGCGGCGTTCCGGGTTGCCAGGTCGCCTTGGTGATGCGCTTGGGGCCGAGCCAGGTGCCGTTGCTGCTGGCGAGGTCCTCGATCTCGATCGTATCGCCCGTGGCCTGGATGCGCGCGTGCCTGCGCGATGCGACGTCGTCCTCGATCGTCACGTCGCAAGCCTCGTCGCGACCGATCGTGATCGGTTGCCCCGGCGAGAGCGCGACATGGCGCTCACCTAATGGACCGACTTTCCAAACCAACGCATACACGGGATCAATGCTCCAAGTATCCAAATTCCAACTAAAGCGGCGGGGCCGCGGGATCGAACAGATCGGGCTTACTGAGGATGGACCAGCGCACGGAGAAGTAGGTTGCGAGCACCAGCACGCCGACGTAGCCCAAGGAAGCCATGGGGTCGGCGCCGCCCTCGACGAGAATGAAGCCCAACAGGATCCATCCGAAGACGCAGATGATCAGCACGATCAGCCACAGCGTCTGGATCCAGCCGCTGCCCCTGATGAACTGCGCCTGCGGGTTGTGCGCCTCAACGCGGAGGCAAAGCTCGCGCGCGAGCGGAAAGAAGGTCGCGGTGCGATCGTCGAACGCGCCGAGCGAGCGGAAATGATGCGAGCGGATGTTCAACTTGCCGTGGCTGCGGGTCTTCAGCGTGCACTGGAACTGCACGCCGCCGTAGCTTGCGTACGAGAGCACGCGGACGCTGGTGATGTCGGAATAGGGGATCAAGACCGACTTGCCCTTGCTCACGAACACGAGCGCGTCGGGCTCCAGCGCAAAGCTCTGCTCGTCGGTGAACAGATGCGGGCGGACCTGATGCGTCGGTGTCGTCATGGTGTCGATCCCGTTGGCTGGCCTGCCAGCTCTCTCGCTCGTGTTCCTCGCTACCGGCTCACGGCCGCCTGCTTCAGTCGCTGCCGCGCAGCCCCTCTGCTCACGAAGTTAAGAATACCGAGCGCAGCCGCCGCAACCGTGGCGATGATATAAAGATAACGGTTCACCTGCAGGGCCGGAGGGATCACGGTGTTGGGCGACGTGTTCAGCAGCGTGTATGCGAAGGCTGCAAACAGTAGCACGTTGAAGATCACTGCGAAGACGTTGCCTGCTCCGGCGAGGAAGCTCGAAAACGACCAGCGCACCGGCATCCCGAGGTAGCCGCAGGCGCCCATGACGAGCGCGGGAATGGCGATCATGGGCGAGAGCACCGCGATAGGCACGGCGGTGGTGGTGGTGACGAACCGCTCCACGAACAGCGGATTGACGGTCATCACCGCAAGAACGGCCGCCATCATCCAGGCGGCGTTGCGCGTCGCCTGCTCGGCGCGGCGCACGATTGCTTCCGGCTGCCGGGTGGTGTGGGAAAGGAAGCGGCTCAACGGCATGTAGCCACGCAAGAAGAACAGCCCCGTCGCGGCCACCTGGAACACGGCCGCGAGCGCGAAATTCATCCCCGTCGAGAACAACAGCGCGCCTAAGAGCGCGCAGGCGAGCGCGCCCGGCAACAGCCAGCGCTCGAAGTCGTACTTGGGGATGTCGGTTTCTTCCTTCGCCTCCGGCAGCGCGGCGATCACGCGGGTCGCGATGTTGGCGAGCGCCGTGCGGGACTGGCCGCCTCCGATGGGCGACAGTACCGTCTTGTCGGGATCGATCTGGCGCAGGACGGTCGATCCGGCGGCCGTTTGCGAGAACGCGGGCTCGGGATCCTCGGGCGGATGAATGCCGGCCCAGTCCTCCACCGATTGCGGGCGCTGGGTGGTGTCGGGCGCGAGACCGCGGTCGATCGCTTCGAGAAACTCTGCGCGATAGCCGGCCGGCGCCGCGGCCGCGGCGCTCTCGCGGTCCGTATCATCCGGTTGCTTGCCGGTGACCGCCAGATAGAGAACGCCCGCCAGGCCATAAAGATCGGTCCATGGCCCGCACCGCGCCGCGTCGCCGCCGTGCAGCTCCGGCGCCGCGAAGGCCTTGTCCGTAGTGGTGCAGAGCCCGCCAGCATCGGGCATGAAGAGCTCGCAGGCCCCCGTGAAATCGACGAGCACCGGCGGCGCGCCGTAACGCACCAGAATGGTGCTCGGACAAATGTTGCCATGCATGAAGCCTGCGCCATGCACGCTCGCCAGCGCGCTCAATAGCGGTGCCGCCAGCCGGTCGATCTCGCTTTGCTTCGGCGGCTGGCCCAGATCGAAGAGCCAGGCATCGAGCGGCTCGCCGTCCTCGAAGTCGAGGACGATGAAGGTCGTCGCCTTGTCCTCGAGCACACGGTGCGCGCGCACGATGCTCGGATGGCGGAAGCGCACCAGCGTCTGGGCTTCGCGCAAAAAGCGGGCGCGCGCCTCGTTGTAGTCTTCCACGCGGTCTCTCAACGGCACCGTCTGCGCGCCGCGCTCATCGCGCGCCACGAGGCCCGCAGGCGCGAACTCCTTGATCAGCACCGGAATGGAGAGGTTCACGTCCTCCGCCTGGTAGGCGATGGAGGTCGGCTCGCTCTTGATCACCTTGAGGATGCGGTAGTCGCCGCCGATCACGGTTCCGGTTTCCAGCGGCGCCATCGTCTTGGGCATCTCCGGCTGGCGCACCTGCGTGGGCGCATCATCGCTCGCCAATGTGCCCCCTCCGCCCTTTTTCCCCCCACCCGACATCGATCGACAAGCCCCGTTGCATCAGTAGAGGGATGCGCAGCCCTGCAATGCGTTGCGCGATCCCGACAACGAGAACGTCTCGTCGATCCCGAGCTCCGTGTTCAAGAGCCGCAATTGGTTGCCGCCGCTCAACAGCTCCAGGAATTGACCGATGATGTCGGCGCTGCCCTGCTCGTTCACATGATAGATGAAGCCTGTCACCACGTCCGGCTCGGGCGCGAGGATGAACTCGAGGTCGTTGAACCTGGTGCCGACGAAGGCCTTGATGGTCGCGGTCTGAGGATTGGCAATGCCGCGGCGCTGGCGTCCGGCGAAGGCGAGCAGCACGTTGCCCCGGGTTTGCGGTGACGTATCGCAGCGGAAGTAGAAGGCGCCGCCGTCGTCGTTGCGCACGCCGGTGCCGATCACACCGTCGCGCTCGCCGTCGTCGAACCACGGGAGCGCCATCGACTGGCCGAGGCACGGTCCTAACGCTTGCCCGGCCTCGAACAGGCTGAACTCGTCCTGGATGTTGGCATCCGGGATCTGCAGCACCAACGACTGGCCCGCGGCCACCGCCTGCAGGAACCGCAGATAGTTGCCCGCTGTCTCGTCCGTCTCCGAGATCTGCAGCGTGCCGATCGTGCCTCCCTCGTTCGGCGTGAAGGTGAGGACGCCTCCGTCGATGTAATCGCCAATGAACGCATTGACCTGATGGTCGCCGCTCAAGGACAGCCCGCTCATCTGCAACTCGATGAGGCCGCTGCGCCTCGCGCCCGATCCCGCGCTGCACTTGATGTTGAGGAGCGAGCCGGCATTGCTGTTCATGCCCGCGGTCCACAGCCCATTTTGAATGCCCGCCGCGCTCCAGCCGTAGACCGCCAGCCGCCGCAAGGACGGGTCGGAGAAGATGTCGTTGGTCTGCGGGAACGGCAGGTTGTCCGGCGCAGGTGTCGGTGCGGGTACTGGTGCGGGCGTCGGCTCCGGTAGGGGCTGAAGGTTCGCCTGCTCATTCGCCTGCTCGTTGGCGTTTGCCCCCGAGCCCGTACACTCGGGCGGCGTATCCTCGCCCACTCCCGGCCGGAACGTGCCGATGATCCGATTGGCGATGTCGCGGTAGCTGGCGTTGGAGGCGGGCAGGCTCAGATCCAGCACGTTTATGATCTGCGCGTTGCACGTGAGCACCGCCAGATACGCATTGATCCGGTTGCCGTCGTTGGCGAGCAGCGAGAACCCGTCCTCGCCGGACGAGGTGACGCGCGCGTTGGCAAAGCGGGAATCGTTCGCCTGCAATTCCTGTTGATGCTGCTGCGACGTGGATCCGTCGGAATTGAAGCTCGCAAACGAGTTCACCTGGAACGTGCCGTCGGCGGTCTGGAACGACTGGCCGGCGCCGTTCTGGGGCGCAGGCTGGGCGATCAGAACTTGCGGCGGATAGGAGAAGGTGTAGCCGAAGCGCGCGTTCTCGTAGGGAATGAAGTTTGACGGAACCGGCTGGGTCTGCGCCGGCGCCGGGCGCGCGGTCTGGCCCGGAGGCGCGTTCTGCAAACCCTGCTCGAAGCTCGAGTAGATGTAATAGAGAGCGGCGAGCGCCACGAGTGCGATCCCGCCGGCAACGATACGGCGCGTGTTCGCGCTCCAGGCATCGACGGGTGCGCGAACGACGGTATCGGGCTGGTTCGACGCCGGCCTGGTCTTGATGACGGTCTGGTCGCCGCCCTTGATCACGGTCGCATCGTCGCCGGCGCCGTGCACGACCGTGTCCTCATCGGCAAGCGTCGAGAACAGCATCGTCCGCCAGGCCGCGACCGATTGCGGGCGCTCCTCGCGGCGCAGCTTCATGCCGCGATCGATGGCAGCCAGAAATCCCGGCCGGTAGTCGCCGGCATTGGAAATCTGCTCGGCGACGCGCAGGTCCTTGTCGTCGTTGAGTCGGTTGACGACCTGCTCGGGCGCCTTGCCGACGACCGCCCGATAGAGCGTGGCGGCCAGACCGTAGATGTCGGTCCAGGGCCCCTGCTTGGCGGGATCGTTCAGATGCGATTCCGGCGGCGAGTATCCCGGCGACACGAAGGCCGCGGTCGCCCGCGTCTGCTCGCCGAGCGCCTGACGCGCGGCGCCGAAGTCGAGCAGGATCGGTGCGCCGTCACTCTTTTGAATGTAGATGTTGGCCGGCTTGATGTCGCGATGGACGATGTCGGCCCCGTGCACCACGGTGAGCGCATCGAGTAGCGGGCGCACGATATCGTCGAGCTCTTTCTGCTTCGGCTTGCGCCCAAGCGAGCGCAGCCAGGATTCCAGATCCTGGCCGACGACGAAGCCCAGCACCATGTAGGCTGTGCCGTTCTCTTTGAAGTAGCGCGAGACGCGCACGATGTTGGGGTGCCTGAGACGCGCCAACGTCCGCGCCTCGGCGAGAAACCGCTCCAGTCCCCAGTTGTAGCTTGCCTCGTCCTTGTCGGAGATCGCGTGCACGGTGATGCCGGCATCGCGATAGGCGAGCGCTGCCGGGAAATATTCCTTAATGGCGACCTGGATGCCGAGGCTCTTGTCTCTGGCAAGGTAGGTAATTCCAAAGCCACCCTGGCCGAGCACGCGCTCGATCACGTAGTCCTCACCGACTACGGAGCCAGTGCCCAGTGCCTGCCTGTGCGCCATCCCTCAGCCTTCTCGTGCCTGCCCACAAACGAGCCCGCACGCATAACCTCGTCACATGACGGAGCGATGCAGGGCGAGCCGGGCTCATACAAACACAGGGACTGGCCGATTCCAACGCCGGCCGAGGCATATCCTTTTCGTCCGTCGGGAGATGCGCGCCGGGTCTGCGCGTCTTGACCGGGTCGGCAACTATCTGAGAGAGTTGTCGCCGATTTCGAATACTTAATTGTGGACCTACAACATCCCCGCGCTCGGGCGGGTGGGGCCGCGGAAGGGCGAGGCGTTTGGATGGGTGATCGCGTCCAGGTGGAGGTCATTGATCGTTTGACGGGCGAGCGCAGGGTGGAGAATTGCCCGCTGCCGCTCGAGATCGGTAAGAAGCCTCAAGCCCAGAACCATATCCAGCTTGACCCGCGCTACACGACCGTGTCGCGCATTCACGGACGGCTGGAGCAGCGCGGCCCCGGTCTCGTCTACGTCGATTGCAGCTCCAACGGCACGATCGTCGCTGGCAAGCACCTCAAGGGCGCCGAGGTCGCGCTGTCGGGCGGCGAGGCCATCCAGATCGAGAACTACGAGCTGCGCTTGATCAAGGCCGTGCCGCTTCTCGTCAAGCATACGGGGCCGAATTTGCGCCCGCGCAGCGAGTTTGCTGTCGAGGCGGGGCAGTCGCTGCTCATCAAGGCGGCGGATACGTCCATCGCGCTCATGGAGCCTGTTGGCGAGGAGAGCGAAGGCGTTGCCGCGCGGCTGACGTTCGACGGCGCCGCTGTCGTCCTGGAGATCGAGGACCCGGCGCTCGCTGCCGGGGTTAAGCGCAACAACAGCCCGATTTCGGGAACGCGCGTGGAGGCACGCTTTTTCGACGTGCTCTCGATCCGCGGCGACCGCCTGGAGCTGCTGCAACCCGACCATCAGAAGATCGTCTGCGGCAATCCCGAGTGTCATCTGCTCAACGACCTGCCGTACGAGGAGAATTGCGTCTGGTGCGGCTACTATCTCGCTGCCTCCGGCAGCTTCACGCGCGTAACGCCGCCATGACTACGAGCGAATAGCAACTGGGCGTCATAAATCTGGCGAAGATGGATCGGGGGCGCCTGCCTCGCCGAGCTGCCAAAGTAAGGGGACACGACCTGGCCGATGAGCATCGAGTTCACGTGGTACCAGAAAGAGGCACCGGACGGCCCTTCGCGTCAGACCCTGCTCCTTGACGGCCCCGGACCCTTCACGATCGGTCGCGGCAGCACCTGCGACATCGTCCTGGCCGACACGACGGTCTCGCGCCTGCATGCTCGCGTAACGCTGAGCGGCGAGGACATCGAGATCGCCGATGCCGACACGCCAAACGGCACGCGTCTCGAGGGCAACGAGATCACCAAGACGGTCTGGCCCCGCCGCGCCAAGGTGGAGATCGGCGCCTACGTCATCGAGGCCAGGCGCCCCGAGGCGGAAGGCTCGCGCACGACTGTCGCCATCCCGCCGACAGAAGGCGCCTTTCCCCCGCCCGAGTTCGACCAGGAGTTGGTCTCCGTCTCCGCGCTCAAATCCATGGGGCTCGTCTCAGCCGAGGTCGACTTTCTGACCTTGGGCGGTGGCATCGGCAGCTTCGTCTGGGTCGATCACCTGCGCGTCTTCGGCGTCGACGCAAAGAACATTCGCGCCATCGGCGTCGACCCGGCCCCCTACGGCAAGTACGAGCGGCTCTGCCGCTACTCGCAGATCCCCGTGCACGAGCGGCTGCGCTCGAATTCCATCTCCACACCCGACAACGTCTGGGGCTTTCCCGGCTACGCCAGCCGCGAGACGTGGCGCGAGCTCAGGAAGGGCAATGTCGGCGGCCTCAAGTACGTCTTCCAGGTGTTCGGCGAGCCCGCGCTCTCGGAAAGCTACACGCCGCGCGCGGGCGACGTGTTCCAGTCCATGGACAAGGAAGCGCGCCGCATCGGCTGGGACCAGATCTGGATGCCCGGCCGCGTCATGCGCGTGCGCAAGACGGGCGATGGGAGGTACGCGGTCGCCTATCGCGTGCCCGCAGATCTTGCCGGATCGGGTCCGCGCAACCGGGTTGCGATCGCGAAGTATCTCCACGTCGCGATGGGCTATCCCGCCTCCCGCTATCTCGACGATCTGCAGGAGTTCAAGCGGCGTCATCCCTCCTCGCACCGCGTGATCAACGCCTACGAGCATCACGACGCCATATACGACGACCTGGAAGCGAGCGGCGGTATCGTGCTGGTGCGCGGGCGCGGGATCGTGGCCTCGCGTATCCTGCAGCGCCTGCATGAGGCGCGCGCGCGCAACAAGAACATCCACGTCCTGCACGTCATGCGCCGCCCCATCGTGGAGGGAAAGAAGTACGATCTCGCCCGCCGCTTCGCCGCCCACGACATCGAGTATCAACCCTTCAATTGGCCCAAGGCCTGCTGGGGTGGAACCCTGCGCGAGCGTCTGGAGCGCGCTGATCCCGACGAGCGGCTGCGGCTTCTGGGCGTTTGGGGCGGAACGACGACGGCCGACAGGTCCGACTGGGACGCCATCATCACCGAGGGCAAGCGTGAGGGCTGGTACCGACCCTTTTTCGGCGAGGTCGACCACCTGGAATTGAAGGACGGCAAGATCGTCAGCCAATTGGCCTCGACGCAAGGTTTCCGCGAGGAGGTTCGCCTCGAGGCCGATTACATCATTGACTGTACCGGCCTCATTGCCGAGCTCGATGCCAACCCCGTCCTCGCCGACCTGATTGACACTTACAAGCTCGCCCGCAACAAGGCGAGCGGGCGCGGACCCGAGCAGCGGCTGAGCGGGTTAAAGGTCACCAACGACTTCGAGATCGAGGGCCTAAGGAACGGCTCGGGCCGCGCATATGCGGCCGGCGTCATGGCGCTCAACGGTCCCTATGCGGCCGTCGACAGTTTCCTGGGGCTGCAATACGCGGCCCTGCGCTCGGTCGATGATCTTTCGGCGCACCGCGCGCCCGGGGTCGGCGGGATGGGACCGATCTATTCGCTGATGCAGTGGATGAAGTGGTGCCGCGGAGAGGCGCCATGAGGGAGATGACGCGATGACCCCGACGCTTGCCGGACGCTGGCAGACACGCCTGCTTCTTTATCTGGTCGTCGGCCTGCCGGTGACCTTGCTCTATTCGCTCTATCTCGATTTCGAGGGCGACGGCTTCTACGATCCGTTCGTGTTCCTGACGACCCTGCTAATGGTCGGCCTGCTCCTCGATCCCGTCTACAACTACATCCAGCGGTTTCGCTGGGACAACGACTGGCCGTTCGCCTTCTTCGTCTTCTTCACCTTCATCGAGTTCCTGATCACGCTCGGACTCCTAAATGCCGGCGTCCTCGATCCCTTCCTGACCTACCGCATTGAGAACGACACCGCGCTCGTGCACTTCTCCTGGGTGCTCTTCTTCTCCTTCGTCTCCGTTCTGGCATTCATCCAGGTGTTCTTCATCCGTTGGCGCTTCAAGGGCGGCGAGCTTGGACGACTGTGATCGTCATCGTCTGGCGGTGGCGCCGGATCACCTGAGGGGGATGCCATGAGCGCCGCCGGCCTTTCCGTTTCCGAGGCGGAGACGCGTGCGCTCGTGCACAAGTGCGTCAAGGCTTACGTCGGCCTGCTGCTAATCGTTTATGTCGCCCTGCTATATGTTCATGTCGGCGACATTGTACGCTTCTTCTCGCACATCTGGCTGTTCGGGCCGATCGGCGTCTTCGGAGCCATCATCGCCAACTCGACGGGCACCGGCGGTGGCGTCGTTTTCGTGCCGGCCTTCAACACGCTGAGCTCCGCCTCGGCCGCGGGTACGATCCCGATGGAGATCAGCGTCGATCCGGTGAAGACGATCGGCATCAGCTTTCTCATTCAGTGCTTCGGCATGTCGATCGGATCCTCCGTCTGGATCGACCGCTTCTACGGCGCCGGCCAGTCCGCCCGCCACGAGCACATCGACGGCTACACTTTCATCGCCGTTATCTTCGCGGTTTGCGCTGCCGCGCTGCCCGCACTCGTGCTCACGCAGTATTTCCTATTTGCAAACGTTGACGGCAAGGTGCTGATCACCGCGTTCAAGTGGTTCTCACTCATTCTCGGCATCGTGCTGCTCGTCTTCACCTGGGCGCTCAAGCGCATCAAGCCGAGCCGGTTCACGCCGGGTTTCACCGACTTTTACTGGCTGCTCGGTCTTGGTGCGCTCGGCGGCGTGATCACGGCCTTTTTTTCCGTCGGCGTTGGGGAGCTCATCGCCGTCTACCTCATCCTGCGCAAGTTCCCGACCACGTCCGCCATCGCGGTTGCCGTCGTGGTCTCGGTGCTGTCGGTGCTTTCAGGCGTCAGCTATCACGTCATCAACGGCAATATCGTCTGGCCGGTCGCGCTCACCGCCGTTCCAGGCGCGATGATCGGAGGTTTCGTGGCGCGGCTGTTTGCGAACTGGCTGGGCCCGTTGTGGCTCAAGACGTTCGCGTCGCTGTGGATCATCTTCTCCAGCGCCTTCCTGATCCTCGGACCCGCACTCGGCCTCTTGGCCAAATAGCTGGCGGCGCGGTTGCGCTGCGCGGCTCAAGTTCCGGAGCGATCGGGCTCGGGTGCGATCAGGCGGCGCGGTGTCGCGCTGAGCGATATGCGTCGCGCGAGCGCGATGCTCGGCCTCTCGACGATCCACCAGAGCAGCGCCGCGAAGACCACGCACGCGGCGATCGAGACCAGCCACCAGAGGCCTTCCCACAGCGGGCCGCGCCCGGGAAACATGGAGCCGATCCGGAACACGGCTCCGGTGATCGGGTTGTGCGTCAGGTAGAGGGAGTAGGAGACGATCCCTAGGAACTGAAGCCATCGCCAGTTGAGCATCGTGGCAAGCCGCCCCCGAATGCCGACAAGCCAGATGCTCAAGGCGGTGATGGTGCTCACGAGAAAGAACCATTGGCCGCGCATCACTGCCGCCACCGCCATGATTCCCGCAAAGACCAGGAACGGCACGACCGCCTGCGGGTTGCGCCAGGCCCAGTAGGCAGCAACGCCGACGAAGAAGGTACTCCACAGTGGCAGGAACAGCCCGGGCCATGGCGTACCTTCAACGATTCCGGCCGCCCACAACAGACCGACCAATCCTGCGATGACGAGCGCGGCGGCCGTGGCCCGTCCCTGCAACGGCTTGTCGGGATCGTTGCCGGACAGCCAAAGCAGCATGACGTAGACGAAGTAGAACTGGATCTCCAGACAGAGTGTCCAGAACACGGCGTTGATCTGCGGATAGCCGAGCAGATCTTGTGCGTAGACGAGGTGCGCCAGCATCTGTCCGCCGCTGATCTCCGGCAGGGCCTTGCCCTTGACGACGAGAGAGGACAGGACCGCGAAGGCGAGCACGATCATGATCGCGGCCCAGTAGGGCGGATCGAGGCGGACCGCCCGGCGCAGCATGAAGCGGCCGACCGAAGGCAGCGTCAGGCGTCTTTCGTAGACCGAGTTCGCGATCACAAAGCCGCTCAGGGGAAAGAAGATCGCGACGCCCAGGCCGCAGATCTCGAAGATGCTGCCGAACCATGCCGGCAGCGCCGCAATCAACGTCGGGATATGGCCGCCTTCGATGGCGTGAAAGAGGACGACGCCCAGAGCGGCGATCGCGCGCAGAGCATCGAGAAACGCGTAGCGCTGCTTCTGAGAGGTGCGCCGAAGCAACATACTGTGCGGTGCCGCTTTTTGACCGATGCGTGGAATTTGAAATGAAGTGGATGCAACCACAGCCGCCGGCGCGATTAAACAGGCGGCTGAGGAATTGCTTAACCCGCGCGCGTTTCGTGCTGGGCAACCCGCGAGAACGGGCTGCTCGGGCGGCGGTGTGCTAAGGGGCGCGGAAAGGTCAGGCGGCCTTGGAGTTCGTGAGCAGCGATGTTGCGTCGGGGGCCGCGTCGTTGAGGCCGTGAAGCGCAATCACCTTCGGACGCTGCAGTTTCGCCAGCGCTTTCAGATCGAAGCGCGTGTAGTTCATGCTCTTGTAGTCGCGCACGAAGAACAGCTTGCGGTCGAGATCGGCCAGGCTCGTCCAGGACGTGAACTCAGTCGCGTAGGTCTCCTCCGCGGGATGATCGAGTCCGGCGACCTCGAGGTGGCCTCCACCCTCTTGCGGATAGTCGATCGTCAACCCGCGGGGCCGATCGAAATTGTTCATGATGTGGGCGAGCGTCTGCACTGCCTCGTCGGCGGTGCGCGCCTTTTCGGTAAACTGCGCGTAGAAGGCGGCGCGAACGAACCGGCCGACCGAGGTGTTCGAAGCCGGCAGCCCCGCGGTCGCAATGCCCGAATCCGGTTGGACCGCCCGATAGCCGCCGAAGCTTGCGCTCGATTTATCGACATTGGAGAGGAACGTGTAGTTGTTCAGGTTGGTGAGATGCCAGCCGAACTGCGGACCGTTGGTCATGACGCCGACGGGGTTGTCGTGGAGCGTCATCTCGCCCTGGTGAAACTCGACGACGAGGCAGTCACCCGAAGCGTCGTGCACGACATAGTGAAACGGCGATACCGCACCCCGCAGGATGGCGAGCGGCTCGAGCAGCACGGGCTGCTCACCGAGCGCCTCCTTGACCTCCGTGACGGACGCGAACTGGCTGAGCGCCCAGGTGCCGAGATCGGAGGCCGACAGGACGGCACGCGTCATGGCAACCGACTGCTGCGTCCCCGAAGCCGCGGGGTAGGAGAGAAGGCTGAACGTCAGCCCCTGATCGTTGACGCCTTCGAGTGCCTTCAGATCCGCGATCCCGATCGGCGCGGCGGCGGTGGGGATGCGGGCCGGCATCGCTACGGTCAGCGCGGCGTGCTTCGTCGTGTATTCGAGCGGCGCGTGCCCTGCAATGTGAGAGGACATGGCAAGGCCGGCGGGAAACCATACGATCTGATAGGGCAGGTCGATCGTCAGCTCGAGCGTGCGACCGAAGTAGGCATTTCCGGTGGCGTCGCGATAGCTCAGCGAGGTGCACATGGCGTCAGTCTCTCCGGCGCGGAGGCGTTGAGGGCGACGGCCGGCAGGCTTGCGATCGGCGGGCGGCCGGCTGTCGGGGCACAG
>Ga0209347_1004486_pt1 | contig 14468 bp, 15 predicted proteins | sample AutmiccommuBRH23_FD_187382 | JGI IMG/M metagenome (GOLD analysis project Ga0209347, IMG submission 187382) | Deep subsurface microbial communities from Mt. Terri, Switzerland - Autotrophic microbial communities BRH/23 (SPAdes) (version 2) | ecosystem: Environmental > Aquatic > Deep subsurface >... | reverse complement strand
CGCCGGTCCCGCAGGAAGCGCCCGCGCCTTATTTTGCCGCTGCTTTTATTAGCTTTGCGCATGACTGGCCCCTATTTGCCGATATGCAGCTTGGTGATCTCGCTGCCGATCTGGCGATAGATGTCCTTCAGCTCATCGCCAGTCGCCGCGTAATAGACCTGATCAGGCCCCGACGCGCAGTTATTCAAAAGGTCGGTGACGTTCGTGCTGGAGCTGATGTCGAAGCCGATCGTGTAAACGATGACGCCGGCGGTCTTCATGGCTTCGCACACGTCTTTCGCCTGGGTGTACGGATTTCCGTTTGTGGCGTTACAGTTGATGTGGTCTGCAGAGCCGCCGCTGCCGCTGCCCGCGTTATCGGCGATGACACCGTTGCAATAGGGGGTGTTGAACTCGCCATCGGTCATGATGACGGCGACTTTGGTGACTTCCGGATCGTTATAGGGGCCGGGAACGTTTTCGGCGTCAGGCCACATATAGCCGAAACTCGGAGACAGCATGTACCAGCCCCACGCCACCCCGATCTGACCCGCCGTGGAGCCCGAAGCCGCATAGGTGTCGATTGAAGCCTTCAGGGCCGCCTTATCGGTCGAAAGCGGCACGATCGACGCGGACGGGCAGGTATTTCCGGAACCTTTGTAAAGGCGCCCGACAGAAGCCGACGACGGCGCGGCGTCCGTATACTTTTCAGCTCCGATCCGCTCCGACACGCAGGAGGTGACCTTGAACGCCCGTTTGTCGTTGTCGGAGTTCGTAAAGTAGTAATACTCGCAGCCTTGGAGCGTACACCACGCTGATCCGCCCGATGTGTAGTTGTTATATTCCGCGCCAATTGATCCATTGAGAGTGAAAGTGTTTCCGTCCACTTTCGTTATGCGCCAGACATCATCGGAATACCCGGAGTTCATGACATCGTTGTTGATCTCCGTCATGCCGACGACGCCGTTGATATGCACGTAGTCATCTGTGGAGAAACCGTGCGAAGCAGCCGTTACGATGACTTCGCATTTTGTGGTGACGCATTTGGTCGCCGTGTCGCCGCTAGAGCTGTCGTAAGATCCGCTCCAGGAAGTGCCGTCCACGCCGGAAAGCTTGAAAGTGTTGCTTGTAACGCTGGTGACGGTATAAGCCGCATCGTTGATTTTGCAGTCCAACCTGCATGAACCCGAACCGCCAGTTCTTTTCACGCCTTCGATCCACACGGTGTCGCCGTTGGAAAATCCATGGCTGCCCGATGTCGTGACCTTGACCGGATTAAGTTTTTCAACATTCGTGATGTTTTGGGCCGACCCGATCTTACCGACAGCGTTGGTGATCGTTTTCCCTGCGGGAATTGATCCGCGAGCCTGGCTCGCATAGGAGCCGGCGTTCACGCCCATGGAATAGGGAACAAGCGCCGCCTTCGAATACCATTCGCTCTGGTCTTCTCGCACGACGATGTCGACCATTTCCTTGGCCGCGGCTTTCAAATCTGTGATTCTCGATCCGCCCATGGAGCCGGTGATGTCCATGACCATGGCGACTTCGATATTGCCGTCGTCGCGACGAACGATGGCCGTATCGGTCGCAAGGTCGAGAGCGGCGAGATTATTATTTGCGCTGCCGAACTGCAGCATGCCGCCGATGCCGAGAAACAGTGTTTTTATGCTTCCGGTGGCCTTGGGCGTGATCCTCGACGTCGTCAGCTCAAAATCTACATTGAGATCGTCGACTAGACTTGCGTGCTTGAAATTTTCCTGGAAGAATTTCTTTCCTTGCTCTTTGAGATATTCTTCCCTCGCTTCGCCGGAAAGATCCTTGATTTCCGGCCCGTTCAACGCGTCGATCTGCGCCATGGCGAGACCGGCCGCATCCATCGACTCGATGAGGTCCGCGCGCACGGTGTTATAGCGCGTGAAGTCGACCGCGCCGCCGACGAACAGCATCAGCACGCCGAGCATGAACACGAAGATGATGGCGATGTTGCCGCGGCGGTCGGCGCCAAAGCGGCGGACAAGCCGTGTCGGCGGCGATTGCAAATGGCCGGCGAAACGACGCAATGAAAAACAGTCGGCAAGACGCGCCATAAAGAGCACCCTCACGAAGCGCGCAAAAAGCGCACGCTGACGACGCTAATTTACGGCGCGGTTCATTAATGCGCTGTAAGGATATTTGGTTAAGCGATTGCTGGCGTAAAATTTCAGCCGCGCGCGGCTTGCGCCTGATCTTTTGCGCTCAAGCCGCGAAAATTCACGGCGGAAGACGGTTAATTTTTGCGCCGCAATTATGGTTTATGAAGGCTAAGCTTTGATGAAAATTCAAATTTTATTTTCAAACGCAAGCTTTTCGTCGTCTCTTTCCGCAAAGATATTTAGCTGGCGCGCCGGTTTTGCGAAAAACCGGATCGCGCTTTTTCGACCGCCGCCTTACGCAAGAATATCCGTAAAGAGCTCCTCCGGCGCCGGTTCCGGGCTCTCGAGGGAAAACTCCGCCGCCTCTTTGACGATCGCCTTGATCTCGGCGTCGATCTTTTTGAGGGCGGCTTCGTCGGCGTGACCGCCGTCAAAAATCCGTTGCTCGCATCGCTTGATCGGATCGTTGTGCTCGCGCACGTCGTCGACTTCCTCCCGCGTGCGATACTTCGCCGGGTCCGACATCGAGTGGCCGCGGTAGCGGTAGGTTTTCATCTCGAGAACGTAAGGCCCCTTGCCCTCGCGCGCGTGAGTCACCGCCTCGCGCGCCGCTTCGCGGACGGCGAGCACATCCATGCCGTCGACTTCCATGCCGGGAATGCCGAACGCGGCGCCGCGACGGTAAAGATGCGTGTCGGAATGCGAGCGCTTGACGCTAGTGCCCATCGCGTACTGATTGTTTTCGATGATGAACACGGCCGGCAGCTTCCAGAGCTGCGCCATGTTCATCGCCTCGAACACCTGCCCCTGGTTCGAAGCGCCGTCGCCGAAATAGGTGAGGCTGACGCTGTCATTGCCGCGATAGCGGTTGGCGAAGGCGAGCCCGGCGCCGAGCGGGATCTGCGCGCCGACAATGCCGTGGCCGCCGTAGAACTCCTTCTCTTTCGAGAACATGTGCATCGAGCCGCCCTTGCCCTTCGAATAGCCGCCGACGCGCCCGGTCAGCTCGGCCATCACGCCTTTCGGGTCCATGCCGCAGGCGAGCATGTGGCCGTGGTCGCGGTAGCCGGTGATGGTCTGGTCGCCCTGCTTCTTCACCGCCTCGACGCCGACGACGACCGCTTCCTGACCGATGTAAAGGTGGCAGAACCCGCCGATATGACCCATGCCGTAGAGCTGACCCGCCCGCTCCTCGAAGCGGCGGATGAGCAGCATGTCCTCGTAATATTTGAGCAGCTCCTCGCCGGTCGCAGTGAGGTTGGTTTTCGCGGCTTTTTTCTTGCCGTTCGAGGCGTCGGCGGGCATCGGCAGGTCTCCGTTGAGCGTCGCGCCTGTCTACGCGGCGAGGCGGCGGGAGACAAGGCCGGCGGCGACTTCGCCCTGCGCCGGGCGTCGCTAAACGCCTATTTCGACGGAGAGCTTTGCGGGCGGAGCATCCGCTCCAGCTCCGTTTTCGGGATGACGACGTCGTCCTTGTGGGCGTAGCCGAGCACCGCCCGCACCCGCTCGTCGACCATGTCCGGGTCGAGGGATTTAGGGTTGAGGAGGTCCGCCCTCAGTTCAAGCGTTCGGCGCCGATCTTTAATCTCGGCGAGTTCGGCGGCTTTCGCGTCAGCCTCGGCGCGGAGTTCGCGCAGGCTGCGATAGCCGGCGGCCCCCGCGACGGCTCCATAGGCGAGATAAACGACCCAGCAGGCCAGCAGCGCCGGCGCCGCTACATCTCTCAAGAATCGCCCTAAGCTACGCATTTTTCCCGCCCCTTCCGACGCGACTCAGCAGAATCGCATACGGTTAACGAAGCGTTAAAATCGCGCGCCTGAGATGCGATTAGCGCGCGAGCATCGCCTTGCCGGCGTAACGCGCGGCGTCGCCAAGCTCTTCCTCGATCCGCAAAAGCTGGTTGTATTTCGCGGTGCGGTCCGAGCGGGCGAGCGAGCCGGTCTTGATCTGTCCGCAATTCGTCGCGACCGCGAGATCGGCGATGGTCGCGTCTTCGGTCTCGCCGGAGCGATGCGACATCACCGCGGTGTAGCCGGCGCGATGGGCCCGCTCGACCGCGCCGAGCGTTTCGGTCAGCGTGCCTATCTGGTTGACCTTGATCAGGATCGAGTTGGCGCAGCCTTTCGCAATGCCCTTCGCGAGACGCTTTTCGTTGGTGACGAAAAGATCGTCGCCGACGAGCTGGCATTTGGCGCCGATCTTATCAGTGAGCGCGCGCCAGCCCTCCCAGTCGTCTTCGGCCATGCCGTCTTCGATCGACACGATCGGATAGCGCGCGACGAGGTCGGCGTAGTAGTCGGCCATCGCTGCGGGCTCAAGCGTTTTGCCCTCGCCTTCGAGATGATAACGGCCGTCCTTGAAGAATTCTGTCGAAGCCGGATCGAGCGCGATGTAAACATCCTCGCCCGGCTTGCGGCCGGTTTTCTCAATCGCCTTCATGATGAAGCCGAGGGCTTCGTCCGCTGACTGAAGGTTCGGCGCGAAGCCGCCCTCGTCGCCGACATTGGTGTTATGGCCGGCGTCTTTAAGGCCCTTCTTCAGCGCATGAAAAACCTCCGCGCCGGCGCGCAGCGCTTCGGCGAAGCTTTCGGCGCCGAGCGGCATGATCATGAATTCCTGGATGTCGATCGGGTTGTCCGCGTGCGCGCCGCCATTGATGATGTTCATCATCGGCGCCGGCAGCACGCGCGCGCTGACGCCGCCGACATAACGGTAAAGCGGCAGGTTCGCCGCTTCCGCCGCTGCTTTGGCGACGGCGAGCGACACGCCGAGAATGGCGTTGGCGCCGAGGCGCGCCTTGTTCTCTGTTCCGTCGAGCGCGATCATCGCTTCGTCGATCTCGCTCTGCTCTTCGGCCTCCATGCCGGACAGCGCGTCGAAGATTTCGCCGTTGACGGCTTCGACCGCTTTCAGGACGCCCTTGCCGGAATAGTTCGCGCCGCCGTCGCGAAGCTCATGGGCCTCGTGCGCGCCCGTCGAGGCGCCGGAGGGAACGCCGGCGCGGCCCATGGAGCCGTCCTCGAGCACGACATCGACTTCGACAGTCGGGTTGCCGCGGCTGTCGAGGATCTGGCGGCCGATAATATCGACGATGGCGGTCATGGAGGCTCTCCGCTGAAACTGGATGCAGGGAGCCTCTAAGACCGGAAGACGAACGACGCAACCGTCCTATCGGTTGCGCTCGCGGGGACCGCTGGAATCGCCGTCCGGCTTTTTCCATTCAGGCGGACCGCCCCGTCCCCTTCCGCCGGAGCGAGGCGGCGGACTTGACGGTTGGCTGGCGGGCGGCGTGGCGCTGGGCGGCGGCGGGCTTGAAGGCCGCGCAGGCGGCGGCGTCGACCGTCCGCCGGAAGGTTGGCTCGGCGCCGCGCGCGGCGGCCGGCGCGGCGAACCGCCGCTCGATGGCCGTTGACGGTCCGGCGTCGCGGAAGGGTTCCGCGGCCGGCCCGAGCCGGCATAGGGAGGCTGCCCATTGTTGGGCTGGCTCCGCCAGTTGCGATTGCGGTTTCCGTCGCGATCTCCGTCCCGCTGACCGTCTCCTCTTCGGCCGTCGCCTTTGCGGCCGTCACTCCCCCGGCGCTCGTCGTTGCGCCAGCGATCCTTGTCGCGATTCCGGTGACGGCGGTCATTGTCGTAATAGCGCCGGTCGTAGCGATTGCGCCCGCTATAACCGTATCGGTTGACGACGCTGAGCGAGAACGAATAGCCGCTTTGCGGGTACCAGGAGCCGTAGCTGCCGTACCAGGGCGAGCCGTAGCCATAGGCGTAGGACGGGCCGCCATAACTGTAAGGCGAATAGGCGCTGTTGAAGCACTGGTTCGCTTCCGCCTCGCACGCGGCGTGACAGGCGCCGTAGCCGGCGTCGCTCGCCAGATACTCGCAGTCTCGATAACAGGCGCCGGCCCGATTATCGCACAGCGAAAAACTGGACGCATACGGATAAGTCGTTACGCAGCCGGCGAGCAGCCCGAGGCTGATCGCCGCGATAAGGAATTGAAAATTGAGGCGCATGCGGATCCCCTGCTCCCACGCCATCGCAGGTTCTTCCGAAACCGGCGATGCTGCTTCGCTCTCCATTGTTCGCGCTCGATGCGAACACTCGTTGAGAAACGATGCAAAGGCCCCACGCCCGTTACAATTTTAGACTGAACCCAGTACGTAAAGCAAACCGCTCCGGACAAGGTCCGGAGCGGCGCAGGATCGTGGTCGAAGTAAGGCGAAACGAGGGCGAAACGCGCTCAGTCTTCGCGCGGCTCAAGCACCTGGCGGCCGCGATACTTGCCGGTCTTGAGATCGATATGGTGCGGACGGCGAAGCTCGCCGGAATCCTTGTCCTCGATGTAGGCGGCGCCGGCGAGGCTGTCATGGGAACGGCGCATATTGCGTTTGGAGGAGGAGGTTTTCTTCTTAGGAACGGCCATGGCCCAAGGCCCCTTGCTTCAATGATTCTGGAGCCGTCGAGGCGAGGCCCCGCGGCGGAGCGGGCCATGTAGCCGAACCGGCGCCCCAAGGCAAGGGCTGCAAGGCCTCCCGACCGGGGCAATTCGCCTCAAATTGGCGGCAAATTTGAGCGGCCTGTTTCAGCGCGAGGCAAGCCGGTCCCGCTAGGGTTCGCCCCAGTTCGCTCGCCTTTCAGTCGCTCTGGGACCGATCCGTTGCGTAGACCCATCACTTTCGGCGTCATCGTCGGCATGACGCTGTTCGCCTCTTTCACCCCGCAGGCGGGCGCCCAGATGGGCGTCGATATGCGCTGGGAGGTGCTGGCCGCCGGCGAGCGCCGGATCATAGACCGGCTCGCGGCGCAGTTTTACGAGGAAGACCTGCGATACGCCCAGTCGAGCCAGATCGAGGCGCATACGAGCGAACTTTACGCCCATGCCAACCCGAACGAGCGCGACCGTTTCCGCAACGAACGGCGCGCCTCGTGGAACGCCATGACCGACGCTCAGCGCCGGACCCTGCGCGGCGCCAAGCGGCCTTCCTACCGCAACCTAACGGAGGCCCAGAAGGCGCCTTTCCGCCGCTACGCCATCGACCAGCTCGGCGCAGCCGGCGCTATCGACCGGGAAGCGCTTGAGGCGGCGCTCAGGAAGGATATCTAGCCCAACGCCTGCGCGAGGTTCCCAAGTATCATCGTCCAGCCCTTTTCCGAACGCTCTTTATACTCAGCGTATTCGGCGGGCATTTCCTGCGTCAGCGTCAATTCGCACCCGTCGCCAACGGGCAGAATCTCGACGACGACCTTTGCGGCGTTGACGTCGTAATTCTCGACTGAAAACGAAAAGACGAGCCGACGCGGACGGTCGATCTCCAGATAGACGCCGTAATGCGCCGCCTCGCCGTCTTTGCGGCGGTCAACAAAAAGGAATTTCCCGCCGACTTTCGGATCGATCTCGGCCCGGATCATTTCGCCCTCCGGCGTGGCGAAGAGGAAGCGCGGCGCGATATCAGGATCGAGCCAGGCGTCGAAAACGCGCGCCGCGCTCTGCTTGTAGGCGCGGGTCACGACCACTTTCAGCATAGCGCTCATGCTCCGTGCCTTTTTTCGTACTCATCCTCGTACCGCACGACGCTCGCCCAGAAGGGCGGCTGCGGCGCGTCGGTCAGAACGGCCTCAAGCATGTCGAGATGGATATGCCACCCGCCTGAAACGCCGATCATCGTCTCGCGTTTTTCGAGCAGCGAATGCGTGAGCGTCAGCATGACTTTATCGCCGCGCGCTTCGAGCTCGATGCGCACCTTGGTGCGCTCGCCGTTCTCTTCCGGCCAGTCGAACACCAGAAGCCTGGGCGGCGAGGCTTCGAGAACCGTACCGTCAAACTTTATCTCGCCATTTTGGTCTTCATACTTTTTCGGCGGTTTTTCATCGGTGATGCGGCTGTGGTTGAAGTGAAACTCCGCCTTGCCGCCCGGCTTCAACTCGGTCTCGCCGCCGGCGAACCATTTCATGCGCTTTTCGGGCTCGATGAGATAGGCCCAGACGCGCTCGATCGGGCCGGGCAACAGCCGCTCGAAGCGTACTGTCGTCTTGTCGATGCGCTTTCCATAATCGTTCATAAAGCGGCTCCTTTCGTCATTTCGTTGAGGGTTATGCAGCTCCCCAACGCGCCTCATACTCTTCTCCAAGGCGCGCGTGCGTCGCCCAGAACGGAGCCGGCGTTTCGCCGGCGAGCTTTGCTGAAAGCAGTTCGAGATGCGCGTGCCAACCGGCGGCGTTGCCGATGACGCGGGAGGGGCTCGACAGCTTTGTTTCCGTCAGCGTCAGGAGCACCTTGTCGCCGCGGGATTCGAGTTCGAACCGCGTTTCGATATAGTCATCGCCATCGTCGCCGCCCCAGACCAGCAGCCGCGGCGGATCGACTTCGAGAACTTCGCCTTCGAACCGCATTTCCTTGTTGAACGCTTCGAACTTTTTGGGCGGCTTGTCGTCCGGCGTCGTCAGCGCGCTGTGATTGAAAATGAACTCGGCGCGGCCGCCCGTCTTCATTTCCGTGACGCCGCCGGCGAACCACTCCGCCCTCTTCTCAGGCTCGGTCAAATAGGCCCACACGCGCTCGATCGGGCCGGGCAGCAACCGCTCGAAGCGAATGCTCATCTTGTCGATGCGTTGGCCATGATCGCTCATTTTCTTTTCCTTTTCCGCTTCGCGTCATCCTCCAGGAGAGCCTGCTCAAGAGCGTCGAGGCGGCTCGTCCAGAAAGCGCGCTTCTCTTCGATCCAGCGCGCCGCTTCATCGAGAGGCGCGGCGTTGAAAGAGAGAAAATGCTCGCGCCCGACCTTCCGTCTGCGGACGAGGTCGGCGCGTTCCAGAAGCTTGATATGCTTGGAGACTGAATTCAGCGAAATCGAGAACGGTTCGGCGATGTCGGTCACCCGCGCCTCGCCGGCTTCAAGCCTTGCGATGATGGCCCGCCGCGTCGGGTCGGCGAGCGCCAGCAGAGTGTGATCCAGGCCCGCGGAGTGCATGGCTTCTCCTATATTCATCCTTATGGGTGAATATCAGGCGAGGACGGCTGAATGTCAAGCGCGGCGTCGATGAATCCTATTTAAGCGGCGAGCCCCATCATCGCGCGCGCTTCCGCCGCGCTCGCGACCTCGCGGCCGGCGGCGCGCGCATATGCGCTGAGCCTCTCGATCATCGGCCCGTTCGACGAGGCTTTCTCGCCGTCCGGCAGATAGAAACTGTCTTCGAGCCCTGTCCGGAGGTTGCCGCCAAGCTCGGCGGCGCGCTTGTGCACATGCCAGACTTCCTCCCGCCCGATGACTGTCGCCTGCCACGGCATCTCAGGTTTCTTGTATTTAATCAGTATCGGGAGGAGATCGGGATCGGCGGGCATGCCGCTTGCGACCCCCATGACGAAATTATAATCGGCGTGATCGGTCATGCCGTTCTCGATATAGAGCCCGACCGAACGGACGATGCCGAGATCGAAACATTCGAACTCGGGGATAATGCCGACTTCCTTCATCACGTCGATATAATCGGTCACCTTCGACACCGGATTGTCGAACACCATCGGCGGCCACGCCCACTCGCCGCTTGAGCGCGTCTTCAGGTAATTGAGCGTCCCGGCGTTGCAGGCCGCCATTTCAGGCTTGCAGGCGCGCAGATAATCGAGAACGTAATCGTATTTCGGCCCGACGACGCCGGTGGTCATGTTGATGATGACGCCGGGACAGGCGGCGCGGATCGCCTCATTTATCTCGTTGCAGATCTTCGGATCCCAGGTCGGCAAGTGTCCCTTGCCTTTTTCCTGGCTGCGGTAGTGAACGTGCATGATCGCCGCGCCCGCGTCGTATGCGCGCTTGGCCTCGGCGGCCATCTGAACCGGCGTCACCGGAACCGGGTGCTGTTCGGGATTGGTGAGCACGCCCGTCAGCGCGCAGGTGATGATCGCCTTGTCGCTCGCCGCGCCGTTCATCCGTCTCTCCCTTTTAGCGATTGAACCGTTCTCTCTCCTTTCGCGCGCGCACGAAAAAGGGCGGCGCCAGCGAGCAGCGCCGCCCCTCGGTCAATCCGGGAGAGAGACTTAGAGATTCGGATCGACCGGTTCCTCGACAGGCTGCTCCGCAGTCGGGTCGGTAATGTCATCGATCGCATCGTTCGCGTCGTCATTGTCGAGCGGGTTATCGAGCGTGTCGTCGTCGAACGTGTCCTCGATCGCCTCGCCGGTATCGTCGAGACCCTCGTCGATGGCGTCGACCGCTTCGTCGCCGGCGTCTTCGACATCGTCGGCGGCTTCCTCAGTCCAGTCGCCGACATCGTCAGCCACATCTTCGATGGCGTTGCGGTCGCCTTCCATGGCGTCTTCAGCCTCGTCAGCCGCATCGTCGGCTGCGTCTTCGATGTCGTCCGCCATGTCGTCGGCGTCGTCCGCGGCGTCTTCCGCCGCATCTTCGGCGTCATCGGCCCAGTCGTTCGCCGTGTCGTCGACCGCCGCATCGGTTTCGCTTTCGTAGGAAATGTCGCCTTCTCCGACATAGCCCGCGTCGGCGTCGGCGCGCAGATTTTCAAGCTGCTGCGCATTGAGCTCCGCCGCAGTCGGCTCGCCATCCTGCGCGCTCGCGCCTGTAATCAGAAACGGCGCGCACAACGCAAAAGCGGAACCTGCCAGAAGTGATTTTTTCATCGTGGACATAGTCGCCTCGCTGGGTTGCTTCTATGTCCGGCCAACAGAATTCTTTACACTGAGTTCCAGCGCCAGCGCGCGGGAAGCTTGAACATCTGTCCAGCTTGCGGAATTGTAATGCGCTGGCGACCTGCATCCTCATACCGCCTCCTCCAGAACCACGATCACCGCGCGGATCGGCACCTGTTCGCCCTGCCGCGCCCTCACGTCGGCGACTACGCCGTCCCGCGGCGCCGCAAGGCGGTGCTCCATCTTCATCGCCTCGATAGTGGCGACGGTCTGACCTTTCGAGACGCGCGCGCCCTTTTCGACGCCGACGCCTGTCACAATGCCGGCCATCGGCGCCTTCACCGTGTCGGCGCCGGCCCCCGCCTCGCTTGCTGGCGCGAAAGTCATGTCGATGAAACGCCGCGAGACGGATCCGAGGCGGATGTCCGCCGCATCGCCATCGCGCGCATAGGCGGCTGCGCGGATCGCGCCGTTCTCGCGGAACCGAATCGACGTTTCAGTTTTTTCCAGAATGGCGATCGTCGCGGTCTCCTCCCCGAGGCTGGCGTAAATCGTCGCGCCGTCGATAGACGCCTGCGCCTTCAATACCGCGTCGTCATGGGCGAGCGTCAGCGGGAACGAAGCCGCGCCGCGCGACGACCAGCCGGCGAGCAGCGAGCCGAACGGGGCGTCGGTCAGCGCGGCGGCCGCGAGGGCGATTTCCAGCGCGCCGACCGGCGCCGGCGCCGCGAGCCTTTCGAGATTGGCTTCAATATGGCCGGTGTCGGCCTCGCCGCCTGCGAACGTCTCATCGCGCAGAAGCGAGAGCAAAAACGGCGTATTGGCCGTCACGCCGAGGATCGTCGTTTCTTCCAGCGCCGCCGCCAGTTTCAGCCGCGCCTCATCGCGCGTCGCGCCATGTGAGACGATCTTGGCGATCATCGGGTCGTAAAAGCTCGTCACCTCGTCGCCGGTCTCGACGCCCGTGTCGACGCGCACGCCTTCGGGAAAGCGGACCGCGCTGAGGCGCCCCGTTTGCGGCAGGAAGCCTTTCGCGGGATCTTCCGCATAAAGACGGGCCTCCATCGCCCAGCCGTCGAAACGCACATCGGCTTGCGTCAAGGGGAGCGTTTTTCCTTCGGCGATGTCGAACTGCAAACTCACGAGGTCGAGACCCGTGATCGCCTCGGTGACCGGATGCTCGACCTGAATCCGCGTGTTCATTTCAAGGAAATAAAAGTCGCGCTTCGCCGGATCGTAGAGAAACTCGACGGTGCCGGCGCTGCGGTAACCTACGGCGCGCGCCGCCTCGACCGCCGCCGCGCCCATCCTTTCGCGGGTCGCCGCATCGACAACCGGCGACGGCGCTTCCTCGATCACCTTCTGGCGGCGGCGCTGAAGCGAGCAGTCGCGCTCGCCGAGATGGATGATGTTTCCATGCGCGTCGGCGAAAACCTGCGCTTCCACATGGCGCGCGCCGACAATGGCGCGCTCGATAATCAGCCGGCTGTCTCCGAAAGCGCTCAGGGATTCGCGCCGCGCCGAGAGTATCGCATCGGCGAGTTCATCCGGCTTGCGAACGATGCGCTGCCCGCGCCCCCCGCCGCCGGCGGACGCTTTCAGCATCGCGGGAAAGCCGATGCGCTTGGCCTCTTCGATGAGCCGCGCTTCGGACTGGTCCTCGTCCTGGTAGCCGGGAATGCACGGAACGCCCGCCGCGATCATCCGCCGCTTCGATTCCGCCTTGTCGCCCATGGCGGCGATGGCGGAAGCAGGCGGCCCTATGAAGACAATATCCGCCTCTTCGCACGCCGCAGCAAACGCGGCGCGCTCGGCGAGAAACCCGTAACCCGGATGGATCGCGTCGGCGCCGGCGCTTTTGGCCGCGCCGATGATCGCGTCAATGTTCAGATAGCTCTGTGACGCTTCCGCCGGACCGATGCGAACGGCTTCGTCCGCCCGCCTTACATGAAGCGCGCGCGCGTCCGCGTCGGAATAGACCGCAACCGTCGAGACGCCCCGCGCCTTCGCCGTGCGCATGATGCGGACGGCGATCTCGCCGCGATTGGCGATCAGGACCTTGCGGATCGGTCTCATGCGTTCGGGCGCTCCGTGTACGACTCAACCCAGTCCGGCTGACGCTTCGCCGCAAAGGCGGCGGCCCCTTCCTTGCCTTTGCCTCTGAGGCACCGCGCGAAATCCTGCGCGCCGTCGTCAAGCAGCTTGGGGTCCACCCCGCTCGTCGCCGCCTCAGTCAGCAGTTTCTTTGTGACGGCGTTGGCCCCCGGCTCGCAGCGCCCGATCTGATTGAGCGTCGCCGCCAGCAGATCGTCGATCGCATCAGCATCTTCCACGTAGGAGATAAGGCCGATGTTCCACGCCTTGTCTGCGCCGAACCGCGCGCCCATCAGGGCGAGGCGGCGCGCATGCGCGAGGCCGATGCGCCGAACAAGAAACGGCCCGATCTGCGCCGGCGGCAGGCCGAGCGTCGTCTCGGAAAGCGAAAACTGAGCCTCCTCCTCGGCGATGGCGATATCGCTGACGGCGATCAGTCCGAGCGCCCCGCCGAACGCAGCGCCTTCGACGACAACGATGACAGTCTGCGGAAGGGCGTCTACGCACATCAGGAGTTCGCCGAAGCGCCGGTTCATTTTCATTACAGGGTCGTCTCCCCCGTTCGCGGGAGCCGCGGCGGCGAGCTGGGCGGAAAAATCCTTGATGTCGCCGCCTGCGCAAAACGTCCCGCCGGCTCCGCGCAGCACGAGCGCGCGCACATCCGAACTGTTTTGAAGCCATTGGCAAAGCTCGAACAGATCGTCGACCATGCCGGCGGAGAGGGCGTTCCTGGTTTCCGGCCGGTTCATGGTCGCAACGACCGTCGATTTGCGGCGTTCGAGCAGAATATGCTTGAGTTTCGGGAGCGCAGTCATTCTAGCCTCCTTCCTGTTTCACGTGAAACATAGCCGTTCCATGTGAAACATTCCCTTTACGGAAGAACGCTGCCGTTGCGACTCGCGAGACTGGCGAACTTCGCTCTGTCATCCCTGCCGGCCCGCCTTGCCGGGGAGCGTCCCCATATGTTTACAGATGATGGAGAGCATAACCTCATCCGCGCCGGCGCCAATGGAGGCGAGACGGGAATCCCGGTAGGCGCGGCTCACAGGAGTCTCCTCCATGAACCCCATCCCGCCCCAATATTGCAGGCAGGAATCATTGACTTCACGCACGAGGCGGCCGGCTTTCAGCTTCGCCATCGACGCAAGCAAGGTTACATCTTCTCCATCCATCATTTTCTCGACAGCATCCCAGGTCAGCGAGCGCAACGCCTGCACCTCGCTCCTGAGCTCGGCGAGGCGGAAGTGAACGACCTGATTGTCGAGGATCGGCTTGCCGAAAACCTTGCGCTCTTTCGTATAGGCGATGGTTTCGTCGATGGTTTCGTCCATCGAGACGAGACCGGAGAGCGCGCCCCACAGGCGCTCCTCCTGAAATTGCAGCATCTGATAGGTGAAGCCGGCGCCCTCTTCGCCGATGCGATAGCGCTGCGGCACGCGCACATCCTCGAAGAAGAATTGCGCCGTATCCGACGAGCGCATGCCGAGCTTTTTCAATTTGCGCGCGATCTCGATCCCCTTGCGCAAGTTTCCCTTGTTGTCGCGCAAGGGTAGGCACATCAGCGTCTTGTTGCGATGCGCGCCGTCATCTGACGTATTGGCAAGAAGACACATCCAGTCGGCTT
>Ga0209347_1004483_pt1 | contig 14477 bp, 11 predicted proteins | sample AutmiccommuBRH23_FD_187382 | JGI IMG/M metagenome (GOLD analysis project Ga0209347, IMG submission 187382) | Deep subsurface microbial communities from Mt. Terri, Switzerland - Autotrophic microbial communities BRH/23 (SPAdes) (version 2) | ecosystem: Environmental > Aquatic > Deep subsurface >... | reverse complement strand
TGATCATCAGGAACATGAACGTCAGAACGACCTCGGCCACCAGGGCCGCCATCAGGGTGTAGCCGCCGGGCGAGTGCTCGCCGTAGCCGTTGGCGGCGAAGCCCCCGCTGAGGCTGAAGCCGCTCTTGCCGCTGGCGATCACGTACAGGATCAAGGCCGCCACGATGGCGCCGATGACCTGCGCGATCGTGTAGGGGATCACCTCGCTCCAGGGGAAACGCCGGCCGGTAGCCAGGCCAACGGTCACCGCGGGGTTGAGATGGCACCCGGAGATGTGGCCGATGGCGAAGGCCATCGTCAGCACGGTCAGTCCGAACGCCAGGGACACGCCGAGCAGACCGATGCCGACCTCGGGAAACCCTGCCGCCAGCACGGCGCTGCCGCAGCCGCCGAACACGAGCCAGAATGTTCCGATTACCTCTGCTGCCAACCGTTTGCTCAGAGCCATACCCTTTCCTTTCAAGCCAGATTTCCGTCGGTTCGATCTGCCGCCGCGGCATCAACGCCAGCCGCGATCCGGCAAGGCTGCCTCTGATGGGACACTCGGATGAATTGCAGGAAGCGCCATGCGCCCGAGTTTCCACACATCCTTCTGCAAAAAATGGAAGTAATTCGCGACACCATGTTGTTCCCTTATAATCCGTCGGTTCATCCCTGTCATGAGTTTTTGCGAAAAAAAGGACCCACGATAAAAATCGTTTACTCTCTCTTCTATATCAGGCTCATCCTTGCCGGCACGTGTGAATGGCGATGTGATTGGCACATCCGGGGTTTATCGTTGACTTTGACGAGCGTGGCCGGTACTGGTTGTATTGACTGGAAACCTGTTGGATAGCATATTCATGACATACCGGGACAGGCCGGAACGACTCACCCGAGCACAAGTGACGATCTGTTGTTGAACTGGTGCTCGCGTAGGGCGTAAGGAGTGGGCCGATGGTGCTTGGTTGGAACCGCATTCAATTCTTTGAAGGAGAGAATCATGGGTATGTTGAAAGAGTTCAGGGAGTTCGCTGTAAAAGGCAACGTTGTGGACATGGCCGTAGGTATTATTATCGGAGCTGCCTTCGGCAAGGTGGTCAGTTCTCTGGTCAACGACATCATCATGCCCCCGATTGGGATGCTCCTCGGCGGCGTTGACTTCAAGAACCTGCAAATCACTCTCAAAGAGGCAAGCGTATCCGCGACAGGCGAGGCCGTCGCGGCCGTGGGCGTGCGCTACGGTCTGTTCATCAACACGGTCCTTGATTTCCTCATTGTGGCCTTCACGATCTTCATGGTTGTCAAGATGGTCAATCGGTTCTCCCAGATGCGTTGTTTCCCTGCTTCGCGCGGCGCACCGGATGCGGCAAAGGCATGAGACTGTGCAACGCCATGGCTTTGCGGTCTCACAGGGCCTGTCAGGCGTCCCCAAGAAGGGTTGGAAGCACAATCGTGCAATGTGTAGCTCTCTGTGGCAGTGAGTTTCGAAAGGAGTCAGTAATGAAAGTCAGAGTATTGTTCCTGTTGGGATTCCTGGCCGGCATGTGCTCCCCCCTGTGCGCCGACCACGTGATTCTGAAGAACGGGGACCGGGTGACCGGCACCATTGTGAGTCTCGGCGACGGCGCCCTGATCCTCAAGGGCGACTTGGTCGGGCAGGTCACGATCGCCACGAAGGACATCGCGACGTTCCAGAGCGGCTCGCCCCTGGAAATCCATCTCAAGGATGGGACGGTGATCAACCAACCGGCAGTCGCAGCAGATCCGAATCAGTTTGCAATTGCGCAGGGTCCGGCCCTGCGTCCCCAGACGTTTTCGTTGGCCGACGTGACATCGATCAACCCGCCGCCCAAGCCCGAGCCCAAGTGGACCGGCAGTATCTCGGGCGCCGTGAGCTCCACGCACGGCAACACGAAGGCCGAGGCGGTCACTGCCAGCGTGAGCGTGGCCCGGCGATCGGAGAAGGATAGGACCACGGCCGGGGCCGACTATGGCAAGAGCGAGCAGAGGGACCGGGATACCGGGGAAGATGAGACGACCGAGGACTGGTGGCGTGCCAGGGCCCAGTACGACTACTTCTTCACAAAGAAGTTCTTTGGCTTTGGCAACATCCGCTACGAGCGGGACGCGATCGCAGACCTGGATCGACGCGTCGTGGTCGGCGGCGGCGGCGGCTATCAGTGGATCGAGACGGACAGGACGAGTTTCTCCACCGGTCTCGGTCTGGCCTCGCTGTATGAGAAGTTCGACAATGCAGACGACAGCAACAGCCAGATCTCCCTGCAGGCCGGATATAACCTGGACCACCGCATTACGGACACTCTGCGGTTCGTTCACGACCTGACCTACTACCCCAGCCTGGAGCAGTTCTCCGATTACTACCTGACAACGACGGCGGAACTGCGGGCCAATCTGACCAAGACGATGTTCGCCAACTTCAAGGCGATCTTCAACTACGACGAAAGTCCCGCGGCAGGTCAGGGCAGCACGGATGTCAAGTACCTGCTCGGCGTCGGCATGACCTTCTAAAAGAATCGAACGCAAGAATCGTATTCGGCGAATCGAGCTCATCCGCTCCGGCGAGCCCGATTTGCTTCCTGCCTCCCAAACGGGGGGCTTCACCGCGGCTGCTCACCGCGTTGACGATAAGATGACAAGATGAACCCATTTTTGAAGGAACCTGCAATGAAGTTCGCAAGACGTGATGTGGTATCGTGTCTCTTGGCCTTCTCTTTGTTTATAGCCGCCGGATGCAGCAAGAAGGCCGACGAGGGGACGCCACCGAGCACGACAGAAGCCCAGACCCAGGCAGTGAGCGTGGACATCGAGAAGCCCATTCCCGAAGTCCAGGCGGAAGCGCAGACCATGTCCGTAGACAGTCTGAAGGCCACAGCGCTCAAGTACAAGGAGGCGGTCCTCGCCAAACAGGGAGAGATCGAGAAACTGTTGGCCAGGATCAAAGAGATCCCGATCACCGAGGCTTTGGGACAGGAGGCGAAAACGCTCAAGACGGACCTTCAGAGTCTTGAGGCGTCCGTAAAGGCGATGAAAGACCGCTTCCAGGTGTACTACAATACCCTGAAGGACAAGGGCGGCGACGTGTCCGGCCTTGCCTTGTGACAACGCCACCCGAGCAATTCGCATTGACGGCCCAAGGCCTGGCGGCGTACCATTTGTCGAAACTTGTCCGAATGCTTGGAGGTATGCTGCCATGGTGAGATCGAGATGTGTATTGCTCTGTGCCCTTGCCGTCCTGATCGCGGTGGCCCCGTGGGCGTCGGCGCAGGGACTGCCGAAGACATCGCCCAAGTCCATCGGCCTGTCGCAGGAGCGGCTGGACCGCATCACCGCCGTGATGCAAGAGCACGTGGACAACGGCCGGCTGGCCGGGGCGGTCGCGATGGTCGCCCGCGAGGGCAAAGTCGCATACTTCCAGAACGTGGGGATGCAGGACCGCGAGAAGAACGTCGAGATGAGCCCCGGGACGATCTTCCGGATTGCCTCGATGTCCAAGGCGATCACGAGCGTCGCCGTGATGATGCTCTATGAAGAGGGGAAACTCCAGCTCAAGGACCCGGTTTCGAAGTTCATCCCGGAGTTCGCGGAGGTCAAGGTGCTCGCGGCGTCCGGCGATGCCTCCGCCCAGGACGGGCTTGTCCTCGCCAAACGCCCGATCACGATCCGCCACCTCCTGACGCACACCTCCGGCCTGACCTACCAATGGAACGACCGGGTCGGGGCCAGGTACGCCGAGGCGGGAATCACCCATGGCCTGATCCAGGACCCGGACCTGCTCGCCGACGACATGAAGAAGCTCGCCCAAATGCCGCTGGTGCATCAGCCGGGCGAGGCGTTCACCTACGGCCTCTCGACCGATGTGCTCGGCCGGGTGGTCGAGGTCGCCTCCGGCATGCCCTTCGATGAGTTCCTGCGAACGCGGATCTTCAAGCCGCTCAAGATGAACGACACCGGCTTTCGGCTGCCCGCGAGCAAAGTGCCGCGCCTGGCCGCGGTCTATGCGCCCGATCCGAACGGCGGTCTCATGCGGCTGCCCGACGGCGTCCTCGGCGAGGGACCCATGAAGGCCTCCGTAACCTATCCGTATGAGGGGACCCACTGCTACTGCTCCGGCGGCGGCGGACTGTGCTCGACGGTCCCGGACTACGGGCGGTTCATCCAGATGATGCTCAACGGCGGCGAGCTGGACGGCGTCCGGCTGCTCAGCCGCAAGACGGTGGAGATGATGACCACCGACCAAGTCGGCGAGTTGAATCGCGACACCGGCTTTGGTTTGGGTTTCGGCGTGACGCGGAACCTGCGGGAGGGCGAATCGACCAGCGTCGGCGCCTACCGCTGGGGCGGGTACTGGTACACGACCTTCTTCATCGACCCGGCCGAGAAGATGATCGGCGTTTGCATGGCCCAGATCAGCTCCAGCGGCAAGGCCACCCTCAACGACCAGTTCGAGGCCCTCGCCCACCAGGCGATCGTCGATTGAAGTGTGAGGTCGGCGGGGCAAAGCCGCAACACGCCAGCCACTCCATTTTGGGTGATCGGAACGGACGCCGTGCTGCAGACGATTGCGGTGTTCAGTGCGGATGGCGCAGGTACATTCACAGAAGTCCAGTTCTGAATCCGTCTTTGGGAAGAAGGGGCTGCCCAAGGGCGTTGTCGGACGGTACAATACCGGCCGACAGGGGACGGCCGGATCTTGTCGCCTGTCGTGGATGACACTCTCTGGTGAAAGGAGCAACGATGCGAATGCAGGCCTGTCTGTCGAGATGCCGCCGAACGAGTCCCCTGGTGATTGCCTTGATGCTGCCGCTGCTGCTGGCGATGGCGGCCGCGACGCACACGACGCAGAAGATCGCGTGCATGGACCGCGTGCAGTATTACACGTCCGTCTGGACCGGGGAGCGGCTGGCGGATGGCCGGCCGAAAGTCTCCGACGACATTCTCAAGCGGATGCGGAACGTGTCCATCGAGGAGGCCTGGGGCATCCTGCGGAACGAGGGCTACCACAACCAGTTCGAAGCCGGCTGGCAGATGATCCACCAGGACGTGCCGGTCGTGGGCCGGGCGCTGACGGCACAGTACATGCCCGCCCGGCCGGACGTGCGGAAGAAGCTGGAGGCCGACGGCAAGGCCGAGGGCCGGATCGGGGCCTCGAACTCCTGGCCTATCGATATGCTTGAGAAAGGCGACGTCTACGTCGCCGACGGATTCGGCAAGGTCATCGACGGCACGCTCATCGGCGACAATCTCGGCAACTCGATCTTCGCCAAGAGCTGTAACGGCGTCGTCTTTGACGGCGGCGCGCGAGACATCGAGGGACTTGCGGAGATCGAAGGCTTCAACGCCTTCGTGCGGGGTTTCGACCCGTCGTTTCTCCAGGAGTCGATGCTGACGGGCATCAACGTGCCGATCCGGATCGGGCGTGCCACCTGCCTGCCGGGCGATGTCGTGCTCGCCAAGCGCGAGGGCGTCATCTTCATCCCCGCGCAACTGGCGGAGAAGGTCGTCAAGAACGCCGAGGCCGTCATGCTGCGGGACCGGTTCGGCCATCAGCGGCTCAAGGAAGGCAAGTACACGCCGGGCCAGATCGACGGCCGGTGGTCCGAGGAGATCCGGGCCGACTTCTTCAAGTGGCTCGAAGAGAACAAGGACAGCCTGAACGTGCCCAAAGAGGCGATTCAGGAAATCCTCGAAAAGAGGACATGGTAACCCCAAGGGGGAAATTCGAAGCACGAAATTCGAAATCCGAAACAAATTCAAAGGACCAAAACTCAAATGATCGAAACGACTGCCGCCCGGGTTTGGCCCCGCCGTTTTGGTCCTTTCTGCTTCGGTCATTTGGATTTGTTTCAGATTTCGAACTTCGAATTTCGTGCTTTCAATTCACATGGAAGGATCTCTGATGAAGCAAACAGCACAGCCGATGAATCAAACCTCGTCTCATTCACGTCGTTCTCTTCTCAAGGGTCTTGGCGGCTTGAGCCTGGCCGGGGCTCTGGCCTGGCCCATCGAGGAGCAGGTGGCCTGCGCCACGCAGGGCGTGAGCCGGGCATCGGCGCCCTCGGATCTGAGGATCACGGACCTGCGCATCGCAGTCATCACGGGGGCTCCCTTCCGCGTCCCGCTGATTCGCATCGACACCAACCAGGGCATCAGCGGTTACGGCGAGGTCCGCGACGGCGGCAGCAAGCACTACGCCCTGCTGCTCAAGAGCCGTCTCCTCGGCGAAAACCCCTGCAACGTCGAGCGACTGTTCAAGAAGATTCGCCAGTTCGGCCACCACGGCCGCCAGGGCGGCGGCGTCTCCGGCGTCGAGGTGGCGTTGTGGGACCTCGCGGGCAAAGCCTACGGCGTCCCCGTCTATCAACTGCTCGGCGGCAAGTACCGCGACCGCATCCGCCTGTACGCCGACACGCCGTCCGTGCGCGAGCCGCAGGCGTTTGCCGAGAAACTCAAGGAACGGGTCAAGGCGGGCTTCACCTTCCTGAAGATGGACCTCGGCATCAACATGCTCCGCAATAACCCCGAAGCACTGAGCCAACCCGCGAACGCCGACCGGGGCCGATACCAGAACACGCAGCACCCCTTCACGCGAATCCAGCTCACCGACAAAGGCGTGGCCCTGCTCGCCGAATATGTGGCCAAGGTCCGCGAGGTGCTTGGCTACGAAATTCCGCTGGGCGCCGACCACTTCGGGCACATCGACGTCAATAGCTGCATCCGCCTGGGCAAGGCCCTGGAGCCTTTCCAGATGGCCTGGCTGGAGGACATGGTCCCGTGGGAATTCACGAGTCTCTTGAAGGAGATCACCCACGCCATCGACGTCCCGACCCTGACGGGCGAGGACATCTACTGCCTCGACGGCTTCAAGGAGCTGATCGATCAGAGTGCGGTGGACATGGTTCACCCGGATCTGGCCACCGCCGGCGGGATCCTCGAAACCAAGAAGATCGGCGACTACGCCCAAAGCCGCGGCATCGCGATGGCGATGCACTTCGCGGGCTCGCCGATCTCGTTCATGGCCAACGTCCATTGTGCCGCAGCCACGGAGAACTTCGTCGCCCTGGAGCATCACGGCGTGGACGTTTCCTGGTGGGAAGACCTCGTCACAGGCATCGAGAAGCCGCTGAACCGACAAGGTTTCGCCCCCGTGCCCCAGACGCCGGGCCTGGGAGTCGAGTTGAACCTTGACGTCGTCAAGCAGCACCTCGGCCGGGGCGAGGAGTGTTTCGGGCCGACCGACGAATGGAACCGCGGCGATTCGAACGACCGGCTGTGGAGTTGACGCCGGCCTTCACAAGGAAAGATGAATCCTTCCGGCACGGGGAAAGCTTGGGCGCCGTGTCTCGATTGAGAGTGTGGCGCAGCATTACCACCCCGACTATCCTGACTCGATCAGTAGACTTGCAGCGGGTGCGGATCGGTTGCGATGGCGAAGCTTGTTTCAGTTGCGTGAAGGCGCGGAGCGTGAGGCTGACGCCCGGCCGACGCAACCGCTCGACGAAACGAGCTTCGCAACCGTCGGACGACAGCGCGCCGTGCGCATCGGCCACCCAATGAGCGTACACAGAGCACCGCCTGCTGATCGAAGACCGTGTCGATGCGGACCGGCTCGCCTCATCGCGGCAACAAATGGGCGACACTTTCCCACAGATGCTGGACTTTCTGCAGGTGCGTTTGGGTGCTCTGCCGCAGTAGTTGCAGGGTCCGCTTGATCTGCGGATCGTCGCTGTGGAACACCTCGAAGTACTTGTGCTCCAGCAGGGCCCGCTCCAGATCCAGGGCGATGGACAAGGCATTGACGCGGGTCAAGCCCGACGCATCGGCGCTTTCGATCAGCCTGTTGACGTAGGCCAGGGAGAGTTCGATCGTCGCCACGGGGAATCGATTCACCACCAGGCTGGACGGGGTTTCCTCGACTCTCGCCCGGAGCGATTCGACCCACTTGGCGTGCTGCTGCTCTTCCTGCGACAGGCCCAGCCAGAACTCACGATCCCGCGGAAACCTGCGGGCGTACGCGTCGTACAGCCGACCGATGGCCTTCTCGTGTTCTTTCAGCAAATCCAGAGCGTGAATAACCGTACCTCCAACACTCATATTCCTTGCTCCCACTGTTCGGTACTGGACCTGCCGGTCGGGTGTTCGTCCTAAAATCGTCTCGTGTGGGAGTGCGGCTTTCTGCCGGCCGCATCGCCCGCCTGGCGATTCCGCACCCGGCAATCCCTGGGCAGCGTGGTTCCCTCGTTGTGCCAGCAGATGTAGCATTCGGTGGGGCGCACCCGCTGGCCCAGCGCCGCGCATGGCAGGGCGTGAGGGCATTTGGCGCAGAGATAGTCGCATCGCCTGCAGACGCGCAGTTTGCTCCTGATGACGCCGGTGTTCATCGAGCACCTCCTCCGATCGGCCGGCGCGCCGGATCGCTCGCGGAAGATCTGTGCCGGACGAGGCACGGTCGCCGATTTCCGCCGAGAGGCGTCCGGTTCGCGGCCGGTGGAGTGTCTATCGGCTGAAGAGGAGGCCCACTTGAGGTCCGAAAAAGGACCGATGATCCATGGAAGACAATGCCTCACGGCGGATGTGGTCCCAACATGGTGGCGGCATTCCTCGGACGAATGCGAGTTGCCGAGCGCCGGCATCAGAACAGTCTTCGTTCGACTCCGGGTGGCAGCGGCAAACTCGTTTGTCGATGGTTCTGCGAGTGCGATGAAGCCATCGGCAAGCTACGAGGGCTTCGCTTGCCGCTGCCACCCGGACAAGGACCGGCAGAATCCGCCACCGCACACCGGCCACACCGTTTACGGCGTCGCTGCGAACGCCCGGCAAAACCCACGCCGGTTGCCGGACGTACTTACGGTGGGAAGAACCGGTGTTTAACCATGCTGATGAGGAGAGTCAACGAATGAGAGAATCATCACAGAGATTGCTGGTGGGCGTGCGGGGCAAGACCGAGGCCTTGGCCGCGGTCCGGGGCGGGGCGCATATCGTCGACGTCGAGTACCCGGCGGCGGCGCTGGGCACGCCGTACCCGTTGAACATTCTGGCGGTGCGGGAGAGCGTGCCCGCGGAGATCCCGATCGCCACGAACATCGGCGGCGAGCAATTGGGCCGCTCGACGGCCTGCCAGGCCGCCTTGGGCGTCGCACTGGCCGGGGCGGACATCATCAAGCTTGGCTTGGCAAAGATGCCTCTGGGCGAGGCGCAGGAGTTCGGGCCGGCCTTGGTCCGCACGGTCAAGAAGTGGTTCCCGGGCAAGAAGTGCGTGCCGGTGCTGTTCGCCGACGAGCGGCTGGCCCACTGGTATATCGACCCGATCGCCGACGGTCCGGAACTGGCCGCTCACATGAAGGCCGACGGGCTGCTCGTCGATACGTACGACAAGGGACTGGGCATGGGACTGCTGGACTACTACAAGCTGCGGCACATCAGGGACTTCATCGCGAAATGCCATGACAAAGGCATCGAAGCCTGGGTCGGCGGCAGCATCACGAAAGACGAGTTGCCCGAGCTCTGGGCAGCCGATGTCGATGCCGTGTGCGTCCGCGGGGCGGCGTGCAAGCCGGGGACCGGTCCGGGCCGCTTCGGCGAGATCAGCACGGACATCGTCAGCGAACTGATCGCCACCATCCCAACCCGCGACGAGTCCCGGCCAAGCCCCCTCGCACCCCCCGGCTCAACCCGACAACTCGATGTCGAGTCGCAAAGCCGAACCAGCAGACGGTAAGACCCCGCTCATGCTACCTGTCATGTTCCGCCATGGAGCATCGTCATCGAATGAAGGTGGGGCGTGATACGCGCCCTGCTACGCCGTCCACTCGAATCTGGTGAGTGGGGTGCCACGGCCAAACTGGTTTGGCTGTATCCCTCGGATGGGCAGGACGATTCGAGAGAGCACGGTCAAACGAGTTTGACCGTGGCACCCAAAAACCGGCACTTTGCTGGAATGGCTCATCATTTTGGGATGGACGGCGTACTATGAAGACACACAATCGCAGCCCGCAGGGGGCGCATCACGCACCGCTCAACGGCACCCGACACAGCAGGACTGGAAACAACCGGCCCCCAATGCTATACTGGGAACGGTCGGGACGTCGGCAGTTCGCGACCCGACAGGCGGCAGCCTGATCGTGCCATGACCGGCCGCAGGCGGGGCCGCAATGTGTCGGACGCCGCCCCGGCCGGAATTGCGTCGCCCGGTGCAACGAAGCATGAGGGGGGACCCGCAAATCGGAATCCATGGGAGACAGAACGGGAGCAGGGTTGTCATGAGCAAAGCCGGCGCTCTGGCCGTGGCACTGATCGTATCGCTGGGCAGCGTCCTGGCGGCTGGTGACGAAGTGAGTCTCCAGTCTCGTCGGTTCGTGCCCTCGCGAGGTCTCAGCGAAGCCCTTTGCCTCCCGTCGCGGACCGCTCGCAGCCGAATGCACGTGCTGATCCAGTTGGAGGACGTTCCCTCAATCGAATGGCAGACCGCCCTGATGCCGATGGGCGTGAGACTGCTGTCCTACATCCCCGACCATGCATGGCTGGCCGCCATCCCGGCCGGCGATGCGGCTCGGGTTTCGCAACTGGCCGGCGTGCGGGCGGTCTGCGAGATTCTGCCGCAGGACAAGCTCGCCCCCTCCATCCGGCAGACGGGCGTCAATGCCGGCTCCATCACGGCCGCCGGCCAGGCAAGACTCACCGTGACTGTTTTCGAGGATGTCTCCCTGACGATCAGTGAGGCGACAGTCGAGAGTCTGGGCGGCATGGTTCTCGCACAGGACCCGGAGGGCAACAGTCTTGAGTGCTGCCTGCCCCTTGCCGCCTTGGATGCCCTGGCCGCCTGCGACGAGATCAAATGGATCGACCAGAATCATGCCTCGATCGATTTGAACGACGGCGTGCGGACCGCGATCCACGCCGGAGCGGTCCAGGTCGCCCCCTACGATCTGTCCGGCTCGGGCATCGTGATCGGCCAGTGGGAATCGACGCACCCGGACGTCTCGCACGTCGATCTGGCCGGCCGGATCGTGAACGTCGGGGACGAGTGGCCCATCGGGGACCACGCCACACACGTGGCCGGCACGATGATCGGCGACGGCAGACTACTGGCGGACCGGCGGTATCGAGGCGTGGCGCCCGCCGCCTCGCTGGTTTCGTTCCACACCTGGGAGACTGTGGCCGAGTTGCGTCAGCAGTACCGCCAGGCAATCGACGTGTACAAGGTCGATATCGCCAACAACTCCTGGGGCAAGGTCGAGTGGCACGTCTACAAGGACTACGCCGCCGTGATGGATGGGATCGTCCGCGGCTCGCTGGGCAGACGGCTGCCGATGGTCTGGGCCGCGGGCAATGAGGGCGGCTGGGGCACGATCCTTTGCACCGCGGTCGCCAAGAACATCGTGACCGTCGGCGCGACGAACTCCGACGACAATTCCCTGTGGACCTGGAGCAACAAGGGCCCGACGCAGGACGGGCGAATCAAGCCGGAGATCGTTTCGCCCGGCTGCGAGGCCCGCAACGGCAGCGGCATCTGGTCCACGCTGCCGGGCAACCGCTACGGATACCTCGACGGCGGCTCGTGCGGCACGTCCCTGGCGGCACCCTCCGTGACCGGGACGATGACCCTGATCCTGGAGGAGTGGCGCGCCATCCACGACGGCGACCCCCTGCCGTCGACGATCAAGGGCCTGTTGATCCACGCGGCCACCGATCTGGGCCCGGCCGGTCCGGATTACGCCTGCGGCTTCGGCCTGGTCAATGCGAAGAAGGCCATCGATCTCATCCGTGTCGATACGCTGGACGACGTCATCATGGAGGACTCGATCTTCGTACAGGGCGAGCGAGACCTCTACACGCTCGAGGTCGGGCCGGGCGAGACGGAACTGCGGATCACGCTGGTCTGGGACGATTACCCGGCCGACCCGCTGGCCGCCCGCGCCCTCGTGAACGATCTGGACCTCGTCGTGATCGGCCCGGACGGCAAACGCCGCTACCCCTGGACGCTGGACCCGTACCTGCCCCAGGAGCCCGCGGTGCAGACGCAGGCCGACCACACGAACAACGTCGAGCAGGTCTACATCGAGAATCCGCCAAAGGGCACGTGGCTGGTCACGGTCTGGGGCACGAAGGTGCCGCACTACAATCAGACGTATTCGCTGCTGACGAGCCGGGGCGGGCTGGCATCGGTGCTGCCGGGCACAGCCCTGTTCTCCGTCGTCGGCTACCTGGGCGGTGTCGTCGCCCAGTTCGACGACGGCGGCAACCTCATCCTGCAGGGCCGGCTGACCGCGGAGGCCGAATGCACGCCGCCGCCCGGCGCATTTGTCGTCCGGGCCCCCGACCAGACCGTCGCCGGCTACGTTGATCTGGCCGGCAACCTGTGCATCAAAGGCCGGCTCACCGAACGATCCCACTGCACGCCCGCTCTCGGCGGCTTCTTTCTGAAGGACTGGTTCGGCGTCACGGTCGCCAGCCTCGACACCGCGGGCAACCTCTGCCTGGCCGGCACGCTCTACCAAAGCCAATGATCCAGATCCAGACTCATGAGCGGGACAACTGCATGCCCCACCAATCCGCGACGAACCCACCCCTGTAAAGAGTTGAGAGTTGACCCCCGAATGAACGAGATGAGCGATTAGCGGGCTTCACTTCCAGCGAAGCTGCTTCAGTTCCTCCTCCGTGCGGATGAACTTCACCGTGCCATCGTTGAGGAGAACCAGTCCACCGCGTGGGTCGTGATTGTCGAAGGTAAATAGTTCGGGACCTCCGTGCTGATTCCAGCCCGACCTTGATTCAAAGAGGAAGACCATATCCTTGGGCGAATCTGCCCTGCAATGTGCGTTCATTGCATAATCAGACATCCAACTGACCGGAGGCGGACTCGATGAATTGGTTGCATCGGGTTGAGAAGGAGTGTCATTCATATCGGTAGGCGCATGCACGCCCGGGCACATGAACCTGCTGGCTATGGCCGGATCGGGATACGTGCGTTCTTTCCTGCCGCCTTCATCCCCGCAGATGATATGCTGGGTGCGATAACCCGCCAAGACCGCGTCACACCAGTGATTCGGGTCCGGAAAGTCACGGTGACCCTGCCCCCACCAGAGCCCTTCGGAGACCAACCGACTCAGATTCATGGCACATTCCCATCTTACCTTCAGAGGTCTGATTTGCGGGGGCGCGAGACTCCTCATTCCGAGAAATCTGGGATATGCGAATTGGCGCTTGTTAGCGGTAACGATGATCTTAGAATACATGCTGAACGACCCTACGCGTTCGCTCCCTTTATAGCAGGTTATATCTACCGAGTCGTCATCTATGATATCCCATAGCCTCCCTTGGTATTGTCCCTCATGAATTCGGTCGGCAAAGGCCGTTATCTGTTCCTGGTCGGTCAGTGTCCACGTGTCGAAAGACCCTATGTAAGCGCTTTCCTCCTTACTCAGCACTCCCTGCTGCATGGATGTGTAGGGGAAGAAATAGTTGAGCGCTCCAGCCGTGTATTGAATATCCATGCGAGTGCAGGCAGTAAGGTCAGGGGGCTCGCGATGGCAGCCAGAGCAGATCACGAAGATCGCCACATACAGTACCCGCAGGATATCGCGGGAGCCCCTTTCTATAAGGGGCACGGCGTGCCAAGCAGCGTCCTTCCAGTAACCCGTGGTGTGTGTCAGCCGCATCTTGGCTCCTCTTGCGTTTCTCATACAATGATCCAATGTTATGGCTCTTAGCGATTCCGGGGATACCATAGAATTCCCCCCACCAACTCTCCAATGTCCCTACTGCCCTCGCCCGCCTTGATTGTGACTGTTGCTTGGCAGTCGATGATTTGGCCGAGATCCACGCCGATCAACCCGCCAATGAACCGGCTGTCCTCGCCGACGGTGATGGAACCCGTCGCGGAGCAGTTCTCGATCAACCCCTCCGAAGTGCCCGCCAGCAATCCCACACCACGCGAGCGTCCTCCGCCCTCCACCCGGCAATCCTCCAGGATGAGATTCCGGATCTCGCCCGTCACATAGCCGAACAATCCGAAGTTCCATATCGCCGCTTCATAATCAGGGTACTCCCCGTGGATCAGGAGTCTGCGGATGGCGTGGCCGTTGCCATCGAAAGTGCCGGAGAAACTCGAGCCTTGGCAGATCCCGATGGGAGTGTAGGGCCTGCTCAGACTCTCTATATCGTTGCCAAGGACAAAGTGTTTGTCCCAGTAGATACTCGCCCGAGACAAGTACTCCAGTTGATCGCTCTGTGTAATGACATAGGGGTCGCTCTGCGTTCCACTGCCCACCAGGAACAGAAACGCGGAATATTCCGCGATAACCGGCCCGGGAGTGCCTTCCCACGCCAGCCGTGGATAGCCGTCCCACACCAGCCAGGAATAACTGTCCCGACTATGGACGTCAGTAGTCATCACCCAGTTCGGATCTCCGGCCCAGCCATTCAGAGCGAAGGCGGCATCCATCGATCCCCGGATCTCAACGCCGGCGCCGCTCCTG
>Ga0209347_1004482_pt1 | contig 14477 bp, 13 predicted proteins | sample AutmiccommuBRH23_FD_187382 | JGI IMG/M metagenome (GOLD analysis project Ga0209347, IMG submission 187382) | Deep subsurface microbial communities from Mt. Terri, Switzerland - Autotrophic microbial communities BRH/23 (SPAdes) (version 2) | ecosystem: Environmental > Aquatic > Deep subsurface >... | reverse complement strand
TGGCCGGATTGATTACCCCTGACCTCGTACGCAGGAAGGTTGAAATAGTGATGCAATCACTTAAAATGGATTTTGCCATCCGCCGGCCCAGGATCGCAGTCCTGGGGATCAACCCCCATAGCGGCGACCACGGGGTTATTGGAAAAGAAGATGACGAGGTGCTGAGGCCAGTGATCAGGAAAATGTCGGATGAGGGCATGCTGGTGTACGGGCCCTATTCGGCAGACAGTTTTTTTGGTTCCGGCACCCATGAAAAATTCGACGCCGTCCTGGCGGCTTATCACGACCAGGGCTTAATCCCTTTTAAAACCCTGTCTTTCGGGAAAGGCGTGAATTTTACCGCTGGCCTGAACCGGGTTCGTACATCCCCGGACCATGGGACTGCCTACGAAATAGCAGGCAAGGGGCTGGCAGATTACAGTTCGTTCAAGGAGGCCGTTTATATGGGGCTGCAAATATTCAGGAACAGGGAGGAATATCAGGAATTAACGGCCAATGCCCTGCAAAAGCAAAAAAGGAAAAAGTAATTGCCTTGACCCTCAGTGAGTGAGCTTCAAATGGCATAGCAAATATCTTTGGTATTTGATTGGGTTTTTTGAAAAAAAAAGTATCTTTGCACGCCTTAAACTAGTGGATAAGAAGATGGAGCATAAGGAATACAGTATTCCTTTTTCAGGACTAAAGCAAGGAAAACACGAGTTTAAATACAGAGTTGACAATACGTTCATTCAATCCTTTGGTTTCCAGGAGTTTAATAACGTATCAGTTGATGTACTGGTATTGCTCGACAAGCAGCCAACGGTGCTTGAATTTGACTTTCAGGCCTCCGGGACGGTCAATGTTGATTGCGACCTCAGCAGTGAACCTTACGACCAGCCGATTAGCTCCAGTATGAAACTGCTGGTAAAGTTCGGGGATGAATACAATGATGAGGATGACGAAATCCTGATTATTCCCCACGGGGAACACCAGGTAAATATTGCGCAATACATATATGAAATGCTGGTACTTGCCGTACCTGCGAAAAGGATACACCCGGGGGTGGCAGACGGCAGCCTGAAGTCTGAGTTACTCGAAAAACTCGAAGAGTTACAGCCCGGTGAACCAAAGAACGAGGAAGATAAAACAGATCCCAGATGGGATGCCTTAAAGAATTTTTTAACGGATAAATAAGAGACAACAATGGCACATCCAAAGAGAAAAACATCCAAAACCCGCAGGAATAAGCGCAGAACTCATTATAAGGCTGAGGTGCCAACTATTGCCAAGGATCCTACCACAGGGGAAATGCACCTGTACCACCGGGCACACTGGCACGAAGGTAAATTATATTACCGTGGACAGGTTTTGATCGACAAGTCAGAGGAAGCTGCGGTTTAAAACATTGGCTTACAAAGTGAACTCCCACTGCTCTGGTGGGAGTTTTTTTATGGAATATGAACGCCTCAAAAAAGCCTTAATGGCAGGGGAAAGTCGCAAAAAATCCTTACTTTTCACCCATTATGGGGTATTTTTCGGTGTTTCTTGATGAAAAATCAAATTTAGCATGAGTAAAATCACAGCAGCCATTACGGCTGTAGGTGCTTACGTACCTGAATTCCGCCTGACCAACAAGATATTGGAAACCATGGTGGATACCAATGACGAATGGATCACAAGCAGGACAGGTATCAAGGAACGCAGGATTTTAAAAGACCCTGATAAAGGGACCTCATACCTGGCTATAAAAGCGGCAGAAGACTTGCTTCGTAAAAGCAATACGGACCCTTCGGAGATAGACCTGGTAATCCTGGGGACGGCCACCCCCGATATGCCGGTCGCATCCACCGCGGTTTATGTCGCTTCGGAGATAGGAGCAACGAATGCCTTTGCTTTTGACCTGCAGGCTGCCTGTTCCAATTTTTTGTTCGGGATGTCTGTGGCAGCGCGATATATAGAATCAGGTCGCTATAAGAAAGTGCTGCTCATCGGGGCTGATAAAATGTCGTCCATTATAGATTATACGGACCGCACAACCTGTATCATCTTTGGCGACGGGGCCGGAGCCGTCCTTTTTGAACCGAATACCAATGGTTTTGGCCTGCAGGACGAATACCTGAGGGCGGATGGAAGTGGCAGGGAGTTCCTGAAAATTTCGGCTGGCGGGTCGCTTTTACCCCCTTCCGAGGAAACGGTCAGGAATAAGCAGCATTATGTCTACCAGGACGGGAAGTCGGTATTTAAATTTGCGGTTTCCAATATGGCAGAGGTAGCCGCGCTGATTATGGAGCGCAACGGGCTCAGCCATGACGACGTGAATTGGCTGGTTCCCCATCAGGCAAACAGGCGTATTATTGATGCCACGGCGAACCGGATGGGGCTGGATGCCAACAAGGTGATGATCAATATCGAGAAATATGGGAATACTACTTCCGCGACTCTTCCGTTATTGCTGAACGATTACGAAGGACAACTTAAGAAAGGAGACAACCTTGTGTTTGCTGCCTTTGGCGGGGGCTTTACCTGGGGGTCGGTATATCTGACCTGGGCTTATGATACCAAATAACGTACAAGTACAACTATACTAAACCAAATTACATGGACATAAAAGAGATTCAAAGCCTGATCAAATTTGTCGCAAAATCCGGCGCCAGTGAGGTTAAACTGGAAACAGATGACATTAAGATTACCATCCGTACCGGCCCTGTCGATTCCGGTTCGGAAAGGACCTATGTTCAGCATATACCCATGCAGTCGCACCCGCCACAACAAACACAGCCCCTTCCCACTTCTGCAGAACCCACCGCAAAAGAGGCCGCTGCCAGGGCGGAAAGCGAGGAATCTTCCAGGTATATCACCATTAAATCACCTATAATCGGAACCTTTTACAGGAAAGCCTCCCCGGACAAACCACCTTTTGTGGAGGTGGGGGATACCATTTCCAAGGGCGATGTTCTTTGTGTGATTGAAGCCATGAAGTTGTTTAACGATATCGAGTCCGAGGTGTCGGGTAAAATAATCAAAGTCCTCGTAGAGGATTCATCCCCTGTTGAGTTCGATCAACCGCTCTTCCTGATAGACCCTTCCTAGCAAGCGTCGCCTGGCTCCGTTCCGAAGGGCGCAGCCATTAAACAGGAAGTGAAGCATAATGAAACACAGACCGCAATGTTTAAAAAGATATTAATAGCAAACAGGGGCGAGATTGCACTGCGCATTATCAGGACCTGTAAGGAAATGGGGATAAAGACCGTAGCTGTTTATTCCAAGGCAGACGAAGAAAGCCTGCATGTACGCTTCGCGGATGAAGCAGTATGCATAGGTCCTGCTCCCAGCAGCGAATCTTACCTGAAGATCCCGAATATTATCGCCGCGGCAGAGATCACCAATGCCGACGCCATCCACCCGGGTTACGGCTTCCTTTCAGAAAATTCCAAATTTTCGAAGATATGTGCGGAACACCAGATTAAATTTATTGGGGCATCCGGCGAACAGATAGATAAAATGGGCGACAAGGCAACTGCCAAGGCTACCATGAAAAAAGCCGGCGTTCCTACTATCCCCGGATCAGACGGATTGCTGAAGGATGTGGAGGATGCCAGAAAAGCAGCCAAAAAAATGGGGTATCCCGTAATGCTTAAGGCCACCGCCGGTGGCGGGGGCAAAGGGATGCGTGCGGTCTGGAAGGAAGAGAATCTTGTTGCGGCCTACGAAAGTGCTGTAAAGGAAGCCTCCGCTGCCTTCGGGAACGGGGCCATGTATATGGAGAAACTTATTGAAGAACCCAGGCATATCGAAATCCAGATAGTGGGCGACCAGTATGGGAAGGCCTGCCACCTTTCGGAGCGGGATTGTTCCATCCAGCGCAGGCACCAAAAGCTCACGGAGGAAACCCCATCCCCTTTTATGACAGATAAACTCAGGGACAGTATGGGGAACGCAGCCGTTAAAGCCGCGGAATTCATTAAATATGAAGGTGCCGGAACAATAGAATTCCTTGTAGACAAGCACCGGAACTTCTATTTTATGGAAATGAATACACGTATACAGGTGGAGCACCCGATTACCGAACAGGTGATTGATTATGACCTTATCCGGGAACAAATCCTCGTTGCGGCAGGAGTCCCTATTTCGGGGAAAAACTACACCCCCAAGCTGCATTCCATAGAATGCAGGATAAATGCCGAAGACCCCTATAACGATTTCCGCCCTTCCCCGGGGAAGATTACTACCCTGCACACACCCGGAGGGCACGGCGTACGCCTGGACACCCATGTTTATAGTGGCTACACCATCCCCCCCAATTATGATTCCATGATTGCCAAACTGATTACAACCGCCCAGACCAGGGAAGAAGCGATCAATAAAATGAAACGGGCACTGGACGAGTTTGTGATCGAAGGGATCAAAACCACTATCCCCTTTCATCGGCAGCTCATGGACCATCCGGATTATCTTGCCGGTAATTATACCACCAAGTTCATGGAGAGCTTTAAGATGGAGCCCCCCAGGGAGGATTGATAGGGTTCCTTCCCGAATCATTCAGAAAGCGGGGAGACCATAGAAGGTCCTTCCCGTGCCTGCCTTAACTACATACCAATGAATCTGAGTTATTGGGAATACAACTCCTGGTTTAAAGATGTCGACTTCACCCTGGTGGGGAGCGGGATAGTGGGCCTTAACTGCGCCTTACATCTCCGGCGCTTGTTTCCCTCCGCCAGGATCCTGGTACTGGAGTCAGGGGTGCTGCCACAGGGTGCCAGCACCAAAAATGCGGGATTTGCATGTTTTGGGAGTATCTCGGAAATCCTGGAAGACTTGGAGCGCCATTCCCCCGAAGAAGTAGTGCAGCTGGTCAGGAAAAGGTGGGAGGGCATCAGGAGCCTCCGCGAACTGCTGGGTGATAAGGCCATTGATTTCCAGGTTCATGGGGGGCATGAAGTGTTCCCCGACGATCAGGAGGAACTTTATGAACAATGCCTCGGCCGCCTGGAGGAGGTGAACAGCTTGCTTAAATCGGTTTTCGGGCAGCCACCTTTCGGCAGGCAGATAAACCGATTTCAGTTCGCGAAGGTCCGGGATCATTATATTTCCCATTCCTTTGAAGGACAGATTGATACCGGTAAAATGATGCAGGCCCTTCTTCAGAGGGCAGGGAATGAGGGAATATTAGTATTGAACGCCCTCGAGGTGCAAAGTTTTGAAGAAGTGGCCGGAGGGGTGAAAGTGGCAACAAAACATTTTGAATTCAATACCAGGAAGCTGTTGCTTACCACCAATGGCTTTACATCCCGCCTGCTTAATGAAGAAGTGCTGCCGGCCCGGGCCCAGGTTTTAATTACAAAACCCATAGCAAACCTGAAGATTGAGGGGACTTTCCACCTCGACCGCGGATATTACTACTTCAGGAATATCCACGGCCGCCTGTTGATAGGCGGCGGCAGGAATCTCGATTTTAAAGGGGAGACCACTATGGAACCCGGCCACACCGCCCTTATTCAGTCACGTTTGGAAGAACTGTTGCGCGAGGTGGTCCTGCCCGGCCAACCATTTGAAGTGGAGCAAAGGTGGAGTGGGGTAATGGGGGTAGGTGGCCGGAAACAGCCTATTGTGAAGCAGGTTTCAGACCGGGTGTTCTGCGGGGTCCGCCTCGGGGGAATGGGCATCGCTATCGGAAGTCTGGTAGGGAAGGAACTGGCCGGTCTGGTGGCCGAAAGCTGAAGAAGAACCCAGGAATATTTCGTTACTATCCCTTATATTAGGACCTCTTTAAATAATGTCGGGGGATATCCTCCATTCTATCATTCTGCAATCAATGAAAATTTACAAAATCAAAAGCGGGATTCTTATTGGCCATCAGGACGACTTTTACCTCCTGGCAGGTGAAGACTGGGACCGGTTCATCAACAGCGACGACCTGTACGGAAAAATTGAAGCCCGGATCAGGCACGAAAAAGGCATAGGTAACGCAACCTATTATCTGGAAAATGAATTGCTCGCCCCTATCGGACAGCAGGAGATCTGGGCAAGCGGGGTTACCTATTACAACAGCAAGCTCGGAAGGGAGCAGGAATCCAAAGAAGCCGGGGGCAGTAATTTCTATGCCCGGGTCTATGAAGCAGACCGTCCGGAACTGTTCTTTAAGGCAACCGCTGCCCGTACGGCAGGCCCGGGAGGCCATGTAAGAATCCGGGCCGATTCCAGCTGGGATGTGCCCGAACCTGAACTCACCCTGTTTCTTACCTCTTCCGGCAACATAGCGGGATATACCATAGGGAACGACATGAGTTCACGGAGCATTGAGGGCGAGAACCCGCTGTATCTGCCCCAGGCGAAAACATACGACGGCTGCGCCGCACTCGGACCTTGCATCCTGGTTAGCGGATCTCCCCTGCCACCGGAAACTGAAATCAGGCTGGAGATCCTCAGAGGGGGTAATGAGGCATTTGCTGGCAAGGTAAGCATAGATCAGATCCGGAGAAAATTCTCCGACCTTGCGGGCTACTTGTTCAGGGAATGTTCTTTTCCGAATGGTTGTTTTCTGATGACCGGTACAGGCATTGTGCCGGGGTCCGACTTTAGCCTGAAGTCCGGGGACAGTATCCGGATATCTATCGATGGCATTGGCACCCTGGTAAATACGGTTCAGTAACCAGGCCGATTTCTGCTTAAATGACTGCCAGGGTTTGGCTATTGGTCCGGAGGCGGTTTCCGCCGGTTCGATTTCTTTTCCGCGGCCTTTTTCTTTATACGGAGCCGCTTTTCGATGGACGATTTTGAAGGGCTGGTTTTACGCCTCGCCTTGCGGACTTTAAGCGACTCGTGGATGAGGCTAAGGAATCGGCTGGTAACCAATTCTTTGTTCTTGTGTTGGCTGCGCGCGCTGTCTGAATACATCTGCAGTTTCTGGTCCCCGCTTAAACGCTTGCCAAGTTTCAGCCGAAGACGCTCCTTTTCCTTGTCGCTAAAAGCCAGTGACCCTTCCAGGTCGAAAGTAAGCACCACTTTTGAAGCTACCTTGTTAACATGCTGTCCGCCGGGCCCACCGCTGCGCACCGCCTTGTAGGTAATTTCACTGGCTAGGATATTTTCATTCATCGGATTCCGGCTTTTGGGTATGCAGGCGTTTGTTAATGGTTTCCAGCGAAATGTTGAGAAAAACCTGCGACCCCGGCGTCAGGGCGCGTTCAGAATGAAAGTGGACGAGGTGGCCTTCATAATCGCCCCTTACAAGGAAATGGCTACCCATAGGATAGCTTTTTTTAACCTCCACCCTGAGCCCCGACCGAAAAGCCACTTTAAATTCATTTGCATAAACAATAATGGTTCGCCTGGTATCGGCATAGGATTTCATGATCTGTATCGGGATCCTGTTGGCTTCGCCGAAGAGGGAGGCAATATAGAGGTTTCCGGGCTTGTCGTACAGTTCCAGAATTGGGGAATCCGCTATGATTTGCCGGTCCCGCAGGACAATCACGCGGTCTGCAAAAGGGAGTACGTCATGCTGGTCGTGGGTTGCCGTGATACAGCTAATCCCTTCCCGTTGTATATAATCGAATAGGTTACGCCTGAGGTTGTTCTTCCGGAAATTGTCTATATGGCTGAAAGGTTCATCGAGTAACAACAGTTCGGGCTTTTGCGCCAGCACCCTTGCAAGGGCCACCCTTTGTTGCTGGCCTCCGCTGAGGTTTTTTACTTTCTGCTTTGCGAACGCCTCCAGTTCAATCATCCTGAGAAGCTCATCGGTTCGGGATTTCAATTCTTCGGGGTAGAATACCGAAAGGAATTCGCTTATGTTCTCCTCCACAGTGGTGTAGGGCATCAGGTCGAATTCCTGCGAAAGGTATTTCATAAATTGCTCCCCGGGCAAAAGCTTGTAAAGCGGCCCCCTTACTTTGCGGTTGCCCCACCGGATTTCACCTTCCTGTGTTTGCAGCAACCCGTAGATGATTTTCAGGAGGGTGCTCTTTCCACAACCACTCTCACCCATTACAGCAAGGTGTTCCCCTTTTTTTAGTTCAAAGCTGATATCTTCCAATACCGCGATCTTGTTATATGCAAAGGAAACCTGCTTTACTTTTAGCATAGGGTTAAAAAGTATTTACCGGCTCCCGCGAGAGGGAGCCATCTCTTAATAATTAAACGGGGTTCCCCTGTAATTATTGACCTCATCCCTTTACCCGGGAGGGTGGAATTTTACCAGGCATTTTATCATATCCCATATTGAAGAGGGTGAAGGCAAATAGGTCGGCATACCGGTCAATGATCTTGTGAACCGGCGTCCCTGCACCATGTCCTGCCTTGGTGTCAATACGGATCAGTACCGGTTGTTCGCCGGCATGTTTGGCCTGTAATTCAGCTGCGAATTTAAAGCTATGCGCAGGCACCACCCTGTCATCGTGATCCGCGGTGGTTATCAGGGTAGCCGGGTATTTAACCCCTTTATCCACATTGTGCAGAGGGGAGTAACCGAGAAGGTAACGGAACATTTCTTCATTGTCTTCGGCGGTGCCGTAATCATATGCCCAGCCCGCCCCTGCTGTAAATGTGTGGTATCGTAACATATCCAGTACGCCAACTTCAGGCAGGGCTACCGACATGAGGTCCGGGCGCTGTGTCATGACCGCCCCAACCAGCAGGCCGCCATTAGACCCTCCTCGCATGGCCAGGTAATCGGAAGCGGTATATTGCTCCCTGATAAGGTACTCCGCCGCTGCGATAAAGTCGTCGAAGACATTTTGTTTGTTAAGTTTTGTGCCGGCCTTGTGCCATTCTTTGCCATACTCTCCGCCACCCCTTATATTGGGTACGGCATAAATGCCTCCCTGCTCCAGCCAGACTGCGTTCACGACACTGAAAGATGGGGTGAGGTTTACATTAAACCCCCCATAGCCATAGAGGATGGTGGGATTCTTCCCGTTTTTCCTCAGCCCTTTCCTGTAGGTTATCAGCATAGGGATACGCGTTCCGTCGCCGGAAGTGTAAAACACCTGGCGGGACTCGTACTCATCAGGCGAGAAATCTATTTCGGGCCCCCAGTATTTTGAGTAATCCCCGCTAACCGGTTCCAGGGCATAGATCGTGGCAGGGGTTTTATAGTTTGTAAATGAAAAATACAGGGTGTCCTGGGATGCTTTCCCGCTGAATCCGGAGGCCGTACCCAGGTCGGGCAGGCTTATCCCGCGTATGCGGTTACCTTCATAATCATATTGCTCGATGCGCGAAAGCGCATCTACCATATATTCTGCAAAGAAAAAACCTCCCCCCTTAACGGGGCTGACTACATGTTCCGTTTCCGGGATAAAATCTTTCCAGTTTTCAGGACCTGGCGCCGCGGCATCAACCGTGACCACTTTTTTGTTGGGCGCATCCAGGTTGGTAACCAGGTACAATTTGCTGCCGTTGTTATCCAGGAGGTAGGTGTCGCTCTCCTCATTGTCGAGCACCACCATTAAGGACGCCTTGGGATCGTCGAGGTCCAGCAGCAGCAATTTATTGCCTGAGGTTGAATTTGCGGGATGGAGTGTCAGGTAACGTTCATCTTCCGATACGCTTGCGAAGACATAGCGGTGTTTTTCATCAGGAGCTCCCCCGTAGATAAGCCGGTCTTCCTCCTGTATGGTACCAAGGCGGTGATAGTATACCTTATGGCGGTCTGTTTTTGCAGACAGCTCACTACCTTCCGGCTTGTCGTAACTGGAATAAAAAAAGCCCTCGTTACCCTTCCACGCAAGGTTGCTGAATTTTATGTCGACCAGGGTATCCTCTACAATTTTCAGGGTTTCACTATCAATTACAATGGCTTTGCGCCAGTCGCTCCCTCCCTCGGAAATCAGATAGGCCGCCAGCGAACCGTCTTTTGTGAAACTAAGGGTGGCCAGGGAAGTAGTGCCATCTTTGGAAAAGGTATTGGGGTCGAGGAACACCTCCGGGGGGCCGTCACCTTTTTTCCGGTAAAGCACAAAGTGGTTTTGCAAGCCATCATTCCTGTAAAAATAGGTGTAGTCTCCTTCTTTAAAAGGGCTGCTGAGTTTTTCGTAATTCCAGAGCTCTTCAAGCCTTTTTTTAATGGCGTCGCGATAAGGGATAGCAGACAGGTATTCCTGTGTGGTTTCGTTCTGCCGGCCAACCCACGCTTCGGTTTCAGAGCTGCGGTCGTCCTCCAGCCAGCGGTAGGGGTCCGGGATGGCGGTTCCAAAATAATGGTCGGTGGTGTCTGATTTTCTGGTGTCTGGATAGGTCACGGAAATTTGATGTTTTTCCCCCGGATTGCATGAAAATAGCAATAAAAGGATCCCGGCAACTAAAAGCAATGGGCGCATTATTTTTAAGTTTGCCGCTAAAATTAACATAAAAAAACCTACGCAAAGGGAACCTTTACAAAGGTTTATGAGAAACATTCCGGTCCTGCGGGCCCTATATCAGGTCCGATCGGTGGAGGTATTCGGCAATCTGAATGGCGTTGGTTGCAGCTCCTTTTCTCAGGTTATCGGCCACGATCCAGAGGTTGAGGGTCCTGGGCTGGGATTCATCCCTTCTGATACGGCCAACGAAAACCTCATCCTTATCATGGGCATGCAATGGCATGGGATAAAGGTTGGAAGCGGGATGGTCCTGCACAATTACCCCGGGAGTACCTTGAAGGATGGCACGCACCTCGTCCAGCTCAAAATCATGTTCGAAAGCAACGTTCACAGCTTCCGAATGCCCTCCTGAAGTTGGGATGCGTACAGCAGTTGCGGTAATGGAAAAAGAACTGTCGGCGAGGATCTTCTGGGGTTCCCTGGCAAGTTTCATCTCTTCCTTGGTGTACCCGTTCTCCAAAAAAGTGTCGCAATGCGGCAGGGCATTGCGGTTTATGGGGTAGGGATAGGCCATGTCGCCCTGTACCCCGGCCATTTCATTCTCGAGTTGCTTTACTGCCTTCACCCCGGTGCCCGACACCGATTGGTAAGTGGAAACCACCACCCGTTTCATTTTGTACTTTTTGTGCAGGGGGGCCAGGACCATCACCAGCTGAATGGTGGAACAGTTGGGGTTGGCAATAATCTTGTCTGCCCTGCTAAGCAGATGGGCGTTTATTTCGGGGACTACCAGTTTTTTGTCTGGGTCCATACGCCAGGCAGAAGAATTATCTATCACGGTTGTCCCGGCGGCAGCAAATCTGGGGGCCCATTCCAGAGAGGTATCCCCTCCGGCAGAAAAAATGGCAAGGTCGGGCCTTGCCGCCACGGCCTCCTCCAGCCCGATTACCTTATAAGGATTTCCTTTAAACAGGATGGTTTTGCCAACCGAGCGTTCTGACGCTACCGGCAACAACCCGGTAACGGGAAAATTACGCTCTGCCAATACTTTCAGCATCACTTCGCCCACCATTCCGGTTGCACCTACGATCGCTACTTTCATGAGAATTGATTTATCGGGCAAATGTACTCCAAGTGGAATCATCCGGCAAACAGAGATTCTAAAACAAGCAAAAATATAACAAAATGTTATGAATGATACAAACGTGAAAAAAACCCTCCGCTATGCAGCTGCGGCCTGCCCGGAGGGGTTAAGGTTCTATGTAGTATAGCGGCCTCTTGGGTTCAAAGTTCAATGTTCAACGTTCAAGGATTATTTTTTATAGGCAAATCAACCTTAGCAAGAATCAAGTGCAAGTGCAAGAACAAGTTCAAAAAAGGTTTCAGGATTTATTCCCATCAACAAATCAACGCATGCAACAGTCAAGTGCCAGCGCCAGAACAAGTGCAAGTATACCCGCCCAAGGTGGGCCTGCCGGGCAAAAGCGGGTTCAATAAGATTTCAGGACTTGTTTGAATAATCCCTTCTTTTGACTTCCTATCAACGAATCAACGCATCAACCCTCCTGCGCCAAGGCTTCGGAGGGCAGGCAAATCAACGCATCAACCTTAACAAGAGTCAAGTGCAAGATCAAGTACAAGTTCAGAAAAGGTTACTGGATTTATTCCCCATCAACCCATCAACACATCAACGCATCAACCCTCCTTCGCCAAGGCTTCGGCGGGCAGGCGCATCAACCTTAACAAATGACAAGTGCAAGATCAAGTACAAGTTCAGAAAAGGTTACTGGATTTATTTCCAATCAACCCATCAACACATCAACGCATCAACCATCCTGCGCCAAGGCTTCGGCGGGCAGGCGCATCAACCTTAACAAATGACAAGTGCAAGATCAAGTACAAGTTCAGAAAAGGTTACTGGATTTATTCCCCATCAACCCATCAACACATCAACGCATCAACCATCCTGCGCCAAGGCTTCGGCGGGCAGGCAAATCAACCCGTCTGTTACCAGCAAGCTGGCACATCCGGGTAGGCAAATCAACTTTTCCTAATTTACTTTTGTTTTTTCAGCAGGTCCCTGATCTCTGCCAGCAGTTCCGTCTCAGTAGGTCCGGCAGGCGCTGCCGGTGCAGGTGGTTTTTTTGTCTTGTTGTACGCTTTTATCATTACAAACAATACAAAACCAACAATTACCAGGTTCACCAGGGTGTTAATCCAGGCACCGTAACGGATGGCGTTTTCCGCCACATATCCTTCTTCCCCTGCGGTCCCTGAAGCTTCAGTGAGGACGACTTTGAGGTTGGAAAAATCGATCCCCCCTGTAAATTCCCCAACCACGGGCATAACAATATCATTCACAAAACCATTTACAACGAGGCTTACAGCACTGGCTAGGATGACGGCAACCGCGAACTCGATCACATTGCCCGTCATAATAAAATTGCGGAATTCCTTAAACATAGTTGGTGTTTTAGTTGGTGTATAAATTAAAGTATCTGATGTTAATATACGTAATTAATTGATGCTCACCAACAAGCGGGAATCGCATTTAATGCGCGATAACCACCCGCTTTACGCGCTGGGAGATCCCTGTAAGGAGTTCATAGGAAATGGTACCTGCCGCGGCGGCCAGGGTTTCGGCAGAGGCGTCCTTTCCAAAAACAACCACTTCGTCCCCTTCGCGGCAATCTATCCCTGTTACGTCCACCATGATCATGTCCATGCACACATTGCCCACTATGGGGGCTTTGCTGCCATTTACATATACAAACCCCCTGCCCCGGCCATACTGCCGGCCAATCCCGTCAGCATGCCCCAGGGGCAACGTAGCCGTGGTCATGGCTTTATCCGAAACGAAGCCCTTGTTATAGCCAACACTTTCACCCGCCTGAATGGAATGTAGCTGGGAAATCACCGTTTTTAAAGTTGCCACAGGGCTCAGTCTGGCATCAGTAGCCACCTCATTGCCGAAACCGTAAAGCCCGATCCCGCTGCGCACCATGTCAAACTGGGCCTGGGGATAATGAATGATCCCCGAGGTATTGAGCAAATGTTTCATGGGGGTATATGGCAGGGCCTTAAAGAGCTTATCTGTTATCCGGCCGAAAGCTTGTATCTGCGCCTCGGTAAAGGCCTTCTCCCGGGGGTCGTCGGAAGCTGCAAGGTGAGAAAGCACCGAAATCACTTTGACGGATTTCCCATGTTTAAGTTGCTCCAGGATTAAGGCCACATCAGATTCCTTAAATCCAAGCCTGTTAAGCCCGGTATTGAACTTTAGATGTACCGGGTAGCCCTCTTGCCCCATAGCCGCTGCAGTTTCGATAAAGCTTTTAAGGATGTTGGGGGAATAAAGGCTGGGCTCCAGGCAATGGTCTATGATGGTCTTAAAGTTCACAGGAGATGGATGCAGTACCATTACAGGGGTTTTTATTCCTGCTTCACGGAGTGCCTCCCCTTCGCGGGCATATGCCACTGCAAAATAATCGACCCCCAGCTCCTCCAGTTTTTTGCTGATCACGGCTGTGTCATGGCCATATGAAAAAGCCTTCACCACTGCCATGAATCTGGTTTTAGGATTGATCCTGGAAGTCAGGTAGCGGTAGTTCCTTTCCAGGGCACCGAGGTCTATTTCCAGCCGGGTTTCTTTAGCTAAAGGCATGAGAGATTATTCGCCGGGGGGTTTATCCACCCTTGTTATATAAGGATTAATGTGCGGGACAAGCTGAAGTTCAAAATTCAAGGTTCAAAGTTGAAGGATCTAAGTATTTTTCTCCCGGGCAGCCCTGGGCCTGACCTCTTCTGCCTTTACCTCCATTTTACTGATTTTCTCCCGCAACATGGCCTTATAGTAGGCAGCCCTGCTCAGGGGTTCATACTCTTCGGTTTCTCCCAGCAGCACCAGCTTGTCGTTATCGGATTTGCGAAAACTGTAATTGGCAAGGTTCCCGGTCCTGGTACATATTGCATGAACCTTGGTAACATATTCGGCAGTGGCCATCAGGTCTGGCATTGGCCCAAACGGATTTCCCTTGAAATCCATATCCAGGCCTGCAACAACTACCCGCACCCCTTTGTTGGCCAGGTCGTTGCATACTGTAACTATCTCATCGTCAAAAAACTGCGCCTCATCTATCCCCACCACATCACAATCATCGGCAAGTAACCGGATATTGGCGGCAGCCGGTACGGGGGTTG
>Ga0209347_1004481_pt1 | contig 14478 bp, 17 predicted proteins | sample AutmiccommuBRH23_FD_187382 | JGI IMG/M metagenome (GOLD analysis project Ga0209347, IMG submission 187382) | Deep subsurface microbial communities from Mt. Terri, Switzerland - Autotrophic microbial communities BRH/23 (SPAdes) (version 2) | ecosystem: Environmental > Aquatic > Deep subsurface >... | reverse complement strand
CCGCCGTGGAAGCGATGCGCGCAGCGCTGAACGAACTGGACATATGCGGCACCGTGGTCATCGGCGAGGGCGAACGCGACGAGGCACCGATGCTTTTCATTGGTGAGAAAGTCGGACGCGGCTGCGAAGGCGAAGCGCCGGCGATCGATATCGCGCTCGATCCGCTGGAAGGCACGACCATCACGGCAAAAGCGGGGGCCAATGCTCTGGCCGTGCTCGCCATCGCCGAAAAGGGCAATCTGTTGAACGCGCCTGACGTCTACATGGACAAATTGGCTGTTGGACCCGGCTATTCGCCCGACATCATCGATCTCGACAAGTCGGTGACCGAAAATGTCACGGCCGTCGCGAAGGAAAAGGGCGTCGAGCCTTCGGAAATCATCGTCTGTGTCCTGGATCGGCCACGGCACGACAAGATCATCGCCGAATTGCGCGGCATTGGCTGCGGCATCATGCTGATCCCCGACGGCGATGTCGCCGGTGTAATCGCGACCTCCGACGAAGACACGACGGTCGACATGTATATGGGCAGCGGCGGCGCGCCGGAAGGCGTGCTGGCGGCAGCCGCGCTGCGCTGCGTCGGGGGCCAGTTCAAGGGTCGCCTGCTGTTCCGCAACGATGACGAACGGCAGCGCGCCTATAAATGGGGCATCGAGGATCTCGACAAGATTTATGATCTGAAGGAACTGGCCAAGGGCGATGTGATCTTTGCCGCGACCGGGGTTACCCATGGTTCGCTGCTCGAAGGGGTCAAGAAGCTGCGCGGCGGCAAGATGACGACCGAGAGCGTGGTCATGCGCGCATCATCCGGCACCGTGCGCTGGGTGAAAAGCGAACACCGCAAGAGCTGATGCAAAACATCTTGCCCGTCGGGCTGGCGCATCAGGCCAGAAAACTGCGCTTCTGCCTGCTGATATTGCCGATACTGGTAACCGCCTGCATTTCTCCGGTGCAATATGGCGACATCCCCCATGGCGACTATGTCGCGAATGACCGCTGCCGGCCGGGCGTCCAGCCAGCGGAAACGCTGGCCGACAAGCCCTATTTTGCCGTGACCACCCGCTTGCCCGATTGCCGGACCGATCGGGTGACTCTGCTCAGCCAGCGCAGCGAAGTCATTCGCTACGGCCGCTTCGGCGACCCCGCGGAAACGGAAATCACCGACGCCAAGGGCAAGGTGAAAATGCAGGAAGCGATTCCCTTTGCCCTGAACAATGACAAGCAATGGTGGGATGATCTGGCGGCGCAAACGAAAAAGCACGATGGCCGTATCCTGCTCTATGTTCACGGATTCAAGGAAACATTCTTTACCAGCGCGCGCGACAGCGCGCAGATTGCGCGCCTGTCCGGGCTGGACATACCGATGGTGCATTACAGCTGGCCCTCTCAGGGCGAGTTTCTGAAATATGCCGCCGACGAAACCAACATGTATTATAACGAACGCCAGTTCCGCACCTTTCTAACCAGACTCGCGCAGCAGCCCTGGACCAAGGAAATCATTCTGGTCGCCCATTCGCTGGGCGCGCGGCTGGCGATCCCCGCGATCGAATATGTCGATCGCAACAGCAGCAACGCCGATTCGAGCAATATCTCCAATATCATCCTCGCCTCGCCCGATGTCGACCGTCAGGATTTCGAACGCGACATTGCCGAGACCGTGCTCACCATGCGCCGGGTCAACAACGACCGACGGATCACGGTCTATGTGTCGACCAAGGACCGGGCGCTCGGCCTGTCCTACAGTTTCCACGGCTATCCCAGGCTGGGGCGGCCGGACTGTTTCAATCCGTTCGAGGCGACATCGCTGCGCGACCAGGGCTATCCGGAACGATGCTATGCCGCCAAGACCAAATATGACACGGAGCCGGACAAGAGCGGGCTGTCAATCATCGACACCACCGCCATCAGCCGCGGCCAGACCGGTCACAGCGACTATCTGCGCAGCGCGCTGGCCTGCTCCGATTTTGCCGCGGTTGTCAATGGCACCGAAGGCAAGGCCAGCAGACGCAAGGCCACCAGGCTTCTGCATGTGTTCGAACTGGTGCTCGATCTCGATGGCGCGGAACCCGACGATCTAGCGGTGTGCCGCCGCAAGCCCGACTGATCGTGCCTATCCGGCCGGTATAGATGCAGAGCAGTTCCCGGCAAATGGATAAGCTGCTGGCCCGCGCAAGGGCCTGCGCTATCTGCGAGGGGCTGCCGCTCGGTCCGGCACCGCTGCTCCAGGCCGGCGCCAATGCCCGAATCCTGATCGCCAGCCAGGCCCCGGGCAGCAAGACCCATGTAAAGGGCCGACCGTTCGACGACGCCAGCGGCAAACGGCTGCGTCATTGGCTGGGCGTGACCGAAAACCAGTTTTACGATCCCGACATATTTGCCATCCTGCCGATGGGATTCTGCTATCCCGGCACGGCATCGGGCGGCGACCTGCCGCCTCGTCCGGAGTGCGCGCCGGCCTGGCGCGAACCGCTGCTGCAGGCCATGCCACAAATCGAGCTGACCCTGGTTCTTGGTCAATATGCGCTCGACTGGCATCTGGGGACGAGGAAATCGCGGACGCTGACCGATACGGTGAAGCGATGGCAGGAATTCTGGCCCGAGCTGCTGCCCCTGCCCCACCCCAGCCCGCGCAATATTCGCTGGTTCATGGCCAATCCGTGGTTCGAGACGGAGATGATCCCCCTGTTGCAGGACCGCGTCCGGGCATTGCTCTAGAAAATACCCATCGCCAGCCCGGTCGACAGCGTCGCGCCAATTTCCGCGCAGCGTGCGCGATCCTCCTCAGTGATAGTCTTCGGCGCCAGGATTGCATCCTCGGTCTGGGCATGGGTGCAGATGATCGGCGTATCAATGACCTTCCTTAGCCGCCAGCCGGTCGCAATCCGTTCCAGCTGGGATTTTGCATTCTCGCCATCCGACCCGGCACAGATCATCACGGCATAGGGGCGCCCCTCGATCCTGCCGAGCACGGGATAATAGCAGCGGTCGAAAAAGGCCTTCATCACCCCGGCGATCGCTGCCAGATTTTCCGGCGTTGCGAAAATATAGCCATCGGCGGCGAGCAGGTCGTCCGGCTGGCAATCCTCGGCCTGCATCACCTGCACATCCGCTCCCTCTTCGCCCCGCCCCGCCTCGGCCGCGGCCCGGGCCATTTGTTCGGTGCCGCCGGTATAGCTGTAATAGACGATCAGGAGCCTTTTCATCCTGCCCTCCTAGCAGCCAATAGACCGATTGTCAGCGCCGCCGGATTCCCGCATAGCGCGGACCATGAATGCAGTATTGAACGTCGAAAATTCCCTGTCCGGTCAGCGCTGGCGCTGGCGCAGTACCAGCGCTGATGCGCGCGATCCGGGATTCCAGCCGGATGATCTGGTCACCCAGCTGCTGCTCGCCCGCGGTGCCAGCCGCGAGACGCTGGCGATCAACCGCGAGCCGACGATTCGCGGTTTCATGCCCGACCCGTCCGTCTTCCGCGACATGGACGCCGCCGCCGACCGCTTGAGCCATGCCGTCCGCAATCAGGAGAAGGTCACGATCTTCGGCGACTATGATGTCGACGGCGCGACCAGCGCGGCGCTGCTGATCCGCCTGCTTCGCGATCTCGGGCTGGAGGCCGGCTATTATATTCCCGACCGTTTGATGGAGGGCTATGGCCCGTCCGGCGAGGCGCTGGTCCGGCTCGGCGAACAGGGCAGCAATCTGGTGGTCACCGTCGATTGCGGCGCGATGGCCTTCGAGGCGCTCGCCATGGCGCACAAGGCCGGGATCGAGGTGATCGTGGTCGACCATCACAAATGTGCGGCGGAACTTCCCCAGACCGTTGCGCTGGTCAATCCGAACCGGCTTGACGAGAGCGATGCCGGGGCGGAACATGGCCATCTGGCGGCGGTCGGCATGGCCTTCCTGCTCGGCGCGGCGCTGGTCCGGACGCTGCGCACCCAGGGTTATTTCACCAACCGCGCCGAACCAAAATTGCTCGAACTGCTCGATATCGTCGCGCTCGGCACGGTCGCCGATGTCGCCCAGTTGCGCGGCCTCAACCGGGCCTTTGTCGCGCAGGGGCTCAAGGTGCTGGCCGGTAGACAGAACATCGGCCTGTCGGCGCTGATCGACGCCAGCCGCCTCAAGCGCGCGCCGATCTGCTCCGATCTCGGCTTTGCCCTTGGCCCGCGGATCAACGCCGGCGGACGGGTCGGGAAGTCCGATCTTGGCGTCCGCCTGCTGATCTCGCAGGACCCGGACGAAGCCGCCGCGATTGCCGCCGAGCTCGACCATCTCAACCAGGAACGGCGGGCAATCGAGGCGCATGTGCTGGAGGCGGCAGACGCGATGTGTTCGTCGCAGCAGAACCAGGCGGTGGCGGTGCTGTCGGCCAGGGGCTGGCATCCGGGCGTGATCGGCATTGTCGCGGGACGGATCAAGGAGAAGCTGAACCGCCCGGCGATCATCATCGCGCTTGACGACGAAGGCATCGGCAAGGGCTCGGGCCGCTCGATTGCCGGCATCGATCTCGGCGCCGCAATCATCGCCGCCAAGGACAGCGGCCTGCTGATCGCCGGCGGCGGTCATGCGATGGCCGCGGGCATCACCATCGCCGCGGACAAGGTCGACGCCTTTTCCGAATTTCTCAATGACCGGCTCGCCGACAGCGTCGGCCAGGCGCAGGATGGCAAGGCGCTGCTGCTCGACGCGGTGCTGTCGCCCAGGGGCGTCAATCCGCTGATGGTCGAGGCGATGGACGGCGCCGGCCCCTATGGCATGGGCTGGCCGGCCCCGCGCATCGCCACCGGCCCGGTGCGAATCATCAAGTGCGACATCGTCGGCACCGACCATGTCCGGATGATCGTCGGCGGCGACGATGGCGCATCAATCAAGACGATCGCCTTTCGCGCGGCGGAAAGCGACCTCGGCCAGGCCCTGCTCGGCGCGCCGCGCGGGCGCAAATTGTGGATCGCTGGTCGCGCCAAGATCGACGACTGGGGCAGCCGCCCGGCCGCTGAAATCCATCTGGAAGACGCGGCCTGGGCCGATTGACCGGGCGGCGAACCCGCCGCGCGACCGATATGCCGCCGCGTCCCTCCGGGCGCCGACAAACAACCCCGAATTCCGGCGAAAAGAGGGTTGACCAAAGCCAGCCACCCCCCTAATGGCCGTGGCTCGCTGACCAGCAATTGGTATGGCCCCTTCGTCTAAGGGTTAGGACGCGGCCCTTTCACGGCTGAAATACGGGTTCGAATCCCGTAGGGGTCACCACTTTCCACGCACAGTGAATGCCGGCGGGACGCGCGCGCCGAAGCATCGCGCAGCGCCGGCTGTTCGGCGGTCCGCCCTCCCGGAGAGTATGACTTTCCCTTCCCGCGCAGCGGATCGCACCGCTGCCCGCTGACGATCGAGGCAGCGACCCATATGAACCCATTGGTTGATCGGGCGGCCCATTTTCGTGATTTGCCGCAAGACCGACCCTGGTCGGAAATTTCCGGGAAAGGAAAAATCGACGAGATCCCGGTCTGCGGCGGCTACGCGAGCAAGCGATTATCAGACGCTCCATTCGGCGCTGATAGGTAATTTTGCGGAGCCAAGCTCCTTCACCATCCTTGCTTCGGCCTCGGGCGATATATGGCCCGTTTGCGCCCTGACAGGTTTCTTCTGACGCAGCGGACCCGAAACAAGCCGGCGGGGCCGGGCAATTGTTTCGCAAACAGGATCGCTTTTGCTAAGGAACAGCGCATGTGCATCATTTCACTCGCATGGCAGGCCCATCCCCACTGGCTATTGGTCGCGATCGGCAATCGGGACGAGCTGCACGGCCGGCCGGCAGAGCCGCTGACCCGCTGGCGGGGGTGCGAGCATCTGCTCGCCGGGCGGGACGTCCATGCCGGCGGCACCTGGCTGGGGCTCTCCGAACAGGGCCGCTTTGCCGCGGTGACCAATCTCGCCGGCCATGGCCCGCCCGACGGCAGCCGCGCATCGCGCGGCGACCTGCTGAAGGATTTTCTCTCCGGCGACGGCCGTTATGCCGATCTCGAGGCCGCGCCCTTCCAAGACTTCAACCCGTTCAACCTGGTCACCATCGCGCAGGGCGAAGCGCTGGTCCATTGCAATCACCCCGAGCCGCTCAGCCGACGGCTGGAGCCGGGCATCCACGGACTGACCAACGGGCCGATCGACCGGCCCTGGCCAAAGGCGGCGCATCTCGACGCAGCGCTCGATGACTGGCTGCACAGCGGATCGGAGGATTGCGGTCCGTTGCTCGATGCGCTCGCCAGCCGGCGGACCTATCCGCGCGCGGCGGCAGCGGTGCCCGGGCCGCCGGCACCGCTGGAGCCTGCCAGTTCCGGGATATTCATTGACAATCCGGTCTACGGCACCCGTTGCAGCACGATCGTGACGATCGATCGGGCGGGGAACGGAACGATTCTGGAACGCCGCTATGATGGGGCAGCCGTCGTCACCGGGGAAGAGCGCCTGTCGTTTCGCTGGCCGGGATGACGAACTCTAATGGTGCGCACGTTCCGCATAACGTTCGCCGCCGATCACGTCCTTCAGCAGCGCGGGTTCGATCTCCCGATCCTGACCCGTGGTATGGATGACGCACACGTCTCCCGTGGTCTCGGCAAACACCGCCAGAACCTGGGAAAAGCGGGAAACATTGGCTTCGCGCAATTTCCCCCACAGGTCGCTCTCGGTCATTTTCGCCTTTTTCAGCTGGTCGTGCTGGATTTCGCTGCCGATCATGATCAGTCGCGGCCGGTTGTCGGTCCATATTTGCAGGCCGGGAAAGCGGCTGCGCAGGATCGCCATGCCGATCTGCAGCGCGAACAGACAGACAAGCGCCGCAATCCCGCTGGCGAGCGGCGGATCCTTGCTCGTGACAACCGAGGCCAGCACCGAGCCGATGGCAACGGTGACAGCAAAGTCAAAGCCGCTCATCTTGGAAAAGCTGCGGACCCCGGCCAGCCGGGTGAGCAGGATCACCGTCGCATACATGGCCGATGCCGACAGCGCGATCAGCGCCACCTGGGGCCAGCCGGTACCGATCCAGTCACTAACCATCCATCTGGTCCCCCAGGCCGCTCAAGGGGTCAGGCAACTTCCTGCTTCTCGACGGGCTTGCGCTGGTCGAAAATCCTGGTCAGCTCTTCGGCTCGCTCGTCGCTCAAATCCTTCCTGGCGGCGGCGAAAATTTCATTTTCTTCCTCCTCCATATGATGCTCGAGGCGCTCCCTGAGCGTCTTGAACCGCGTCAGCCAGCCGGTGCTGCTGAATTCCATGTCGACCAGCTCCTCGAAATAATCGTCCACTTCCTTGTGCTCGGCAACCGAGTGACGCCCCTTGTCCTGCAGATCGGGCCGGGCCAGCATTTCCGCGTAGAGCGACTGTTCCTCCGCATTGGCGTGGGCGGAAACATCGATCCGCAGCTGTCTGAACGAATCGCGGCGTTCCTTGGTGTCACCGCTCGTGTCACCAACCCGTTCGAGCATTTCGCGGTGACGGTCATGGTCCTGTTTCAGGCGAGTAAAAATGTCGGTCATACTATCTCCATCGGTCATATTCTCCCCTTCACGACGCACCAACCGGCCAATAGTTGCATGGGCGCAGAGCAATGGCGGCTATCGGGCTACCAATTTTCGCTCGTCGGGGCCTTGCAGCGCGCGTCATCCGATTGCAAAAAGGCGCAGGGCCTTTCCGGGCAGGCGGGAGACAGAAAAAATTTCGGACTCCGGCAACCAATTTTCCGGCCAGCGGTTGCTAGAATTGAATGGATGTCGACCCGTGACCCGGTGTTGCTTTCATTCCTCAAAGACCGGCTGGAAAATTGGCCCCGTCGTATCCCCCCCGTTTACCAGGGTGCCGATTTTCCAGCTACTTTGTCCCCCCTCCCGCAAATTGCCGCATAGGCGCGCCCAGTTGCCGCTCCGGCATGGCCATGACAAAAAAATGGCCAGGACATGATGCCTGGCCATTTTTTCTGTCTGAAAGGAAGAACTATTCCTCGGTTTGCTCCGACGGCATGGTTACATCCACATCGGGCACTTCAATCGTCTTTTCTTCCGTGCCGACTTCGACATCGGCGGTTTTCACATCGACTTCGGGCAGTTCGCCGGCGTCACCGGATACATCGACATCCATCGAAGGCATTTCGCCTTCTTCCTTAACATTGGCTTCACAGCCGGCCAGCGCCAGGCCAGCGGTCAATATTGTCGCAATTGCAATTTTTTTCATTATGAACTCCCTTCATTGGTTCGTTAGCAATAACGCCAACGTGTAGATCGGGTTCCCCTCTGGCGCAAATTTATTCGCGCCCGAGCCGCATGCGGAACGCATCAAGGTGGAAATAGCTGGGATCAAACTGGCTTATTTCCGCCAGACGGGCCTGGTCCTTGAACAGGATCCATCCATCGCGCCGTTCCAGCAAGCCGTCGCGCTCCAACTGGCGCAGCACCCGATTGGTATGGATGGGGGTCAGGCCGAGCGCATCTGCTATGACCGTTTGCGTCAGCGGCACGCGAAACCCGTCTCCGTTGCCGGCACCGGTGATCAGCACGCGCCGATAGAGTTCGAGCAGAAAATGCCCGATCCTTTCCCGGGCCGACTGCTTGCCGTTGCGAACGATCTGTTCGCGCAGGAAGGCTTCTTCCTGGACCTGCATCCACCAGAAGGCGAGGGTCAATTTGCCCGATTCGGTGAGCAGGCGGCGGAATACCGCCGGTCTGACCGACAGGCAGGACAGACTCGTGACCGTCTTCACCGAATGATCTGCTTCGGCCGCAACCAGGACCTGTAGGTCGAACATGTCTCCCGGCAGAAGCACGTTCAGGACCTGGCGCCGACCGTCCTCCAGCGTCTTGTAGCGGATAGCCCAGCCGTCCTTGACGATAAGCACGCTGTCCATTTCCTGGCCGGCGTCCACGATTTCGGTATTTTTTTCAAAATGCTGTTCCCGCCCGTCGATCTGCATGATGACCTGCTGATCGATATCATCGAGATCGGCGTAGAAGGATATACGCCGCAGCAGGGCTTTTCGCGCCACTAGCTGATCCCCTGCTGATCAGGAGCCGGAAATGTAATCGTGCATTTGAGGCCGTCCACCGCCCAATTCCTTTCAATCTCGCCGCGCAAGTTGCGGGTGATGCTATAATCGATCAGCGAGGATCCGAAACCTGTTTCGGTGGGGGCCGTAGGCGATCCCTTCAATCCGCCTTCCGCCCAGCTCAATTCCACGATATCCGGCCCCTCTTCCCCGGCGCGGATCTCCCAGCTGATGGTGACCATTCCGTTCTCCGTGGACAGAGCGCCATATTTGGCGGCATTGGTCGCCAGCTCGTTGAGCACGAGCGAAATCGACACCATCGCATTTTCGGCGAGAATGATATCCGGTCCGGACCACCGGATCCCGGGATAGGTCTTGCAGAGATCCTCGACCAGCGCGGCAAAGGAACCCGTCACGAAATTGGTGTCGAGGAGAATTTGCTGGGCCCGGTTGAGTGCGCTCAGGCGATGGTGGATCCGTTCGATATAATCATCGATCGAGGTTGCCGAACCCTTGGTCAGCGTCATGATCGATTGCAGCGTCGCAAAGAGATTGCGCAGGCGATGATGGAGTTCGCGGGTGTGCAGCTTGAGCTGCTCCTGCTGGTCGATGCTGTCGGTTATGTCCTTGTTGACGCCGGTCAGGGTCGGCCGCCCGTTTGATTCGAGATAGTCGCCATATCCCTCCAGCCAGCGCGTCTCTCCCGATGGCAGGACGATCCGGAAGCGCGCCTCGAATTTTTCCAGCTCCTCCACCGCCGCGCTCATCGCCAGTCGCACCGTCTCCCTGTCTTCGGGATGGACCCGCTCGATGGCGCTTTCCAGTTCGGAAACGGCTTCACCGGCATCTTCTCCCCAGATTTTCATGTAGGCACCACCCCATTCGATCAGTCCGGTTTCCAGATCGATCCGGAAGCTGGCAATATCGCTGAGAGCGAGAGTGAGGTCGAGATTCGAGCGGGCGATGGCGGCATTTTTTTGCGCCTGTTCCCGCAAGCCAATCTCGCGGCTCAGCTCCATTTCACTCATCACGATCCCGGCCATGCTCTGCAACTGGTTCATCTGGTTTGACGCCATGCGAAAGCGCGGGACCGTGTCGGCGATCCACAGGGCACCCAATATCTTGCCATTGGGCGCGATCAGGGGGGCCCCCGCATAAAAGCGGATGAAAGGTTCGCCGCTCACCAGGGGATTGCCGACGAACCGCGGATCGAGAGACGCGTCTTCGACGACCAACGGCTCGCCGTCCTCGATAGTCTGCGCGCAGATCGATACCGTCCGATCCAGTTGGGATTCGGCGAATCCGACGGCGGATTTGAACCATTCCTTGTCGCCATCGACCAGCGAAATGGAGGCCAGCGGGGCCGAGAACATGTCGGCCACCAACTGGGTGATCCGGTCAAAGGCGTTGTCCGGTGCCTTGTCGAGCACCTTGTAGCTGTTCAGTGTCGCCAGCCGGTCGGCTTCGCGCTTGCGCTCCGACCTGCCGGTCACTCGACTGCCCGCGTCCATGTCTGATCCCTTTTTTCATGCCCTGAAGCTATCGAACAATGAACGGCTAACTCGCCATGTCGTTGCATGCGAGCGGAACCAATCATGCAAATCGCGCGTAGCTGATGGAGAAGCCCGATAGAAAACAACACTAAAGGAGACTTTTGCATGAATGATGATGATCGTGAAGAATTATATGAAATGATCGAGGATGTCGGCACCGCAATGCTGGTGACGGAATCGGACAATGACCTGCGCAGCCGGCCGATGAACGGAAAATTATATCGGGACAGCGGCGAGATATGGTTCCTCACCGAAAGCCGGTCAGGAAAAGCGCAAGAGATTGCCGAGGATATGACCAGCAACCTGACCTATGCCTGTCCCGAGAAGGAAACCTATATTTCGATCACCGGCACGTCTGCGCTGAGCCGCGACGCGGAGAAAATCGATGACATGTGGGGACCCTGGGCCAAGGCCTGGCTGCAATGCGAAAAAGACGACCCGAAGGTCGCCGCGATTCGCTTCAAGCCGCAGATCGCCGAATATTGGTCATCGCCCTCGTCGGCTCTGGTCCAGGCCTGGGAACTGGCGAAAGCCAATATCACCGACCAGCGACCCGATAGCGGCACGAACCGCACCGTCAGCATGAGCTAGGCCGTTCCGGGCGACAGCCACCGGCGCCGGCTGAAATCGATATGCGCAAAAAGGGCGGGAAGCCGAAACTCCCCGCCCTTTTGGCGACTCTGCTGTTTAAACTGGCCTAGCGACGGGCCATCAGGGCACCGATAATCAGTCCCAGTCCGGCGGTCGCAGCGATGCTCACGATCGGATTGTCCTGGATCGTGGTCTGGGCCTTTTTGCGCCCCTTGCTGCCAGCTTCCACGGCATTGGCACGCGCCTCGTCAAATTTCGTCTTCGCGTTGGCGCGCAGTTCCTTTGCATTGGCCTGTGCATCGGCCTTGACGGATTTGGTCAAGGTTGCCAAATCTTCCTTCAGTGTCTGCAGATCCGATTTTACCGCGCCCATTTCTTCCGAATAATTGCCTGTCATGTGATTTTCTCCATCTTATGTGCAATAAACCTACGACCGACGACAAAATTGGTTCCGCCAAATCCTGCAGCAACAAGTTTCAAGCCCATCTAACTAGCGAAATGTTTGGAACTCTTTTCCGTTTCATGCGTTTCGAGCCGATTATGGAGATAAAAATATGTCACTAGCTGAAAGTCTGAAACCGCATCTTCCTTATCTTCGACGCTACGCCAGGGCATTAACGGGCAGCCAGAAAAGCGGCGATGCTTTTGTAAAGGCAACGCTTGAGGCGATAATCGCCGATCCGGAATCGGTCGCCGATGATGATAATGTGCGGGTGCATCTGTACCGGATTTTTTCCCGTATCTGGGAAAGCGCCAATGTTGCGGTCACCGACAACACGGACGACAATACCGCGCAAGGCCATTTGAACGCCATTCCCCCAATCAGCAGGCAAGTCTTGCTGCTGACGGCGCTGGAAGGCTTTTCGATCAGCGAAGTCGCAAAAATTGCGGATGTCGGTGAAAATTCGATCAACGGCTTGCTGGAAGATGCCATTTCGGAGATCGACAAGGAAATCCGGTCCGATGTCCTGATCATCGAGGACGAGGTGCTGATCTCCATGGAGCTGCAGCAGATTGTTTCGGGTCTGGGCCATAATGTCTGCGGAACCGCGACAACGCACAAGGGTGCTTTGGACGCGGTGGCAAAGGCAAAGCCGAGTCTGGTGCTCGCCGATATCCAGCTCGCGGACGGCAGCTCGGGCATAGACGCGGTAAAGGATATCCTGGACCAGGTCTCGGTTCCGGTCATCTTCATCACCGCATTTCCCGAGCGCTTGCTCACCGGTGAACGGCCCGAACCGACGTTTCTCATCACCAAGCCGTTCCAGCCCAATGCCATTCGGGCGGCGATCAGCCAGGCCCTGTTCTTTTCCACCGCGAAGCAAAAGGTCCAGGCCTAGGCCGGTTCAAAGACTCGCCAGACCGACCCACGCATGATGGGTCGTTTGGCGGGGTTGCGGGTCGAACTCAATGGGATTGCAGCGCGGCTGGGGAGCGAGAAGCTTCTGACTTCAGTCCGGCTTCCTCAAAGGCTCAAGGGGCAATTTTCTCGACCGCGCCGATGATATTTTCGAGTGCGGTCGTGGTCATGTCGCCATGGCCGTCGGAGGCTGAGGTGAACCGCCCCTCTTCGAGAATGGTTTCCAGCGCCTTGCGCGCACGCGATACGCGGCTTTTCATCGTCCCGACAGCGCAATTGGCAATTTCCGCGGCTTCCTCGTAGGAATAGCCGCCAGCGCCCACGAGGATGATCGCTTCGCGCTGGTCATCGGACAATTCCATCAGGCCGCGCTGCAAATCAGCGAGATGCAGGGGATCCTGCTGGGGAGCCGGTGCCGACAATATCCGTTCCGCAACCAGCTCGTCATAATTCGCGCTGAATTTCTTCCGGCGCATGCTGGAAAAAAAGGTGTTACGCAAAATTACAAATGTCCATGCGCGCATGGAAGTGCCGGCAATGAAGCGGTCCCTTGCGGCCCATGCTTTCAACAGCGTGTCCTGCACGAGATCATCTGCCACGTCGCGGTCGCCTGACAGGCTGCGCCCGAAGGCCCGCAAATGCGGAATTGCCTCGGTCAATTGCTGTTTGAACTGCGAAGGCGGTAAGGCCTGGGGCCTATTCATTTACGTCCGACCGACCAGAGTCCGCGTCGTCCTCATCGTCGACGTCCAACTGATCCAGGAGCGCCAGAATATCGTCGGGTAACGGCTCGTCCAGAACGTTCAGATACATGTTCTTCAGTCCGAGGCCTAATCTCTGTTGCATGTCATCCTTGCTTCTCACTGGCATGTCCCTTGACCGCTTTCCGTTTTCACCGGCCTGCGATGAAAACGCTTTATCTCTGTCTTGGCTGGCCAAAGCATACCTCGTTAATTGATTGCTTGAAAACAGAACACCTGATGACCCTAAAGGTTGCATATAAAATTATCGAGGAAAATGTCTCGTTTTCCGGAACAATCTGCGGGGGCGGACGTTGGCTGGGTGAACGCAAAAACACGAACACCGGAGAGCTCTGCAATGACCGACAAGCGAGAGAATGAATCGAACCTGAAAATGGAGGGCGAGGGAAGCCGGGAAGGCTCGCGCCGATTCCAGGAATCCCAGCAGAAATTTGCCGAAACAGGCGATGTTGAAGTCAAGGCCAAGGAAGCCGCCAGAGCCCTGGATGGTGACGAAGCCGCCGAACTGGAAAAAGCCCGAAAAGCATCGGCAAGCGGCAAGATTGCCGACTGACGACAGAAACAGCTAATCGGCAATCATTACATTGGCCGGACAGAAAGGGGGTCGGCGCAGCTGCTGCACCCCCTTTTTTATTGCCAGACCTGTTTATGTTATGCGTCTGGAGCCGATGCCCTGATGCCGAACGAGAGAAAGCTCTGGAACAGGGTTCTCGTCGCCTCCGAAACGGTTTCCCGGGACAACAGGCCGTCCATGTCGGTTTGTGGCGCGTCCGATCGGGGCTCTACATATTGGCCGGCCATGTGCCAATCCTCGAATTGGCGACTGGGTCGTTGCTGGTTGCCGACAATGGTCATGCCGCTGTGCCGGTCGTCCCGCTCGATGCGGCGCAGGCATTCCTGCGCGGCGGACCGTTCGCCTTCGATGCACTGCATGAAATTGAACCCGTTGTACAAGATCAGGCCGGTGATGGAAAAACGCGGATTGTTGCGCTGCGCAGCCGACATGATCGCCAGCAGGTCATCCGGGGCCAGGCCAGGCCTTGCCGTGCTCACGTAAACAAGAGAGGTGATTGACTGGAGGGGCACTCGGGACTTTCTGTTGGCGGTGGTTGTCGTAGCCCAACCTCTGACTGAAAAGTCGAATAGCCGGTCTTATGGCGGCTCGCCCTAACATAGATTAAC
>Ga0209347_1004479_pt1 | contig 14480 bp, 10 predicted proteins | sample AutmiccommuBRH23_FD_187382 | JGI IMG/M metagenome (GOLD analysis project Ga0209347, IMG submission 187382) | Deep subsurface microbial communities from Mt. Terri, Switzerland - Autotrophic microbial communities BRH/23 (SPAdes) (version 2) | ecosystem: Environmental > Aquatic > Deep subsurface >... | reverse complement strand
TCCGATTTATCCTTAATCTAACTACTTCACTGACTCTAAGTCCAGCTGAGTAAGTCAATAATAATATTAATTTGTGTTTGATATTATCAACAGATTCAAATATTGATTTAACTTCACTTTGACTTAGGACATTTGGCAATTTTTTCTCTTTTTTAGGTCTAGACAAATTATATATTAAATCACCATTTTTTAATATATATTTGAAATAGAATTTAATTGCACTCAATGCTTGATTTACAAATGCGTGTGAATTTTTCTGTTGATTAAGCTGGTAGAATGTATATTTTTCAACATCAATAATCGTCAAAGATTTATTGCTATTAGTAAACTCCAATAATCTTCTAATATGGCCAATATAAGATTTTTTAGTTTTCGGACTATATCCTTTTAGAGTCAACTTTTCTTCTAATTGTGCTAATGTTTTTGTTAGCTCAAGGGGTTTACTAGCATTGAGATCTTCCACAGAAGCATTTATTGATTCACCCCACTTTATTTCTTCGTTAACAAATACATTAATAAGCTCATTTTTGCAATTTGAATTATTCGGGACAACCCAGTATCTATTATCTTTATCCCATTTTTTCCCATTAATTTTTTTAATCTTGTCCACAAGTTCTCTATTATATTGAAATGATACCTTTAATTCCTTTTCATTAATTCTATCAATTTCTATCAATTTTATCTCCTCTCACTATTTATATTTTTCTAACAAATTGGTTACCCCCGTATAAGATAAGGCATTCTTATTATATACTTCTACAGTTTTGGCTGTAAATAGCGAAATTTGTCGTATTATGTAATATTAAAATTATATATACTCAAAAGCCAGTTTCCAATAATAGTTGGTTTTTTTATACTTACCGTGACGAGGTATGTATGCAGGCATTAGAAGTACCGTCCTCTCTTCAAAACTGAAAAATGTTACTCTTTTTTCCAAAAATTATGGTATAATGATTATATCCATGATAGGGTGGTAATAATTTAACTATCGGGATATTCTGAAAATAGATGGAGGGATTAACATGGAAAAACGAATACAAGATGAGTTGAACATTCAAGAATGACGAATCCTAAAATGAATGAAGTTGATAACTTTTCATATTTAAAAAAAGTAAATTAATTTATTGTGTTATAATGTTGATAAGAATAATTAGGAGTTGGTTTATATGGCTGTTAGAAAAGAAGATTTAACTAAATTGATTCAACAGTTATCCGATGAAAACCTTCCAATCGTTGAGAGTTTCTTAAAAAAATTACTTAACCGAACACAACGACCTATACCTTGGGATGATGAACCAACAACTCAAGATGATCTTGATACTATAAAAAAAGCTAAAGAAGCTTTCAAACGAGGCGAAGGGATAAAATTCAGGGATGTAGAAGATGAGCTATTCAATTGAATTTTATCGAGATGCACTTAAATACCTACAAAAATTAGATAAACAAACAAGAATACGTATTTCAAAATCATTAAATGCTCTTCAAGAAAATCCTTTTCATTCAGAACTTGATATTAAAAGAATGACTGGAACGAAAGATGAATATAGACTCAGGGTAGGCTCTTATCGAGTAATCTATTCAGTACAAGATGACATTTTAATGATTTATGTTATAAAAATCGGTCCTCGTAGAGATGTTTATAATAATTGATTGCATCTTTGTTATAAGAGCCAAGTCTTCAAAGTATTTATTTGGTAGTGTCCACAGAATAACTTTATTAAATAAGTAAACATTTGTCATGATAGTCATCTGTCTGCAAACAAAAGCCATCCTTTACGGATGGCTTTTGTTTACTACATATTCCTTCTGTATTGACCGCCTACCTCATATAATGCGTGGGTTATTTTGCCCAATGAGGCATATCTTACGGTGTTCATCAACTCGGCAAAGATATTTCCTCCGCTTAGGGCTACTTCCTTAAGTCGTTTAATTGCTTGGTCAGCTTCTGCGAGGTGCTTCTGATTAAATTCTTTTAAATTGCTGATTTGGGTTTCCTTCTCTTCTTTAGTAGCCCTGGCTAATTCTAAAGTCTTCTCACCTTCGTCCTGATTATTAGGATTGAGGAAGGTATTAACACCAATTATCGGCAGCTCGCCGGAATGCTTTTTATGCTCATACAGCATTGACTCCTCTTGGATCTTACTCCTTTGGTAAACAGTCTCCATCGCACCCAATACTCCACCACGTCTGCTAATTCGCTCAAACTCTTGCAAAACTGCTTCCTCTACTAAATCGGTAAGCTCCTCCATAATAAATGAGCCCTGTAAGGAATTTTCGTTTTTCGCTAAGCCTAGCTCCTTGGTAATGATCATTTGAATCGCCATTGCTCGGCGAACCGAATGTTCTGTCGGGGTAGTAATTGCCTCATCAAAAGCGTTGGTATGCAAGGAGTTGCAATTGTCGTATAAAGCCATCAAAGCCTGCAAAGTCGTCCTGATATCATTAAAATCCATTTCCATGGCATGAAGTGAGCGTCCGGAGGTTTGAATATGATATTTCAGCTTTTGTGAGCGCTCGTTTCCACGATATTTCTGCTTCATTACTATTGCCCAAATCCTTCTGGCTACTCGCCCTAAAACAGAGTATTCCGCATCCAAGCCGTTACTAAAGAAGAAGGATAGGTTAGGAGCAAAATCGTCTATTTTCATACCCCGACTTAAATAATACTCAACATACGTAAGTCCGTTCGCTAAGGTAAAAGCCAGTTGGGTGATCGGGTTAGCCCCTGCTTCGGCAATATGATAGCCGCTAATACTTACAGAATAGTAATTGCGTACTTGGTTATCGATAAAATATTGCTGGATATCTCCCATCAGCTTCAGGGCAAACTCTGTGGAGAATATACAGGTATTCTGACCTTGATCCTCCTTGAGAATATCTGCTTGCACTGTTCCTCGAACGTTTTGCAGAGTTTGCGCTTTTATTTGTTCATACTCTTCAACAGTAAGCTTCCGACCTTTTTCCTGTTCTAGTTTCTCCACCTGCTGGTCTATCGCCGTATTCATAAACATCGCCAGCATAATCGGCGCCGGGCCATTTATCGTCATGGAAACACTGGTGCTTGGTGAGCATAAGTCAAAGCCGGCGTATAATTTCTTTATGTCGACTATCGTGGCAATGCTTACTCCGCTTTCTCCAACCTTACCATAGATATCCGGTCGATAATCCGGGTCCTCCCCATAGAGCGTTACGCTGTCAAAGGCTGTGCTTAAACGTTTAGCTGTATCATCCTTCGATAAATAGTGGAAGCGCCTGTTTGTTCTTTCAGGTGATCCTTCTCCGGCAAATTGCCGTTTTGGATCCTCTTCGGCTCTTTTAAAGGGAAATACCCCTGCTGTGAACGGGAATGACCCTGGCAAATTTTCCTTCATTCGCCATTTGATTATCTCCCCCCAATCCTGATACTTGGGCAGAGCAATCTTCGGAAGTCTAGTCCCTGATAATGTAGTAAATGTTAGCTTATTAATAAGCTCCTTATCCCTAATCTTAACTATTAATTCTTCCTTAGCATAATCCTCTTTAAGCTTAGGCCATTCCTCAAGCTTTTCTTTAGTATCATGGTGCAATAAAGCTTCTAATTCTTTAATTTCCTGTTCTATCGAAAGGACAGATTGGTGACTAGCTCCATACTTATCCTGTAATATTTCCTTTGTACCATTCAGTTGAAACAGCTTACGGGATAAATCCTCCTGCTGCATAGCAAATTTATGATAGTCCCGTACTGTATTAGCTATCTCGAAAAGGTACTGTTCCCTTTCCGGAGGAATTATTTGCGTCTTTTTATTTTCCGTTAACTGGATTTCTAATTTAGATTGCCAGTCTATTTGCTTAATTTGCTTTAGTTTCGCAATTAAAGCCAGATAAAACTTATTTGTCCCAAAATCATTAAATTGACTGGCAATGGTGCCAAAGATCGGAAGCTGTTCATCGGATTCCGCAAAAAGCTGATGATTTCTTCGGTATTGCTTGCGTACATCCCTTAAAGCATCCTCTGAACCCTTTCGATCAAATTTATTGATAACTATCAGATCGGCAAAGTCTAGCATCTCTATCTTCTCTAATTGAGTTGGCGCTCCAAACTCACTAGTCATAACGTATATAGATAAATCCGCAATCTCAACTATTTTTTTATCACCTTGACCAATCCCGCTTGTTTCAACAATTACTAAATCAAATTCCGCTCCTTTAACTACCTGAATTGCCTCTTGAATAGCTGCACTTAACTCAGAGTGAGAGTCTCTAGTTGCTAGACTGCGCATATAGACTTGTCTGCTGCTGATCGCGTTCATTCTAATTCGATCACCTAAGAGAGCCCCTCCCGTTTTTTGCTTTGAAGGGTCCACAGAGATAATTGCCACTGATTTTTCCGGGAAATCATTAACAAAACGGCGCACCAGTTCATCAGTTAAAGAGCTTTTTCCTGCACCACCCGTACCTGTAATACCAATAACAGGTATATACTTAGTACTAGAGTTCTTTTTTAAGCTTTCTAACACGCCTTTCCCTTTATTAGCGATGGCTTCATCTTCTACTTGTGTAATCAATCTGGCAATATATAAGGGATTTTTACTTTGCAGCTTGTAAAAATCTATTTCTTGAGAAGAATCGTTTAAAGAGTAATCTGCCTCTTTTAGCATCCAGTTAATAATCCCCTGTAATCCTAAGCTGCGTCCATCCTCAGGAGAAAAAATCTTGGCAATTCCATACTCTTCCAACTCTTTTATTTCCGCAGGAACGATTACACCGCCACCTCCGCCAAAAAGACGAATATGTCCAGCCCCTCGCTCCTTCAACATATCATAAATATATTTAAAATACTCCATATGTCCGCCTTGATACGAGCTTAGAGCAATGCCCTGAACATCCTCGGCAATTGCTGCGCTAACGACCTCCTCAGCAGAACGGTTATGTCCTAAATGAATAACCTCAGCCCCAGCCTGTTGAATTAAGCGCCGAAAAATATTAATAGAAGCATCATGCCCATCAAACAAGCTAGAGGCAGTTACAAAGCGAACCTTATTCTTTGGTCGATAAATCTCCATACAAACCTCCTTAAGTTCTAATCAAAGATAGCGTTAAACATTAGCCCTTTAGCTTTACTTCCCAGAGTTATGTTTGCCATAAACAGCGACAATTATCTGAGTACTGCGTCGAATTGCACCTTTGCTCGAAGAAAACCGTTGTGCCTGTGGTGCGACTTTTGGGAGTTGCTTTTCCACATTCTTTTCTATTCTAGAGAAAAGCAACGGACGACGGAGCACCCTGCGAGTACAACGATTATATTTCAGCATGGAAGCTAATCGACGTAGTAGAAATATTTTATAATGGCGCGTGTTGGCAAATATAACTCAACTTAGATCAATTCTTTTGGCAAATATAACTCCACTTAGATCAATCCTTCAACAAATAATTGGCTATAACTATTCTTTGAATTTCATTTGTCCCCTCATATATCTGCGTTATCTTCGCATCCCTCATCATTCTTTCCACAGGATAATCTCTTGTATAACCATAACCGCCAAAGACCTGTACCGCCTCAGTCGTTACCTCCATAGCAATATCCCCAGCCATTAACTTAGCCATCGCTGAGTATTTGCCATAAGGAAGCCCATTATCCTCAAGCCATGCTGCCTGATAAGTTAATAGTCTAGCCGCTTCAATCTTAGCAGCCATGTCAGCCAGCTTAAATTGAATAGCCTGCTGCTTAGCTATCGGCTTGCCAAATTGTACTCTTTCTTTGGCATACTTAATTGCTTCATCAAGGGCACCTTGAGCAATACCGACTGCCTGTGCTGCAATACCGTTTCTTCCGCCGTCCAAGGTCATCATGGCGATCTTGAAGCCTTCGCCCTCTTGTCCAAGGAGATTTTCTGCCGGAATCCGTACCTGATCAAAACGCAGCTCTACAGTAGTAGAAGCTCTAATTCCCAGTTTCTTTTCTTTTTTACCAAAAGAGAAACCCGGAGCTCCTTTCTCCAAAATAAAAGCACTAACGCCCTTATGTTTTGCCTCAGGATCTGTTACGGCAAAGACAATATAGATATCTGCCACTTCCCCGTTTGTGATAAAAATCTTATTGCCATCTAGAATGTAATCGCTTCCATTTTTAACAGCTTTGGTTTTCAGATTGGCAGCATCAGAACCGGCACTGCTTTCTGTAAGTCCATAGGCTCCTATTTTGCTTCCTTCTGCCAATGGACGAAGAAATTTTTGTTTCTGCTCCTCAGTACCAAATTTATAAAGCGGCCAGCTGGCTAGAGAAACATGGGCAGATAAAGTTACACCCATTGAAGCATCTACTCGTGACAATTCTTCCACTGCAATTATATAGCTTAGATAATCTGCTTCAGCTCCACCATACTTTTCTGCCCATGGGATTCCCGTAATACCTATTTCCGCCATCTGTTGGAAAAGAGCCGGATCAAAATGCTCATTTTCATCACGTTCTGACGCAGTCGGACCTAACTCATTTTCCGCGAAATCCCTTACCATTTTACGAATCATTTCTTGTTCTTCGGTTAATTGAAAATTCATGGACTCTCACTCTCCTATTTCCTAATTTATTTTTATCTTTACTTTTAAACAACAGAAGTTGTTGGCTAATATAACATTTTCTATTAAGCACTATCTTCGGCTAAGGTGAATTTCCAAGCACAATAGTAAGCCCCATTTGGTTTGTCTGGCGGACAAGAAATCAACTCGGTTTTTATCCGTGGATCAATTGTACTTGCGAAACCGGAATATTCCACCAGACCAACAGGCTTACAGGGAAACAACTCCATTTCCTTACGTTCCCTTGCTTGCTGCACCCGACACTCATTCATCTGGAATTCTAATGTATGTTCATCAATCCTTCTGGACTCTTGCTTATTAATTACCGCATAAAGGCGAAAATTAAGTGCTTGTTCTAACGCATCCAATCCACCGTTTTTCGGGAGATTCAAAAAATTCATAATCCGTTTAGCCTCAATAACCGTGAATTGCTTCCAAGCCTCTATATCCTTCTCTATTGCTTCTTCCATCCCTCTGCTTTTCTCAATGGCTTGAAACCATAATCCATCATGAGCAAGCCACCTTTTACCAAAATCCTCTAATAAGCTTAGCAGTTCTTCCTTGGATAAGTCCTTTATCTCCATTTCCCCACTCCTTTAGATATCTTTCTATTTCTTTTAAAAATATTATGACATTCCTAATTTTCTTAAAATTATAAATATATTATATCAAATATCTCGCCAAGATGAATACCTCTCGTCTATTATTCTCAAAATCACTTCACACTGATCGAGTTAATTGGTTTTAGATAAGTATATATCTGGCCATTTGTTTTTGATTAATAAAATTTTTTCATAATAAATATAGGCAATAATCCTTCCTTAGGCATAACATACTATGAACAAAATTATCCTTTAGGACAACTTTGTTCAGAGGTGGTAAGTCAGTTTTCAATAAACTGACTTTATACTAAAGGAGTGTGATGTAATGCCTGCAAAGCTATGGGGGGTTGATTCTTCTAATAAGGTCAACGAAGAGCTCTATAACTGTGTTATTACTAATTTTGGTAAGCCAAAGTATTGGGGAAGGTATTTAACAACTATCCCTAATGTTAACGATGGTTTATCAGCTGCGGAAATCCTTTTTTTGCATAAAAAAGGGGTTAGAGTAATGCCGATTTATAATGATTTTAAAGAGGCCGTTGGCTACCGTCAAGGACAGGTTGTTGCCAGAAATGCGATTTTTAACGCACAGCGCTTAGGTTTTCCCAAAAACAAATTTATCTTTGCTAATGTTGAAAAGTTTTTTAAGGTTGATGAGGCGTGGATAAGAGGCTTTGTTGATAGCATGTATCCAAGTGGTTACAGACCAGGGATTTACAACGATCCAACCGCGGGAGCCTTTGCTGATGAATTTTGCAAAGCAGCACAGAAAAGTGAACGTGTAAGAATCCAAACAATCTTGTGGAGTGCTCAGCCTGAACTAGGTATTTCTAAGGAAAAGGATGCCCCAAAATTTAATCCAACTGCCCCCAAATGTGAAGCCAATGTCTGGGCGTGGCAATACGGTAGGGATTCCAAGGAATGCGTAATCGATACCAACCTAATCGACCAACGTTTGTATGATAATCTATGGTAAAAACAAAGTCACCCTTACGGGTGATTTTGTTTAGAAGTGAGAATATACACACTTTTGATATAAGTCTAGTGGATTACAGGAATATTCTTGACTAATCTCGGATAAACTTTTATTAATCTGAGCAATCTGTACAGATTGTACATATTATGCTAACATAGGAGGTGAAAGGAACTGATGTCTATGTTAAAAGAATTGGGATTCACCGATGCCAGATCCAATTTGACTGCCGTGATCGATGATGTTCAGAAATGGATTCCTGCAATGATTAAGGCTCGGAAGCGTTCGGAATCCGGCACGATCCTTATGAATAATGACATGGTGAAAGAATTGCTTCTTGGCAGTTACAAATTTGAAATCGAAGCAACTCATGAAGAAACTGGCGAAGTTTCGCTATGGGATAACGTGACCGACTTCGGCGCATTCGGAGATACGTTTGAGGAAGCGCTACATGAACTCGCGTTAGTGTTGTCTGGCTATGCGGAAGGCTACTATGAGCAATCCACCATCTTTTTAAATGATCCGAATACAAGAAAGCAATTCCCTTATATATTGCGTGTGCTGATGTGTGAATCAAACGATGAATTGAAAGATATACTTCGAAAGAATATATGCCAAGATTTCGAGACTTAAAAAGATATCTTGATCGCAATGGATGGGAATGCTGGAAAAATACCCATCATATGTTTTATCGCAAGTTAGAAGATGGACAATATCGCCACACATATGTAAGCCATTCACTTGGAAAGGAAATTCCACCGAGTGTCTGGAAAAAGATTTTGAAGAAAGACTTAGGGATCTCACAAGAAGAATTTAATCAAAAATAGTATTTACATCTTTGCAGCATATCCCTCTTTTTCCGCATTCCCAAGCAAATACAAAAAAGCTGAAGCAGGTACACTAAAAGATATTTCAAATAATAATATCTATTATTACCTATTTTTTTAGTACTTATATTTCCTCTTATTCAGATTGATTAGACAACATCTTACTTAGCCAAAAAATTGCATTATATCGTTTTAAATCTTCGTGATGCTTTTGATTGTAATAATTACAAAGGCAACTATAGCAAGCCGTATCCTTTTCATCGCCACCACAAGTACAGCTTTCAACTATTCTCAAAGATTCTTTAAGAACACCCGTTATTACACTTAAATTATCTGTTCCTAATCGTCTAACATGACCAGCTCCACCAGGGACATTATCAAATATAATAAAACCAGATTCAAATTTCTCGTTTATCCCTTTACGATAATGCAAACAACCTGAGACGTCATTCCTCTCTATACCTAAATATGAACTAATGCCTTCTAGCAACGCATACAAAACAGAGTATGCTTCTTTTCTCGGGATATATAAGTCTCTAATTGAAATTTGGACAACATCCGTTTTAAATGTGTGTCCCAGAGCATGTCGCTTAAACATAATATTAGAACATTCTTTTCCATATGGATTTTTATGTGGTTCTAAATCTTCAAATATATTTCCTTTATTTTTGTATATTTTTGTATAACCGCACTCTTCGCAAACATAAAACTTCGAATTATTAAGAACAGTTAATTCATCGTTCGAAGTAGAGTAAATATTTAATTCGTGGTCACCAATAATATGAGTTATTTTATTAGTGTCCCGTTTTTCCCTTTTATCCCCAATATAATGAATCTCGCCTTTATAAGTTTTTTGAGGTTTACGAGTAGTTGCCACCTCAGATTTAGAATCAATAATAAATCCAAATTCAGGCCAAATAAAAACTCCCTCTTTTGGTACAATCTCGCCACATACGGAACAATCGCCCATTGACAATTCTTCGTCATCATAGTCATAGAGACGAACATTCATATAACCACAGTCTTTATTAGGGCATTGCCCATAGTTAAACTTAGTCCAATCCTTTGACCCACCATAAACTTTCCTGATGTATCTGCTCATATAGATTTCTCCATCAGCAATTACCTCAGAATCCGGAGCATATTCAGAGATGGCAATGAACAAATCACGCTGTAGTTCGATATGATAGCTCTCTTTTTTGTTGTTAAAATCAACTGACGGTAATAATTCAACTGTATCTACTGGGAAGCCATATTTCGGGATAACATTTTTCCTTGACATAAAGGTTAATATATTATCCTTTTTTAGCTTGCTAATTAAGTATCCTATCTTACCAATTGCAGAACCAACATTTTTACCTTTTAATTGTTCGTTTATAAGCCGCTGTTGACTTTCTTCCAAAGAATTAATATCAGAAAAGAAATCCTCCTTTGCCTTTATCAATACTCCACTTTCACCAATTAAATCATTTATCCACTCTTTATTATTTTTGAAAACACCTTTAGGGACAAAATCATCGATAAAAAGCATCAAATCTAATGGCTCACTACTAAGATATGAAACAAACCTAGTAAACCCTTCATCTAAGAAAAAATCTTCTACATATTTAAAATACTTTGGTTCTTCATGCTTCCAGAAAAATGACAATGCAGAAGCGAAAATATGTCTTTTAATTATTTTTTCATTCTCAACCTTAAATTTTGGAGGAAATATCTTACCTTTAATCATGTTAATAGGTTCTCTGAAAAAGTTTAAATCATGAGAACTCAAACGGCAAAAAGTGAGAGAATATGCAGCAGATTCAGTACGTCTGCCAGCGCGTCCTGCCCTTTGGGCATAGTTGGAAGGTCTTGGCGGCATATTTTTCATAAATACCGTTTCAAGCTCACCAACATCAACGCCCATTTCAAAAGTGGTAGAACAGCTAAGAATATTTATTTCTTTACGAATAAACTTCTCTTGATAATCTCTCGCTGTTTCAGAACTTAATTGCGCGGTATGCTCCTTAATTGTTAATGGCGAAATATCAAGATTCAAGTACAGCTGTCTGTAATGGTTCTCATTTAACACCTGCTCAATATTGCACTCATCTAACTTTCCGTCACACATATATTCTGGGCAAAAATTTCTGATATTGTAAGGCGTAATTCTATTACATTTGTCGCATTTATACCATATGATTCTTGAAGCAAGTCCATTCTTTACCTTAAACTTGGATAACTTGATTTTGTATTTATCACCATCACAAACTTCTAAAATATCATCTTGGTTAAAAATCTGTTTCCACATACGTTTCAGAAACTTATTCGCTTTTTCTCTGTCCCAACCAGTAATTTTTTCGATATAGCTTGTCCGTTTATTACCCTTACTACCTTTTGAACACCAGTTTTCTATATAAGTTGGTTTTTTTTCAGAAAGCAACGTCATATAGCTATCATGCGCTTTATATAGAAAATACTCCTTGTCTCGTTCAGTCAACTTATAGTTATACCACACAGTGCCTTTGCTTCTAAAGGTATTGGCAAGGATTTTTTGTAAAGATTCGGTTTCCTCTTTTGTGAAATCATGTAATTCATCTTCTACAGGAATAAATTCAAAAGAAAGTATGCCTAACCCTTCAAGTCCAAATCGTCCATCATTGTTGCATACCTCGTATAGGATTGTTTTCCACGCTTCTCTCTCACGTTCGTCCTCATCATTAAATATTTTATATTCAGTAAACAAAAGTACCAATTCACGCACAAATTTATCAATACTCCACCCATCTGATGGAATAACATCAACATTCCTCTTGAGAGCTTCTACAATAAGTCCTTTTCTTAAGATATTATTATACGAAGAGTCAAAATAGCTCGCAAAATATGCTGCTTCTTGCCTACTATCAGAAAAAACAAGATACTGTTTGGATAGTCTATTTTTCCATTCATTAACCTTGGTAGTACCCCTGCTTGGTCCAAACTCATCATCTTCTTTTATTTCTATTATCTCTCTTTTAACTTCATAAGACGGCAATTCTTCATAAAGACTTGAGCCAATAACACTAGCCGCCGCTTCTTGTCCAATATAGAAATCTCGAAGAACACTAATTTTATGGTTGACAAAGGAGCAGGAAGGACATTTATGCAATAGTTTCCCTTTTGGTATTATTTTTTTAACTTTATTCAGGTAAATATCGCCACAATCGCAAGGCTTGCCACTATGGGATGTAACACGGTCAATAGCCCCGCATAAGCTGCACAAATAATACAAATCATCCTCTGCAGCAACTTCAAACTCATCTTCTTCAGATTCCTCGTCACGGAAATTTTCAGTTGACAGCATAAAATACTCTTTTTTTATATCATCAAGTTCTTTACCCCGCACAAGCTGACGCAATACATTATTTTCGTCAAGATATCCGACAATAAACATTTCGCCACAGTTCTGGCAGACAGATAATTCATATGCCCTGTATCTAACATCACCAACTGGCACAAGCTCCATAGGCTCAATAAATAACTGCCTGCGTGGCTTTAAAGTAATATATACACCTTCAATTGCCCGTATAAACATGTGGTATCTTGCTTCAAGAACAGGCTCGTTATTTTTTATAGCTTTGCTTGCAACTGCAACAAAATTAACCAAATCATCAATATTTAGCTGCAAGTCTTTCGTTAGTTTATAAACTGTTTGCGGATTATTTTTCAGGTAATTCTTTATTATATAATAGTTTCTATCGTGCCGAATAAGCTCAAATAAAAGCTCGCTTATATTATCAAAATAAGATATATCTATACCCTTTGCCTTTAAGAACGTATATATCTGTTTTACTGTTTCACTTTTCTCCAATCTTTCCTTAATTTCAGAATACAAGCTTAGATGAATATTTTTTACATCAGTGTGCGGCTCTATAGGCTTTCTCGTTGCTCTAACAACGGAGGAAGCATCAAAATCAGCTCCACAACACAGTAGCTTTGCAAAATTAACAACATCATCATTGTCTTTTTCGCTACTTCCCAACGTAGCACTGGTTAGGATATACTGTAATTTTTCTTTTGTATTTAAAGTAGTCTCTAACCGCCGTAAAAGCATTGATACTTCAATACCAGTTGCTCCTGTATATGTATGCGCTTCATCAAGGACAATAAATTTCCAATTGTTTGAATCTTGTCCACCAAAGAAAACTTTATCTCCAGGTCTAATCATTAAGTACTCTAACATTGCATAGTTTGTAATTAAAATATGCGGAGGCGCTTTCTTCATTTGCTCACGAGAAATAAGCTCGTTAGACAAAGGTTCTTGCTTGTTTAATCTTTTATATTTTGCTAATGCGTCATTATATTTTTGTTTTGTTTCTCCTGTGTAAGCACCAAAGGTGATATATTGGTAGTTTTCAAGTAAATCTCTCATCCGCTTTAGTTGGTCATTAGCTAAAGCGTTCATAGGATAGATAATCAACGCTCTAACACCGCCAGGGGTGAGTATGTTATTCTGTTTTTGTTCTGTCAAATGATTGATAATAGGTATTAAAAAAGATTCAGTCTTACCTGATCCTGTACCCGTAGTAACCACTAAATTATTACCTTTTATCACTTTCTTAATCGCTTGCTCTTGATGTACATATAAAGGTCTTTCCAGTGGTAGCTTACTACTTTTAATATTAAGCATCTCAGAACATAGTATCCCATCGCTTATTAACTCTTTTAGAGTATGACCCTTATCAAAGGTATCTGAGACATCAAGATAAGCACCTTTAGCGATTTTATCTTTTTGCTTTAATATCTCTTTAAGCTGCTCCATATAGTTCTTGTCCTTTATATAAAGCGAAGTGTTTATGTAGCGTATGTACTTCTCAACTATGACATTTGAAGCCTTTATGGGATTAAAACTCATAATAATTCCCCCAAGTTTACAATATAATAATCGGCAGTTTGATACCGTTTTCTATCTTTTTGTCCATCAGCAGGCATAATATGTTTAGTTATTTTATCGTAAATAAATCCATCGTCACTTTGTTCTCTAATCTCTATAATAAACTGCTCTTTATCAATGTCGATAATCTCAATCTTTACTGGATTACTACCGTTAATATACCATTTGAACAATTCACCCGTTTGCATATTTCGCTTATAAAAAAAAGCAGATGCTGTGTATAGTAAATTATCCTGCTCAATTCTAATGTTTTCAAAGAAGAAGTTCTCCACATCAAACCTTTTATCAAAGTAATAGCAATTGTCAATTTTCACGTCTTTGCCTTTTAGCAAAAGAGAAAATTTGTCTCCCACAATAAACATGCTTTCGTATAATAACAGTTCATCATTCGCTGTAGCACCAAATTCATCTTCTTGCTCTTGAGTAATTATAACATTGTAAATGCCATAGGGTAAAATCATATATTCTTCAAAACTATTAACACCATTATATTGTCCTGACTTTTACAGTTAAAGTAACATAGCGAGCTTTCGAATAAGGAATATTGTAGAAAACACGGAGTTTCCGTGTTTTTTTTGCGATTTTACTATTTGTTATGAAACAGTTATGATATA
>Ga0209347_1004478_pt1 | contig 14481 bp, 12 predicted proteins | sample AutmiccommuBRH23_FD_187382 | JGI IMG/M metagenome (GOLD analysis project Ga0209347, IMG submission 187382) | Deep subsurface microbial communities from Mt. Terri, Switzerland - Autotrophic microbial communities BRH/23 (SPAdes) (version 2) | ecosystem: Environmental > Aquatic > Deep subsurface >... | reverse complement strand
AAAAAGCAGGAACATGCTCAGACTGACGGAAACGAGAAACGTGATCAGCCACACCCATATCTCTTTTCCGGATGACTGGTGCATCTTTCCCAGGCTCAACGCAAACAGTGATTCGAACAGACCGCCTGCGATCAATAATATCCAGTTGATGCTCATTTTTTTACCTTTAGAGGCGGGATTATTCCCGAAGCCGGCTACAAAGATAGGGAAATTGAAGAAGATTGTAAACTGTCAGTCACTTTCCTGATCCAGCATAGTCTTTTTTGACTTTCGTTTTCAGGATAAATGACATCAGGAGGTAGAACACTACTCTTTCCAGCTGGCGTGAATGATACTTCCCTTTTCGGGGTGATTCTCTATGCGGAGGTGTACCTCAATCTCCTGCTGCATCTCTTCCACATGGGAGATCACGCCGACAATACGATTCTCTTTCCGCAGCGATTTCAGGGTGTCGAACACGATATCGAGGGACTCCTTGTCCAGCGAACCGAAACCTTCGTCGAGAAAGAAGAAGTTCTGACCCGACCCGTTGATCTGCTGGATATTGTCTGCCAGTGCCAGTGCCAGGGAGAGAGAAGCCTGGAACGTCTGGCCGCCGGAAAGTGTTTTGACGCTTCTCACTTTGCCGTCGTTCATGAAATCCCTCACCTGAAAATTGTTATCGGATGTGATCCCGAGGCTCAGCTTCTGGCGTGTCAGCCGGAAGAACCGGTCGTTGGCCGCGTTGCAGAGATGCTGCAGGTAAACGGCAGAGATGTAGTTGACAAACCCGCTTGCCGTAAACAGCGATTTCATTGTCTTGATATTCTCAGCCCTGGCATCCAGCTGATCGAGTACCTTACCCAGGGAGATCATGCTTTGTAAGTCCTCCTGCAGCTTCTTAAGCATTGCCGTGATCTTTCCCTGTTCCTTGTTCTTTTGGGTTATCTCTTCCCTGAGTGCCGCTATGGCAGTGAGCAGCGACTCATGTGCACCCCTATCATAGACTCTCCCGCCAATCTCCTGCCGGAGTTGTTCGAGTGCCGATTTACCACGCAGAAGTTGGTTGGTGAAGGTAACCGCTTTTTCCTTTTCGGCTTCCACGTCCATCGCTTCAGAGAGGATGGCGGTTACCTCCCCGATATCCCTGAAGGATGATATTGCCAGTTCTGTATCGAGCTGTTCCTGGAGTCTGTCGATGGCCGTTTGCTCCTGTGTGAGCTCATGCCTGTTTATTTTCAGGCTCTCCTTCAGCATATCCTTCTCCCGCAGCCGCTCCTGCAGGAGGCTGCTGTTTTCCTCATATTCCTTTTGAATCTGTTCATATTCCTGCAGCAAATGTTCCTTCTCCTTCCCGATATCATCGGCCGGGGTGTGCCGGTACTGTTCCGGCCGTATCCGTTCAATCTGCTGACCGATGGTGGACAATGTGGTCCGATAAACCGTGGCTGTGGTTCGTATCTTCTCCAGTTCTGACCGGTAGCGCTCTCTTTTTTTCTCTTCCTGCTCCAACTCTGCCAGCAGCTCTGTCAGTGCTTTCTCCTGTTTCCTGATCGTCTCCTCAATCTCCTTTGCCTGCAGGAAGGCTGCGTTTAACTCCTCTTCCTGTCTATATTTCTCCCAGATGAACAACCGGCTGTGTTCAGTCACTCTCTCCTGTTGTGCCGCACACTTTTCATTCCATTCTTTCAGGTCACGTTGTTTTTCGCGCTGACGACTCTCCAGCAGACTTAACTGATGGCTGAGCAGTGCCACATGATTGAGTTTCAGTTCCAGCAGCTGTTTTTCCTCACCCAGGTGCTGCAGGCGTTTACCGCCATGCTCACTCACAAACAGTTCCGGATGGTGTCTGGAACCGCATAGAGGACAGGGATCCCCCTCTGTCAGATCATCGGCATAGGTTTTCAACCGCTCCCTCACCCGCAGGTGGTTCTCCTCTTCCCCAAGTATTTGCTGTTGTTGTCTAATCTTTTCGGTTTCCGCCTGCAGGATGCTCTCCCATTCATCCGTCGCGGCATCGTGAGGAAGCTTTGCAAACAGCGGGTCAGCCAGCAGAAGCGATTTCTCATCCCTTAACTCCTTCTCTTGCCGTGACTGTTTCTCCATCTCCTTCTGGTAATCGCCCTGCTGCTTGTTGAGGTACTGTCTCTCGTCGTGCCACGATCTGATGGCAGAGAGGAGTGCCAGGTCAGGCATTATCTCTCGTCCCCCCCTGATCTGATCTTCGAGTTGTTGTCTCGTCGTTTTAAGTCTTTCCACCCGATCGGTTGCCTTGTCGAGAAAGTCAGCACCATTTTGTAAGCGAATCTCCTCCGTGGCGATGCTTTCCTCCACCCGTTTCATCTGCAGCAGCCGATCCAGATCGGCTGCTTTTCGCTGTAACTCATCCCGTTTCTCATAGGCCGGTCTTAACTCACCGAGCCGTTTCCCGAGATGTTCCATCTCAGCCTCCCTGGCTTGCAGCCGCTGACTATCGGTAGCGATCAGAGTAGCCCTTTCCTCTTTTTTCTTCCGGTTTTCCTGTAGCAAGCTCAGTGGAAGCTTAAAACGGTAAAGGGCCTGTTCGTAGCGGTATATTTTCTTTTCGAGCTCCCTGAGAGCAGGTTCCTGTTCCTGTAATAAACTGTACTCTTTCTCTGCTTCGGCGCTTTTCAGGGTTAGTTCCCGCAATTTTCTCCACTGTTCATCTGTTTGTACATATACCTCCAGCGTCTGATTGTGCTGACTGAGCTCTTCTTCCAGCTGTGACAACTGCCCGGTATAGATGCTGACCCGTTGCGGGTCTATGTCTCCCAGCTGTTGCCGCTGTCCCCCGATATGCTGTCTGAGGGCATTGTTTTTCGATTCCAGCGAGGTCACCTGCCGGTAGAGCTCGTACTTGCCCAGGTTGAAAAGCTCTTTCATCATCCGGGTGCGGTCTTTGTCCCCCAGCTGCAGGAATTCCTGAAACTGTCCCTGGGGTATGATGATGGTACGCTTGAAGTTCTCATAGCTCAGGCCGACAGCCTCCGTGAGTACTTCCTGACCGATGGGGAGCCACTCGTTGTCTACCTTTTTGTACGTGGCACGATCGAGCGTCTTCACCTCTTCGAACCGCCTGCTGTTACGTCTTCCCCTGACGGTGGAACGATAGGTTGACTGCTCGCTGCCGGCTTCAAAAATAAAGTCGATCAGTAACTCGTTCGATTTGAGGTTCATCATGTTGTAGTTGCGGTTGTCACCTGACAGGTTCAGCCGGTCGGTACGCCCGTATAGGGCGAAGGTGATCGCCTCCAGGATGGAGGATTTGCCGCTGCCTACCGTGCCGAAGATGCAGAACAGGTGGGCCGAAGTGAGCCGGGTGAAATCGATGGACTGTTTCTCCTGGTAGGAGTAAAGACCCTGCAGGGTGAGTTGAATGGGTATCATGCTTCTTCTGCCAGCATTTCGTGGAACAACTGCATCAACTCGTCGTTAGGTTCCTGTCCCTTCACGTGCAGGAAATAATCGCGGAACAGTGCTTCCATGTCACGGCTCAGATCGATCGCTCTCGTCTCACTGCCCCCCGGGATTTCCACATGGGTCACCTCCGGGATGACAGAGACAATGGCGGGATGAGCGGCACTGAGCACTTTTCTCTCCCGGGCGGTGAGAAAAGTGTCGGTGACGATGGTCAGTTCTACCAGTGCATCCCTGTTTTCAGAGAGCCACTGCAATGCTTCATCGACACCCATTGCCCTTTTCCGTAACAACTTACGTGCACGGGTGAGCACGATCTCACGTACAATGGCTGCTTCGCCCGGAACTATTTCAGCCAGCAATACATACTTTTGCTGGCCCGCCTCGGCAAAGCTGTAGGAGAGGGGGCTGCCGCTGTAAAAGACAGGCGAGGTTGAAATAGATGGTGATGGTTCCGGAAATGGGAGCAGTGTCGTCGATGACAGTGAAAATGATGGTGAAGGTGTCGATGTCGATGATGTATCTACCCGGTGCATACGGTGCAAATGCCCCAGTGCCGTGTACTGTATCTGCACGGGTATATTCTCTGTATAGAGGGCCTGTGCTCCTCCCACATGCAGGATGGGCTTTTCCTCCTCCGGCTCTTCCGGGAAGGCCTCTCCTTTTTGCATCATAAAGAGATGTGACACAAGGATGTTGACGCCATCACGGTCACAATAGCGGTCCGCCAGCTTCTGCCATCTCTCCTGGAGCACAGTACGCAGCTCCTCTTCACTGTCACCGAGGCCGAGAAATGTCTTGAGCCGGTATTCATTGGCGTAGGGTGTGAACAGGATGCGCAGCGGCACCTCAGTTCCCGGTATACGGAGTGCCAGAAAGCCTTCGTCACTTTGCAGCACGCTGAGTCCGCTGTCAAGTGAGAAGGGAGGAATAAGGGTGTGGGGGTAGCCGGCAAAAATGATTCCACACTCGCGCGCCAGCGGATCGGGTGCTTCGATGCGGTCGGGGGAGTCGTGGTTGCCGGCAATGGCAACCACCGGTCGGCGACCGCCGTCAGTCAGTCGCTTCAGCGTTCGATAAAAGAGATCGACCGCTTCGGTCGGCGGGTTGAAGGTGTCGAACAGGTCACCGGCAACAAGCACTACATCCGCCGCTTCGTGTTCAGCGATCTCACAGATCTCCTGCAATACGGCCTGCTGCTCCTCCAGCCGGGAGAAATCATCCAGACGCTTGCCCAGGTGCCAGTCGGCAGTGTGTAGTATTTTCATGTTGACATCTTTTCGTTGCGGATCCCTTTATTTTTGTTCACTTGTGTGAAAAAGAGGTTATTATCACTCAAACTGAATGGACTTTGCCGGGGTGATCTTCGCTACCAGGTAGGATGGCCCGATCATCATCAGCAGGGAAACAATCAGTGTGCCGATATTTAACAGCAGGATGTATAACGGGTTTAAATCGACAGGCACAGCCGACAGATAATAGGTCGTCGGGTCGAGCTTCAACACCTGGGTCCATTCCTGTAGGAGACAGACTGCCAGTGCAACCAGATTTCCCCACAACATCCCCTGTCCGATGAGAAAGGCAGACAGGTATAAAAACACCCTTCGGATACGCAGGTCACGGGCTCCCATCGATTTTAACATGCCAATCATATTGGTGCGTTCCAGGATGATGATCAGCAGGCCGGAGATCATGGTGAATCCCGACACGATGAGCATGAGGATAATAATGACCCATACATTCATATCCAGCAGATTGAGCCAGTTGAATATCATGGGATTGATATCCTTGATGGAGCGGGTATAGAGTGCATTACCGAAACGGTCATTGTAGGAGGACATCTCGAAGAAGAGATCCTGAGCGGTCTTGTCGAGACTGCCGTAATCCTTCACCAGTACCTCAATACCACTCACCATATCAGGCGCCCAGCCGTTGAGGGAGCCGAGAATCTTCTTTTCGGTGATGATATACAGTTTATCGTAATCTTCAAAATTGGTGCGGTAGATCCCTGTGATCTCAAAACGGCGGGCACGCACGGGTTCCTGTACGAAATAACAGGTGAAGCTGTCTCCCAGCTTCAGATGAAGCTTTCTGGCGATCTCCGCCGACACGATGGCCTGATTGCCCGCAGCAGTGTCGTTGGGATGAATAATGGTTCCCTCCAGCAGGTTTTCCCTGAAAAAGTTCCAGTCGTAACTCTCCGATACTCCTTTCAGCACGATTCCCAGAAAATCTTTATCCGTCTTGATGATACCCGGTTTGGTGATATACTCCTGTATATGGCTGATCTGCGGGTTGGAGGCCAGCATCGCTGCCAGGGTATCCGAAAAGGCGACCGGCAACTGTTCATAGGAAGCATTGCTGTCGAACGCAGTGATCTGGATATGGGAGCCGAAGCCCACCACCTTGGCCCGGATCTCTTTCTTGAAACCCACGATGATGCATACCGCCACAATCATCACGGCAAGACCCAATGCAATGCCGGCAATGGCTATTTTGATGGCGGGCGAAGAGACTCGTTTTTCGTTCTTCTTATCGCCTTTATAGATCCGTCGTGCGATGAACAGCTCCGCATTCATTCTTTTTACCAGGTATTTTTGTATGCTTCCAGCGCTTTTTCCAGCACCGTCAGGGCCTTGTCCAGATCATCCCTGTTGAGTACGTAAGCGATGCGTACCTCGTTTTTACCCAACCCCGGGGTGACATAAAAACCGGTTGCCGGTGCCATGAAGATCGTCTGATCCTGATAACTGAAATCGGAAAGACACCAGGCACAGAAGGCGTCGGCATCATCAATGGGTAACCTTGCCAGGGTGTAAAACGCACCCTGAGGCATGGGAGAGTAGACCCCCGGAATCCTGTTCAGCCGCTCTATCAGGAAATCACGGCGACTCTTGTATTCATCGAAGTTATGCTGCATGTAAGCCTCGTTTTCCTGCAGCGACGCATTGGCAGCAATCTGTCCGATGAGCGGCGGGCTCAGCCGTGCCTGACAGAACTTCATCACGGTATCGTGCACCTTGCGGTTCCGGGTGATCAGTGCACCGATGCGGATACCACACTCACTGTAGCGTTTCGAGACAGAATCGATCAGCACTACATTCTCTTCCAGTCCCTCCAGATGACAGGCAGAGACATAGGGTGTATCATTGTAGATAAATTCTCGGTAGACCTCATCGGAAAAAAGATAGAGGTTATATCGTTTCACCAGGTCCCTGATCTGTTCCATCTCGTGCGGCGTATATACATAGCCGGTGGGGTTGTTGGGGTTGCAGATCAGGATTCCCTTCGTGCGCCCGTTGATCAGTTTTTCAAACTCCTCCATCGCCGGCAGGGCAAAGCCCGACTCCATGGTAGAGGGGATGGTGCGTATGATCGCTCCGGCCGAAATGGCAAAAGCCATGTAGTTGGCGTAGGCCGGCTCGGGGACGATGATCTCGTCACCGGGATTCAGGCAAGCCATAAAGGCATAGAGTACGGCCTCAGAGCCGCCGGCCGTCACAATGATCTCTTCGGGTGTCAGGTTGATGTTGTATTTCCGGTAATAATGCACCAGATTCTCCCTGTAAAACCGATAACCGTCACTGGGACTGTATTCCAGTGTCTTACGATCGATATGCCGGATTGCCTCGAGTGCCGACAGGGGCGAGGGAAGATCAGGCTGTCCGATATTGAGGTGATAAACTTTTACTCCCCGTGCTTTGGCAGCATCCGACAGTGGAGCTAATTTGCGAATGGGGGAAGCGGGCATTTGTATTCCCCGTTGAGAAATATCCGGCATAGTCTCTGCAATGATTGATTTGTTTAATACATTAAATAACCTTATATGTAGGGAGCAAAGGTAATAAAAAAGTTTCCCTTTCTTTTCGTTTTTTCAATCTTTATGGACATCGGAGGACAGTGTTGGGCGGATGATGAAACAGGGAGGGCAGATGGTCCTTTAGCCCCTTATGGAATGCATTAACACTTATTGTGCAGGGACAGAGAATTCATATGAAGGATTATATCTATTTTTGCAGTGCAATTAAATAACGCAAGTTGTATAAGCTATACACGCTAACGAATTATTTTTTATGAAGAATTACACAATCTTACTGTTAATGGCATTTATTCTCGCAGGTCTTGTTTCCTGCACAGGGAAAAAGGAAAATGAGGAGGAAAAAGCAAGAAAAGGATGGACACTCGTTTGGGAAGATGATTTCGGCAAATCGCTGGATCAGGCTGTCTGGTCGAAGATACCGAAAGATAAACATCATTCATTCAGGTATATGAGCGGAAATGATGAACTGTATGTTTTTCAGGACGGTAATCTGGTGTTACGGGCGATGAAGAATATGGCGGCGAGCGACACGATGCCTTTTCTCACCGGAGGGATCACCGGAAGGGGCGTAAAGGGAAACAGTGTAGGCCGAATGGAAGTAAGGGCGCGCATGAATCCGGTACAAGGGGCAACAGCCTACATTTCGCTATTGCCGTCGGACAGGGCGAAAAATATTTCGATAGATGTCATGGAGCGATATGGTGTGGATGAATTTGTTTATCAATCTGTTACATCGGAATATACCACTACACAGGGAATGCCCGATAATCCGCCATCAAGTGCACTGGTAGGGGTGAATCCGAATGAATATCATATCTACGGAGTAGAAAAATATCCCGATAGCCTGGTTTTTTTCGTGGATGATATCCGTACCAAGAAATACCCCCGCATTCTGACTGATATCCCCGGTCAGTTCCCGTTTAACGATCAGGATTTTAATCTGTTTATCGGGATCCGTCTGGATAAAGACACCGATACAACCGCCCTGCCGGCAGATATGCTGATCGACTGGGTGCGGTTTTATGAACCAATGACGCCTTCTACAGAGAAATAGTTTCTGTTAAAAATACGCTTTCATGAGACATTCCGAAGTGCCGGTTCTGAACCGCACGCAGGATGTCTCATTTGTTTATAATGGAAAAGAGTGAGTGAAAAGCCGCTCTTCTGCCAGTTTTTCGTATGTTGTGCCCTTGCGTCCGTAGTTGGCATAGGGATAGATGCTGATGCCGCCACGGGGGGTGAAGATGCCCGTCACCTCGATATATTTGGGATCCATTAACCGGATGAGGTCCTTCATAATGATATTCACGCAATCTTCATGGAAAGCCCCGTGATTGCGGAAACTGAAGAGATAGAGCTTGAGGCTCTTGCTCTCGACCATCTTCACGTCGGGAATATAATCGATGCGGATGGTGGCGAAGTCGGGTTGTCCGGTGATGGGGCAGAGGCTGGTGAATTCCGGACAATCAAACGTTACCCAGTAGTCGTTTCCCTGATGCTTGTTCACGAACGTTTCCAGCATCTCCGGTGCATAATCCTGCCTGTATATCGTTTTTCCGCCTAAGTGGATAAGGTTTTCTTCTTGCATAATATTTCTTTTTTTTTATAGAGACAGACGCTAAACCTATCTTTCCCTTTCTGCCATATACTCTTCCAGTCCTTTGTTGCGGAGCAGGCATGCCGGACAGTGGCCGCAGCCTTCGGCAAGGATCCCGTTATAGCAGGTAAGGGTTTCATTTTTTACGATCTCAAAGACACCCAGCTCGTCGGCCAGCTGCCACACCTGCTTCTTATTGCGCCACATCAGGGGCGTGTGTATCACGAACTGTTTATCCATCGCCAGATTGAGTGTGGTGTTGGCAGAACGGATGAAGGTATCCCTACAGTCGGGATAACCACTGTAGTCGGCCTCCGAAACGCCTGTTACAAGGTGTCTGATACCCTGTGCATAGGCAAGGGTCGCGGCAAAGGTGAGAAACAACAGGTTTCTTCCGGGGACAAAGGTGTTGGGATAAGAGTCTGCCGGCTTCTGCTGATCCATCCGCATCGTCAGGTCGGTGAGTGAATTGGGAGCCAGGTGTGATATGATACCTGCATCCAGCACCCGGAAAGGCGTCTCAGCCATCCCGGCTATGCGGCGTGCGTTCTCCACCTCCTGTGAATGGCGCTGCCCATACGCGAAGCAGAGGGCATGGGTGTGCCTGAAATGATGCTTAGCCCAGTAAAGGCAGGTGGTGGAATCCTGACCACCCGAAAAGAGAACCAGTGCGTCCTGGTTTGCATATTCTTTCATACTAACTTTGTTTTTAATGTGGTTTCCTAAGTTACACAGAGAAGCGATTGCTTTTCAACCGCAAAGATAGGATATTTTCAGGAAAAAAAGTCATTTTTATCACGCTATAAGTGGATTAAGAGTGGAGTCATGCATCTTACAATCAAAATCTTAATAAATTCGTAACATTTTTGTCATTGAAATGTAACATTCATATCGTACTTTTGTACAGTAATTTTCCAAAACAAAAAAAAGGATATTTTACATGCGACAACTCCTGCTGTTTACCATCCTGTCAACTTTGCTTATTTCGTGTGGCAATGCCTCCTCCGGCTCAGGAGAAAGCGGCACTGCAATGACTATTTCCGGTGCTGGAGCTACCTTTCCCTATCCCTATTACAACATCGTCTTTCGTGATTACATGCGCCTGCATGGAAATGCGACGGTGAACTACGGTGCTATCGGCAGTGGCGGCGGCATCAGAAGCCTGCGCGACCGTTCGGTCGATTTTGGAGCGAGCGATGCCTTTTTGAACCAAAAAGAGATCGGATCAATGGGGGCAGAGGTGATTCATGTGGCGACGTGCATGGGTGGTGTGGTGATGGCCTATACGTTGAATGAAGTCGATAGTCTTCGTTTGACGGGACCGCTGATTGCAGATATCTATCTGGGAAAAATAAAAAAATGGAACGACCCCCGGCTGGTGGCAGAGAATTCCACTGTGAAGCTGCCCAATCTGGAGATCACACCCGTCTACCGGTCCGACGGCAGTGGTACCACCTTTAACTTCTCCGAATATCTCACCGTGGTGAGTCCTGAATGGAAAAGTATCATGGGGAAAGGGAAGGCCCTGAAGTGGGAGGCGGGTATCGCAGCTAAGGGGAACCCCGGCGTGGCGGGTATTGTGCAGCAGACTGAAGGTGCCATTGGTTATATTGGGTCGGAGTATGCGCTTACCTTAAAACTGCCCACAGCCAAACTGAAAAACAGAGCCGGTTTTTATGTGGATGCCACACTTGCAAGCATCTCGGCTGCAGCCAATGTGAAACTTCCGGACGATATGCGTGCAACTATCACCGATTCCGGTGATCCTGCGGCATATCCCATAAGCCTTTTCACCTGGCTCCTGGTCTATAGGGATCAACACTACGATGACCGTACGCTGAGCGATGCACGGGAACTGGTCAATCTGCTGCGCTATGTGATCAGCCCCGAAGGACAAAAGGTGGCGGCACAGATCAATTATGCCCCACTCTCTGAGCAGGCCCTTGATAAAACACGGCAGCTCATCGGTGAGATAAACTGGAACGGTGAGATCCTCGCTCCCTATCCTCCCCCCGGTAATCATATTGCTGTCGCCGTTTCCGATTCGGTACATGTGACTGCATCACCCAACAACGGCCAACAATGAACAAAGATAGCCTATTCCGGTTTTTATTGTTCACCGCCGCATTGCTTGTCCTGCTGTTCACCGCAGGCATCATCTATGCGCTGGTGAGCCGGTCGACAGAAACATTTCAGGAATACGGGGTATGGGGTTTTGTCGGCAACGCAGAGTGGGATCCGCGGTCAGCTACGGAAGAGTACGGTGCATTCTCCTTTATACTGGGAACACTCTATACTTCTTTTTTTGCATTGTTGCTGTGTATGCCCTTTTCGCTGGCTGTGGCGTTGTTCAACGGTGAGTATTACAAGGGAAAGAAGATCTCGTCGGCTGTCAGGTCTATCGTCGATCTGCTCGCCGGTATCCCTTCCATTGTCTATGGCCTGTGGGGATTCTACACGCTTCGCCCGCTGGTCATTGCACTGGGTGTGAATGCGCAGGGTTTTGGCATCTTTCTCTCCTCGGTAGTACTGGCCATCATGATCATCCCCTACGCCTCATCCCTGAGCAGTGAATTTTTATCGATGGTTCCCAATAACCTGAAAGAGGGGGCCTACAGCCTGGGAGCTACACAGATAGAAGTGGTGCAGCACATTAGTCTGCCCTCTGCCGGCTCGGGTATCGTGGCATCGTATATCCTTGCACTGGGACGTGCCCTGGGAGAAACCATGGCGGTGACCATGCTGATAGGGAACACCAATCGTATTCCCCGTGGATTGAGTGATACGGGAAATACGATGGCAAGTGTCATCGCCAACCAGTTTGGTGAAGCGGACGGGTTGAAGCTCAGTTCACTCATTGCCATCGGACTGCTGTTGTTCATCATTACGGCCATCATCAACCTGATAGCCAAGCTGATCATGAAGAAATTATCGCACGTATGAACATGAATCATTCATCATCCATCGTACAAAGGAAAAGAAAAGACAAGACGATCCGTCATCTTGTGGGCTTTTTTTCGTTGCTTGCCATGATACCCCTTTTCTTCATTCTCTGGGATGTGATCTCCAAAGGGTACAAAAACTTTAATCTGCGCCTGTTCACGGAAGTGACCCCGTCGTCTATGGATGCGCTATTGGCCATCTCGAACGGGGACCCAATCCCGGGAGGTATCCTGAACGGTATTACCGGTACGATACTCATTGTGGGGTTGGCCATTCTGTTCTCCGTCCCGCTGGGATTGTTCATCGGTATCTACCTGGCTGACAATCAAGGTAAACGGTTTGCCGGACTGGTGAGCTATCTCACCGATTTGCTGCAGGGGATGCCTTCCATCGTGATCGGGATCATTGCCTATGCGTGGGTGGTGAAACCCCTGGGAAGCTACTCGGCACTGGCAGGCAGTGTTGCCCTGACCATCATGATGCTGCCCATGATAGTCAGATCCACGGAAGAGACACTGAAGATGCTGCCTCTCTCCTATAAGGAAGCGGGGCTTGCGCTCGGGTCATCCTATACGAATGTAGTGTTCCGGATATTGATTCCCTCCGGTTTCGGAGGAATATTCACCGGCATCCTGCTCGCCATATCGCGTGTCATGGGTGAAACAGCGCCGCTCATGCTGACAGCACTGGGTGCGTCGGTGGTGCACTGGAAAATGACGGAGCCTGCCAGCGCCATCCCCCTGTTGATATGGGATTTCTACAACGACCCGAACCTGGTTGATCTGATCTGGTCGTCATCGCTCTTGTTACTGATCGTCATATTCCTGTTAAACTGGATAGCCAAAATTGTAGCCCGTAAATGGAAAGTTTAAAAATTACCCATAGCATGAAGGCCATTCTTCAACTGAAAGAGGTCTCGGTTTCCTACACACCCGGCAAGAATGCCGTGCATAAAGTGACTACCGATATTTATCCTAACACGATCACCGCCATCATGGGGCCGTCGGGATGCGGTAAGAGTACTTTGCTGCGCGCCATCAACCGGATGCATGACCTCTATGCAAATGTCCGGACTACCGGAGAGATCATCCTGAAAGGGAGAAATGTGCTGGAAATGGACCCGATGGAGGTACGCCGTATGGCAGGAATGGTGTTCCAGCAGCCCAACCCGTTCCCCACCATGAGTATCTACGACAATGTCCTGGCCGGCTATACGCTCAACGGCATCCGCTTAGGCAAAAAAGAAAAGGAGGAGATCGTGGAGCAAAGTTTGCAGAGCGTGGCGCTGTGGGATGAGGTAAAGGATGTGATGACCAAACGGGGATCGTTCCTTTCCGGAGGACAGCAACAACGCTTGTGTATTGCCCGTACGCTGGCTCTGAAACCGGAAGTGCTATTGATGGATGAACCCACATCGGCACTCGATCCTATTTCCACGAACAAAATAGAGGAATTATTGTTGCAACTGAAGCAACAATTTACGATTATCATCGTGACGCACAATATGTCTCAGGCTGCACGTATTTCCGATAACTCCATGTTCATGTACCTGGGCGAACTGGTGGAACACGGCAATACCACGCAAATGTTCACCAAGCCTCGTAATAAACGCACCGAAGAGTATCTCACGGGCGTGTTTGGATAAGTGAAAAGCTATAAGCTATAAGCTATAAGCTATAAGCAGTAAGCTATAAGCTATAAGTTGTAAGCAGAAAGCAATAGGCTATAAGTAATAAGATGTTTGAAGAGAAAGAGAAGTCGGGATATCAGTCATAAAAAGTATGCATAACAACCTGACTCAGATAGTAATCAACCCGACCCGGTATACATCATTTTAAATCATTCTTGCAGATGGACACACAGAACGAAAACATACATCCTTCTCCCGTAATAGGAATTAAAGACAAGTATCTTGAACAGTTACAGAGTGACTTTCAGTTACTTTCTGAAATCGTGCTTATGCAGACTATGCTGGCTTCCCGCCTCGTCCATGATAACCATAACGAAGAACTCGTTGAGCAGTTAAAACGCAACGAAAAGATCATCGATTCACTGGATATTACTATTAAAGAGAAGGTAATCAATGCCATCATGCTGTTCACACCGAGAGCATCCGATTTGCGCAGACTGATGGCCTATCACGATATGACCATCGCCATGGAACGGGTGGGCGACCTCATCCAGAATATCAGTGCTTCATTACAGGAAATGGATTTTTCCCTCGAAGGTATCGACAGGTACAAGAAACTGATGGATAAAATGTTCACGCAAACCAACCAGATGCTCAAGAATGCCGTATTTGCCTTCACGGGAGGAAGCAACGAGATGGCATACAGTACGATCCTGATGGATGATAAAGTAGATAAACTGGAACAGAAGATTGACCGGAAGCTGGCTGAAGACTTCAGTGAGGCAGTGCAAAGCACGCAGTCACTGATCAACATCATGAACCTGAACAGTATATCCTACTACCTTGAACGTATCGGGGATAAAGCGGTAGACATGGCTGAGTCGGCCATATACCTGATTGAAGGGAAAGATATTCGTCATACGAAAGGACTGAAAAAAAATAATCCTGAAAAGAAATAAAAAACAGCTATTTTCACCTGCTTTATGGAAGAAAGAATATTGGTCGTCGATGACGAAAAAGACATTAGCGACATTCTTCAGTTTAATCTGGAAAATGAAGGATATATTGTCGATG
>Ga0209347_1004477_pt1 | contig 14489 bp, 11 predicted proteins | sample AutmiccommuBRH23_FD_187382 | JGI IMG/M metagenome (GOLD analysis project Ga0209347, IMG submission 187382) | Deep subsurface microbial communities from Mt. Terri, Switzerland - Autotrophic microbial communities BRH/23 (SPAdes) (version 2) | ecosystem: Environmental > Aquatic > Deep subsurface >... | reverse complement strand
CGTGGGCGAGTGCTGGAGCCAGGGCCACGCCACCATGATGATCATGGGCGAGATCTGCACCCGCGGCTGCACCTTCTGCAACGTCGCCACCGGCAAGCCGCAGACGCTGGACGCGTTCGAGCCGGGGCGGGTGGCCCATGCCGTGGCCACGCTGGGGCTGAACCATGTGGTCATCACCTCGGTCGACCGCGACGATCTGGAGGATGGCGGGGCCGACCACTTCGCCCAGACCATCCGCGCCGTGCGCCACCGCGCCCCCGGCACCACCATCGAGGTGCTGGTGCCCGATTTCCTGAAATGCGCGCCCTCGGCGCTGGAGACCGTCGTGGCCGCGCGCCCTGACGTCTTCAACCACAACCTCGAAACCGTGCCCGGCCTCTACCCCGAGGTCCGCCCCGGCGCCCGCTACTTCCACTCGCTGCGGCTGCTGCAGCGGGTGAAGGAGCTCGACCCGACGATGTTCACCAAATCCGGCATCATGGTGGGGCTGGGGGAAGAGGGCCCCGCGGTGCGGCAGGTGATGGACGACATGCGCGCCGCCGATGTGGATTTCCTGACCATCGGCCAGTATCTGCAACCGACGCCCAAACATCACCGGGTGAACCGCTTCGTGCCCCCCGAAGAATTCGCCGCCTATGAGAAGGCCGCCTATGGCAAGGGCTTCCTGATGGTCTCGGCGACGCCGCTGACCCGGTCCTCCTATCACGCGGGCGACGATTTCGCGCGGATGCGCGCGGCGCGGCTGGAGAAGCTGGGTCTCGGAGCCTGACGGAAGGGAGGGGGCCTTCAGCCCCCTCTTTGCCTGCGGCAAATTCACCCCCGAGGATATTTCAGCCAGCAAGAAGCCGCACCCACTTGTGCTTCTTGCTGGCGAAAATATCCCGGGGGGAGTCCGAAGGACGGGGGGCAGCGCCCCCCTTCTTTTTAGACCGCCGCCCCGATCAGCAGGTCCAGCGCATGATCGACCGTGGCTGCCCGCACCGCGCTGCGGCCGAGGGCGCCGAACTCCACCGTTTCCACATGGGTCTCGCCGCCGCGGCGGGCGAGGCCAAAGCAGACGCGGCCTTCGGGCTTGTGCTCTGACCCGCCCGGGCCGGCGATGCCGGTGACCGAGACGGCAAGGTCCGCCTCCGACCCGATCAGCGCTCCCACGGCCATCTCCAGCGCCACCGCCTCGCTGACTGCGCCATGTTCGGCCAGGGTTTCGGCCCGGACGCCGAGCATTTCCTGCTTGGCGGCGTTGGAATAGGTGACGAAGCCGCGGTCGAAGACCTCGGACGAACCGGCCACTTCGGTGATCTCGCCCGAGATCAGCCCGCCGGTGCAGCTTTCGGCGGTGGCGATGGAGAGCCCCGCTGCGCGGGCGGCGGCAAGGAGGGCGGCGGCGCGGCTCACATCAGCAGCCCGTGCGAGAGGCCGGCGGCGATCATCGTCGCCACCCCGGCGAAGAGCCCGGCGAAGAGGTCGTCGAGCATGATCCCCGGCCCGTCGGCGCGCCGGTCGGCGCGGCCGATGATCCAGGGTTTCCAGATGTCGAACAGGCGGAAGAACACGAAGGCGGCGGCCCAGCCGGGATAGGGGAAGTGCCAGCTGTCCAGCCCCATCAGCCAGAACCCGGCCGAGGGGAACAGCAGCGCCAGCCATTGCCCCGCCACCTCGTCGATCACCACCTCCGCCGGATCCTCGCCGGGCCGGTCGGCCAGCACCCGCCCGCAGGCCCAGAAGCCCGCGGCGGTGGCCAGCAGCGTGGCCGCCAGCAGCAGCCAGACATGGCCGATCCCGTGCAGCACGATCCCGGCGCCGATGGCGGCGGCCGAGGCCCAGGTGCCCGGGGCAGGGCGCAGGTAGCCGATGCCGCCCACCGTCGCCACCAGCAGCTGCGGGGTCCAGGGCCCGCGGCGCAGTTTCTTCGGCGGGTTCGGGTCCAGCCGCTCTTCCAGCGTCTCGCGGTCCATCTTTTGTCCTTTCAGCCAGCGACCAGGGTCGCGGTGGCAATGGCGGCGATGCCTTCCTCGCGGCCGGTGAAGCCGAGCCGTTCCGAGGTGGTGGCCTTGACCGACACCCTGTCCTCGGCAATCCCCAGAATGCGCGCGAGTTCCGCACACATGGCTGCGGCATGGGGCCCCACCTTGGGCCGCTCGCAGATCAGCGTCACATCGACGTTGGTGAGGGAATAGCCGCGATCCCGTGCCAGTTCAGCGGCATGGGCGAGGAAGATCTCGCTGGCGGCGCCCTTCCACTGCGGATCGGTGGGGGGGAAATGCCGGCCGATATCGCCCGCCGCCAGCGCGCCGTAGATCGCGTCGGTCAAGGCGTGCATGCCGACATCGGCATCGGAATGGCCCAGGAGCCCGCGGCTGTGGGGTACCTTCACCCCGCAGAGCGTGACATGGTCGCCCTCGCAGAAAGCGTGGACATCGAAGCCGTTGCCCAGTCTCACATCCATTTTGGGCCCTTTCCTGCTCTGCAGGATCGCCTCGGCCCGGGCGAAATCGCCGGGGAAGGTGATCTTGATGTTCTCCTCCTCGCCTTGGGTGATGGCGACGTCAAGGCCGGCGGCGCGGGCGATGGCCACATCGTCGGCCGCCTCCGCCGGGCCAGAGCGATGCGCAGCAAGGATGGCGGCGAGGTCGAAGCCCTGCGGGGTTTGGGCGCGGAAAAGGCCCTCGCGGTCGCGGGCGCCGGTGACGCGGCCCTCGGCCCCCGTCCAGAGCGCATCGGTCACCGGCAGCGCGGGCGCGGCGCCGGGGGCATGGTCCAACGCGGCCAGCACCCGGGCGATCAGGGCGGGGCTGGTCAGCGGGCGGGCGCCGTCCTGAATCAGCACGCGGGTCACGCCCGAGCCCTCCAGCAGCTCCAGCGCGGCGCGGACACTGGCGGTGCGGGTGGCGCCGCCAGCGACCAGGGTCACCTCGCCGCCGAATTCGGCAATGCCGCGGGCCAGGTCGTCCGGGTGCAGCACCAGCACCGTGCGGCCGATGTGCGCGAAGGCGTCCAGCGTGTAGCGCAGCACCGGCACGCCGCCAAGCGGTTGCCACTGCTTCGGTTCCGGCCCGCCGGCGCGGCTGCCGCGCCCTGCTGCCACGATGATTGCCGCGCATGTCATATTGCCGTCCTCCGGGGCCCTGCTGTAACGGAGCCACATGGGCCGGGCAAGCACCGCGGCGGGGTGTCGCATTCCGTTAATCTTCCGCGCAAGGCGATGCACCGGGCATGTCTGCCCAAATAACGGGCATACAAACATTTTGGCCGCGCGCGGGCGGCCCAGAGATTGCGATTCCCGTGGCAACGGATTAGCTCCAACCCAACCGCACAAGGATTAGGCAGTTGTCCATTCAGGTGGCAAACCTCACGCTCGACCCGCCGGTGTTACTGGCGCCGATGGCCGGCATCACCGATCTGCCGTTCCGGCGGCTGGTGGCGCGCTTTGGCGCGGGGCTGGTCGTGTCGGAAATGGTGGCGAGCGGCGAGATGGTGACTGCGCGCCCCTCGGTCCGGGCCAAGGCGCGGATCGACCTGGGGCTGGACGCGGCGGGGCTGACATCCGTGCAATTGGCGGGGCGCGAGCCGGGGCCGATGGCCGAGGCGGCGCGGATGGTGGCGGATCTTGGCGCGCAGGTCATCGACATCAACATGGGCTGCCCGGCGAAGAAGGTGACGGGCGGCGCCTCCGGCTCGGCGCTGATGCGCGTGCCGGACCATGCGCTGCGGCTGATCGAGGCGGTGGTGGGGGCGGTTGCGGTGCCGGTGACGCTGAAGATGCGGCTTGGCTGGGACAGCGATTGCCTGAACGCCGCCGATCTGGCGAGCCGGGCCGAGGCGGCGGGGGTGCGGATGGTGGTGGTCCACGGCCGCACGCGGATGGATCTCTACAAGGGACGGGCAGATTGGGCGGCGATTGCCGCGGTGCGCGCGGCGGTGTCGATCCCGGTGGTGGCGAATGGCGATGTGACCGGCACCGAGAGCGCCCGGCAGGCGCTGGCACAGTCCGGCGCGGCGGGGGTGATGGTCGGGCGGGGGGCGCAGGGCGCACCCTGGCGGCTGGCCGAGATTTCCCACGCCCTGCATGGCACCAAGGCGCCAGAGGTGCCCTATGGCGCCGCCCGCGCCGCTCTGGTGGCGGAGCATTACGAGGCGATCCTCGGCTTCTACGGCCGCGACCTTGGCCTGCGGATCGCGCGCAAGCATCTGGGCTGGTATGCGGATGTGGCGGGGACGGCGCCGGGTTTGCGCGCCGCGCTGATGGTGGCGCCCGATCCCGCGGCCGTTCTGGCGCTGATCCGCAGCGGGTTCGCGGCAACCGATGCCGAGAGCGAGGCGCTGGCCGGCGCCGAAGCCGAGAGGGCCGCCGCATGAAGAAGCGCGTCGCCCCCGAATTTCCTGCGCCCGGCTCGATCTGGGCATCCTTGCCCACCCCGGCGCTGCTGCTGGATGCGCAGGATCGGGTGCTGGCGATCAACCCCGCGGCGGAATCCTTCCTGAACCTTTCCACCCGGTCGATGCAGGGCCAGCCGGTGCTGGACAAGCTGGCCATCGACGCGCCGCTGGAAGAGGTCTTCGCCCGCGCCCGCGCCAACCAGTCGGCGCTGTTCCTGAACGATGTGGACGTGGGCACCGGGGAGCGCGCCCCGGTGGTGTGCAACCTGCAGGTCGCGCCGCTGAACGACGATCCCGACACGCTGCTGCTGACCATCGCCCCGCGCGAGCTGGCAGACCGGCTCGGCCGCTCACAGAACGTGAAATCCGCGGCGAAATCGGCGATCGGCATGGCCGAGATGCTGGCGCATGAGATCAAGAACCCGCTGGCCGGAATTTCCGGCGCGGCACAGCTGATTTCGATGAATGCCAGCGCCGAGGACCGCGAGCTGACCGACCTGATCGTCGAGGAAACCCGCCGCATCGTGAAGCTGCTGGAACAGGTGGAGCAGTTCGGCAACCTGCGCCCGCCCGAACAGCGCGCCGTCAATATCCATGACGTTCTGGACCGCGCCCGCCGCTCATCCCTCGTGGGCTTCGCCGCGCATATGCAGATCGTCGAGGATTACGACCCGTCGCTCCCCTCGACCCTCGGCGACGGCGACCAGTTGCTGCAGGTGTTCCTGAATCTGCTGAAGAACGCCGCCGAAGCCTCCAAGGGCAAGCCGGGGGTGATCCGCATCCACACCTTCTATGACCTGTCGCTGCGCCTGCGCCGGCGCGATGGCACCGGGCGCGCCGTGCCGTTGCAGGTCGAGATCATCGACAACGGCCCCGGCATCCCGCCCGACATCGCATCCGAAATCTTCGAGCCCTTCGTGTCAGGGCGCGAGAATGGCACCGGGCTTGGCCTCGCGCTGGTGTCGAAGATCATTTCCGACCACGGCGGCTGGATCAGCGTCGATTCCGTCCCCGGCAAGACCGTATTTCGTATTTCGCTGCCCATCGCGCCAAAAGGCACGGCGGGGGACGGCGATGAGACCGCGTAGGAGAGACTGACCCATGGACGGCACCGTTCTTGTCGCAGATGACGACCGCACGATCCGCACTGTGCTGACCCAGGCGCTGACCCGGGCCGGATGCAAGGTGCACGCGACCTCGTCGCTGATGACGCTGATGCGCTGGGTCGAGGAGGGGAAGGGCGATCTGGTCATCTCGGACGTGATCATGCCCGATGGCAACGGGCTCGAGGCGCTGCCCCGCATCGCCAAGGAGCGGCCCGGCCTGCCGGTGATCGTGATCTCGGCGCAGAACACCATCATGACTGCGATTCAGGCCGCCGAGGCCGAGGCCTATGATTATCTGCCCAAGCCCTTCGATCTGCCCGACCTGATGAAGCGCGCCGCCCGCGCGCTGGAGCAAAAGCGCCGCGCCGTGCCCGCCAAGACCGCAGAGCCGCGGCCCGAGCCGGGGGACGATCTGCCGCTGGTGGGGCGCACCCCGGCGATGCAGGCGCTGTACCGGCTGGTGGCGCGGGTGATGAACACCGATCTGGCGGTGCTGATCACCGGCGAGAGCGGCACCGGCAAGTCGCTGATCGCCCGCGCGATCCACGACTTTTCCGACCGGCGCACGCTGCCCTTCGTGGTGGCGCAGGCGCAGGACTTGCAGGGCGCCGACGGACCCTCGGCGCTGATCGCCCGGGCGCGGGGCGGCAGCCTTGTCTTCGACGAGGTCGGCGATTTCGACGATGACGCGCAGGGCCGGATCGTGCGGCTGCTGGACACGCTTGGCGGCAACGCGCCGCGGATCATGGCCACCAGCCAGATCGACCTCGGCCGGCGGATGGAGGGCGGGGGCTTCCGTCAGGACCTGTTCTACCGGCTTGGCGGTGTGACGCTGGCCGTCCCCTCGCTGCGCGAGCGGGTCGATGACATCCCGGCGCTGGCCGAGCATTTCCTGACCCGGGGCGAGCGCGAAGGCTTTTCCCTGCGCCGGCTCAGCCCCGATGCGATGGAGTTGATCCGCGCCTATAGCTGGCCCGGCAACGTCCGCCAGCTTGAAAACACCGTGCGCCGCCTGCTGGTCACCTCGCCCGAGGAAGAGATCGGCAAGTCCGAGGTCGAGGCGATCCTGGGCAGCCAGCCGGCGATGGAGCCGATGAAGGGCGGGGGTGAGGGCGACCGGCTGTCGGCCTCGGTCGCCAAGCACCTCAAGCGCTATTTCGACCTGCATGGCGGCGCGCTGCCGCCGCCGGGCCTCTATGGCCGGATCCTGCGCGAGGTGGAAATGCCGCTGATCGAGATCGCGCTCGATGCCACAGCCGGAAATCAGGCCAAATGTGCCGATCTGCTGGGGATCAACCGCAATACCTTGCGCAAGAAGATCACCGAGCTGGATATCCGCGTGACACGCCGCCGCAAGTTGATGTAAAAGCGCAACAGCATCTGTGGCCCGCAGGCGCCAGTGGCACCGCCATTCCGGCAGGGCCGCGGCCGCGCCCCAAGGGGCGTGGAGCAGAGGCGCGAGGCATCCAGCGTGACGGCAAGATCATGACGGCAACAGCGTGACGGACGAGGACCTGCCCCGCAAAGGCGCGGCACCTGCAACCCCGCGCAAGCCTGCCAACGGCAAGGCCAGCGCGCGGTCCTGGGAGCGGCTGGCGCGCCTGCGCCGGCTGAAGCGCGTTCAGAACCTTGCGACACTGGGGCTGGTGATCCTTGGACCGGTGCTGGCCTTCGGCACCTTCATGGCACTGGGGCCTTTCGATCAGGGTGCCTCCTCCTTCGGCCTGCGCGCCGTCATCCTCGCCGACCTTGTCTATATCCTGCTGGTCGCCGGGCTGGTCTTTGCGCGGCTGGCGCGCATGGTCGCCGCCCGCCGCGCCCATTCCGCCGGATCGCGGCTGCATCTGCGGCTGACGGGGGTGTTCGCCGGCATGGCGCTGGTGCCGACCATCCTTGTCGCGGTCTTTGCCGGGCTGACCGTGAATATCGGGCTCGAGGGCTGGTTTTCCGACCGGGTGCGCCAGGTGCTTGGCTCTTCGCTCGCTGCGGCCGAGGCCTATGAGGCCGAACATCGCACCGACCTTGTGACGGATGCCGAGGCGCTGGCCGGATACCTCAACATCGCGCGGCAGTCGGCGTTCTTCCTGGCCGACAGCGACCTGCGCCAGCTGCTGACCCAGGGCCAGGCGCAGATCCAGCGCGGGCTGCGCGAAGCCTATGTGATCGACGGCGGCGGCGAGATCCGCGCGCGGGGCGAGCGGAGCTATCTGTTCGACTACGAACTGCCGGCCGCGGCCGACCTCGCCACCGCCGCCACCGGCGAGACCGTGGTGATCCAGGACTGGGACAGCAACGAGTTTCGCGCGCTGGTGCGGCTCGAGGCCTATGCCGACCGCTTCCTCTATGTCTCGCGCAATGTGGATGGCGAGATCCTCAGCCTGCTGGATGAGACGCGCAAGACCGTGCAGCTCTATCGTCAGCTCGAGGCGGACCGGGGCAGGGTGCTGTTCGAATTCTCGCTGCTGTATCTCGCCTTCGCGCTGATCCTGATCCTCGCCGCCGTCTGGCTGGGGCTGTGGTTCGCGGAACGGCTCTCGCGCCCCGTGGGGCGGCTGGCGGGCGCGGCGCAGCAGATCGGGGCCGGGAACCTCGATGTGCAGGTGCTTGAAGAGCGCGGCGACGACGAGATCGCGATGCTGGGGCGGATCTTCAACCAGATGACCCGCCAGCTGAAGGGCCAGCGCGGTGCGCTGGTCGCCAGCCACCACCAGACCGAGGAACGCCGACGGCTGTTCGATTCCGTGCTGGGGTCGGTGACCTCCGGCGTGATCGGGCTGGGGGCGGATGGGCGGATCGACTTCCTGAACCGCTCGGCGATCCGCCTGCTGGCGCTGGACCCTGCGCAGCCGCATGAAGGCCCGCTGGGGGAGACGGTGCCGGAGTTCGAGGGCCTGCTGGCGCGGCTGCGCGAGGGTCTGGGCGAGACGGTGCAGGAGGAAATCCGCCTCAGCCGAGAGGGCCGGCTGGAGAGCCTGCTGGTCCGCATGGCCATGCGCCGCGGTGCCGATGGCCGACTGGAAGGCTATGTGGTCGCCTTCGACGATGTGACCGAACTGGTCAGCGCGCAGCGGATGGCGGCCTGGGGCGATGTGGCGCGCCGTATCGCGCATGAGATCAAGAACCCGCTGACGCCGATCCAGCTGTCGGCCGAGCGCATCCGCCGCAAGTTCGGCCGCACGATGGAGGAAGAGGATGCCGAGGCGCTTGGCCAGATGGTCGATGTCATCGTCCGCCAGACCGGCGATCTGCGCCGCATTGTCGATGAATTCAGCCGCTTTGCCCGGATGCCGGAGCCTGACCGCCGCGATCACGATCTTGCGAAGCTGATGCGCGATGCTGTGGCTTTGCAGGAAGGCGCGCTACACGGGGCAAGGCTGGTGGCCGATCTGCCCGCCGGGCCGGTGATAGTGGAGCTGGATGCAACGATGATCGGGCAGGCGGTGACGAACCTTGTGAAGAACGCCGGGGAAGCCGTTGAAACCCTGACAGAAAAAGGCGCGCCCCCGGATTATGACCCCGAGGTGCGGGTGAGCATGACCGAGACGCCGGAACAGATCACCCTCCGCATCATGGACAATGGCGCCGGCCTGCCCGCCGACCGGGCGCGGCTGTTCGAGCCTTACGTCACCACACGCGCCAAGGGCACCGGGCTGGGGCTTCCCATCGTCAAGAAGATCGTCGAGGAGCATGGCGGCAGCCTGACGCTGACCGACGCGCCCGCCTTTGCCCCCGGCGCCCATCGCGGCGCGCTGGCCGAGATCCGCCTGCCCCGCGCCCGCGCCGGCCGCGGCATTCGCGACGCCGCCCTGGACCCGCAAACCGATACTCCCGCCACAGAACCGGAGACGCAATCATGACCCCGAACCGCGACAGCAAGATGGGCGATATCCTGATCGTGGATGACGAGCGCGACATCCGCGAACTGATCTCGGACATCCTGCGCGACGAGGGCTTTACCACCCGCCTTGCCGCCAATTCCGATGAGTGCATGACCCAGATCAACGCCGATCCGCCGGCGCTGATGATCCTCGACATCTGGCTGAAGGACAGCCGGATGGACGGGATCGACATCCTCAAATCGGTCAAGCGCGACAACCCGGACGTGCCGGTGGTCATCATCTCGGGGCATGGCAACATCGAGATCGCGGTCGCAGCGATCAAGCAGGGCGCCTACGACTTCATCGAAAAGCCGTTCAACATCGACCAGCTGATGGTGGTCATCACCCGCGCGATGGAAACCAGCCGCCTGCGGCGCGAGAATGTCAGCCTGCGGCGACGCGATGTGACCTCGTCCGAGATGATCGGCTCGTCGCCCGCCTTCCGGGGGCTGAAGGCGCAGCTCGACAAGGTCACGCGCTCCAATGGCCGGGTGATGCTGACCGGGCAGCCGGGGTCGGGGAAAGAGGTCGCGGCGCGCTACATCCACGTCAATTCCAACCGGGCCAGCGGGCCGTTCGTGTCGGTATCTTCCGCCTCGGTGGAGCCGGAGCGGATGGAAGACGTGCTCTTCGGCCGCGAAAGCGCCGACCGGGGCGTGGAAAAAGGCCTGCTGGAACAGGCGCATGGCGGGATCGTCTATTTCGACGAGGTGGCCGACATGCCGCCCGGCACCCAGTCCAAGATCCTGCGGGTACTGGTTGAGCAGCAATTCACCCGCGTTGGCGGCGCCGACAAGGTGCGGGTGGATCTGCGCGTCATCTCCTCCACCACCCGCGACCTGCCGGCCGAGATTGCCGCGGGCCGCTTCCGGCAGGAGCTGTTCGACCGGCTGAACGTGGTGCCGATCCCGGTGCCCCCTTTGAGCGAGCGGCGCGAGGATATCCCCGAGCTTGCGCGGCATTTCATCGCCATGTTCAACCGCAGCCAGGGCCTGCCGCTGCGCGCCCTGTCCGACGAGGCAGAGGCGCTGATGCAGACGATGCACTGGCCCGGCAATGTGCGCCAGCTGCGCAACGTGATCGAGCGGGCGCTGATCCTGGGTGAGGGCAATGGCCCGATCGAGGCGCGCGAACTGCCCGGCCACGCCCCCGACCCGGGCAGCGAAGAGGGCCGCGTGGTGCTGGCCGGCGCGCTGGCGACGCTGCCGCTGCGCGAGGCGCGCGATTTGTTCGAGCGCGAGTACCTGCTGACCCAGATCAACCGCTTTGGCGGCAATATCAGCCGCACCGCCAGCTTCGTCGGCATGGAACGATCCGCGCTGCACCGCAAGCTGAAGTCGCTGGGGGTGGTCACCACCTCCAAGGCCGGCGGGCGAATCGCGCATCTGGACGAGGATGAGGACGAGGCGGGCGAAGAGTAGGCGGGGGCCGGCCGAAGGCCGCCGCGGTTGACCTTTCCGGGGCCGCAGGCCATCACATGCAGCAGGCCATCCGCATCCGGGCGGCAGGAGAGACCGGCACATGAAGATCATCATCTGCGGCGCGGGCCAGGTCGGCTGGCAGATCGCGCGGCACCTGTCGGGCGAGAAGAACGACGTCACCGTGGTGGACAGCAACCCCGAACTGGTGCGCCGCGCCGCCGATACGCTGGATGTGCAGGGCGTGGCCGGCTTCGCCTCCTACCCCGACGTGCTGGAGCGGGCAGGGGCGCGGGACGCCGACCTGATCATCGCCGCCACCCATTCGGATGAGGTGAACATGGTCACCTGCCAGGTGGCCCATTCCGTCTTCGGCATCACCCGCAAGATTGCGCGGGTGCGGGCGCAAAGCTATCTCGATGCGATTTATTCCGACCTCTACCGCACCGACCATCTGCCCATCGACGTGGTCATCTCCCCCGAACGCGAGGTGGCCGAGGCGGCGCTGCAACGGCTGGCGGCGCCCGCGACCTTCGATACCGAGCATTTCATGGGCGGGCGGGTCCAGCTTCTGGGCATCGCGCTGGATGAGGATTGCCCGGTCCTGAACACCTCGCTGCGGCAGCTGACGGACCTCTTTTCCACCCTGCGCGCCATCGTGGCGGGCGTGCGGCGCGACGGTCGCCTGTTCGCGCCCGAGGCCGAGGACCAGCTTTACGCGGGCGACCAGGTCTATGTCTTCTCGCATGTCGAGGATGCCAACCGCACGCTGGAGATCTTCGGCAAATCCACCAAGAAGCAAGAGCGGATCGTGATCATCGGCGGCGGCAATGTCGGCCTCGCCGTCGCCCGCGCGCTGGAGCGGCGCACCGACCGCGTGCGCGCCAAGGTGATCGAGCGCGACCGGGCGCAGGCCGAACGGGCGGCGGATGCGCTGGAGCGGACCATCGTGCTGAACGGCGACGGGATGGACATGGACATCCTGCAAGAGGCGAATATCGACCGCGCCGATGCCGTGCTGGTGGTGACCGACGACGACAAGACCAACATCCTGGCCGCCGTGCGCGCCAAGCAGGCTGGCTGCCCGATGGCGATTGCGCTGGTCAATGACCCGACGCTGGTGCCGCTGATGGGCCCCTTGGACATCGACGCCTATATCAACCCGCGCGCCACCACCGTGTCCTCGATCCTGCGCCATATCCGGCATGGCCGGGTGCGCGAGATCTACTCCATCGGCGATGCCGAGGCCGAGGTGATCGAGGCGCAGGTGCTGTCTACCTCGCCCATTTCTGGGCGGATGATCCGCGACATCGAGTTCCCGGAGGGCGTGCTTGTGGGCGCGCTGCTGAAGGGCGAGACGATCGTGAAGCCGCTTGGCGATACCAAGGTCGAAGAGGGCAATGTGATCCTCCTGTTCGTGATGGCGGGCGACGTGCCGGAGGTCGAGCGCCTTCTGCAGGTCTCGATCGACTTCTTCTAGGCCATGGGCAAGATCCTCGAACTGCCGCTGCTGGTGATCCTGATGGGGGTGGGGGCGCTGGCGATGCTGGTGCCCGCGATCCACGCCTGGGCGATCCGCGATTGGGACGTGGCGCGGGCCTTCCTGTTCCCGGCGGTGCTGTTCCTGGTGGTGACGGCGCTGATCGGCATTGCCTCTGCCGCCCGCCGCCCCACCAACCCGGCGCGCAGCCACCTGCTGGCGATGCTGGGCACCTTCGTGCTGCTGCCCTTGATGCTGGCGGTTCCGATGAACGAGGCGGTGCGCGATACCGGCTATTTCAGCGCCTGGTGGGAGATGGTGTCCTCGCTGACCACCACCGGCGCCACGCTGTTCGAGCCGGGGCGCCTGCCGCCCTCGGTGCATCTGTGGCGGGCGCTGGTGGGCTGGCTTGGCGGGTTCTTCATGCTGGTGGCGGGGGTGGCGGTGCTGGCGCCGATGAACCTTGGCGGGTTCGAGGTGACCGGGGACGGCAGGTCTGCAGGCGCCGCGGCGCCGGGCGGCGGATCGGCGCGCACCGCTGGGGGGGGGCAGCCGGGGCCTTCCGTCCGCCGTCCGGGGCGGGCGCTGCGGTCGAGCCAGACCGGCGACCGGCTGGTGCGGCACACGCTGGCGCTGATGCCGGTCTATGGCACGCTGACGCTGGCGCTGTGGGCGGCCCTGTTGATTGCGGGCGACCCGGCGCTGGTGGCGATCTGTCATGCAATGTCGGTGATGGCCACCTCTGGCATCTCGCCGGTGGGCGGGCTGGCGGGGGCGGAGTCGGGCTTTGCGGGTGAGGCGCTGATCTTCATCTTCCTGCTGTTCGCCCTGTCGCGCCATTTGATGCCCGCCGTCGGCACCCGCTGGACCGCCGCCCCGCTGGCCCGCGACCCCGAGATCGGGATGGGTCTTGCGCTGATGGTGGCGGTCCCCGCGGTGCTGTTCCTGCGCCACTGGATCGGCGCGGTCGAGGTGAACGATGTCGAGGATATCCCCGCGGCGGCCGAGGCGGCCTGGGGTGCGATCTTCACGGTGCTGTCCTTCCTGACGACCACGGGTTTCGAATCCGCAGGCTGGGTCGATGCGCGGTTCTGGTCCGGCCTGCCGACACCGGGGCTGGTGCTGGCGGGGCTTGCCATCATCGGCGGCGGGGTCGCCACCACGGCTGGCGGGGTCAAGCTGCTGCGGGTCTATGCGCTCTACCGCCACGGCGAGCGTGAGCTGCAGAAACTGGTCCACCCCAATTCCGTCGGCGGCGGTGGGGCTGCCGCGCGGCGGATGCGCCGGCAGGGCGCGCAGGTGGCCTGGGTGTTCTTCGCGCTCTTCGCCATGTCGATCGCGGTGACGATGCTGGCGCTGACGCTGACCGGGGTCGGCTTTTCCCCGGCGACGGTTCTGACCATCGCTGCGCTGTCCAATACCGGCCCGCTGGCGGCCGTCGCGGCCGAGGCGCCGCTGGCCTGGTCGGCGCTTGGCGAGGCGGCAAAGGTGATCCTGGCGGCAGCGATGGTGCTGGGGCGGCTGGAGACGCTGGCGATCATCGCGCTGCTCAACCCCGAGATGTGGCGGGGCTGACTTCCGCCGCCCGCGGTGCAAACTGCGGCGCATAAGCAGCATCCATGGCTGCATCTGCGGCAACTTGGCCACATCCCCACATTTTCGGGTGGAAACTGCCGGAAAGCCGCATCATACTTTGTCAGATCCAGGCTTGCGTTTCTGCTGCCGCAGCTCTGGGGGGAAAGACGCGCGACTGAAACCCAAGGCAAAAAAGGCAAAACAAGAATGGCCGCCGACAAACAGAACCTGCAGGACGCCTTCCTCAACCATGTCCGCAAGACCAAAGTCCCGGTGACGATCTTCCTGATCAACGGTGTGAAACTGCAGGGCGTCATCACCTGGTTCGACAATTTCTGCGTGCTCCTGCGCCGGGATGGCCAGTCGCAACTGGTCTACAAGCATGCCATTTCCACGATCATGCCCGGCCAGGCGATCTCGCTGTACGAGGGTGAAGACTGACCGATCCAAACATCGTCAAGGACCGGCCCACGCGGGCCTTTGTCCTGCATCCGGACATGAAGTCCGGTCCCGGCCATGTGCGGTCCCGGCGCGAGCCGGAGCTGGCGCTGGCCGAAGCCGTTGCGCTGGCCATCGCGCTGCCCGACCTTGAAGTGGTCGGCGCCGAAGTCGTGCGCCTGCCGCGGGCGCAGCCGGGCCTGCTGTTCGGCACCGG
>Ga0209347_1004476_pt1 | contig 14493 bp, 11 predicted proteins | sample AutmiccommuBRH23_FD_187382 | JGI IMG/M metagenome (GOLD analysis project Ga0209347, IMG submission 187382) | Deep subsurface microbial communities from Mt. Terri, Switzerland - Autotrophic microbial communities BRH/23 (SPAdes) (version 2) | ecosystem: Environmental > Aquatic > Deep subsurface >... | reverse complement strand
AACGAGCGGGGATTCGGAGAACTTCCAGCCGGACATCATCTGCCCGCCGAAATCCGTGACGAGGCTCTTTCGCCAGCAGACTTCGCCCGTGGCGGCGCGGAGGCACACGAGGTCGCCCTCGGTACCCAAGGCATAGAGCAGATCGCCATCCACCGTAGGGGTGCAGCGAGGTCCCGTCTCGAACGCCGGACCTACGCGCGTCGCCCAGAGCTCTCGGCGGCTCTCCAGGTCGCAGGCAAGGACGCACTGCACCGCTTCGCCCTGCACAGGCCGATCACCCATGGCGAAGATCCTGCCCCCGGCAATCGAGACACTGGAAAGCCCACGTCCCAGCCCCTGGATGCTCCACAGCAGTCTCGGTCCGTTCTCGGGCCACCGGCTCAGAAGCCCCTGTTCGCGGCAGATCGAATCGCGAGTGGGGCCGTGGAATTGCGGCCAATCGACGACGGAAAGAGCCGTGCCGGACGCGGACTCGGAGCCCGGCTCCAGCTTGATGCGATCGGAAATCGCGTGACGCCCCGCTTCGCCCGCGTATCTCTCGGGATCGATTTGGCTCAAAATGCCTGTCAGGCGAACCTGGTTGACCGGCGACTCCTGTGCCATCGCCTCCGCAAGCACGGGAACCGCTTCCTTTGCCTCCGAACCCATCGCGCCGAACATGAAAGCGATGCGAATCCGCAGGGATGCATTCTTCTTGAATAGATCGATCAACGCAGGAACCGCCTCTTTTCCAAACGAGGCCAGTGCCCCCATGGCGGCCTCACGTACCCACGGCTGCACATGGTCGAGCTGATCGAGCAGCGCAGGCATAGCCGCCATGGCAGCGGGTCCCAAGGCTGACAGGGCATCCGCCGCGGTGACTTTGATGGCATAATCCTCGTTTCGCACTGCTTGTGACAGAGCATCGACGATCCTGTCGAGACTCTCCGATTTCTCCGGTTGGGCTGCCTGGGACAGCCAATAGCTCAGAGGTTTTCCGAGAACCAGCGGACCGGATGACTGTGGCATCCCCCCATTCACCGGGTCGCCGGGGCTATCGAGGGGTTGAGCCGCGGCAGGATTGCCGGACGGCCCGGAAACCATCATGAGAACTGACAGAAAGAGAAACAAACACGATTTGCGATGTGCCATGATTCTTACATCCAAAAGAGTGCTATCGCAGACAGACGTAGTCTAAACCAATCCAATTCCCAAGTCAACCTGAACGTGCGATACATGCCTGCCGAGTCTCCGCATAGGCAGGATCATCCGTCAGATTGACCGTTTCCCATACCCGCGCCGGGAGGAGCCTCCTCGGTGTCCTCAGTGCCGATGCAGTAGATGTTCTTCATCCCGACGAGGAAGAGCCTGCCATTCGACGCCGCGGGGGACGGGTGATTGCCGTCGCCAAGATCGTTGACGGCAAGGATCCGGAACTCCGGTCCCGCCTGAACGACGTAGCTCTTGCCGGCGTTTGCGAAGAACAGATGTCCCTTGGGGTCTGCAATCGGACTGGCCCAGGCGCTGGAGATATCCGCGAGACGCTCGGAATACATCTCCTTGCCGGTGGCCATCTCCCAACACTGGAGGAAGCCGGGCGTGCGCAGGCGATACAGATAGTCGCCGACGACGATGGGCGAACTCAGCGCTTCGCCCCTTTGCCGGATGGTCCAGCGAATGTGCGTGTCGGAGACGTCGCCCGAGCCCGTCGGATCGACAGCCACGCCGGTGCCGCCCCGGCCATCGTCGAAGTAGACGAGGCCCTTGCCGTAGGCTGGCGAGGAGGCGTCTCCTTCGCCCCGGCACCACCACAGGAGCTTGCCGTCGGCCGGGTCAAGACTTTGCAGGGCATCGCCTGTCTCCTCCATGCCCGAGGCCAGAAGAAGCATCTGGGATTTGTTGTTGACCTGAATGATCAGAGGCGTGCTGTGCCCGAACGGCACTTGAGGGAGCTTTCTCTCCCATCTCATATCCCCGGTGGTCTTGTCGAAGGCGACCACCCGCGAATCCTCCTTCTTCGCCATGGCGCAGAAGAGGATGACGGTGTCCCCGTAGAGGATTGGGCTGCCGCCGAGCGTGACATCGAAGGAGTAGGGAACGATCGGCTTTCGCCATACGAGGTTGCCCTGGAAATCGATCGCGGCCAGGACCGAGGAGGCGAACGCGCAGTAGATGAGCCTGCCGTCGGTGACCGGCGTGGCCGCGGCATAGCCTCCGCCCGGTCCGCTGCGGAAATCGGTCCGCAGCCAGGGCCCCGGCGGCACGAGCGTATCCCAGAGCAATTCGCCGTCGGACGTACGATAACAAGTGACGTGATGGTCCGGGATGACCTTCTTGCGGTCTTCCACGTCGGCAGGCCAGTGGACTGTACAGACAACGACCGCCTGATCCCAGACGATGGGACTGGCATGCCCCTGGCCGGGAAGTGGCGAACTCCACAGGACGTTCTCATTGACTGGGCCACCCCAGGTGATGGGCAGATTCGCCTCGGCCGTGTAGCCCAGGCCGGTCGGGCCGCGGAACCCGGACCAGTTCGCTCGAACAGGAGCCTGAAGAAACAGCAGAATGCCTGTCAAAACAACGCCACAGATGGCTGACTGGTTTTGGAAGGGCTCGGTTCGAATCGTGAGATGCTTCATCATGTCGTATTCCCGGTGTATCTGACCCACCAACGATTAGGATTTCCACGGATAGGCAGGCACGAGCATACCCTGGGAGCAGTGCTGTTTCCAGCTGAATATCCCTCTCCCGCCAATCCAGACTACCTGAGCGGCCAGCCGGCTGTCGGTGGCGGGTTGGGCCGGTCTATGTCGGGGTGGCAGCGGCAAGCGAAGTCCTCGGAGCTTGCCGATGGCTTCACCGCACTCACAAAGACCGTTTTCATGTCTGATGCTCGACGGCCTGCATTCATCCAGGAACCGCCGTCACCGTATTCCAGTCACATTCGATGCGTGCGGATTGGCGGATCGTCCGCGGTCCGCGTTTTTTTTCCTTGAAAGCGTTGCGGTTTGCGTGTACCTATCTGATCCGGAGTCGTATACGTGGACAAGGAATAAAGGAGGATTCACGCATGTCATCGAATCTCGCGTTCCGCATCGTGTTGGCAACCCTGGCTGTCGCCATCCTTCCGCCGCTTCTCCAGGCGCAGGAGGCCAACTACGATGAGTCGAAGATCCCCCAGTACACGCTGCCTGATCCGCTCGTCTGCTCCGACGGAACGAAGGTGGCGGACGCGGATGCGTGGCGGCAGAGACGCCGGCCGGAGATCTTCAAGCTGTTCGAGGACCAGATGTTCGGCAAAGCCCCCGGCAAGCCGGAACTGATGACCTTCATGACCACGTCCGTGAACAAGAACGCCCTCGACGGTCTGGCCACCCGCAAAGAAGTGGTCGTGTACTTCACCGGTCGCGAGCAGGACCCCAACATGACGATCCTGCTCTATCTGCCCAACAAGGCATCCAGGCCCGTCCCGGTGTTCGTCGGGCTCAACTTCCAGGGCAACCACGCCATTCACGCCGACCCCGGCATCACGATCACCAGGAGCTGGATGCGCGACAACGCGAACAGTCACCGGGCGACGGCGGACTCCCGAGGCAAGGCGGCGAGCCGCTGGCCGGTCGAGCGAACCCTCGAACGCGGCTACGGTCTGGCGACGATCTACTACGGCGACATCGACCCCGACTTCGACGATGGGTTCAAGAATGGCGTCCACCCCTTGTTCTACAAGGCCGGCCAGACCCAGCCGGCGCCGAACGAGTGGGGCTCCATCGCGGCCTGGGCGTGGGGCCTGAGCCGGGCGATGGACTACTTCGAGACGGACGCGGACATCGACAACAAGCATGTGGCGGTCATGGGCCACTCCCGCCTGGGCAAGACCTCGCTCTGGGCCGGGGCCACCGACGAACGGTTCGCCCTCGTGATCTCCAACGATTCGGGCTGCGGCGGCGCAGCCCTCTCCCGGCGCGCCGTCGGTGAGACGGTGCAGCGGATCAACACCGCGTTCCCGCACTGGTTCTGCGACAACTTCACGAAGTACAACGGCAAGGAAGGCGATTTGCCGATCGACCAGCACATGCTGATTGCCCTGATGGCTCCGCGGCCGGTATACGTCGCCAGCGCCGAGGAGGATCAGTGGGCCGACCCTCGCGGCGAGTTCCTCTCGGCCCTCTACGCCGGGCCGGTCTACAAGCTCCTGGGCAAAGAGCCTCTGCCGGTGACGGAGATGCCCCCGGTCAGCCAGCCGGCGATGGGCACGATCGGCTACCACATCCGCCCCGGCAAGCACGACGTGACTCTCTACGACTGGGAACGCTACATGGACTTCGCGGACAAGCACTTCAAGAAGTGACACATCACCGAGCGGGTTCGAGAGGGAGAAACAATGAAGGTAAAACGGATTTGGCTGCTTGCCGGGGTCGCAGCGGTGGTGCTCGCCACGGGCATCGTGGGCTACTGGAAGTACTCACGAGGAACAGTGGCCTCGCCGGGACATCCCGTGGTCTTCTACGATGAGAACGGCAGTCCAACCGAACAGAGCCCTGCTCTATCAAAGCGAGAAATTAGGGGCATCCTCGCGCGCGTGGCCACTCAGACTCGCGACCCGGCTTGGCTGATCTGGGTCAGACCGTCTCAGGTCTATAGCATCTATATCGTTCCCGAGAAGGCAACATCGAGGATTCGCCTGGGCCGTGTGTTCCATGTCCGCAAGTCCGAGCCCGCGGCGAGTATAGGCTCGGGCGGGACATACATGCAGGTGTGCTCGCCAGGATGCACTTTCAGCCGGAGGCTTACAGAACCGTGCGTGGCCGAACTGCCATTTGTCCATCCCACGGTCGTTGATCCCAATTCCGGGCAGCGTGTTCTCATGTCGGAGAAGGACATACTCGACGTCATGGATTTCGTGCGGCAGCAGTCAAATCTCTCCCCGAGCCTGAACTTGCTCCAGGTCGCCAAGAGTCTGCCGGTCCTCGACATCCGCAAAGAAGGCCAGATTATCTTCGTTCAGTTGGGATTCATGCATGATGCCCTCTGGGGCCATGGGATAACGATCCAGATTGAATGCATGCCCACTGGGTATAAGGTCGTAAGCTGGGATCAATGGATATCTTAGGAGATGGCCTGCAGGGTCGATCCTCGACCCACTCTATTCGCCAACACTTGGTCTTCGAAAGGGCAGGTATGATAAACAGACGGATCATCCACAGTGCGTGGTTGTCTCTGCCATGGATGCTCGTTGTCGCTTCTGCGGCTGTTGCGGCGTCGGAACAACCCCAACTCCCCGAGAAGTACGTGCCGAGGCTGGAGAAGATTCTTACGGAGAATATCGTGCCCTTCTGGTACGAGAAGAGCATCGATCGCGTGAACGGCGGGTATACTATCAGCTTCGACGCCCAGGGCAGGCTGAAGGAGCCTGTGACCAAGATGATCGTGACACAGGCCCGGCAGGTGTGGCTGTTCTCCCGGCTGGCGCGGGCGGGATACGAGCCCGCCAAGCACCTCGAGGCCGCCGAACTTGGGTATCGGTTCCTCAAAGAGAAGATGTGGGACCCCGTCAATGGCGGTTTCTTCTGGGAAGTGGATGCCACGGGCAATCAGAAGCTCAAGCCCAACAAGCACCTCTATGGGCAGTCCTTCGCGCTCTATGCGATCTCCGAGTACGCTCTTGCCAGTGGCGACAAAGTGGCCCTGTGTAATGCCACCCGGCTCTTCAACCTGCTGGAAGAGAAGGCCCACGACAGAACCTACGGCGGCTATATCGAGTCGTTCACGCCGGATTGGACCCCCCTGCCGGCCGCCGATGTGTCCTACATGGGCGCGCCCGCCGGTCTGAAGCTGATGAACACGCATCTCCACCTGCTGGAAGCATTCACGACATTCTATCGGGCGAGCAAGCTGCCCCTGGCTCGCGAGCGACTGTTGGAGTTGATCGACATCGAGGCCGACACGGTCGTGCGAAAGGACCTCGGAGCCTGCACGGACAAATACGAGCGGAACTGGACGCCGCGGCTGGACGGGGACTATGCCCGCGTCTCCTATGGCCACGACATCGAGAACATCTGGCTGTTGATGGACGCCTGCGACGCCGTGGGCGTCTCGAACTACCCCTTCATGGACCTCTACCACACGCTATTCAAGTACTCGATTCAGTACGGCCAGGACGAGCGCAACGGCGGCTTCTTCTACACCGGCGAATTCCGTTCCCCCGCCGACGACCGCAGCAAATCCTGGTGGGTGCAGGCCGAGGTGATCGTCAGCGCTCTGCGGATGTACAAGCACACGAAAGACCCGAAGTATCTGGCGGTCTTCGAGAGCACGTTTGACTTCATCGAGAACAATATGGTGGACTGGAAGGTCGGCGAGTGGCACTCAACCGTGACTGCCCAGGGAGTGGCCCGGGGCGACAAGGCCAACGCCTGGAAAGCCGGCTACCACAACGGCCGGTCCATGATCGAATGCCTGGAGATCCTCAAGGCGTGGAAGAACTGATGGACGCGAGATAGGGAAAGGAGTGGAGCGATGTCTGATGTGAAGGAGCGGATTCTCAAGATTCTCCAACAGCCGCAACTGGCGGGTCTGGCCACGGTCACGCCGGACGGCAAGCCCTGGGTTCGATACGTAATGACGGTCGGCGACGGGGATATGACGATTCGCTGCGCCACGTTCATCAGCGCCCGAAAGGTCAAGCAGATCGAGAAGAATCCGGAAGTCCATCTGACCTGCGGCGTCAGCGATCCTCGGAACATGGCCCCCTACGTACAGATCCAGGGCCGCGCGACCCTCAACACGAGCAAAGACGCGCGTCATGCCTTCTGGAGCGACATGCTGGCGCCCATCTTCAGCGGCCCGGACGACCCCAACTACGGCGTCCTCGAGATCAAACCCTACTACATCGAGTACAACCGCCCCGGCACCTTCGAGCCGGAGGTCTGGACTGCCGAATGACAGAGGAGTGACCGATGGCGGAAGCCATGATAGTAGTCGGAGGTGACGATGGGGCGCAGGCCGCAATCGCAAACGCCATCAAGGCTTCCGGAGCAATCGTATACGTAGAGCCCGGTGATTTCGACGCGATCCTGCGGAAATCCGAGGCGCCGCTTGTCGTTCGTTCCGAAGGCGGTTTCTTCTCGCGCAAGTACCACTACCTGACAGGCTACAAGGGACTGATCTTCTACACGAAGACTCCGATGCCCCTGTCCCTGTCGACCAAGGTGGAACTGGTCACCGCCCGCAAGATCTGGATTCCGCCGTAGGCGCGGTCATCCCTGCCCGGTGAGTCGCTTGCGGTACAGGCGGGTTTGGAGGGCGTTCTGCCAGGCCGTCCAGTTCGATTCGGTGAGCTCACCCTCGATGGCGCTGGTCACTTGGTCCATCTTCGCGTCGAGATCGTCGATGTAGCAAACCATGAACGCTTCCGCGGTGGCCGGCAACTTGGGCGAGCCGAACTCGTACTCCCCGTGATGCGACAGAATGATGTGGCCCAACGCATCCACAATCTCCGGATCGATCGTCATGCCCGCGGCTCGCAGCGCGTCGACCTTGCGATGGATCATCAGCAGGCTCTTGCTGATGTGCCCGATGAGCTGGCCCGAATCGGTGTAGGAGAACGCCATGTCGTAGGCAAGTTCCTCGGTCTTGCCCATATCGTGGAGGAAAACCCCGGCCAGGACCAGGTCCGTCTGCAGCTTCGGATACAGCGGCAGGATCGAGCGGGCGACGCAGAGCATGCTGTGCGTGTGCTCCAGCAGGCCGCCGATGCAGTCGTGGTGCATCTTCATGCCGCCCGGGGCCGCGCAGAAGGCCTTCATCAGGTCCTCATCCGCCAGGAACGCCTGGACCAGGGCTGCGATCTGAGGATGCTTGATCGCGCCGACGGTCTCCTGCACGTCCTTGAACATCTGGTCGCAGTCCTTCGCGGTCCGCGCCAGGTAGTTCTCGACATTCACCTTGCTCGGGTCGATGGCGGCGATGGTGTTGATCACGATCTGCAGGTTGTTCTGGTACAGCTCGCTGCGGCCCTGGACGTGGACGAAGCCGGGCTTGGGCAGGGACTTGTAGACCACCTCCGACGCCTGCCACATCCGCCCGTTCAACTGCCCCGTGCGGTCGCACAGGAACATCGCGATGTACAGGTCCCCGCGGGACGTACTGCGAAGGATCGGGTCGCGAACCACGTAAACCTCGTTGATCGTCTCGCCCGCCGCGATCTGGTTGATGAACTTGTGCGTATGTGTCGTCTGTGCCGTATGCGCCATCATGGCCCCCGTACTCAATTACACTCTCAATCACTCGGGGCACCATCATAGTGGCCGCTGCGCGGCCTCGCAAGGGACCACCCGGCAGATTGCCAAAAAAAGGCGGCCCGAACTTCGACAGGAGGTTTTCCGCAAGAGAGTTCGCTATGCGCTTGACCGGGGCCGCCGGACCGCATAGGATGGATATATGAGATTTCCAGAAGATCGCAATGCAATTGACGCCGCCGCGGTATTGGACCAACTGCGCCGCTGGTGGCCGATCATCGTGGGCGGTATCGTCGTGCTGATACTCCTCATCGCTACGACGACCATGGTTTACACGGTGCAGCCGGAAGAACGGGCGGTGGTCAAACGCTTCGGCGCCGTGGTCAAGACCACCAATCCCGGCCTGCACTTCAAGCTGCCCTTCGGGATCGACAGCGTTCAGCGCGTCGCCACCGAGCGGGTTCTCAAGGAGGAATTCGGGTTCCGCACGGCCGCGGCCGGCGAGCCCTCGCGGTATGTCGAGCGCAGCTTTCCCGATGAATCGCTGATGCTGTCCGGGGACCTGAATATCATCGATGTCGAGTGGGTCATCCAGTACCGCATCGCCGACCCGATCAAGTTCCTGTACAACATGCGGGAACCCACGCGGACCCTGCGGGATCTCTCGGAATCGGTCATGCGGCGGGTCGTCGGCAACAATCTCGGCAGCGAGATCCTCACGACGGCGCGAGTGGAGATTGCCAACAGGACCCGCGAGGAGGTCCAGGCGGCCATGGATCTGTACGAAACGGGCATCCACATCATTACGGTCGAGTTGCAGAATGTGGTGCCGCCCAAAGCTGTCCAGCCGGCCTTCAATCAGGTGAACGAGGCCCGGCAAGAGCAGGAGCGCATGATCAACGAGGCGACCAAACAGGCCAATGAGGCGATTCCGCGAGCCAAGGGCGAGGCCAATCGCACCATCGCCGAGGCGCAAGGATATGCCGCCGAGCGGACCAACCAGGCGTTGGGCGAGGCGGCGCGGTTCCGCTCGATCCTTGCCGAGTACCAGGAGGCGCCGGAGGTAACTCGCCGGCGCATGTATCTCGAGACCCTGTCCACCGTCCTGCCCCAGATCGGGTCGGTGCTGGTGATCCAGGAAGGTCAGAGCGCACCGGTGCCTCTGCTGCACCTGCGAGAGGGGCAAACGCCCCAGGAGGTTGGCCGATGAAAAACATCATTCTTGCCATCCTCATTCTCGGCATCCCTGCGGGCGTAGTGCTTCTTGTCAGTGGTCTGTTCGTCATCGATCAGGCGGAGCAAGGCATCATCGTGCAGTTCGGCGAGCCCGTAGGCGCGGTTGTCACCAAGCCGGGGCTGCACTGGAAACGCCCGTTCATCCAGGAGGTCCGCCGGTTCGACAAGCGACTGCTGGCCTGGGACGGCGATGTGAGCCAGATTCCCACCCTGGGCCGCGAGTTCATTGTGGTCGATACGACGGCCCGCTGGCGGATCGTCGATCCTCTGCAGTTCCTGCGATCCGTGCGAGACGAGCTTGGCGCGCGCACCCGCCTGGACGATATCCTCGATTCGGTGGTGCGCGATATCGTCTCCGGCGCCGATCTGGAGGAGATCGTGCGGTCACACGACTGGGATGTGGACCTCACCAAGGTGGATGAGGAGATCGTCCGCGAGGACGTGGCCCTGGAGAAACCCAAATTGGGGCGGGAACGGTTAGAGCAGAGAATGCTCGCCGCCGCTTCCCGGCTGATGCCCGAGTTGGGTATCGAAATCGTCGATGTCCGCATCAAACGCATCAACTACATCGAATCGGTCCGCCGGCAGGTGGAGAGCCGAATGATCGCCGAACGCCAGAGCATCGCGGCGCGTTTCCGTTCGGAAGGCGAGGGACGCAGCCAGGAGATTCTGGGCCAGATGGAGCGCCAGTTGCGCGAGATTGGCTCGGAGGCTGCACGCCAGGCCGAGGAGATTCGCGGCAAGGCCGACGCTGAGGCCACGCGCACCTACGGGGCCGCCTACGGCGCCGATCCGGAGTTCTTCGCGTTCCTCCGCACCCTGGAAAGCTACAAGGCGATGGGCAAGAACACGACGCTGATGATCGGCGCCGACGCGGAGTTCTTCCGCTACCTGCAAACGACTCAGAAACCCTGACCACAAGCTGGGCGGGCTGATATCGCATTTGACAAGCTCCACAATCGCCCCTGGATTTGCGGGCTGCCGCTTGCAATGGGGCGGGCTTTCGGCTATAACGACCGGCTCTTTCGGAGTTCAGGTGGTTCATGGCAGGCCCGCAGCAGCGCTGCATTTTGGGCAAAGGAGCAAGAGGCACATGCGATACAGCCAGATGTTCATACCGACGGTGAAGGAGGTCCCCGCGGAGGCCGAGATCACCAGCCATCAATTGATGATCCGGGCCGGGCTGGCCCGCAAGGTCGCCAGCGGCACGTATACGTACCTGCCGCTCGGCTGGCGAACGCTCAAGAAGATCATCGAGATTGTCCGCCAGGAGATGGACCGAACCGGGGCCCAGGAGATCCTGGTCCCCTGCCTGCAACCGCTGGAGTTGTGGCAGCAGACCGGCCGGGCCGTCGATTACGGCGAGACCATGTTCCGCATCAAGGACCGGCACGACCGGTGGAATGTGCTCGGGCCGACCGCGGAAGAGGTCTTTACCTTCCACGCGGCCGCCGAGATCAACTCGTACAAACAATTGCCCATCAACCTCTACCAGATCAGCCCGAAGTTCCGGGACGAGTTCCGGCCGCGGTTCGGGGCCCTGCGGTCCCGTGAGTTCATGATGAAGGACGCGTACAGCTTCCATGACGGCCCGGAGAGCCTGGACGTGACGTATCGGGCGATGTACGATGCCTATTGCCGGGTCTTCACGCGGTGCGGCCTGGAGTACGTGATCGTCGAGGCCGAGACCGGCGAGATGGGCGGCTCCGGCTCTCACCAGTTCACCATTCCCTGCGAGTCCGGCGAGGACACGATCGTCTACACCGCCGACGGTTCCTACGCGGCGAATCTGGAGAAGGTCGAGGTCGATCCGCTTCCGAAGGAGCCTTCGGCCGGCGCGATCCCCGCTCCGGAGAACGTCGAGACGCCGAACATCGGCAGCATCGAGGCAGTCTGTGCGTTCCTCAATGCCCAGCCCAAGGACATGATCAAGACGCTCATCTTCGACGCCGGCGGACAGATCGTGGCGGCCCTCGTCCGGGGCGACCACGAGATCAACCCGGAGAAGCTCGCCCAGACCCTCGGCGGCGTCCACATCGAATTGGCGAAAGAGGAATCGATCCGGCAGGCCACCGGGGCCGGCGTCGGGTTTGCCGGCCCTGTCGGGCTGGCGGGCCGGGTGTCGAAGATGATCATCGACCACGCGGTGGCCGCGATGGCCGTCGGTGTGGCCGGCGCGAACAAGACCGACTATCACACCCGCAACGTCGTCCCCGGGCGGGATTTCCCGCTGACCGGCGAGAACATCGTCGTCGCGGATGTCCGTCTGGCCGTGCCGGGCGACACGCACAAAGGCATCCCCGTGCAGTTCAAGAAGGGCATCGAGGTTGGCCAGGTCTTCAAGCTTGGCACCAAGTACAGCAAGAAACTCGGCGCCAACTTCAAGGATGAGGCGGGCGAATTGCACCCGTGCCTCATGGGCTGCTACGGCATCGGGATCAATCGCATCCTCGCCTCCGCCATCGAGCTCTACAACGACGAGAACGGCATCATCTGGCCGATTTCGATTGCCCCGTTCGAGGTGATTGTCACGCCGGTGAACCAGGACGACCCGGACGTCGTGCGAGTGGCCGAGGACCTGTATCGCACGCTCACCGACGCGGGTATCGAAGTGCTCCTCGACGATCGCGACGTGCGCGGCGGCATCAAGTTCAAAGACGCCGACCTGATCGGCATCCCGATCCGGGTGACGGTGGGCAAGAAATCCGTCGTCGAGGGCAACGTCGAAGTCAAGCTGCGGGTCGAGAAGGACAGCAAGAAAACCCCGATTGCCGAGACGCCGCAGAAGGTGATTGAGCTGGTGAATTCTCTTAAGGACCGAGTCAAGGTATAACGTGGGCGTGTGAACGCTCCAACGCTTCCACGCATCTACGCTTCAACCCCAAAAAGGAGAAGACCGATGAAGGGCGATAAGATGTCACGTAGAAACCTGATCCGCAATGCGTCGCTGCTTGCGGCCGGGACCGTCGCGAGCCAGCTTACCGGCACGGCCGGGGCCATTGAGATCGACAAGATCGAATGCGTCGCGACCAAGGGCCGGATCATCCAGTCCGTGAGCCAGTGGTGTTACGGCAAATGGTCGCTGGACGAGCTGTGCCAGGTGTGCCAGAAGCTGGGCATCAAGGCCATTGACCTGCTGGGGCCCGGCCAGTTCGCCACGGTCAAGAAGTACGGCCTGGTGGTCTCCATGGTCAACAGCCACTCCCTGACCGACGGCCTGGCCGACAAGAAGTTCCACGAGAAGTGCCTGGCCACGCTGCGGGAGGCCATCGACGCAACCTCCGAGGCCGGGTTCCCCAACGTGATCTCCTTCTCGGGCAATCGCCGGGGGATTCCGGACGACGTCGGGATCGAAAACGCCGTCGAGGCCCTCAAGAAGATCGTCGGCTATGCCGAGCAGAAGAAAGTCACGATCGTGCTGGAATATCTCAACAGCAAGATCAACCACAAGGACTACATGTTCGACAAGACCGCCTGGGGCGTCGAGGTCTGCAAGCGGGTCGGGTCCGAGCGGGTGAAGATCCTCTACGATATCTACCACGCCCAGATCATGGAAGGCGACGTCATCAACACGATCCGCCAGAACAAGGACTACATCGGCCACTACCACACGGGCGGCAATCCCGGTCGCAACGAGATCGACGACACGCAGGAGCTCTACTACCCGGCGATCATGAAGGCGATTGCCGAGACGGGTTACAAGGGCTACGTCGCCCACGAGTTCGTGCCCAAGCGTGACCCGCTGGAGTCGCTGACCTACGCGACCCGCATCTGCGACGTCTGAGCCGGTCTTTCTGAAAAATCTGACCATTCGCGGCCTTCTGGGGCCCATGGACGTTCCAACTCGGCAAGAACGTCCATGGGCCCCGTGATTACCGGACTCTGCCGATGCCGCGGATCTGCCCCTGGTTTGTCCAGTGCGTCTGCCCCCGCTCGCCCACATTTCCCCTTCCACCCAGCGAGAATATTGAGTATAATAGGACATCCGCAGTTTTGGTCCTTGAGTGTTGGACGGCAGAATCGTGGTGGACGCCATGGCACAGAACAAACGAGGGACACTTGTCCTATGCTGTTTCTGTGTGCTTGCATTTGCGGTCGAGAGTTCCCAGGCCAGGTTCCTGAGCCGCAGGCAGGCGCGGACGGCTCCGCGCGGTCGCATCGCGTGTTTACCCAGTTCCACGCTGGGCACGCGGTATCCCGATCCTTTCGCCCTCGGAAATCATTCGTACGGATTCAGCCTGTCGGAACGCAACGGAATCGTCTATACCTGCCGCGGCGGGCACATTGACATCACGCACCTCCGGAAGCTTGCCGACTGGACCGCCTGGCTGGCCTCCTCGCTCTCCGACGCCCTTATGGAGGGCCGGGTGCGATTCTCGTTCAGGATGCGCGAGCCATCATTGTACCACGTCCGGATCGAGTACCCCGCCGGCTGGAAGAGCCTCTCCGCCATCGACAAAGAGCCTCTCGCCCGCGAGGTTGCCGTCGAGTTGGCACAGTACCTGGCGTACACTTGCAGCACTTGGCACGAGATCCTGACCTGGTTCGGGTTCAAGGGCATCGGCATCTGGCCGGAATATTCGTCGGCCTTCTCCTGGGAGGACAATTACTCGAACCTCCTGGGCTGCCGGATCGGGGCCGCGGCGCTGCGGGATCCCGAGCGAGATTTCAATGAGGCCATGACCGTTCTGCTGAACGCCGAGCTCCAGGCTTTGGACGTGCAGGCCAAGCCAATGGCGTATCGGGCCGGCGAGGCGGTTCGCGGCTGGTGGTTCACCAGCAACCTGTGGTCCTGCGACATCATCAAGAGGCACTTCGACGTCGGCCTCGAGGACGGGATCGTAACGCCTTGGGTCGTTCCCGGCCTCACCGCGTGTAATGGAGCCCAGCCGCAGGAGTTCCCTGCCCCGACGCTCTCGGCGATGGAAGAACGCGGGTTTTCGGTCCGATTCGAGATCGAGTCCAGAGAATGGGAGAAGGCGACGATTCTCCGAATCATCCGTCAAACAGACAAGGCCGCCGAGCGGATCGAGCCGGCACT
>Ga0209347_1004474_pt1 | contig 14495 bp, 11 predicted proteins | sample AutmiccommuBRH23_FD_187382 | JGI IMG/M metagenome (GOLD analysis project Ga0209347, IMG submission 187382) | Deep subsurface microbial communities from Mt. Terri, Switzerland - Autotrophic microbial communities BRH/23 (SPAdes) (version 2) | ecosystem: Environmental > Aquatic > Deep subsurface >... | reverse complement strand
GGGGTCAGGTCCTTGTCTTCCATTTCCCAGGTGTGATCGAGCGTGTGATACGCGGTATGCCGGATCAGGTAGCGCAGCGGCCATTTGCGGGCCATTTTACCCTGGGAATGAAAAGCCCGGATGGCGCTGCAGTAAGCCTCGCGATGCGCAATCAATTCATCGCCGGTCGGCATACCATCGTGAGGTGGTAGTACCCCGAGTCCCTTCCCCCAATCCATCTCATTGAGAATTACATGCCGTATGATACGGTCCCGATCTCGCCCGCCGCCGCGCGGGCCGCGCTTCAGCTCAGCCGACACGCGCCCACGCACATCGTCGAAAAACGCCCAGCACGCCTGCATCAGCGCCAGTTCACGCTCCAGTTCTGCGCCTGACATGGCCTGGTGGTCGATGCTCGAAAAGGCGAACGAGATACCCCAGAAATCGGTTGAGCCCGTACCCGGATACTGCTCCACCACGTCGGCGGCGGTGATGTTCGCAAGCGCAGCTTCCATCCCGGCCAGCCTTGCCACTTTTGCATAACGTGGTACGTAGGAGAGTAATTTTTCGATCGCAGCCTCCCCGGTCTTTGCCCCGCGCTCGAGGCCGGGCCAGTCCGGCGCCACCGCCACCACCTTCTTACCCCGCGGCCCGATTTCCAGCATCACCCGTATAGGATCAGTCACCGCTCCTCCTCTCACCATAATTCCTGCCAGTGCACGCCCAGAAGAGAGTACGCTGGTTGGGTTTCTATGCTGCAAGGCTGCCAGTTTCATCACCAGGTTGGTGCGGCTGCCGCGTGCCGTCATTCCAGGCTGAAGAGTCCCTTACTACAGGTGTGAAGATGACCATTGCAGGCTGTCAGGTTTGATTATGACAAATGGGAGAATAGATGTCAAGTTAATAAATAGCGTAACGATGTACGGTGAACTGCTGACAACGAATTTTTACCACGAATGGAACGAATTGGAGTCGAGCTGATCACACTCGATAATTCTTGGCTCTTTTTTTTCGAAACCCAAACCGATCCGAACCTCAGAATATCTCGCTGCACGTGAATCATCCGTTCAATCCGTGCCCGCAATCCGTTGACAGCCCTCCGTCAGTCCATCGAGCTGGTAAACAAGGGAATGAATCCGAGAGTCCGTCTACACCAGACCCCAGGGGTCTCTAAGACCCCTGGGGTCTAAAGACCACCAACCTCAGTTCCCCTCCACAATCTTAATCTCCTCCTCCGTCAGCGCATACAACGCATACACCAGCGCGTCAATCTGCGCATCCGTGGACTCGATCTGACTTTGCAGCATGGCCTCCTCTTTGGGTGTTTGATAATAAGAGTTAGTTTTTTTCTCCATAATTAATAAAACCATCTATACGGAATATTAAATATTTGAGATAGCTCTGATTTGAACCAATTGTTCACAAAACTATTCAATGGATTTTCGATAAATAAATGAGTAATTGGGAGAATAATGTCGATTGGTGATGTAATTATTGATTTCCGCTCATATTCCGTTAAGTTAGTAAATACAGCTTCATTGAAGGGTATATTATCGAAGTTCAACTTTCCTAAACTCAGGTCCTGGGGAATGTCCGAGGGAATTTGGATCACATTGATCAGTACATTATCTAGTTGTTTTTCGGGCAGGGCGAATATCCTAATGTATTCTTTAGAAGAATTAATTAGGATGATAAATGAAACAGGCCATTGTTTATACAGATTTAACCATTGTGATATTTCTAAAAAATTAAATTTAACAACCGATGGATATAAATAATTAAAATAATTAAAGAATTTTTGGATATATTCTATTAGTTGATTGTCAGAATAATAATTCCAGATTTGCTTTCCAAAGCTTTGTTCTGTATTCATGTTAGGAGGGGGTAATAATCCCTCGAATGAGTCCATTTTTAAGGCTAATAAATAAAAGTGAAATTCATCAGCAATCATTCGCAATTCAACTTGTGATCGAGCGTTTTTAGCGAGAAGGTCAATTGCCTTTTTTGATTCTAATAAGAACTGATCTGGGTTAGTGATAGAGGCTAATTCAGAAGGAAGTTTCTCTGATAAAGTTCGAGCTCTTTCCTGTAACAATAATCTTGGCTCAATGAATTGATGATTATCTAATGAATTTACAATTTCATTCCATACATCAGTTAGAGCAATGCGATCTGGTGCTGACATGGAAACACCCGGGAAAGGTGAATTCCACTCAAAGTCTATAATATGCCAGACTTCTTCTGGGCTTCGAAGGCTAGATATTATCACTCCCTTTTCAGGATTGTGACGTAATATATCATTGCCGTTTTCATCAGTGAGCTGAAGACCCCATACAGGAAAAGTATCTACGGAAATTAAATTGACTTTATCATCATTTTCTTTCCAGCGGTAGCTATAACAAATTTCTCTAAACCCAGGAGAGCAATAAATATCGATTCCGATGGTTTTGCTTCGAACTTTTGAGAATGGATAAAACCCGAATTTAATGCGAGAAAAGTAATTATTAATTATACCGGCGTAATAATGTGAAAGCTTCTCACCAAATAATCTACCAATTTCAAGATTGTCATTATTAAGAGCATCATTGATCAATAGCCTTTGCCAAGCACATTGAGCAAATAAATACAAATCAATTTGCAAAGTAATATTTAGGAGATCTGAAATTATGGCAGGATCATCATTGTTTCTAGAATACAAAATTAAAAATTTTTGGATGATTAGACGAGAATTCTCACTAATGTCATCATTTAACTTATCACATAGTTTTCTAATATGTTCCTTCTCGAGAGGACAAATTTCCAGAATTTTATGCGACAGATAGATATATTGTAAGTAATCTTTCAATTCATCAAAAGCAAACTTCGTTCGGTTCTCAATTTGGATTAACAAGCCTTCATCGTACAATCGTGTCAAAAAAGCGCTAGATGTGTTAGGGAGAGCGTTTAACAAAATTGATTCAAGTCTATCACGATCTATGTCTTCGCAATTGTTGTTTAACCACATAATTTCTGTAATTTTTTCTAACATAGACAATATGAACTGGTCTGAATATTCAATACCAAAGTAGTCTATAATTTTATGAGATTTTGATTTGATATATTCATCGAACACATTTTTGATAGGTAAACTATTTACTAATCCTATATATTTCCCGGAATAAGTTTCGCAGAACAGGCGAAAGAGCAAAGGATATTTACAGTGTTCTGCTGCTTCTTCGCTCATCTTGAAATGTACATTGAAGTAATTAGAGTAGAGACTTGAAGCTTTCTCGAATTCCGGTCCAGACCAATCTCCAAGTATAATACCATACTGATGGAAGGTATTGCTACTTTTGATAATTGATTTTTGTTGCTTGGTCTGATAAATATATTGTTCTGGAATGTCAATTAAAAACCGATGCCATAAAGTATCTCGGCAGGTAAAGCAAAATTTTACATAATTTAGATCCCCATAATTAATTAATAACTCTCGTAGTGCTTTTTTCATCAATACAATGTCATTAGTTTCGCTAATGCCATCAATAAAGATTAAACTTAAAAAACCTCCACACTCACTGACTTTTTCCAAATCCTCGATGCCTAATTGCCACCTTGTTCCTTGTGGTGATGTATAACCTAGTTCATCAACTATATGTTTGGCTAGGCTATTTTCAGAAGCAAGTTGTCTCGTGCCTAGGATAAAAATAACCGGCATTGTCTCAGATAAATTATCTGCTAAATAGCACAATAAATTAGTTTTCCCCCTTCCTGAGCGATCAACAAGTAAAAAACATTTTTTGTCTGAATCAAGAAATTGAGAAAATTCAATTTCTATAGATCGATTTACATATAACTCTGGAATATAACGGGTCCCAAGCGAACCTATCGTCTTTAATATTTGTTTCCTACATGTATTTAAAAGGCTCTGAGGGCTATGCCTTTCAATGCCAATACCAAAAAATTCTCTCCGTAAATCCTGGCTTTCGTGATTCAGACGATTTTCAAACCAGGACTTTTCAAAAAAACGTATAGTAAAATGATAATCTTTTGAAAGGGAGTCAATGAACCAATTCTTAAGCCGTACAAGTGGGTGACATGTTACAAGTATATATTCATCTATATTACGACGAGAAGGAACAATTTTCTCATCTAATTCTTTTTTTACCATTCGTTTTATCTGAGTGTCAGTATAATTTCGTGTCCAGCGCTTAAACTGAAACACAACAACTCGATTTCCTTCGCCCGCGCCAGAGAATGTTTCCTCAATAGCATCACGCCCCTCCTCTTTGACTCCTCGGCTTCCGAGAGGAACAATATCCCTATAACCCTCACGATATAGAAGATCAATGCATAAGGTTTCAAAATTTTCTGGGGATATTCTTTCCCAATCTAGATTAAGCATATCTCGTTAACCCTTGAAGGTATTTGTAAATTTACTATTCGCTTTTATAAAAAACAGCGATAATTTACCGAACTTTACCCCCCACTAAAATAGTCCGAATCAATCTTCTTCAACTCGTACCTGGCAGAAGCCGTCACTCCCACGTCATAATCCATCATAAATTCCGCCAGCTTCTTGCCATCGATCAGTACCACTTTCGTATCAATATTGGCGACGTAATGCAATGCCTCACTGCTAAAACTGGATGTTGTGATAAAGATCCCCTTACGTGCTCGTTTGCCCATCAATGCCCCAACAAATTTCTGAATCTCAGGACGGCTAACTACACCATTCTCCCAGCGTTTGGCCTGGATATAAATCGAGTCAAGACCTAATCGATCTTCATCGATAATTCCATCGATACCCTCATCACCAGAACGCCCTACCGCGCGGGCTGCATCTTGTCTCGAGCCGCCATATCCCATTTTGACCAGTAGTTCAACGACCAGTTGCTCAAAAAAGTGGGGAGAGCTCTTCTTGACCAACATCAGTAAATCATCAGCTAAATTCTCGCGAATTTCCAGGTAAGCAGATTCCAGAACCTCTTCTGGAGTGCGTTCCAGACTACCATTTTTAAGTACTTTACCTTTACTATCGCCTTTTTTACCCCGAGTTCCTTCCAGATCGCGAAACTCTATGTATTCCGGAAACCGTTCCAGATATTTCATATCAATGCGCTCAGGATTTTGTTTAAGGATCATTTTCCCCCGTTCCGTGATCTTGTATAAGGAGCGTTTCACCATTTCGAGTAAGCCTGATTTCGCCAGGTATGTCCTCGCCCAACCCACTCGGTTGTAAAAAATGGTTTGTCCACCGCTGGGAAGCATTTCGCTCAGATCGTCTTCAGTGAGATGGAAGTCCTCGGCCAATTTATCCATTAACTCGTGGAGTGTGTGCTCTTTCCCATCTCCATACTGCTTAAGCAAGGGCAGCATGATGGTCTGGAAATCAGGTACAGGCATGGCAAATTCCTTATTTGGTTGTTTTGGAAATCGAATTTGTCGGGTGATCTTATCCTTCTTATTCATTATACTCAAAACACGATCAATCGCTCGCTGCTCAACCTGACAACCCCGTAAGTACAGGGAATCCCAGTTTCATCGCCGAACGCCAGATTGCTATCGATGACGGCCATTAACAAACATGGATATCCAGTCTGTTCAGGATCAAACATCCTGCCCATCCTGTCCATCCATGTCAATTCTTCCCTTTGTCCGGTAGGGGCGCAGGGGTGAATCTCCAGTATCCGGTTCCCGAAATCATTCCCCTGCGCCCCTACCATTCATGGTCGCGCTGCCGGCCTCACCTCTGCTTGGCCTGCGAACCGAGCGCCTGCAAGAAGGAGCTCACCACCACCTGAGTCGATTCGGAGCGATGTCTGGCGCTGCCCATGCCCGAGCCGGCCACGAAGGCCTGGACCAGCGCCTGCATGGTGCTGGCCCCGCCCTGGGAGGCCTGCATGTAGGCCATCCCCGCCTGGAGCAGGTTCTGCAAATTGAACCCACCTTCCCCCGAGCTCTGGCTGCTGCCCCCACCGGTCAATCCGCCCAGCAGGGCACCGAGCATATCCCCGCCGCCGCTTGAGGCGCCAGTTTGGCCGCCCGACTGGCCGCCCGACTGGCCGCCGGTTGGCGCGCCCATTAACCCGCCGAGCAGTGATCCGAGCATATCGCCGCCGCCAGTTTGGCCGCCAGATTGGCCGCCCGACTGGCCGCCCATTAATCCGCCGAGCAGCGACCCGAGCATATCGCCGCCGCCAGTTGGAGCAGCAGGCTGGCTGGGTGACTGGCTGCCAGTGTGGCCGCCAGATTGGCCGCCTGCCTGGGCGCCGATCAGCGTCTGCAGCAGGTCCAGGGCGCCTTTTTCATTGACGCGCTTGCCTTTGAATTTTGTAGCCGCCTCCGCCAGGTGCTGGGCGTAAAGCTGGCTGGAGCCGCTGTTTGCCTGCTGGGACAGTGTTTTAGCGGCGTACCCCAGGGCGCTGCTGGCAGATGCGCCGCGCTTTTTCTCCAGCGCATTGGTGACGGTTTGAAAGGTCTGCACCATGTTGCTGCCGTGGTTGTGGTTATAGTCGTCCGCCTGATCCAGGGTCTGCTGGTTGGCGGCCAGCGCCTGGGTGACATTTTGAAAGATATCGACGAGATCAACGCGATTGGTTGGCATTGAACTTACCTCCTGTTGAATTGCGGAATACAGGCACACCGAATTGGCACGCCGGACTGTTAGTATTATACGCCATCCGGGCTGCCAGCCGCCACCCGGCCGAGATCGAGCGCCACCTCACCAAAAACATGGATATCCAGGATCACCAGGATCAAATATCCTGTCCATCCTGAATATCCATGTCAATTCTTCCATTTGCCTGACCGATTTTATTATTCTATTTCGGTAATCCTCGTCTAATAACGACCGTACAGGTTTCCACATGCCGCCTGGCAGTCCGGAGCATGCTCCAGCGGCTGGTATGAGCCGCTCCGGATAACCTTAAAACCTGTACGGTCTGGCCATGGGGCGAGGAAAAGACCCTACAGGTTTTAATGTTTTCTGAGTGGGCCGGGACGAGTTCCTTCCACGCGAACAGAATCGGTAGCGTAATCCGGAAACCTGTAGGGTCCATTAGCGATCTGGTTCGTAAAAATTGATCAGGGTCCGTAGATAGCCCCTACTTCGGAAAATTCTCCTCCAGGTCGCTCAGCCGGTAGCTCAGCGCGTCGATCGAAACCTGGATTTCGCGAAACGAAATGCCCAGCGAGACCATCAGCGCCACCAGGCTCACCCCAAAGATGAGCTTGCCCACCAGCTCCTGCCCGGCGTACAGGAAGAACATGCACAGCGCGCTGAGGAAGAAGCTGGCGATACCCCACACCTGCATATCGCGGATCAGGTGCACCCGGTAGCGCAGGTTGGAGATCTGCGCCAGGATGACCTGCTCCGGGCTGCTCTTATAGCTTTTGTGCAGCTCGCGGATCAGGTTCGCCAGGGTCAGAAAGCGGTTGGTATACGCCAGCAGCAGCAGTGAGATAGCCGGGAAGAGCAGGGCAGGAGTGGTCAGGCCAAGGTCCATCTTTTCCTCCTCATCATAGCACGATCACTCCCATGATAGCACAAAGCAGCAGTCTTGCGGCTGCTGCTTTGTGTCGTTGGACCTGCTTTCTGGTTTCAGCGCTTTGCGCTTACTCCCGAACTGGCAGGCTGCCAGGGGGGAGGCAAAGCCCCGGATTTAGAATTCGTCTCAAAAAAGGTGCTTTGACCTCACCCTGGTGTGAAATAGCTTCTAATAATCGGCGGTGGCGTTCTTGGCGAACTCAGACAGGTACACTTCCTCGAGCGGCTTGGCGTCTGCATCGGTGATGCGGCCGCCGGCGATCTGGTTGGCGCGCAGGTTCAGCAGCATGGCCTCAAAACCGCCATCATAGTAGTAGGCTTTCAGCTCGGGGCCGGTGGGCCAGATGGCGAAGGGGATCTGCGAGTACAGGTCGTTAGCGGCCTGTCCGGCTTTCTCGGAAGCCCACTCACAGGCTTCTTCCATGTTCTCGGCGCGGTAGGCCTGCGCTTTGGTCAGCGCATTGACGAACTTCTGCACGGCTTCGGGGTTGTTCTTGACAAAATCCTTGTTGGCCACCCAGGTGCTGGGGAAGGCGGCTTCGGGGAAGTCTTTGTTGCTGGCCAGCATGATGCCGTCCTCGCCCAGGGCTTCCAGCACGGCGGTGGTGCCGGGCTGCCAGCCAGCGATGGCGTCTACGCCCTGCCCGCCGGTGCTGATGATGGCGGAAGCCAGGTTGTTGTTGTCCATATTGACGATGGTTACATCATCACGCGTCAGGCCAGCTTTGGCCAGCACCAGGCTGAGCAGGCTGTCGCCCGCTGCGCCGATCTGGGTGCCGATGACCTTGCCGGCCAGATCCTCGATGGTCTCGATGCCGCTGCTCTTCTTGGCGATCACTTCGTCGGTCATGGCCAGGTTGTCCAGGGCGATGATATTCACATCCCCGCGGAAGGCCAGCCAGGCTGCGCCCGAGCCAATGAAGCCGATATCGGCGCGCCCGGCGACCATGGCGGCGATTTCAGGCGGGCCGGCGGTGAAGCGCTGGTAGCGGATGTCCAGTCCTTCTTCCTCGAACATGCCATAGGCATCCGCGATGGCCAGGGCGGTGGTGCCGCCGATGGTCGGGTGGTAGATCACGTTGATGCGGATCGGCTCGGGTTCTTCTGTCACCACGGGCGCGGGCACATCGGTCGGGGCCGGCGCTTCGGTTGCCACCGGCTCAGCCGGGGCTTCGGTCACCACGGGCTCGGCGGGTGCTTCGGTCGCCACGGGGGCCGGCGCTTCGGTGGCGGGTGTGGCGCAGGCTGCCAGCATGCTGGACAGCAAGACGACCACGGCTAAAATGGAAAACCATACATTCTTTTTCATCGTTCTTTCTCCTCTACTGCTTGTGATTGAAGGGCGTATACCATCCGGAATGGGATGGTTTGTTCCCATAACTCATATCTTCCAACGCGCTTGGATATATTCCCGCTGCACGATCAGGCCGCGCCTGACCCTGGCGGGGTCTAACTCATATTGAAAATCTTCCATCTCAAAGCTCAGGCTGCCGGAATAGTTAATTTTATCCAGCTCCAGCTTGAACAAATCCCAGTCAATTTCACCTCCTCCGATAATGGTATGCCGCCACCACTGATTGGGGAAATAGCCGCGTTCCTTGGCGACGTTGTGTAAGATGCCGACCCGGTTCAGGATCGACCGGTTCAGCTCGGTGTCTTTCAAATGAATGTGCTGGATTCTACCGCCAAATTCGCGGATCGGCTGGTAGACGTCGATCATCTGCCACACGAAATGGCTGGGATCGTAGCACAGCCCCAGGCGCGGGCTCGGCAGGCGCTGGAAGAGCTCCTGCCACATCAGCGGCGAGGTGGCGATGTTGCGGTACATGGGGCAGTTTTCCAGCATCATCAGCAGGTCCAGCTTTTCGGCCAGCTCCAGGGTTTCTTCCAGGAAGGCCACCACCGGCGCCATGCTCGCCAGCGGGTCCATGCCGCCGCTCTCGGGCATCGACAGGCGCTGGCTGATGCCGGTGGAGAACATGAATTTCTGCACCCCGATGCTGCTGGCAAAGCGCATGCGCGTGTGCAGCTCATCCCTGAGCTGGCGGGCTTTCACGGCGTCGTCGTCGATGAAATTGCGCGCAAAGGCGAAATTGCTGATGCTCACCTTCTGCAGCGCCTGGGCGAAGAGCTTCTCGTCCAGCGGGAAGCCAGGTCCCACTTCCAGGGCGTCGAAGCCGGAATCGGCGGCGAAGCTGGCAATCTCCAGCAGGTCCGTCACCCCGGCCCATACGAAGGCGTTGGTGTGGAATCCAATCTGCATGCTACATCTCCACCCGCACGGCATGCATGGCAGCGGCTTTCTCGGCCGCTTCCAGCACACACTCCACGTAGTGCCCCTGGCGGATGTCGGCGGTATCGCCCGGCTCGCCGAGCAGGCCGTCCACAAAGGCGCGCATCTGCGCCGCGAACCAGCCATCGAAAGGCTGCTGGTGCTCCACCGTGATCTGGCGCGGCTCCGTGCTGTACACCCCGCCGATGGCAGGCAGGAAATCGATCTGGTCGGGGCTCGCCATACTCAGGCGCGCCAGCCCGCCTTCGCCTACCACCAGCAGGCGCAGCTCGTCCATGCCCACGCGGCTGACGGTGAAGGACGCCAGGGCGTTGCCGATGGTGCGGGCGGCAAATACCGCCTGGTCGTCGTTCTCCACCTGGGTTTTGCCGCTCAGGTTGGGCGGGCGCTGGTGAATGACCGTGCTGGTCAGGCAGCTCACCTTCTTGAAGACCAGCCCGGAAGTGAAGGCTACCAGGTCGATCACATGGCTGCCGAAATCACCCAGCGCCCCCGAGCCTGAGAGCCCTCGCAGCATGCGCCATTCGATCCCGATCTGCGGATTCGCCAGGCGCTTGCCGCCAAAGCTGGCGCTGAAGGTATACACGCGCCCGATCTCATCCTGCACCAGCCGGCGCAACCGGGGCATCACATTGGCGTAGCGATACACAAACCCGACCATGTTGAACAGGTTTTTGCCTTCCAGGGCGTCCAGCGCCCGGCGGCTGTCGCTGGCGGAGAGCGCCAGGGGTTTCTCCACAAAGATGGCTTTATCCGCCTGGATGGCCTGCAGCACATAATCGATATGCGTGTAGTTGGGCGTGCAGATATCCACCGCGTCCACGCAGCCCAATAATTCGCTATAACTGGTGCACAGGCGCGTCCCTTCCAGGCCGTGTTCTCTCAGGAAAGTGGCTGCTCCTTCATTATTAATGTCGTACACCGCCGCGATCTCAGCCCTGCCGTCTGCCAGCAGTCCCTGCGTGTGGTAGTGGGCGATGCCCACGGTTTGTCCCGTGCCTACAATGCCGATGCGTGGTTTCAAATGGTGTCTATCTCCGTTTTTTCAAATCTATCCGCAGATTACGCAGATATTCGCAGATATTGTTCTGGTGATCTCAATGCCTGCAGACCGTTTATGTTGACCAGCCTCCAGATAATCTCTAATTGTCCAGTACTTCCCATAACTTTTCCCAGAATTTCCGGGTCTTATCTGCGCCGATCTGCGTAATCTGCGGATAATCTCTCCCGTGTCCAGCACAATCCTTCACCAGGCCAGGGCGCACGCCGTGCGGCCCTACGCGTCCAAGCGGTCTGAGCGGAAGGCCGCTGCTCGTGCGGCCTGTAGTCGAAGACCAGTTAGCCTTACCACGCTGCTGGCTACGCTTCGACTGCGCCAATCCTTCGGTGGGCCGGGGCGCACGCCGTGCGCCCCTACAACCCAGCGCGCCGGGAGGGCCATCATTTGCCCAGCAGCCGGTACATATTCTTCTTGTACGCCTCCACACCCGGCTGGCCGAAGGGGTCCACACCGATCCAGCGCGCCGAGAGACAGCAGCTCAACATGAACAGGTAAAACAGCTCGCCGAACAGCGCCGGGGTCACTTCACCGCACTGCCACTGCATGCACGGTACTCCGCCCGCCACATGCGCCTGGTACGCGGCCTGGTACACCGCCGCATTCAGCTCCTCAAAGCGCTCGCCATCCAGATAAGCAAAGCCATCCACCACCCGGCTGGGCGCGATCACCAGCTCGGGGTGGTTGATGCGCGCATCCAGGAACGTCTCAACCAGCATGCGCTTGCCCTGCTGGATATACTGCCCGCTGGCGTGCAGGTCCTCGGAATAACTGCTGGTGATGGGGAACACGCCGCGCCCATCCTTGCCCTCGCTCTCGGCAAATAGCTGGCTCCACCAGCGAGCGAAATAATTCAGGCTGGGCTCAAATGTTGCCAGGTTTTCAATGGCGAAACCCTGCTCGGCCAGCAAATTACGCGCCGCGGCGTACTGCACTGCCGGGTTCTCCTCCAGGGGCAGAGCTTTCAGCTCGGCGGCTGCCTCCACCGCACCCTGGATCAGCGCCCGCAGGTCCACGCCCGCCACCGCCATGGGCAGGAAGCCCACTGCCGAGAGTACGCTCCAGCGCCCGCCCATATCCTCGGGGAAGGGTAGGTAGGTGTAATCGGCCATCTCCGCCAGGTCGAAAAGCTGGCCCGGGCCGCGGCTGCCGGTCACCAGGATGCGCTCGGCAGCCTCACTGCCGTAGGTATCCTGCAAATGCTGGCGCAGCAGGCGGAAGGCAATGCCCGGCTCCAGAGTGTTAAAGTCCTTGGCGATCACGTTGATAAAGGTCGAGCGCCCCTGAAGGCGCTGCAAAGTGCGCTGCATGGCCTGCGCCGAGAGATTGTCCCCGGCGTACAGCATCTCCACGCGCCGGTCGCCCAGCGCCTCGATCACCGCCTGGGCGCCGCGGTTGGAGCCGCCCACGCCCACCAGCACGAACACCTGCGCTTCTGCCCGGATCACCTCTGCCAGGCGCTCGATCAGCTCCACCAGCGGGTCATCTTCCCAGCGGGCAGGGGCGAACCAGCCCAGGTCGGCGGGAGAGCCAAACTCGCTGCGCAGGATGGGTGCCAGACCGGCCTCCCGCTCAGAGATCGCCTGGCGCAGCTTTTCCGGGGAAATGAAAGCCTGGATGCCGTCCAGGTTCAGCCTGGTGATCATTTCTTGACCGACAGGTATTCCTGGTACACGTTGGCCCAGATATGGTTTTTGATTTCGTTGAAGCGCGGCAGGATCTTGGTCTCCTGGTTGCGCGGGTAAGGCAGGTCCACTTTGACGGTTTGCTTCACACGCCCGGGGCGGGCGCTCATCATCACCACGCGCTGCGCCAGCAGCACGGCTTCTTCCACGTCATGCGTGATGAAAAAGATCGTCTTGCGCTCGGTCTCCCAGGTGCGCAGCAGGTCTTCCTGAAGCTGCGCCCGGGTCTGGGCGTCCAGCGCCCCAAACGGCTCGTCCATCAGCAGCACGGTGGGGGAGGTGGCATAGCCGCGCGCAATCGCCACGCGCTGCTTCATCCCGCCCGAAAGCTCTTTGGGATACAAATTGGCGAACTCGGTCAGGCCGACCATCTCCATGTAGTGGTTGGTGATCTGCTCCTGCTTCTCTTTGGAGTAGCCCCGGTATTTCAGCCCGAACTGCATGTTCTTGCGTACCGTCAGCCAGGGGAACAGGGCATACTGCTGGAAGATCACCCCGCGATCGATCCCGGGGCCGACAATGGGCTGGCCCTGCATGGTCACCGAGCCCGAGTCATACGACTCCAGGCCCGCCAGGATGTTCAACAGGGTGGTCTTGCCGCAGCCCGACGGCCCGACGATGGCGATGAATTCGTTCTCGTCAATGTTCAGGTTGACGTCTTTGAGCGCTTCCACGTCCCCGCTGACGCCTTGATAGGTTTTATTGACATGCTCGATTTTGATCAGTGGTTCAGCCATTGAATTTGCCCCTTACTGCCAGCGGGTGAGTTTCTTTTCCAGGTACAGGATCAGGCGGTCGAGCATGAAGCCGATGATGCCGATACAGATGATGCCCAGCATGACTTTGTCCATGCGGAAATAAAGCTGGGCTTCCTGGATCATATTGCCCAGGCCGAAGATGGTGCCGGTCAGCTCGGCGGCGATCAGGGTGGTGAGGCCGGTGGAAATACCCAGCCGGGCGGCGACCAGGATGAAGGGGAACGAGGCGGGCACGATCACCCGGTAGAAAATGTCGAAATCGGAGGCGCCGAAGGTGTAGGCGGCTTTAACCAGGGTCAGATCGATGCCGCGCACGCCCTGGTAAATGGTGACCACCATCACCAGGAAGGCCGCCACGAAGATCACGGTCAGTTTGGCTTCTTCGCCGATGCCCATGAACAGGATCACCAGCGGGATGAGGGCGATGGGCGGGATGGTGCGCATGAACTGGATCCACGGATCGACGATGTTCTTGAACTTGGCGTACCAGCCCATCAGGAAGGCGGTGGGGATGGCGACCACGAAAGCCAGGGTCCAGCCCGCCAGTACGCGCCACAGCGAGATGAGGATATTTTTTTGCAGGCGCCCGGCGGCCCATTCCTCGGCCAGGCCTTTTTTGATCACGTCATCGGGTCCCGCCAGGATGATGCCGATAATAGGATGCAGGGAGAGCAAATACCAGACCAGGATGCCCCCCAGGAGCGATCCCACCATCATGATATTGCGCAGTCTGCGGTCGCCTTCGCCGAAATCTTTCAGCTTTCTGGGCTTTTGAACAGGTGCAGCGACGTCCGACATATTACCCTCCAACTTGTCTCGGCCAGGATGGGGAACAGCTCCAGGTACAATACGAACGGTGTAATTTTAATGGTATGTCAGGTGTTTTGTCAAGCAATTAATTATTCAACTTGATTAATTAATTAAATGGTCCTTATGTAGAGCAAACTGTTAGTTTGCTCCTGGCGCGCAGCGCCAGCCTCCCGAGAAACACGCTGGTTCAGGATACAGCACGGAAGTGGCGGACAATGGGCTGTCAACGGGTTTTTGTAGGTCAAGCTGTCGGTTTGCCCCTGGCGCGCAGCGCCAGGACTCCCGAGATTCATTCCATCAGATAGACAATGCGGGAGGGGCAACGAGCGGACCTCACCCGGCGCAAAGAGCGCGCCACCCTCTCCCACGGGGAGAGGGTTGATGTAGG
>Ga0209347_1004473_pt1 | contig 14501 bp, 9 predicted proteins | sample AutmiccommuBRH23_FD_187382 | JGI IMG/M metagenome (GOLD analysis project Ga0209347, IMG submission 187382) | Deep subsurface microbial communities from Mt. Terri, Switzerland - Autotrophic microbial communities BRH/23 (SPAdes) (version 2) | ecosystem: Environmental > Aquatic > Deep subsurface >... | reverse complement strand
GCGCCGCCCACTGTGCCGGTTGCCGAGTTGGTCAGCGTGCCCGCGGTGTTCGACAGCGTGCCGGTGATGCCGCCGGTATTGGTGAAGCCGCCCGAGTTGGTCAGCGAGGCGATGGTGCCCGCGTTGGTGCCGGTGCCCGAGTTGGTGACAGCCGCGGCAGTGGCACCCGCGATGTTGTCGAAGGTCGCGGAGTTGTCGACGGCTGCCATCGTGCCGGCGTTGGTCACCGTGCCGCCCGTGATCGTCGTCGCGCCGCCCACGGTGCCGGTTGCCGAGTTGGTCAGCGTGCCCGCGGTGTTCGACAGCGTACCGGTGATGCCGCCGGTATTGGTGAAGCCGCCCGAGTTGGTCAGCGATGCGATGGTGCCCGCGTTGGTGCCGGTGCCCGAGTTGGTGACAGCCGCGGCAGTGGCGCCCGCGATGTTGTCGAAGGTCGCGGAGTTGTCGACGGCTGCCATGGTGCCGGCGTTCGTCACCGTGCCGCCCGTGATCGTCGTCGCGCCGCCCACGGTGCCGGTTGCCGAGTTGGTCAGCGTGCCCGCGGTGTTCGACAGCGTGCCGGTGATGCCGCCGGTATTGGTGAAGCCGCCCGAGTTGGTCAGCGATGCGATGGTGCCCGCGTTGGTGCCGGTGCCAGCGTTGGTGACAGCCGCAGCAGTGCCGCCCGCGTTGTTGTTGAACGTCCCTGCCGCCTGGTTGTTGATCGTGGTCATCGACCCGGAGTTGGTAACGGTGCCGCCGGTGATCGTGGTCGCGCCGCCGACATTGCCGCTGGCGGCGTTGGTGAACGTGCCGGAACTGTTGTTCAGCGCGCCGGTCAGGCTGCTGTTGTTGGTTGCCGTTCCGGCATTGTTGAACGTGGTCACGTTCAGCGAGCCGTCATTGGTGACGGTTCCGCCCGCGAGGTTGTCGACGGTATCGGCAATCAGGTTGCTGCCCGCGCCGGTGGTGACAGTGCCCGAGTTCGACAGCGTGTCGCCCGCAGCGACCGTCATCCCGGTGCCCGCCGCCAGGTCGATCACACCGCTGTTGTCGAAGCTGCCCGAGCCGCTGTCGACGGTCACGTCGCCCGCCGTCACGTTGAAGGCACCCGCGTTGGTCACGGCCTCGGCGCCCGACGCATTGTCGTCGGACGTGATGGTGACCCCTGCCCCGTTGACGTTAATCGTACCGGTGGAAAGGTTGTTCACTGCGCCGTCATCGGTCAGGCTGGCGCCCGCCGCCAGATCGGTGGTGCCAGCGTTGTTGAAGGTGTTGCCGGTCAGCGTGATCGCCGCATTCTCGCCGACGGTGAAGGTCGCCCCTTCGGCAATGTCGAGCGCGTCGGTGGTCAGGCTGCCGCCATCGCCGATGACCAGAGTGCCCTGGATATCCTTGTTCGCCCCCAGCACCAAGTTGGTGCCGCCAGCATCGAGGGTGGCGCCCTCAGCGACGGTCAGCGTGCCTCCGCCAAGGAACATATCGAAAAGGCCTGCCCACCCGTCAGCGTCGATTTGAAACACCCCGGCGTCGACATTGACGTCCCGGGGAGCGAGGACAAAGCTGCCATCGCCCTCCAGAATTACGGTGCCGTTCTGCCCCGCTGCACCAAACGTCAGCGTCGGATTTGTGTTGAAGCCCGGGGTTGCCAAGCGAAGCGTGCTGCTGGTTGACGCGGCGAGGGTCGAAGACCCGCCGACGACCACATTGCTCAGCGACAGGTCGACCCCGCCCACCAGGGTCGCCGAATTCAGCGTCAGGTTGCCGGTGCCAAGCGCGTCGACATTCTGCACTTCCAGCGTGCCGTCATTGACGGTGGTGCTGCCACTATAGTTGAACACGCCGTCCGCGATCACGCGGCCTTGGCCATTATAGGTCAACTCATTCGCGCCGCCTTCGATGTTCATCTCGGCGGTCAGTATCGCGCCGGCATCGGTGTTGAACACCAGTTCGCCAGTCAGCGTCGCGTCGATACCGCTGAGCGAGGCCGACCCGGTGGTGTTGATCTGTGCCGGGTTGCCCCCATTGTCGAAGATCAGGCCGCCCGTATTCACGTCCGACAGATCGGCCAGTCCGAGCGTGCCGACGGTAAAGGTCGATCCGCCCAATGTAACGACCGATCCGCCGGAAATGATCGCACCTGCGCCTGCCGCATCGGGCGCGGTGCCGGGGTTCCAGTTGGTATCCTCGCCCCACTCGCCGCTTGGCGGCACGAAGGTGGCATCTTGTGCCAGCGCCGGGCCGAACTGAAGCAGGGCGACGACGGCGACAGACCCCATCAAGGTCCGGTGAATCGTCGAAATCCGATGACGGTCGGAGCGAAGCGGGCGGTTCGATTGCGGGGTCATCATCGTTCCTGAAATTACATTCTGTTCTTAGGCACTTGCGAGGCAGAGCTGCCGCCGCGCACCATGAATTGACGCGCGAATGAGAAATTTCACGAAAGCAATCACCTCTTGCGACGCAGGAAACGCAACAAAGACTAACCTGGCAAGCAAAAAGATACCGTCGCCGCATTTCGCGGCGCAAGCGTTGCCGGGCCGCCCGAGGGCCCACCCGGTGACCCGGACGCCGGGTATCAGGGGGCTCCGGCCCGTCTGGCAGCACGCCAAAGCTGTGGCGCAGCGCGGATGTCGTTTTCAGGATGGACGGCCGATTCCGCGCGGGCTAGCCACGGCGGCATGAGCCCGCAGATTGACCGCATCATGCCCGGCGTCGCGCTGATGATCGCCTTTTGCATCATCGCGCCGCTGATCGACGTCTCCTCCAAGGCCGCCGCGCAGGGCGTGCCTGTGGGCGTTGTCACGCTTGGACGCTTCGTGGTGCAGGCGGCGCTGATGCTGCCGGTGGTGCTGATCATGGGCCTGCCCTGGCGGATGACGCCGGTGGCGCTGCGCCTGCTGCTGGCGCGGGCGGTGGTCTCGATCCTAGCCACCTTCTGCTTCGTCGCCGCGGTGCAGGTGATGCCCATCGCCGATGCGCTGGCGGTGGCCTTTGTCGAGCCCTTCATCATCCTCCTGATCGGCAAGCTGGTGCTGAACGAGCAGGTCGGCCCGCGGCGGCTTGGCGCGGCCGTGGTGGGTTTTGGCGGTGCGCTCTTGGTGATCCAGCCCTCCTTCGCAATGTTCGGCGCGGTGGCGCTGTTCCCGCTTGGCACGGCACTGTTCTTCGCGCTTTACATGCTGATTACCCGGCGGCTGAGCCGCGAGATGCATGCGGTGACCATGCAGTTGCACACCGCCATTGCGGCGGCGCTGATCTGCCTGCCGCTGCTGGCGCTTGGCCATCTCTCGGGCGTCACCGCCCTGACCTTCGCCCTGCCGACCACGCCCGTCTTCTGGGGCTGGTGCTTCGGCGTCGGCCTCGCCGCCACGATCAGCCACATGGCGATCACCTATGCGCTGCAATTCGCGCCTTCCTCGACGCTGGCGCCGCTGCATTACCTCGAGATCGTCACCGCCACCCTGTTCGGCTACCTGTTCTTCAAGGACTTCCCCGGCGGGATGACCTGGACGGGGATCGCCATCATCGTCGCCTCGGGCCTCTACGTCATCCACCGCGAGCGGGTGACGGCGCGGAAGAGCCGCCTGCCAGCAGAGCCGCGAGCGCGGGTCTGAGCCAGGCGCGCGGCAGCAGCACCAGCATCGGCCCCTCGATCTGCAACTCCACCGGCCCGGTCGCCTCGTTCGAGGTGCCGATCCGACCCGCAGGCGCAAACGCCAGCCCGTTGATCGGCCAGCGCAGCCCGGTGGAGCGGCCCCGGGCCGGCCCCATCGGGAACAGCGACAGCCGCACGCCCGGCTCCAACGGCAAGGACAGGCCCGGCGGGCAGAGGAAGATCACATCCTCGGGCCCGAGGATCAGGCAGCGCTGATGGGGATGGGTCGCCAGCGCCGTCATCACCGACAGCGTATGGTCCAGCCGCAGCCCGGCAAAACCCAGCCCGATCAGGAACGGCGCCTGCACCAGCCGCAGGCATTTGCCGAAATCGGTGGAGTTCTGCTCGGGCACCCTGTGCTGCCGCTCCACCGGGATCACGGCGCGCGCCTCGGCGCTGATCGAATCGAAATCGCCGATCACCGCATCCGGCATCCGGCCCGCCGCCAGCGCCCCGTCGGCCCCGCCATCCGCCGCAACCAGCAGCGGCGCAAGCACAAGCGCCAGTTCAAGATCCTGATGCACGAAATCCCCGCCGCCAAGCAGGGTGACGCCGGTCTTTGATTGGACAAGGGGTTCCATCATGGGAATACTGATCCCAATTAAGGCAGCGGAAGGCAACCTCGGCCGGATTCATTCCTTGATTTTTCCTCAATCCGCCCACGGTAACGGTCCGTTTGCCATGGAGGGTGCATCCACGGAGTTCTGAAAGAGGCGAGAGCAAATGGTCGGTGCTAGTAAAATCCTGACGGTATCTTACGGCACGTTCTCGTGCACGCTGGAAGGATTTGACGATCCCTTCTCGACCATGAAGGCCATTGCCGAGTATTTCCGGGAACTTGCCGCCGAAGACCGCTACTTCGGCGCAGAGCCCCCGACCCCGGATGCCGAGATGCTGCACCGCATCGCCGAGCGCGAGATTCAGCGGCGGGTCGAGGCGAAGATCGAGGCGAATGGCGTGGTGCTGCGGCAGGAGGACAGCGCCGCCCCCGAAGCCCCGCCGCGCGTGACGATGGGCCACCCTGCTGCGCCGGCCCCCTCTTTTGCCGATCCGAAGCCGGCCGAGGCGCCCGCCGTTGACGCGACCGTGCTGCATGTCGAGGCGCCGGTCGCCGCTGCCGTTGCCGCGCCTGTGGTCGAAGATAGTGAAGACGACGCCCCGGTCCTGCACCCCGTCGCCGAGGCCGGCAGCGCCGAAGCCGAAAGCGTCGCCGCCAAGCTGATGCGGATCCGCGCCGCCGTGGCGGACAGCCGCGCCGCAGCGCCGGAAAGCGAGGCGGCTGCGCCGGCTGCTGTGCCCGCGCCCGAGGAGCTGCCGGCAGAAGCCGAGGCCGCCGAGGTGGTCGCTCCCGAGGCCGAGGCCTTTGTAGAGAACGCGCCCCTCGACTGTGACGAGGATACCGCAGCCGCCGATCCCGTCGGCCATGCCGAGGATGCTGCGGCCGAGGCCGCCCCGGATGCGATCACTGACCAAGCGCCGCTGCAGGCAGCCGAGGCCGAGACCGAGGCCGACGAGGAAAACGCCCTGCTGGACTCGCTCTCTGCCGCGCTGGCTGCGGAGGGGCCGGCCGTCGATGCGCCTGTGGCAGAGGAACCCGCCGAGCCCCGGGCCGACGAGGACCGGGCGACCGAGGACCAGACCGACTGGGCCGCCGAGGGGTTCGCCGCGCCAGAGTCCGCTGCGCAGGAGGGAGATGCCGAGATCGCAGCACTCACCGATCTGGTCCGCGACTTCGAGGCCGAACAGGCACAGTCCGAGCCGGTGATGGCAGAGCCTGCCGAAAGCACCGATCTGGGCTTCGTCGCTGCCAGCGTCTGGCCCGAGGAAGACAGCGCGGACGAGCCCGATGCCGCGCAAGCCGCCGACGACGCCGCCTGGGACGCGGATCAGGACATGGCTGCCGAGGAGCTGGCGGCTGAGCAGGTGGCGGCGGAGGATGGCGCGGCACCGGATGATCTGCCGGAGGCGGCTGCCGACGCGCTTCCGGACGCGCTGTCCGACATGCTCGCCGCCGAAGCCCGGCTCGCGGATGCGGATGCGGATGCGGATCAAGCAACCTTGGCGCAGGGCACGGTGGAGCAAGAGCCTGAAGCGCCCGCTGCCCTTCGCAAGGCCGAGCCCAAGGCAGAATCCGAACCCCAATCCGAACCCCAAGGCGAACCGCGGCGCGAGACTGCGTTGCAGCGCGCCCGCGCGCGGGTCATCAAGGTGCGCCGCATCGAGCTGGCTGAAGTGCAGGTCGCCGCGCAAGCGCCGCGCGAACCCGCGGCCGATCCGGTGCTCAGCGGAATCGGAGCGGCCCTGGGGAATACCGGGCTGTCGGCGGAGGACGAGGCCGATCTGATGGCTGAACTCGCAGCCGTCGAACGCGAGGTCAACGGCCCCCGCGCCGCGCCCGCCCCAGTCGAAGACACCCGCGCGCAAGCCCCGGAAGCCCGGGCTCCGCGCCGGGCCGAGATCGAGGATGCCGAAATCGTCGAAAACGATGCCGGTGCCGACCGTCCGGTTCTAGGCCGGGGCCCGGCAGATGAGGCTGCGGTCTCGCGGCTGATCGAAACGGCCAATACCCGGCTGGAGGGAACCGAAACCCGGCGCCGCTTTTCCGCCATCGCGCATCTGAAGGCCGCGGTTGCAGCCACGGTCGCCGACCGCGCGCTGCAGACGCAGGCCGCGGGCACTGCGCTGGCGCAGGACAGCGAAGAGGCCATCGACCGCTATCGCGACGATCTGACCAAGGCGGTGCGCCCGCGCCGCCCCGGCGAGGATGCGCCCACCGGCGCGTCGACCCCGCGCCCGATGCCCGATCGCCAGCAGGCGCCGCTGGTGCTGGTGTCGGAACAGCGGATAGACCGCCCCGCCGAGACGCAGCCGCAAGAGCTTGGCGCGATCCGTCCGCGCCGGGTGACGGCCAGTGCGCTGCGGCTGACCGAGATGCTGGATGCCGAGGACGAGGGCGAAGACGGCGTGCCGGCGCCCACGCCCGAGGAAGCCCGCAGCTTTGCCGATTTCGCGGATCGCCTGGGCGCAAACGGCCTCGCCGACCTGCTGGAGGCGGCCGCCGCCTATACCGCCGCCGTCGAGGGGCGCCCGCATTTCTCGCGCCCGCAGATCATCAAGAAGGTGGCACGGCTGGCCGAGGAGGCCGATTACAGCCGCGAGGCCAGCCTGCGGTCGTTCGGAATGCTGCTGCGCGAGGGCAAGATCCAGAAGGTGAAGCGCGGCCAGTTCGCCATCTCGGACACATCGCGCTTCATGTCTGAGGCGCGCCGCGCGGCACGCTGAGCGCGCAGAGGCGCAAGGAATAACGCCGAAGCGCCCCGGGGGTTGCTTCGGCGTTATTCTGTCTGGTCAGTCGTCCGAGCTGTCGCTGGAACTGTCGGATACTGAGTCCTGCAAGGAGCGCCGTGCAGGCCCGGGGGCCGGGGGCGTAGCCTCCGGGTCGGGCTGCCCCACCCCGCGGAACACCGCGCGGAAGGGCAGAATCCAGATGATCCCCAGCAGCACATAGACCATGAATTCCGCCGCAATCGGCAGACGGCCGAAGCGCGCATCGAACCAGTTCACCAGCGTGACCGCCGCGACGATATAGAGCGGCATCCCGACCAGCAGGATCAGCAGCGACAGCCGCCGGCGGGCGAGGTAGGACAGCGCCACGCTCAATCCTCGAACGGATCGGTGACGAGGATGGTATCGTCCCGCTCGGGGCTGGTCGACAGCATGGCGACGGGGCAATGGATCAGTTCCTCGATCCGCCGCACATACTTGATCGCCGCCGCCGGCAGATCGGCCCAGGACCGCGCGCCTTGGGTGCTTTCCTGCCAGCCGTCCATTTCCTCATAGATCGGCACGACGCGGGCCTGCAGCGCCGCGGCGGTGGGCAGGTAGTCGTAGGTCACGCCGTCGATCTCATACCCCACGCAGATCTTCAGCGTGTCGAAGCCGTCCAGCACGTCGAGCTTGGTCAGCGCGATACCGTTGACGCCCGAGATGGCGCAGGTCTGGCGCACCAGAACCGCGTCGAACCAGCCGCAGCGGCGCTTGCGCCCGGTGACGGTGCCGAACTCATGGCCGCGCTCACCCAGCCGCTGGCCATCGGCGTCGGTCAGCTCGGTCGGGAACGGGCCCTCGCCGACGCGGGTGGTGTAGGCCTTGACGATCCCCAGCACGAAGCCGATGGCCGAGGGGCCAAGCCCGGTGCCGGTGGCGGCCATGCCCGACATGGTGGTCGAGGAGGTGACATAGGGATAGGTGCCGAAGTCGATATCCAGCAAGCTGCCCTGCGCGCCCTCGAACAGGATGCGCTTGCCGGCGCGGCGCATCTCGCCAAGCACCTTCCACACCGGCTGCGCATATTGCAGCAGCTTCGGCGCGATCTCGGCCAGCTTGGCCTCCAGCGCGGCACGGTCGATGGGGGTGGCGCCAAGGCCGGCGCGCAGCGGATCATGGTGCGCGAGCAGGCGGTCGATGCGGGCAGACAACGTGTCGGGATCGGCCAGATCGGCGACGCGGATCACCCGGCGGCCGACCTTGTCTTCATAGGCCGGGCCGATGCCGCGGCCGGTGGTGCCGATCTTGGCCTTGCCGGCGGCATCTTCGCGCAGCTTGTCGAGGTCCTGGTGCAGCGGCAGGATCAACGGAGCGTTTTCCGCAATCATCAGGTTCTCGGGGCTGATCGCCACGCCCTGCGCCGCCAGCTTGTCGATCTCGGCGAACAGCGCCCAGGGGTCCAGCACCACACCATTGCCGATCACGGCGAGCTTGCCGGGGCGCACGATGCCCGAGGGCAGCAGCGACAGCTTGAACACCGTCTCGCCGATCACCAGCGTATGGCCGGCATTGTGCCCGCCCTGGAAGCGCGCGATCACGTCGGCGCGCTCCGACAGCCAATCGACGATCTTGCCTTTGCCTTCGTCACCCCACTGGGCCCCGACCACGACGACGTTTGCCATTGCGCATTGCTCCTCAGGCGTCAAACCCGAGCCGGTATAGCCGCGCGCGCCGCCGGGCGAAACCGCCTTTTTCGGGCGGGCGCGTCGTTGAGAGGATTGTGGGGGGTGCACTGCCTGTTTCCGGCGCGATCAGAGGACTTGCCAGTGGCAAGTCCCCCGCGTCGGTTGCCCGGAGGCGCAAGCCGCAGGGCAAGGGGGGGTGCGGCTTGGTCTGACGGTGCCAAATTCTGATGGGACCGCCCCGGTGGGCACGAATGTGCCCGCCCCCAAACATGTTTCGGCGGGGGGGCGGGCACAGCAGAATTTTGTCATACGGCCGAAATTCTGCAGGGCGAGCGTCGCGCCGACCTTACAACCCCTTCGACCGATACGACTTCGCCACCCGGTCGATGGCCACCACATAGGCGGCCATGCGCAGGTCGGTCACTTCGGGGCGGGTGTGCCAGACCTCGCGCATCGACTGATAGGCGATGCGCATCGTGTCATCGAGGCCGGAGCGCACCAGCTCCAGCTCATCCGCGCCGCGCAGGTACTTGTCCTTGAAGCCCGGCGACAGCGTCCAGCCGAGGCCCTTGTCCGAGGACAGCCGCTCCAGCTCATCCACCAGCAGCTTGTGGCGCGCCTCTTCCTGGCGGCGCTCCATGCGGCCGAAATGGATGTGGCTGAGGTTCTTGACCCATTCGAAATAAGACACCGTCACGCCGCCGGCGTTGGCATACATGTCGGGGATCAGCACCGTGCCCTTGTCGCGCAGCACGGCGTCGGCGCCGGCCGTCACCGGGCCATTGGCGGCCTCGACGATCAGCGGCGCCTTGATGCGCGCGGCGTTGGACAGGTTGATCACCGCCTCCATCGCCGCCGGAATCAGGATGTCGCAGTCGGTTTCCAGCATCGCCGCGCCGTCGGCGGTGAAGGTGGCGCCGGGGAAATCCTTGACGCCGCCATTCAGGCGGATCCAGTCGCGCACCGCCTCGACCTCGAGCCCGCCGGCCGCAAAGATCGCACCGTCGCGCTCGATGATGCCGGTGATGATGGCGCCGTCTTCCTCGGACAGGAACTTGGCGGTGTGATAGCCGACGTTGCCAAGGCCCTGAACGATGACGCGCTTGCCCTCGATCCCGCCCGAGAGCCCCGCCTTGGCCACATCCTCGGGATGGCGGAAGAACTCGCGCAGCCCGTATTGCAGGCCGCGCCCCGTCGCCTCGACCCGCCCGGCGATGCCGCCCTGGTGCAGCGGCTTGCCGGTGACGCAGGCGGCGGCGTTGATGTCGGTGGTGTTCATCCGCTGATACTGGTCGACGATCCAGGCCATCTCGCGTTCGGAGGTGCCCATGTCGGGGGCGGGCACGTTCTGGCTGGGGTTGATCAGGTCGCGCTTGATCAGCTCATAGGCAAAGCGGCGGGTGATGCGCTCCAGCTCATGCTCTTCCCATTCGCGCGGATCGATGCGCAGCCCGCCCTTGGAGCCGCCGAAGGGCGCCTCGACCAGCGCGCATTTGTAGGTCATCAGCGCCGCCAGCGCCTCGACCTCGTCCTGGTTGACGCTCATCGCATAGCGGATGCCGCCCTTGACCGGCTCCTGATGCTCGGAATGCACCGAACGATAGCCGGTGAAGGTGTGGATGTCGCCGCGCAGCCGCACGCCGAAGCGCACGGTATAGGTCGAGTTGCACACCCGGATCTTTTCCTCCAGCCCCGGGGACAGGTCCATCACCGCGACGGCGCGGTTGAACATCAGGTCCACGGATTCGCGGAAGGTCGGCTCTCCGGTAACGATCATTGCAGCATTCTCCCATATATGCGGCCAGGCGTGACAGCCTGCCCCGGCAACCTAGGACGGTTCGGCCGCGGAAGCACTACGCGAATCACTTCGCACGGCGGGCGAATCACTTCGCACGGCGGGGGGTCCGCCCGCCCGGCGCGGGGCGCGCCCGCGGCGCCCCTGCCGCATTCCCCCTGCCCGGGGCTGTCTGGGCAAATCCATCGTCGCGCGGGCGGCGACAATCCGGCGCCGCGCCGAACTCCATCCCGCAATGCCTTACGATCCCCCATTTTCCTCCGCGCGGGTGCCGCAATTTTGCCCCAGGACATGACATAGATGATCCATCGGGCCAGCCCCTTGTTGACTGCGGAGAAGCCGCGCGGAGCTGGCTGAGGGACGTGACATGACCAGTTTCGCAAGTGCAGGTTTTCTTTCGGCAACGGCCCGCCCGGCAAGGCGGCGGCTTGCGGCCATCCGCCTCCGGGCCCGGCGCTTCCGGCTGGGCGAAGACGGATCGATCATGATCTTCGGTCTGCTGCTGTTCACCACCATCTTGCTGCTGGTCGGCGTGTCTCTGGACCTGATGCGCTTCGAGACAGAGCGCACCCGCGCCCAGTACACCCTGGACCGAGCCGTCCTTGCCGCCGCCGACATCAGCCAGACGGTCGATGCGCAGCTGGTGGTGGACGACTATTTCAAGAAGGCCGGGGTCGAGCATTTCGACCCGGTCGCGACCGCGACCAAGGGCACCTACAACGAATGGAAGAAGGTCGTCGGCACGCTGAACGTGGCCACCGACACCTGGTTCATGAAGATGGTCGGGGTCGAAAAGCTGCAGTCTGCGGCCGCCGCGACGGCCGAAGAGAAGATCGGCAATGTCGAGATTTCGATGGTGCTCGACGTCTCGGGCTCGATGAATGACACGGTGAATGACTCCTACGGCAGGAACGTCGGCACGAAGCTGTCGCTGATGCGCCCCGCCGCGCAGGAATTCGTCGGCACGATGTTCAAGAACGTCTCGGGCGCGGGAACCAATCAGGGCAAGCTGTCAATCTCGCTGGTCCCCTATGCCGAGCAGGTGAACCTAGGGAGCTCGTTCTCGAGCCATTTCAACCTGTCGAAAGAGCATTCCCGCGCCGCCTGTGTCGACTTCAGCGGGTCGGATTTCAACACGCTGGCAATCTCGCCGACGCAGGCGCTGGCGCGGACCGCCTATGCCTATGTGCGTTCCAACAGCTCCACCTTCCGCGAGTGCATGGGCTATGACACCACCGCCACCGCGCCGGTCCTGGCCTTCTCGACCTCGGAGTCCGCGATCAAGTCGGCCATCGGCACCCTGACGGCGGAAGGCGATACCGCGATCGACATCGGCACGAAATGGGGCATGGCCCTGCTCGACCCCGCGGCGAAACCTGCCCTGGATGCGATGGTCACGGCCAAGACGGCCGATGCCGCCATTTCGGGCCGGCCGTTTTCCTATACCTATCCCGACACTCTGAAGATCCTGGTACTGATGACGGATGGCGAGAACACCAACACCTATCGCCTCATGGATCCGTACCGCGCCGGCATCTCGCCCGTCTACAAGGACAGCAACGGCAAGTACTACTATTACCGCCCCGACCGCGACAGCAGCGACTATGACTTCTATTCCTACGATCGTACCCAGAACATCCAGACCGGCACGGTGCGCAAATGCAGCTGGTGGAGCTGCTGGGACGAACCGGCCTATACCACCACGTCCTGGTTCCGAGCCAGCGACCTGAACGGTGAGGCGGCGATCACCTGGCCCCAGGTGTGGGAAGCGTTCACGGTCAACACCTTTTCGTCGCAGATGTATGCCAAGGCGACGGGGGTCGACTCCAGCGCCTTCTACAACGCCGCGGTGGATCACGCCAACAACGACACCAAGGATGATCGTCTGGACAGCATCTGTTCCGCGGCCAAGGCCAAGAACGTGCTGATCTTTGCCATCGCCTATGATGCCTCGACCCGAGGCCAGGCGGCGCTGAAGAAATGCGTCTCGGCGAGTTCCTACTATTACAACGCACAGGGCACGACCATCGCCGACGCCTTTGCCGGCATCGCAAACTCGATCAACATGCTGAGGCTGACGCAATGATCCGCGCGCCCCTTGCATGGCTTGGCGCACGGCTGCGCCGGTTCCGGCGGGACGAGTCCGGCACCTCGACCATCGAGTTCGTGATCGTGTTCCCCGTCTTTGCCTTCCTGCTGTGTTCGGCGGCAGAGTCGGGCATCTTGATGCTGCGGCAGGTGATGCTGGACCGGGCGGTGGACCTTGCGGTGCGCGACCTGCGGCTGCAGGAGTTTCCGGCCGTGACCCATGCCCAGATCAAGACCCGTATCTGCACCGAGGCGACGGTGATCCCCGATTGCACCAATGCCGTGCTGGTCGAGATGCGCCAGGTGAACAAGGGCGCCACCCTTCCCAGCACCGCCGCGCCCTGCGTGGACCGCGCGGCCACCGTGCAATCGGCCACCACCTTCACCCAGGGCAAGGACAACCAGATGATGCTGATCCGGGCCTGCGCGGTGTTCGATCCGATCTTCCCCGGCGCCGGGCTTGGCCTCGATCTGGCCAAGGACGCCACCGGCGCCTATGCGCTGATCTCGACCTCTGCCTTCGTCATCGAGCCGAGCTAGGAGGGGATGATGACCAGACGCCTTCCCCCGCTGCTGCGCCGCCTTCGCGTCGCGCTCAGCCGCTTTTCCCGGGACAACCGCGGCACGATCACCGTCGAGGCGATGCTGGTGCTGCCGCTGTGGATCTGGGGCTACACCATGTCCTACATGTTCTTCGACGCCTTCCGCGAACAGACGATCAACCTGCGGGCGGCCTACACGATCTCCGACATGGTCTCGCGCGAGGCGGATGCGGTCGGGCCGGACTATATCGACGACCTGCATGACATGTTCGACTACCTGACCCGCAGCAACCATCCGACCTGGATCCGCGTCAGCTCGGTCTATTACGACACCACCAACAAGGTGTATAAGCGCTACTGGTCCTATTCCACCTCGACCGACTATCCTGCCCATACCGACACCACCATCAAGGCCGAGAAAGACCGGCTGCCGAACATGCTGATCGGCGAGACGGTGGTGCTGGTGGAAACCGGGATGCTGTATGAGCCGGTGCTGAATGTGGGCCTTGCGGATATGTGGTACACCAATTTCATCCCGACCCGGCCGCGCTTCGCCGCCAAGGTGGATTACAGCGCCTCGAAGTAAGGTCTGCGCCGCGCGACGCTGCACAGGTCCTGCGCGGGGCTGGCGGATAGGCAGGGCGGCGCAGAGGGTCCATATTCAGGGCCAGTCCGCCTGCTACCCCAGCAGCGCCCGGAAAGGAGCCCGTTCCCATGTCGATCCGTCCCGTCACCGAAGCCCGCCTTGCCCAGCCCACGATGGAGGGCGCCGGCGTCAAGCTGCACCGCGCCTTCGGGTTCCAGGACCCGTCCGAGCTGGACCCGTTCCTGCTGTTCGACGATTTCCGAAATGAGCGGCCCGAGGATTACTGCAACGGCTTCCCCTGGCACCCGCACCGGGGCATCGAGACGATCACCTATGTGCTGTCCGGCACCGTCGAGCATGGCGACAGCCTCGGCAATCGCGGCCTGCTTGGTGCCGGTGATGTGCAATGGATGACCGCGGGCTCGGGCATCCTGCATCAGGAGATGCCGCAGGGCAACGCCGCGGGCCAGATGCATGGCTTCCAGCTGTGGGCGAACCTGCCCGGGCATCTGAAGATGACGCAGCCGCGCTATCAGGACGTGAAGGGCGCGGATATCCCCGAGATCATCGACGATGACGGCACCATCGTGCGGGTGATCATCGGCGAGTTCTGGGGCCGCCGCGGCCCGGTCGAGGGCATCGCCGCCGATCCGCAATACCTGGACATCACCGTGCCGGCCGGGCTGCGCAAGACCTTCAAGGTCGACACCCGTCGCCGCGCCTTTGCCTATGTCTTCGACGGCACAGGCAGCTTCGCCGATGCCGCCCGCCCGCAAGGCGTGCTGCTGGAGAAGGAGGTGCAGGGGGCCGAGGTCAATATCCGCGACCTGTCGGGCGACCGCACCCTGATCCGCTTTGGCGCGGGGGATGAGGTGACGGTCCAGGCTGGCGAGCGGGGGCT
>Ga0209347_1004471_pt1 | contig 14506 bp, 15 predicted proteins | sample AutmiccommuBRH23_FD_187382 | JGI IMG/M metagenome (GOLD analysis project Ga0209347, IMG submission 187382) | Deep subsurface microbial communities from Mt. Terri, Switzerland - Autotrophic microbial communities BRH/23 (SPAdes) (version 2) | ecosystem: Environmental > Aquatic > Deep subsurface >... | reverse complement strand
ATGAGGTGATCGAGGCGCGCAAGGACGTGACGGTGGTGCTGCACCCGCTGACCGACAACCGCCGCACCCTGATGATCGACCGGACGGGTGAGGAGCTGGTGGCCCCGCCCGGCTTCATGCTGGTGGCGAGCTACAACCCCGGCTACCAGAATATCCTCAAGCGGCTGAAACCCTCGACCCGGCAGCGGTTCCTGTCGATCACCTTCGGCTTTCCCGATCCGGCGACCGAAGTGGCCGTGGTGGCGCGCGAAAGCGGGCTGGATGCCGCCCGGGTGGCGCCGCTGGTGCGGCTGGCGGGGATGATCCGCGCGCTGTCGGGCATGGATCTGGAGGAGGGCGTGTCCACCCGCCTGCTGATCTATGCCGCCAGCCTGATCGCCGCGGGGATGCCGCTGGAGCGCGCCCTGCAGGCCGCCGTGGTCGAACCGCTGACCGATGAGCCCGACGTGGCGCAGGCGCTGCGTGACCTCATCGCCAGCGTCTACGGGTAGCGCCATGGCCCTGCACCCGATGGACCTGATGGAGCCCGAGGAGACGATGGGCAACCTCTGGCACGGGCTTGCCCTGCGGCTGGCGCCGGTGACGGGCCATGAGGGCAGCGCCGTGACGCTGGAGGCGGTGCGCCCCAGCGTGACGCTGCTGTTCCGCGCGCTTGGCGGCAAGCCGGGGGTGGAGGTGGCGGCAAGCCCTGCCACCGCCTCGCGCCACCGCCGCGGGATCGGCGCGCATCTGGCCGAGGCGCGGGTGCTGGAGCATGTCGCCCGCTTCGACGGCGCCAGCCTGCGCCTGCCGCCAGTGATGGACGCCTTCCCGGACGCAGCGCTGAACCGCGCCGCGTATCTGTGGCTGGCGGCGCTTGCCGCGCTGGCCGAGCCTGATGCCGCGCCCGCCGATCCGCTCGCCGCCGACCTCGCGTATCTGGCGGCGATGCACCGCGCGACCGCCCGGGTGCTGCTGCTCTGCCCCGGCCTGCGCGCGCCCCATGCCGCGATGCGTGCGCATCTGGCCGCGCCGCTGCCTGCTGCCTCGGCGGCCGAGCGCCGCGTGGCCGAGGCCGCGCGCGCTGTGCTGGCGGGCGAGGCGCTGCCGCCCCAGGATACCGCCCCCGCCCCCCGCGGCTATGCTCCGCTGGCGCCGCTGCCGATCTGGCTGCGGCTGGATGCACCCGGCGCCGGGGCCAGCGCTGCGCCCGATGGCGATGCGATCAGCGCGCCGCCGGGCCTTGCCTCTGCCACCCGCAAACAGGCGCTGCGCGAGGATAACGAGCAGGCCAACCGCACCGACAGCTTCATCATGCACCGCTTCGAATCGATCTTTTCATGGGTCGAGAGCATGGGGCTGAACCGCGCCACCGATGATGACGATCTGGAAAACGCCCAGAAGGCGGCCGAGGATCAGGACCACATCGCCCTGACCCGCCATCACAAGCGCGCCGCGACCCGCCTGCGCCTGCATCTCGACCTCGCTCCGCAGGATGCCGAGCATGAGCGGCTGGCGGACCGCTTCACCTATCCCGAGTGGAACCACCGCGCCCGCGCCTACATGCCGGACCACACCCGCGTGCTGGAGGTGGAGGCGACACCGGGCGACAGCTTCGCCCCCGATCCGCGGCTGATGGCCCGCGTGCGCCACCAGTTCCAGGCGCTGTGCCCCCGCCGCATCCTGCTGCCCCGGCAGGTGGACGGGGCCGAACTGGACCTTGACGCGCTGATCGCCGCCCGCGTCAGTCTGCGCGCCAGCGGCCAGGCCAGCGACCGCATCTTCCGCGACCTGCGGCAGGTGGAGCGGGACCTGTCGGTGGCGATCCTGATGGACTGCTCGCGCTCCACCGAATCCGTGGTGGGCACCCGCAGCATCATCGACACGATGCGCGAGGCGCTGGCGGCGCTGTCCGGCGGCATTGATGCCGCGGGGGACCGGCTGGCGATCTGGGGGTTCTCGTCGCTGCGCCGCGACCGGGTGTTCCTGACCCGCTGCAAGGGCTTCGACGGGCGCGTGACGCCCGAGGTGACCGCCCGCATCGGGGGTCTGCATCCGGGGCACTACACCCGGCTGGGTGCCGCGATCCGCCATGCCTCGGCGCAACTCGCCGCCGAACCCTCGGCCCGCAAGCTGCTGTTGGTGCTGACCGATGGCAAGCCCAATGACCTTGACCATTACGAGGGCGTCCACGGCATCGAAGACAGCCACATGGCGGTGCGCGAGGCGCGCCGTGCCGGGCAGGCGGTCCACGGCGTGATCGTCGATGCCGACGGGCAGGACTGGTTCGCCCGCATCTTCGGCCGCGCCGGCTTCACCCTGCTGCCCGACCCGGCGCGCCTTGGCCGCGCCCTTCCCGACATCTACCGCTCGCTGACACAGGAGACCTGACATGCGCCTTTCCCTGACCCTTGCCGCCATCCTCACCCCCGGCGCGGCCCTCGCCGAGGCCTTCCAGCGCCCGATCCCGCAGCCGCAGACCGCGCAGGCCGAGATCAGCTACTTCGCCGCCTCGGTGCTGCTGCTGATGGCGCTGATCGCGGTGCAATGGCTGGTCAGCCGCAAATGACCCGGGCGCGCCTGACCGTTGTGCTCTACCCGTTCGGGGCCGGGGCCATGGCGGTCAACCTGTTCTTCGCCTCGCTGATCGGCAGCTGGCTCGGCTGGCCGGTGCTGACGCCGGTCCAGTCCGTCCTCGGCGGGTTAGTCCTCGGCATTCTCGCGACATGGGCCTTCGCGGGGCATATCCGGCGGCTGATGCAAAAGGCCGACGCCTGATCCGCGCCCTGATCGTCGGCCGCCCGTGCAAGCCTTGCGGCATTTGACATAGCGCAACGATGCGGCGCGCGAACTCTGGAACAAGGTGCATATGAAACACATAGATCACCTCGGCGCCCTTGGCCTCTTCGACGCGCGCGTGCCGCGCTACACCTCCTATCCCACGGCGGCCGTGTTCTCGCCGCAGACAGGCGCCGCGTTCCAGGCCGCGTCCCTCGCGGCACTGGATCCGGGCGTGCCGGTTTCGGTCTATATCCACATCCCGTTCTGCGAGCGTCTGTGCTGGTTCTGTGCCTGCCATACCCAGGGCACCCAGACGCTGGCCCCGGTCGAGGGCTATATCGAGACGCTCGAGGCGGAACTGGCCCTGCTGCGCCGCACCCTGCCCAGGGGGCTGCAGATGGGGCAGCTGCACTGGGGCGGGGGCACGCCGACGATCCTGCCGCCGACGCTGATCCACCGGCTGGCGCGCGCGGTCCGCGCCGTGTTCGAACCGGCAGAGGGGTTCGAGTTCTCGGTCGAGATCGATCCGACGATGGTCGACCGCGCCAAGATCGATGCGCTGGCCGCCGAGGGCCTGACCCGCGCCTCGATCGGCATCCAGGATTTCGCGCCCGAGGTTCAGGCGGCGATCGGGCGGGAGCAGCCCTTCGAGGTGACGCAGGCCTGTGTGGCCGATCTGCGGGCGGCGGGGATCACCTCGCTGAATACCGATCTGGTCTATGGTCTGCCGCACCAGACCGAGGCGCGCATCGCGGACACGGTCGAAAAGGTGCTGACCTTCGCGCCCGACCGGGTGGCGCTGTTCGGCTATGCCCATGTGCCTTGGGTCTCCAAGCGCCAGAAGCTGATCGACGAAACCGCGCTGCCGGGCGATCTGGCGCGCTATCAGCTTGCGGCCTTCGCTGCCGACCGCTTCGCCGAGGCCGGCCTGCAGCCCATCGGGATCGACCATTTCGCCCGGCCGGAGGATGCGCTGGCAAAGGCACAGGCCGCGGGCCGCCTGCGCCGCAATTTCCAGGGCTACACCACCGATGGCTGCCAGACGCTGATCGGCCTTGGCGCCTCGTCGATCTCGCGCTTTCCCGGGGGGTATGTGCAGAACGCGCCCGCCACGGCCGCCTATCTCCAGCGGATTAACGCTGGGGAGTTCGCCGGGTCGCGCGGCCATGCCATGGCCGGGGAAGACGCCCTGCGCGCCCGGGCGATCGAGCACCTGATGTGTGATTTCCGGCTGGACCTTGCGGACCTGCGGCAGGAGTTCGGGCCGGGCGCCGCGGCGCTGTCCCCGATCCTGGGCCAGATCGCCGCGCGCTTCGGCGCGATGGTGAGCCAAGAGGGTGACCGGCTGGAGATCCTTCCGGACGGGCGGCCCCTGACGCGGATCGTGGCCAGCATGTTCGACACCCATGTGCCCGATGGCGTGCGCTATTCGCGTGCGTCATAGTGTTTGGTGGCCTGACATCCGCAGGGGCCCGAAGTCGGACCCTTCTGCTGCAACCCTAACACCGATCAGTGTCGGGCCCGGGACGGCGGCGTAGTCTTCGCCAACCCGGCTGACAGCGCCCCCGCGTCGCCCCAAGAAGGTTGCCTCATGCCGCGTCCCGATCCTGTCATCGCCCCGAGTGTCGCGGCAATCCGCATCCTCCCGCGGATGCTGAGCGGCCTCAGCGGATGATGCCGGGCGAGACGGCCACCGCGACGCTTGCCCTGCAGGGGCCGGTCACGCTGGCCAGCCTGACCGAGACCCGCGCCGCGCTGGAGAGCCACGCCAGCGCCCGCGCGCTTGACCTGTCGGGCGTGACGGTGCTGGATACCGCGGGGGCCTGGCTGCTGTGCACATGGCAGCGGGGCAGGGGCGGCACCCTCAGCGGCGCCAATGCCGCGCAGGCGCTGCTGCTGGACACGGTGACGGGTGCGCTGGCCTCGGCAGTTCCGGCCCCGAAGCCGCGTCCGGTGCATCATCAGGCGGGTGACACCCTGGCCGATATGGGCAAAGCCGTCGCCGGCGTGGCGGCCGGGATCGGCGAGAGCCTAGGCTTTCTGGGGCTGGTCATGGCGCGGCTTGGCTGGACAGTGCTGCACCCCGCGCGGCTGCGGCTGACGGCGCTGGTCCATCACATGCATCAGGCGGGGCTGAATGCCGTGCCCATCGTCGCGCTGATGGGCTTCCTGATCGGCGTGGTGCTGGCCTTCCAGGGCGCCACGCAGCTGCAGCAATTCGGGGCCGAGGTCTTCGTGGTCGACCTCATCGCCATTTCCATCCTGCGCGAGCTTGGCATCTTGCTGACCGCGATCATCGTCGCGGGCCGCTCCGCCTCGGCCTTCACCGCCGCCATCGGCTCGATGAAGATGCGCGAAGAGATCGACGCGATGCGGGTTCTGGGTCTTGATCCCATTGAACTGCTGGTGCTGCCGCGTGTCCTTGCGCTGGTCCTCATGCTGCCGGTGCTTGGCTTCATCGCCAATATCTCCGGCCTCGTCGGCGGCGGGCTGATGGCCTGGGTGGAGCTTGGGATTTCGCCGGGCATGTTCCGCACCCAGCTTCTGAACAACACCGATGTGTCGCAGCTGCTGATCGGCCTCGCCAAGGCGCCGGTCTTTGCGATGATCATTGGCGTTGTGGGCTGCCATCAGGGGATGCAGGTCGAGGGCGACACCGACTCGCTCGGCAGCCGCACCTCGCGCTCTGTCGTGGTGGCGATCTTTCTGGTGATCGTGGGCGATGCGCTGTTCTCGATCTTCTTCGCGCTGTGGGGGATCTGATGGCAGAGCCGATCATCACCATCCGCGGGCTGACCAACCGCTTCGGCAAGACCGTTGTCCATCAGGGCCTCGACCTCGATGTGCTGCGCGGCGAGGTTCTGGGCGTGGTGGGCGCCTCGGGCAGCGGCAAGTCGGTGCTGCTGCGCACCATCGTCGGGCTGCAACACCCGGCAGAGGGGACCATCGACGTTCTGGGCACCGATGTGCTGACCGCCGATGCCGCCCATCTGCGCAATGTGCAGAACCGATGGGGCGTGATGTTTCAGGATGGCGCGCTGTTCTCCTCGCTGACCGTGCGCGAGAATGTGGCGGCGCCGATGCGCGAGCGGCTGGGGATCGACGCCGAAACCCGCCGGGCGCTGGCCGACCTGCGGATTGCCATGGTGGGGCTGCCGGCCTCGGCCGGGGATCTGTCGCCGTCAGACCTGTCGGGCGGGATGCGCAAGCGGGCGGGGCTGGCCCGCGCGCTGTCGCTGGACCCCGAGATCCTGTTTCTGGACGAGCCGACCGCGGGCCTCGATCCCATCGGCGCGTCGGAATTCGACGAACTCATCCTCGCGCTGCAAAGGGCTCTGGGGCTGACGGTGTTTCTGGTCACCCATGACCTCGACACCCTGCACGCCACCTGCGACCGCATCGCGGTGCTGGCCGAGAAGAAGGTGCTGGTCACCGGCACCATGGCCGAGATGCTGCGCGTCGATCAGCCCTGGGTCCATTCCTATTTCCACGGGCCCCGTGCCCATGCGGCGCAGCCGCCAGCGGGGGCCAACTGATGGAAACGCGCGCAAGATACATCCTTGTCGGGGTCTTCACCCTTGCCAGCGTGCTGGCGATCCTCGGCTTCACGCTCTGGCTGGCGAAGGTCCAGATCGACCGGACCTATGCCCAATATGACATCGTCTTCGACAGCGTAGCCGGCCTCGGGCTGGCGAGCGCGGTGCAGTATAACGGCGTCACAGTCGGCAAGGTGCTGACCATCGCGCTGGACGAGGAAGATCCCGCGCTGGTGCGGGTGCGGATAGAGATCTATGCCAGCACCCCGATCCGCACCGACACGGTGGCGACCCTGTCCTCGCAGGGCGTGACCGGCGTGTCCTATGTGGCGCTGGAGGGGGGCAGCGTCGAGGCCGGCCCTGTGGTCCGGGTGCCGCCAGCCGATGTGCCGCTGATCCCCTCCAAGCCCTCTGTGCTGCAGGATCTGATCACCGGCATGCCGGATCTGCTGGCCGAGGCGATCTTGCTGATGCGCGACATCCGCACCTTCACCACGCCCGAGAATGGCGAAGCGATCACCGAGATCCTGCGCAATGTCGAAGAGGCCACCGCCCGGATCGACACGATGGCGACGCAGACAGAGGCGGTGATGGCCTCGGCGCAGGCCTCGCTGGTCGGGGTCGATGCGGCGCTGGTCGATATTCAGGCGGCGTTTGGCAGTGCCAATGCCGTGCTGGAGGAGGACGTGCCGGCGGTGATGGGCCAGCTTCGCGCCGCCCTCGCCAGCCTCGACAGGTCGGTGTCGGGCTTCGAGACCTTCTCGCGCGAGGGGTTGCCGCAGTTCGGCGCGCTTGCCTCCGACGCGCGGGCGCTGGTGGCGAATATCGGTGCCGTCACCTCGCGCATCGGCAGCGACCCGGGCCGGTTCCTGCTCGGCACCCAGACCCCGGAGTATAGAAGATGACTGCCATGAAACTGATGCTTGTCCTCACGTTGACCCTCCTGTCCGGCTGCGGCGCGCTGACCGCCGTGTCGGAGGCGAGCGCGCAGCGGGATGCCTATACCCTCTCGCCCGCCACCGCCGCCACGGCGCCCGCGCCGGGCAGCGGGCATCTGGTGGTGGAACTGCCCTCCTCGGCCGGGGCGCTGGCGAATGACCGGATCCTGATCAAGCCGGTGGCGTTCCAGGCGCAATACCTGCCCGATGCACAATGGTCCGAACCCGCCCCGGCGCTGGTGCAGACGCTGCTGGTCACCTCGTTCCAGAACCTTGGCGGCTTCCGGCTGGTCGGGCGCACCGGCGCCGGGCTGATGCCGGACTACACGCTGATGACCGAGCTGCAGGAGTTCCATGCGCAGCCTGCGGGGCCCGAGGCCGAGCCGCTGGATGTCCGCGTCAGCGCGATGATGACGCTGATCCGCGAATCCGACCGGCGCATCATCGCCACGCGCCGGTTTGCGGCAACGGCGCGGGTGCAGAGCGATGACACCGCCGACCTGGTGCGCGGCTTCGACAGCGCCCTGCGGCAGGTGCTGGGGGAGGCGGTGATGTGGACGCGGGCGCAGGCAGGTTGACCCGCGGCCGCGCCGGGTGCGAGCGCGCGGCGTGGCCCTGCCTCAGCTATGACCCCAGCCGCGGCGGTGCCGCGTCCATCCCGGACCTGACCCGGTCCGCCCGCCTCCCATGGCTCTTCCCAGATTGCCAATCGGGTTCGCCCGCCACGATCTTGATCAGGGCCATGAGCACCGCGTTGCGCGCCTTGGGCCCTGTGCGGACGATGGAGGCGAGGCTCGGCGGCGGCGGGAAAGGGTCTGAGAGAACGTCGAAGCCGGGCTCGACATGCCGGCCGTTCAGAAGCGTGACTCCAAGGCCGGCGCGGAGGGCCGAGGTCATGCCGGCAATGCTCGCGCAGTCCATGACGATGCGGAACCCGGCCCCCGGCTGCGGCGCGCAATGCAGGGCCCAGTCGCGGTAGAAACAGTCGTCGTCGAAGGCCAGCAGCGGCATCGGCCGGCCCATGTCCAGCGCAAGATCGGACGATTTGACCCAGTGCAGGCTGTCCTCGAACAGGGTCACGTCATCGGGCCTGCGCTCGCCCGCGAAGACCTGGAAGACCCCTGCATCCAGCTCGCCCCGGTCCAGCCGTTCCGCGATCACCCGGCTTTGTGCGACGCTGATCCGGACAGAGATTGCGGGGTAGAGACGGGTGAACCGCCCGAGGACGCGGGAGAGCCCGCTGCTGGTCATGTCCTCGGTCACGCCCAGCCTGATCCGGCCGCTGAGGGGTTCCGCGCTCAGCGCATGAAGGGCCTCGTCATGCAGGGCGAGGATGCGGCGCGCAGAACCGAGGAGTTTCTCGCCCTCGGCCGTGAAACGGGGGCGGCCCGCCCGGCGGTCCAGCAGCGCGCAGCCAAGCGCATCCTCCAGCCGCCGGATCTTGTGAGAGATTGCCGATTGCGACAGCGCCAGCGCAGCGGCGGCGCGGGACACGCCGCCATGGTCATGGATCGCGCAAAGCGCCTGAAGGGAACCGATGTCCAGCTTGGTCATGGCCGCAGGTATGACATATTCCGATGGATTCTGTCCAATGCTGCATTTTGCGTCATGCGAAAGGGCAGGTACTCTGGGCTTGAACACACGTTATGGAGAGAGCCCCATGAACCAGCTCATCACGGAACAGGTGGTGGTGAACGGCCATCGCATCGCCAGCGGAACACTGGGAGAGGGCGCGCCTGTCGTGTTTCTTCACGGCACGCCGTCCTCGTCGCTGATCTGGCGCAACGTCGCCCCGCGCGTGGCGCAGCAGGGGCTGCGCGCGCATGTCTTCGATCTGTTGGGCTTCGGCCTGTCAGAGCGTCCCCACGACCCGCAGGTCGATACCTCGATCTCCGCGCAGGTGGAGGTCCTCAAGGCGATGCTGGACCATTGGGGCCTCGACCGGTTTCACCTGGTCGCGCATGACATCGGCGGCGGCATCGCCCAGAGGTTCGGTGTCTTTCACCCGGAGCGGCTGATATCGCTCACGCTGATCGATACCGTCAGCTATGACAGCTACCCCTCGCCGCGCACCCGGCGGCAGATGGCGCAGGGCCTCGCCGCGCTGGCGAAGGCGCCGGACGGCGCCCACCGCAGCCATTTCCGCGACTGGCTGCTGGGCGCCGTGCATGACAAGGACAGCTTCGCGGGCGGCCCGCTGGAGACCTATCTCGACCATATCTCTGGCTGGATCGGACAGCCGAGCCTTTTTCAGCATCAGGTCCGGCACTACGATCCCGTCCACACGCTGGAGTTTGCGGACCGGCTGTCCGAGCTGGGACAGCTGCCGGTGCAGATCATTTGGGGCGCAGACGACGCCTGGCAGGTGGTCGACTGGGCGCACAGGCTTCACCGCGCCATCCCCGGATCGCGGCTGAACATTCTTGAGGAGTGCGGGCACTTCGCGCCGGAAGACCAGCCTGAGAGGATCGCCGCGCTGGTCCTCGATCATGTTCAGGCAGCCCGTCAGACGGCCTGAATGCCGTCAGGGGGGCACCGCAGTGCCCCGGGGCTTTGGCGAGCGGGACAGCCGATGCTTCGGCCTTCACCGAAGCATCCCTCCCGGGATCGCGGCGATAACCGGCCTCGGCATCGGCAATGCCACATCGCTGCCGCCGCTGATCGCGCAGCAGGAGTCCTCCCCGGCCCAGACCGCCCGCATGGTGCCGCTGATCGTCGCCATCGGTCAGGCCGGCTGTGCCTTCGCGCCGGCGGCCTTCGGTCTGCTCCGCGGGCAGGGCGGGCCGATGCAACCGGACCCGCCCCGCTGTTCTTCTGTGCCGCCGCGATTCAGCTCGCCGCCATGGGATGCCTGCTTGCTGGCCGGCGGCACAGGCGCGGGCGTCAGATCGCCTGACCGCCCGAGACCTCGATCCGCTGCCCGGTGACCCAGCGGTTGTCATCCGACAGCAGGCTTGCCACCATCGGGCCGATATCATCGGGCAGGCCCACGCGGCCAAGCGCCGTCATCCCGGCATAGAGCGCGTTCACATCGGCGTTGTCGCGCACGATGCCGCCCCCGAAATCGGTCTCGATGGCGCCCGGGGCCACGGTGTTGACGGCGATGCCGCGCGGCCCAAGCTCTTTGGCCAGATAGCGCGTCAGCACCTCGACAGCTCCCTTGGCCGCGGCATAGGCCGAGAAGCCCTCGGCCGAGAACCGCGTCAGCCCGGTCGAGAAGTTCACGATCCGCCCGCCATCGGCGATCAGCGGCAGCAGGGCCTGGGTCAGGAAATAGACCCCCTTCACATGCACGTCGAAGAGCCCGTCGAACTGCGCCTCGGTGGTCTGGGCGAAGGCGGTGAACTCGCCATGTCCGGCATTGTTCACCAGATGATCGAAGCTGCCGCGCCCCCAGACATCGCGCAGGCACGCCTGCAATGCGGCGGCGAAGTGCGCAAGCTCCGCCACCTTCGACACATCGAGTTGCAGCGCCACGGCCTTGCGGCCAAGCGCTTCGATTTCGGCCACGACCTCGGCGGCCTGGGCGGCATTGCCGCGATAGGCGACGATGACATCTTCCCCGTGGCGGGCGAGGGACAGCGCGGCATTGCGGCCAAGGCCACGGTTGGCGCCGGTAACCAGTGCGATCTTGCTCATGTCGTGTTCCTTCTGTTGAGCGGATGAGGGGAAGATGGCGCAAGACCGCGGGCTGTTGTTGCCTGTTCCTCGGCCTCTCTTGCCTGTTTCCATGAGCCTGCACGAGAACACTTGCGCAGCGGCCGCATTCCTTGCCTGATACTGCAAGCCCTTTGCCCGGAACCCGCCGATGCACAGCCTCCTCACCCTCGTCCGCCGCCATGCCGATTCCCCTGCCGACCGCTTCGGTTATGCGCCGACGCCCTACAGCGGCCTCGGCGTGGTGCGGCAACTCCATCCCGGCGAGTTGCAGGTGGCGGTGCAAAAGCCGCTGATCGCGATCTGCCTTCAGGGCCGCAAGCGGGTGACGATGGGCACCACCAGCTTCGACTATGGCGCGGGCGAGGCACTGGTGATCACCGCCGATGTGCCGACCGTCAGCGAGATCACCGAGGCGAGCCCCGCCGCCCCCTATTACGCGCTGGCGCTGGAGCTGGACCCGGCGCTGCTCCGCGCGCTGTCGGTCGAGGCTGATCTGCGGCCCGTCGATACCGCCCCGGTCCGGACCCAGCCTGTCGACCCCGATGTGACCGATGCCGCCCTGCGGCTGATGCGCCTTCTGGACCGGCCCGCCGCGCAGCCGGTCCTGGGCGAGGCGCTGCTGCGCGAGATGCATTACTGGCTGCTGACAGGCCGCCACGGCGCCGCGATCCGGGCGCTTGGTGCGGCGGGCAGCCATGCCCACCGCATCGCCCGGGCGGTCGCCCTGATCCGCCAGGATTACGCGAGCACCCTGCGCATCACCGATCTGGCCGAGGTGGCGGGGATGAGCGAATCCTCCTTCCACCAGCATTTCCGCGCCATCACCACCCTCTCGCCGCTGCAGTTCCAAAAGCAGTTGCGGCTGATCGAGGCGCGCCGCCTGATGCTGGGGCAGGGGGCTGCGATCAGCCATGCCGCCCATGCCGTCGGATATGAGAGTGTACCGCAATTCACCCGCGACTATGCCCGCCTGTTCGGCGCTCCCCCCGGCCGGGATATGCGGGAGGCCCGGCTGAGCGCGTGAGATGCAGGGCTGATGGGTGCAGGGGCACGGCATCACCTGCTTCAGTCGGCCGCTGGCGATGTCGTCCGTCACATCTTCCTCCATCACCCAGCCGGCGCCGCATCCTGCCCGCACCGCCCGAACCCGCCGGCAGGTTGGAACAAACAGGCCGAACCGTGGTTCTGAGCGGTGTCGCGCGACAGCTGCGCGGAGGAGGAGATACCCATGAAACTTCGGTCCATACTCATGACAAGCGTTTTCCTGACCGCCGGCACCGTAGCCGCACAGGCAGATTGCGCGTCCGATCTTGCTGCCCTCGAAGCCGGAACCGCTGCGGACTCGTCGTCAGCCGCGCAAAGTGCCGCGACCAGCACGGGGTCGGGATCAGGCAACGCCATTGCCAAGGACGGCAGCACCGCGCCGCTTGAACCGGCGGGACAGGATAGCGCGGCGGCCACATCCGGCGAGGATGCCGCGGCGCAAGGGTCGGACGATCCGGCCACGACGGAGCAGGCGGCCGACACCGGCGCCGCCGGAGCGGAGGCACAGACAGACAACAAGATCGCCAAGGACGGCAGCACCGCGCCGCTGCAACCGGCAGGAGACGCTTCCACAGTCGCCACCTCCGGTCAGGATGTTGCGGCGCAGCAGGCAGGAGAGCCGACTGCGGCTGAACAGGCTCAGGACTCTGGCACCGAGCCCACCATGGCGGCAACGCGCGCGGATGCGATCGAGAAGGCCCGCACCGCTCTGGCCGCAGGGGACGAGGCGGCCTGCATGGACGCGGTCGAAGAGGCGCGCAAACTGCCGTAGCGAAGGCCTGAGGGCCCCGACCGGCCGCTGCGCGGGGTGCAGCGCGAAGGAGTTCCGGTCCTGCCACCAGCCCCTTGAGCGGTGGCAGGACCCGGCCCGAGGCGCAGCGTTTTCACAGCCCTGGCAGATCCGGGCGGGCAGAGCAGACGCTTTTCCCGTGCCTGGCAGCCCCGGCGGAACAGTGATCTGCATTGCCGCAGATCGACGGGTCACCATCGCGCGGCGGGCCCGCCCCGAGCGCTGCCGTGCTTGTTTGGCTGCGCGGGTTGATCTGCGGGCGCTGCGCGAGCATTTCGGGGACTCAGGATACAGGAGCCTCAGATGCTGAAATCACTCTCCCTCGCCGCGCTGCTGGCCGCAGCCTCGGTCGCCCCCGCCGCCGCCGAGACCATCCGCGTCGGCATGTCGGGCGGCTATTTCCCCTTCACCTTCGTTCGGCAGGACCAGCTGCAGGGGTTCGAGGTCGACCTGATGAACGCCCTTGCCGAACGCACCGGCGACACGGTCGAGTTCTCGACCATGTCCTTCTCGGGCCTGATCGGCGCGCTGGAGGCGGGCCGCATCGACACGGTCGCCAACCAGATCACCATCACCCCCGAGCGCGCGGCGAAATTCGCCTTCAGCCAACCCTATGTCTATGACGGCGCGCAGGTGGTGGTGAAGAAGGGCAACGAGGCCGAGATCACCGGCGTCGAAAGCCTGAAGGGCCGCACCGTGGCCGTCAACCTCGGCTCCAACTTCGAGCAGCTGCTGCGCGAGCTGCCCTTTGCGGAGGAGATCGACATCCGCACCTATGAGAGCAATATCGAACAGGACACTGCGCTTGGTCGCGTCGATGCCTTCGTGATGGACCGCGTCTCCTCGGCGCAGGTCATTGCGGAAAGCCCGCTGCCGCTGGCGCTTGCCGGCGCGCCGTTCAGCGAGATCCAGAACGCGCTGCCCTTCCGCAACGATGATGAAGGCCGCGCGCTGCGGGACAGGCTGGACGCGGCGCTGACCGAGATGAAGGCCGATGGCACGCTGAAGGCGATTTCCGAGAAGTGGCTGGCGCTTGACGTGACGGCGCCGGCGGGCTGAACCGATGCGGGCACTGGATATCGACTACATGCTGGGTCTGGTGCCCGTCATCCTTGGCTATGTGCCGCTGACCATCGGCATGGCACTTGCCGCCATGGTCTGCGCGCTGCTGCTGGCGTGCCTGCTGGCGGTGGAGCGGGTGGCGCGCATCCCGGTGCTGGATCAGCTCGTGCAGCTGTTCATCAGCTTCTTCCGCGGCACGCCGCTGCTGGTGCAGCTGTTCCTGTTCTACTACGGCCTGCCGCAGATCCTGCCGTTCCTCTCCGGGATCAACGGCGTCACGGCGGCGATCATCGGGCTGACGCTGCATTTCTCGGCCTATATGGCCGAGAGCATCCGGGCCGCGATCCTTGGCGTCGACCGCAGCCAGTGGGAGGCGTCGCAGGCCGTGGGCATGACCCAGGCGCAGCTGATGCGCCGCATCATCCTGCCGCAGGCGGCCCGCGTGGCGGCGCCGACGCTGGTCAACTACTTCATCGACATGATCAAGAGCACCTCGCTGGCCTTCACCCTCGGCGTGACCGAGATGATGGGCGCCACGCAGAAGGAGGCCGCCGGCAGCTTCCTCTACTTCGAGGCCTTCCTTGTGGTGGCCATGCTCTACTGGGCCATCGTCGAGATCCTGTCCTATCTGCAAAGACGGCTGGAAGGCCGGTTGAACAAGGCCCTTGCCCGATGATCAGCATCCGCGGACTGACCAAGCGCTTCGGGACGACAAC
>Ga0209347_1004470_pt1 | contig 14507 bp, 12 predicted proteins | sample AutmiccommuBRH23_FD_187382 | JGI IMG/M metagenome (GOLD analysis project Ga0209347, IMG submission 187382) | Deep subsurface microbial communities from Mt. Terri, Switzerland - Autotrophic microbial communities BRH/23 (SPAdes) (version 2) | ecosystem: Environmental > Aquatic > Deep subsurface >... | reverse complement strand
TCTTCTTCAGCTCCCTCACGATGTTCACATAGGAATCCTCAAGGTAAGTGTCACCATAATCACCGGCATTGAGCAGGAACAGGTTCAGCTCCAGTGCATCGGCCCCTGCATCCTGCACACTTCGGGCAAAGTTTGTCCAGCGGGCCAGTTTATAGCAGTTGATGCTGGCAATGACCGGTATGCTGCACTCTGCCTTGGCGGCACGGATCAGATCGAGATACTTCTCCATATGATTCATCTCCACGTAGGCATTGATGTAATCGGCAGCCTCGGGATAATCTGAAATCTCAGTGAGTTTCTCTGAGTGGTTATCAATCTGCTCCTCGAAAAGAGACTTCAGGACGATTGCCCCGATACCGGCATCCTCCAGCTCCTTTATCTTCTTCAGCGAGTTGGTCAGGCCGCTGCTACCGGCTATCAAGGGATTTTTCAGCGTTAATCCCGCAAAAGTTGTTTCTAAATGAACCATCTGTCAAACGAATGTTTCTCGGGTTTTTCTTTTCAACAAAAATAGGAAATTAAATCGATAGAATCGATAGCTAATCTAAAAAATCATGAAGAGCAATAGTCAAAGTTCAACGCTCTCCAAAAATAAGCGAGCCGAGGCGTACCATGCTGCTTCCCTCTTCTATGGCAATAGGATAATCGTCCGACATCCCCATGGATATCTCACAGAAGGAGGGATCATCAGCGAAAAACTGCTCTTTACACACATCGAACAGTGACTTTAACAGCCGGAATTCCTTCCTTACCTGTTCTTTGTCATCGGTATAGGTAGCCATCCCCATCACTCCCGCTAACTGCACATGCGTGCACTCTCTCCATCTGCTGTTCTTCAGAAACTGTCGACATTCATCAGGGGTGAATCCCGACTTCGTCACCTCCTCCGCAATATGAACCTGCAGAAGACAGGGGATCACCCTCTCACAGGCTGCGCCCTGTTTCTCTATCTCCATCATCAGTCGTTCACTGTCGAGGCTGTGGATCAGCGAGACGAAAGGGGCGATCTGCTTCACCTTGTTACGTTGCAGCCCCCCTATAAAATGCCACTCAATGTCTTGAGGCAATTCCGCCTGTTTGGATACCAGCTCCTGCACGCGGCTCTCCCCGAAGATCCGCTGCCCCTGGGCATACGCTTCCTGTATCATCGCAGCAGGATGAAACTTGGATACCGCCACCATCTTCACCTCCTGTGGAATGCTCCTTCTCAGAGATCCGATATGTGTCCTGACGCTCATTCTTCCTTTGCTGTTGCACTTCCGCCCCTGTAGGGGAAAACATCCATAATCGCTGTCTCTGTCACTGAGGCGAAGGTATAATCGATCATTGTCTTCTTCATTTCCGCTTCCACAATCTCCACCGCCTCTTTCAGCAGTGTAGCCTGCACCAGCATATTGATCCCTGTTTTTTTCTCTGCACCACTTTTCTCATCCAGCGTGATAAAAAAGAGCCGCGCCTTGAAATAGCGGTCACCCGTCTCGTTGAAGAACGATTCCGTGTACTTCACCCGCTTGATATCGGAGACTGAGAACTCACCTGAGATGAAGGGTTTGATCTCCTCGATTATTCTTGCTTCAGCCTCCGTAAAAGAGAGGGCATCGACGAGATAGGGTTCTGTTACAGTTTTCTGCATGCCGGTCTCCAGCATCTTGTCATATTTTATTTTACACTCAAACCAATTGTACATCGTTGTCTGTTTAATTAAATGATTTAAGTTTTGCATGGTATGTATACAGCTAAATTCTCGACTGACAATGTTTTGTGACCCATATTGCCTTCGGTCACTAAAAGAGTAGAACAATTTCATAAGCTAAGTGAGCAGAAGACAAGCTTGATTGGATTATGCCATAGCAAGAATTGAAAATCGAGGAGCGTGCTACTCAAATTGTCTACTTTAGTGAACTTGCTACGCTGCAAACAGCTGCTCTTTTTACGTTCCTCGAGGTCAATGGGTACCCACATAACATGGATAGGTCTCATCTTTAGCTGTATCTACCCCAATTTTTGGACATGCGAAACTTGAGTTAAATGATTCCTTTTTTTCCAGTGACAGCAAAGGTACAAAAATTAAGGAATTCAACCGGTCGAGAAAAGCGGGTTATTGTGAAAAATTGTACTTTTGTAGCCGGACTTACCGAAAAGAGAAATGCGCATGAAGAGAAAAGAGGAGAAATTAGGGTTATGGCTTTTGGTGTTCATTGCGCTCGGATCAATGATCGGATCGGGAATATTCAACTCACCGAAAGATCTGATTGGTGTGGCCAACCCGCAGGGGACGATGATCACCTGGATCGTGGGTGGCTTCGGTGCCCTGATGCTGGCACTTGTATTTATCTATCTGGCATCGCGCAAGCCGGAATTAAAAAGCGGTATCTATGCCTATGCTCGTGATGGTTTTGGTGATTACATGGGCTTTAACTCCGCCTGGGGCTACTGGTCGGTGGGATGGCTCGGGAACGTCAGCTATCTGGCACTCTTCTTCAAGACACTGAATGATCTGCTCGGAGAGAAGGCACTCTCACCGCTCACCTGTTTTCTTATTGGCTCGGCGCTGCTCTGGTTCTTCTACGCCATCCTGATGTCAGGCGTCAGGGAGGGAGCCATCCTTAACTTCGTTGTGACTGTCGCTAAGCTTATACCTATCCTGCTGATCATCCTGTTGGGTGTGGCACTTATCGACAGTGATCTTTTCCTGGTGGAGGAGTGGCGGCATAGACTTGCCTCCACGGGTGAGAGCACCACTACTCTCCTGCAGGTGAAGGATGCGATGGCTGTGGTGCTATGGTGTTTCGTGGGAATTGAAGCTGCATCGGTGCTGTCGGGCAGGGCGAAGAGCCAGAAGACCGTCCGCCTCACCATCATCCTCTCGCTGCTGATCGTGCTCTCTGTCTACATGCTGATCACCTTTATCACCATGTCTTCCATCCCCGCGGCGGAGCTGGCATCATCGGAGACACCGCTGGCGCTGGTGCTAGAGAAAACGATGGTGGGTGCTGCCGGTGGTGTCATCATCAGGCTGGGGATCATGGTCTCGGTGCTGGGAGCAAGCCTCTCCTGGGTACTGCTGTCGGTGGAGACATTGCACGCTGCGGCGAAAGATGGTGTGCTGCCGCACGTTTTCAGTAAGGTGAACAGAAACGGTACCCCCGTGAATGCACTGCTGCTCACACAGGCTTTCACACAGATCTTTCTGTTGTCTATCCTGTCACCCCGCCTGAATGAGACCTACCTTGCCGCCATCACCATCGCCACCACGCTGGTGCTGATACCTTACCTGCTCTCATCACTCTACGCTGTGAAGACAGCCTATGGCCTGAGGAAGAGCGAATCGCCCCACCACCTGATGGTCGCACTGCTGGGGACACTCTATTCCGCTTACGTGATCTATGCCGTGGGGATCAGGTACCTCATCCTATCGGTTCTCTTTTATGGTATCGGCTCCCTGCTCTATCTGAAGGCAAAAAGAGAGCAACAAAAACAGCCCAAACGGTGGGAATGGGCTGTGATTATTCTGTTACTCTCTGCTTCTGCAGTGATCATCACGCTGATGCTCAGCGGAAGGATCACACCCTGACCGCTCAGCGGGCAAAGGTATAGCGGAGCGTTGTACCGAACAGGGTGGGATTGCTGCGCTGCACGATGGGATTCACCTCCCCTGCCATATCCGATGCTTCGAAATAGAAGGAGTTGTACTTCGTGTTGAAAATGTTCTTCGCCCAGAGCTCCAGGCTGAAAGCGCCTTTTTCTGCGGAGAGGCTGGTGTTGGTGACACCGTAGAAAGACTGATAGAGCTCGTTCCCTTCGTAATCCTCGTTCGATTCGGTCCAGTAGATCCTTCCTGCACCTGCATACTGGATATTCCCTGAGAGGCGGTCGATGAACGAACCGTAGGCGAAATGATGCACATAGCTGACACCCAGGCTCAGCGTATGACGGGGAGCAAACGGTATATGGTTACCGGAATAATCCTCCTCCTCAGAAATATCATAATCACGGAAGCGGGCGTCGGCGAATCCGTAATCGGCAAAGAGAGCCAGATTATCAACAGGCATATACTTCATACTCAGCTCAATCCCTTTGCTTGATGATTTGCCAGCGTTGGTAACCACACGCCCGGCGGTACCCTGATCCACCAGCTTGATGATCTGAATATTGTTCACGTTGGTGTAGAAAAGGGCATAATTAAGCGAAAGACTGTTTTCGAACATCTCATAACGTCCTCCCAGCTCATAGGTCCAGCTCCGCTCAGGATCATAAGAGAGCTGCTCTTCGAGCGTAGGCTCAGGTGCAGGGGTTGCTGTACCTCCGCCCGGGCCTCCTCCACCCGGCATCCCCGCCATCGCGTTGCGCATGAGCGACTCTGCAAGGGCGTTCTGTAGCAATTTCGAAAAAGCCTGTTCATTATAACCCCCCGTCTTGTAACCTTTGGAAGCGGAGAGATACATATGCGCATTGCGTGAGAGCTGGTACCTTAGCGCGACCTTGGGGAGTATCTCCCAGTAATCCTTGCTGTAGTTCCCTTCCAACAGGGTATCACCCTCCACGAACATGGGAGGCATCGGCATTCCCGGTATATTGAACTCCAGGTTCACATCGCCACCATCGCTCTCGGTAGAGAAATCGATGCCGGTATGTTCGTAGTCGAAGCGGATACCTGCGGTGGCCGACAACCCTCCCACATCAAAAAGATCATTGAGTGTGGACTGATGGAAGAGCGCCGCACCTCTGGAGGGTTTTGTGTAGATGCCAGGGAGATCAATCCTGTCGTTGACATACACCATACGCAGGGGAGCACCCATCCGCTCCATGGCCATATCCAGATGACCCTGCATGATTGTCATCCCATCTTCTTTGATCGCTACCGGCGTGTCGATCACCCTGTGGTCATGGAAGCCGAAGGCACCCAGCACCCAGCGGTACCTGTTGCGATTGTCCGATTTCACGGTGAACTCCTGACTCACCGAGTGTTGCTTCTGCATCTGACGGATCGAGAAAACCGAACGGGGAGTATAATCCTGGTCCATCCGCATATCATCCTTCAGGAACTGATAGCCGGTGGTGGAGTGCACACTGTAGCCATCACCCGCAAAATCGAGCGACAGCCCGTTGGTGATAAGGTGGCGGTCGTAGGAGGAGGGTTCATTGAAATTGACTGACGAAGAGTCCTGGTGCATGTAAGGGAAAGCACCACCCGACACATAGTCGTAGTTACCGAAAAGGAGTGCTTTGAACGAGGGGGTCACCTCCCACTCCATCTTCACCCGACCACCAGCATTCTCCGATGCATCCACGTTCTTTCCGGTATAGTTGTTTTTGAAAAAGCCGTCATCCTTCTTATAATAAGCCGCTACTGAGAAACCGAACTGCTCGGAGAGCCTGCTGTAGTTCGATCCTTTCAAAGTGAACTGGCCATGGTTACCGCCTCCAAGCGTCACCGTCGTCCCCTGAAAAGAGAGGGGTGACAGGGTGTACATATTCACGATGCCGCCGATGGCATTCCTGCCGTAGAGGGTCCCCTGCGCACCACGCAGCACCTCTATCCGCTGGATATCCTGAAATTCGAAATCAAAGGCGGAAGGGTTGAAGCTGGGCACGTTGTCCACGTAGAGGCTCACGGTCTGCGATCCCAGTCGCGCACCAATACCGCGAATATAGATGGGTGTGGAGACCTTTGAGCCGTAGGAGGGTATAAAGAAGTTGGGGACGAAAGCGCTCATATCAGGGAGTGACTCAATCTGACTATCCTTCAGCTGTTTTGGTGACACTACCGAAACAGCCGTAGGCAGGTTTTTCAACTCATTGGTCTCTTTGACCGATGTAGTGACTACCACCTCATTCAGGTAATAAACTTTTAAAGTATCCTGGGGAGTATTTTCTCTATCGGGTCTGATCTCATCGGAAAAGAGAGAAAAAGTGTTACAAATAATGGATAACACTAAAAACAATTTTTTCATTGATTATGTTTTATTATTGTGGGTTAATAAACAGAATGCAAAGTAACGTTATAATGCGACACCGGTCAATCACTACAATTAGTGATTTTTTTCAGTAATATGTATGAAAATCATTTTTAAATATTTGGCCTCTTTTAGTGCAACTTTTTTACGTTTTATGCATCTATAATAAAAGAGACCTCCTCGACCATTAAATCATATCTGATCCCCTCATGAAAAGAATCGCATTAAAAACCTACGGCAAAATGATTGCACTCCTGATGAGTCTGCTTGGATTCATCTTCGGATGTGATACCGGGATTGATCCTGTTGCTGAGTACGGCGTTCCCTCAGCCGATTTCAAAGTGCAGGGAAGTGTGAAAAGTGCTGCCACCGGAAATCCAATTCCCAATATCAGGGTTATTGTGAAAGAGCCCTTTTCAATAAAGGCAGACACCTCATTCACCGATGCCGGGGGCCATTATTCGATGGAGGTAAAACATATCATTGGTTTCCCTGTCACACTCTATGCCGATGATGTGGATGATACAGTAAACGGTGAATATAAATCTGACAGCCTGGTGGTAAATTGGGATGATGTAAAACGTATTAAAAAGGGAGACAACAACTGGTATGATGGCGTTTACGAGAAAATAGATGCAAACTTTCATTTAAAGAGTCCTGAATCAACAGCTAGGTATGGTGTGGGTGAAACAGACTAAACGGTTTTAAAAATGAATCTATCAAAAAAAAACCTTCTGGATTTGTATATTCATCACAGGAGAATTCAATCACAACTGCATGAGCTCACCTATCTGTTCTGGGAATGTACATTACGGTGTAATTTTTCATGTATTCATTGTGGCAGCGATTGCAGACATGAATCCATCGTGTCGGATATGCCCAAAGAGGATTTTCTGAAAGTCCTCTCCGATTTGCGTCCACACCTGAATCCCAACAAGACAATGATAGTGCTCACCGGTGGCGAACCCCTGATGAGAAGTGATCTGGAAGAGTGTGGAGAAGCGATGTACAATATGGGCTATCCCTGGGGCTTTGTCACCAACGGGTGGGGACTTACACAACATCGACTTAATTCACTTCTTGATAACGGCTTGCGTTCTGTCACCATCAGCCTGGATGGCTATTCAGAAGAGTCACATGAATGGTTTCGCGGCAAAAAAGGTTCCTGGCTCAAGGCATTGAATGCTATTTCACGTGTTACAGCAACTCCCGGCCTGATCTACGATGTGGTGACTTGTGTCAATAAAAGGAATATCACAGAACTGAACAGATTAAAAGAGTTACTGATCACTCTAGATGTCACCCACTGGCGTCTCTTCACCGTCTTTCCCAAAGGAAGAGCAAAAGATGAACCGTTGATGAAACTATCCGTTGATGAGTTTGTGGAGATGATGGATTTCATCGCTGAAACACGCAAAGAGGGACGAATAAAAGTATCATACGGTTGTGAAGGTTATCTGGGTGATTATGAGATGGAGGTGCGTGATGCACCCTTCTTCTGTCAGGCGGGTATTCATATCGGGTCAGTACTTGTCAACGGTGATATAAGTGCCTGCCCCAGCCTGAGAGGTGACTTTGTGCAGGGTAACATTTACAGGGATGATTTCCGTGATGTCTGGGACAACCGTTTCCAGGTGATGCGCAACCGCAAATGGACCAAAACAGGTAAATGTGCCAGCTGCAAGGCCTACAGATATTGCCAGGGTAACGGATTACACCTGCGTGATGAGAAGACGGGTGAATTGCTGCAGTGTCATCTCGAGATGATGGGTAAAACACCCAGTCAACCTGTTTCAACCCCTAAACAAAGACTTGCAGAGGTGCTCCGCTTTTTCACCTGACTGGTCATTGAACAGACTGACTGACTGGCTGCTCCATCCCCGGGCAGCTGCTTCTATTATTGCGTTAATTCTTGAAAATAAAATATACTGCCAGCACGAGCAGAACAAATCCGATCAGGTGGCTCAGCTTGAGCTGCGTCTGAAATACGACCGATGAGAAAAGCACAAAGATTACCAGGGTGATCACTTCCTGCATCACCTTCAGCCATTAAATCGGCATTGCTCTTACCCCTGTAGCTGTGAACACCAAATCCATTTCATTGTTATAGATGCAAAGCAAGAATATTAAAAACAACAAAATATGAAGAAAGCATTACTGATCGTAGATGTGCAGAATGATTTCTGTCCGGGAGGCGCTCTGGCAGTGAAAGATGGAGACAAGGTGGTTCCGGTGATCAACGGCATCATGGACAGGTTCGACCTTGTGATCTCCTCGCAGGACTGGCATCCTGCCGACTCCGTTCATTTTGAGAAATGGCCGCAACATTGCGTCGCCGACACGCCGGGAGCCGACTTTCATCCGGCGCTGGACAGAGCGAAGATTGACCTGCGACTGTTCAAGGGCACCGAGAACAGGGACGATGGTTATTCCGCCTTCGAGGCTACCAACGCCTCATTGACTGCTTTTCTGCAGGAGCACAGTATTCAAACGCTGTATGTGTGTGGTCTGACCACCGACTACTGCGTGAAAGCTAGTGTGTTGGATGCTTTAAAAGAGGGTTTACACACCTGTGTGATCACTGATGCCATAGCTGCGGTCAATCAGCAGCCGGTAGACGACAAGAAAGCGCTGCAGGAGATGTACACAGGCGGATGCATTATGGTGGAGTCGGATGATATTTCTTGAGAAAGGTATGAGCAGTACCCGTTGTCCGGTTTACTCCTTCGTTGCAGGGCAATGATATGAAGAGCATTCGCTTAAACCACCTTACTTTATAAATATCATAATCACTCAATGGAGCCAAATCCATACGACAGCTACATATTCTCCACGGGACAGACAGTGTCCTGTTTTTTATTTTTATGCATTTGGAAATGCTTTTATTTTCATGTACATTTGCCGGAATGGAAAAGGGACTTTCTCTGCGCACTGTGAAGGTGATGCGCTACATTCTGCCTCTGCGTGAGGGCGGCTCACTGCCGGCACTGGCAGAGGCCGACGACGGGTTCAAGTATGTGCTGAAGTTCCGCGGTGCGGGACACGGCACAAAGATGCTTGTATCTGAGCTGCTGGGCGGGATGATCGCCTCCCTGCTGGGGCTGAACATACCTGAGCTGGTCCTTGCAACGCTAGACGAGGATTTCGGTCGCACCGAGGGGGATGAGGAGATACAGTATCTGCTGAAAGGGAGCGAGGGGCTTAACCTCGGTATGCATTACCTGTCGGGTGCTCTGGCCTATGACCCTACCGTGACGATTGATCCGCTGCAAGCTTCGAAGATTGTATGGCTCGACGCCTTCACCACCAATATCGACCGCACCTTCAACAACACAAACCTACTGCTGTGGCACCGTGAGCTGTGGGTCATCGACAACGGGGCATCGTTCTATTTCCATCACTCCTGGAACGATTTCGAACGGCATGCACTCAACCCCTTCCCGCATATCAAGGATCATGTGCTGCTACCGCAGGCCACCATGCTCGATGAGGCAGACAGGTTTGCACGGGAGGTACTCACGGAAAAGCGCCTGCAGGAGATCGTGAACATGATCCCCGACGAGTGGCTTGTATGGCGACATACGGATGATAGCCCCGCAGAGATAAGAGAGATCTATTTCCACTTCCTGCAGACACGGTTACTGAATTCTCGGATTTTTCTAAAACATGCCGGCGATGCAAGAGGATAAGCTATATCATTATGCCGTGATACGGCTGGTACCGAAGGTAGAGCGGGAGGAGTTCTTCAATGTGGGACTGATCCTCTTCTCGAAAGAGGCAAGATATATCCGGCTGGCATATCATCTCTGTCCTGACAAGTTCCGTCTGCTGCAGTCAGAGGCATCCTATGAGGAGGTACTCGAAAACCTGGAGACACTACGGCAGATAGCCAAAGGGAACAGGGCTTGCGGGCCCATAGCCGGGATGGCTATCCCCGAACGATTCCGCTGGCTGACAGCCACACGCAGCTCCATCATACAGACCTCCCCCACCCATCCGGGTAAAAGCAGCGATCTGGAGCAAACATTCCACCGACTATTCGAAGAGATGGTGAAGTAACAGGATGACTCCTTTCTTGCGGAGCAGCATTAGAAGAAGATGACCCGGTGAGTGATTGTGTTGCTTTATTCTCTTCCGAAGTGAAGATCTCCAACCGGTTTCACACCTATTCCCGGCAGGTCAGAAGCAATGATCTTCCCCTTCTCCAGCCTGGCCCCTTCAAAGCAGTCGTTACCGATGAGCAGTGCCCCGTCGAGGTCGGCAAAATCCATTCCCGCGTAGAGCTGTGACGCAGCCGATATGGCACAGGACGTCTCCGTCATGCAGCCCATCATCACCTTCATCCCCAGCGCCTGTGCCAGGTTACGCATCTTCCATGCTTCATGCATGCCGGTGCACTTCATCAGCTTGATATTGATCCCCGAGAAGACGCCCTTCAGCCGCTCCACATCAGCCAGCCGCTGCAGCGACTCATCGGCAAAGATGGGCAGGGGGCTCTCACCGGTGAGCCATGCAATATTGTCCAGCTCCGTTTTTGGCATGGGCTGCTCCACCATTACCACCCCTTTCTCTTTGAGCCAGAAGATCATATCAAGTGCCTGACGCCGCTCTTTCCATCCCTGGTTGGCATCCACAGCCAGTGGCAGGTCGGTGACAGAGCGTATCGCCTCAATCATTCGTTTGTCATCGGCACCGCCCACCTTCACCTTCAGGATATTGAAACGACCGAGTGCTTCACGCGTTTTCTCACGCACCACCTCATCACTGTCAATGCCGATGGTGAAGGTGGTGTCGGGCACATCGTTCTTATCCAGGCCATACATCCTGTGCCACGGTGCACCGATGATCTTACCTGCCAGATCGTGCAGTGCGATGTCCACCGATGCCTTGGCAGCGCTGTTGTTGATGGCAATACCATCCACATATTCCATGATCTCTTCCAGATGAAGAGGAGTGGTGAAGGAGGAGAGATCTAACTTCTTCAGAAACTCAATCACCGACGGCTGTGTCTCACCCAGATAAGGGGGTAGTGATGCTTCACCGTATCCTTCCAGACCGTCATACTCAATTCTGGTGAGTACCACGGGAGTGGTCTTACGCGAAAAGCCGGAAATGGTGAAGGTGTGGTTCAGTTGCAGGTCGTAGGGTGTCCAGGTGAGTTTCATCTTTGCAGTACTGTTCATTCGTGGGTTGGGTATGGCATGTAGCAAAAGAGAGGGTGTGGCTAGTGTGGCAGCAGCCATGGCCGAGTTTTTAATAAACTGCCGTCTGTTCTGTTTCATTGTGTTGAAAGGTTAGTTGCAGACTGGAAGGAGTTCGATGATCGATAAAACGCGTTGCTCAGCAGTTCTTCAATTCCTTCGCTGTTCAACTCGCCGATAATACGCTTTGTGCGCAGGTAACGATTTGTATTAAACGTGTCGTATAAAGGATCGGCAGGATCGAAGCTGTTGATACGGATATAATCGGAGGCATGGATAAACCGCTTGTTACCGATATAAATACCCACATGCACCACCCGTTCCATCTGGGTCCCGGCTATCGCTTTCGTCCCGAAGAAGACCAGATCACCCGGCAGGGCATCACTGAAGTCACCCGTCTCATCTATCAGCCTGCCATAGCGCACCTGCTGCGATGCATCGCGGGCAAGGATAATGCCGTGCATAAAGTAGATCTGCTTAGTAAAACCGCTGCAGTCCATCCCTTTAATGGAAGTTCCTCCCCACAGGTAAGGCACACCCAGTAATTGATCAGCAGCATGCACGATGCGCTCACCGGTAGGTTGATTTCTTTTCAGCCAATCGGATACTTTCTTTGCATCTGTTTTATTCAGGTATGCCTCCCTCCCGTCGGGATATTGCACCTGATAAAACCTTCCTTTTTCAGACTTAACTACCAGCATATCACCTGCCACCAGGTCGGAAACAGGTAATGCTTCTTTACCGGTATCCTCAAACGAACGGGTATACAGGGTGGTGACAATCACCTTGGGCTGATCCTGATAGTGTTGCAATTGCACTTTTGTCATTGGCTTCACCGATCCGTTCATCCAGCCGATATACCGGTCGGGGGTCTGTACCCTGCGCCAGCCACCCTTCTCTTCAAGGATCTTCACCGGCATTCCGAGTAGTGCTTGCGACACCAGCTCAGCACCGTAACGGGGTGCCCCACGAAGGGTCCCCACAGAGTTGTAGATCACACCCCATACCTCATCACCCAGCTTCTTGTCAGGCAACAGGCGAATGCTATCTTTCACTTGTGCCGATGCTTCCCGGGCATGTGATAACAACTCTTCATAAGCTTGCCGGCTTGTGGTCTCACCTTTCAACAAAAGTGTATCATTTTGTTGCGACGCCTCAACCCGGAACAGTTCCACACGTCTGTCGGGTGCATATTTTTTCTGTACCGCCTCAATCATCTGCTGCATATCGCTGTTCTGGGCCATAAAATGTAACGTTGAAAAAATCCATAAAAAAAGTATAATAGCAGCTTTTCTCATGCTTTCAATTGAATTTCAAAAAATGTGCGTGAAATATATATCTAATACTTACATTTGCAAATGTAACATAATTAATATGATCTGATGAAAGAAAGCAGCTTTTTTCGGTAGTCGTATTGCTTATAACGTCTTGTCTTTGTTTCCTTCTTCCTTTAAAACATTCTGAGCCTTTTTGGCTTTAATTAGCCCATGAATAAAACCTGAGATGAATAAAAGATTTACAGGCAAACGCCTTAGAAGCATTGGTGGATCAAAAAGTAATTCAGCATAACAATTTGGACAAAATAATTTATTCATTTGAAGAACTTTTTTCTCGACAGCGTTTGTCTGAACGCCACATTTTTTTGTTAATTTTTGAATTAATGTCTTTGCCTCAAAATAAGTCGTCGTACATCATTTTAAACGTGTGATTACGGTCGTGTGAATATCAAAATCGCTAATCTCACATCTATCAATTTGGAATTGCCTCTTGTCCAAATATATTTCCATAAAAGGCAAATCAGGAGCGTAATGAAATCTTCCACCTATTTTTAATGATTTCAATATTTGCATATATTTTCTCGCATATTCAATATAGTTGCCGTCTTCTCTTAAATGATGGTGTTTAAAGTGATTTGAAAACCCAAGGTGACTAATTACTGTCCCCCATATGTCCATTCCGTAATTATATTCCAACCAATCGGCTTTTACCAGGTTGCACCCTGAAATTGAAAATCTATCAATACCCGTTGCTTCAATACCCTGTTTACATAAATAATTGACAAAATGCCCTTGTTTACCACAGCCAATATCTAACACAGGCTCCATCATATCTTTCAAGTCAATTTTAAGCACAGTCATCTGTAATTCAACGCTATATTCAGAGCAAGCAACCGGTTTAACATCAAGGTCAGCATTGGTATAGATCTTCTCAGCAAAAGGATTGGTCTTTAGTAACCATTGTTTTAAATACTTATAATGATTTTTCGAAATGAATTCTATCCTGTTTTCATTTGTCCTGATACTTGAAAATAAATTACTATAAATGATTCGCAATCCATTTATAGCAGAGCTATTGAATGTATAGTACTGGTTCATCCTGCAAAATTCTCCTAGAGCTTTATCTACAGCGTAATCAATCAGAATCTTTTCAGAATCATCACTTATATTTTTTATCATTAGGATGGCATTTATTGTATCATCAACAAACTTTAAAGACAAATCAGTCTCATCAAGAAGTATGTTTTTTCCCTTATTAAATTCAATTTGCTGATCAATGTTTCTAAGATACTTCTCCATTTACTATTTTTTTATAAAAGAGGTACTACGATTGAATCCTCCCTAAGTGATACTGACCGATGAGAGTGTTATTATTTGCCGAGTCTTTAGTTATTTGTTAATCTTAAAGATTCTTGCCCATATCTTTCTCCGGTATCCGGATAATTTGCAATTATCTTTTCTACCTCTGAAATTTCGTCAGCAGTCAACGTTACATCTACTGCTTTAGCATTTAATTCCAGGTATTTCCGTCTTTTGGTCCCTGGTATAGGAATCACATCATTCCCTTTAGCAAGCACCCATGCCAATGCCAGTTGGGAAGTTGTCAATCCCTTATCGTTTGCATAACCGGTTAATTCTTTCACCAATTGTTTGTTGTTTTCGAGATGTTTCCCCTGAAATCTTGGCAAAGTTAACCGAATATCAGTTATTTGACCAATGTCAAAGTGCTCGGTAAACATACCTCGTCCTAAAGGTGAAAAAGGAATTAAAGACATATTGTATTTTCGTATTGTGGGTAAGATCTCATTCTCAATGTCACGGCTTAACAATGAGTACTCACTTTGCAAAGCTGCGATTGGATGGATAGCATTTGCCCGTATAATAGATTGAACAGAAGCTTCAGAAACACCTAAATATCTTACTTTGCCTTCTTTCACCAACTCAGCCATTGCTCCGATGGTTTCTTCAACCGGGACTTTGGGATCTATACGGTGAGTATAATATAAATCAATGCAATCAATTCCTAATCTTTGCAAACTAAGCTCTATGGCTTGTCTCATCCATGATGGAGA
>Ga0209347_1004468_pt1 | contig 14512 bp, 12 predicted proteins | sample AutmiccommuBRH23_FD_187382 | JGI IMG/M metagenome (GOLD analysis project Ga0209347, IMG submission 187382) | Deep subsurface microbial communities from Mt. Terri, Switzerland - Autotrophic microbial communities BRH/23 (SPAdes) (version 2) | ecosystem: Environmental > Aquatic > Deep subsurface >... | reverse complement strand
ATTTTATTATTTTTATCTGAAATTCAAAAAACAAAAAACCATGACTGATTTAAAACAACTGGAAATTTGGTTTGCTACAGGGAGCCAGCATTTATACGGAGAAGAAACTCTAAGACAAGTGGCTTCAAATTCAAAAGACATTTCAGGAGCACTTGATACATCAACTTATATTCCTGTAAAAGTGATTTACAAACCTGTATTAACCACACCTGAAGCGATTACAGGATTATGTATTCAGGCCAATTCATCCTCTGCCTGCATCGGGTTGGTTACATGGATGCATACCTTTTCTCCGGCGAAAATGTGGATAGCAGGCCTTAAAATTTTGAACAAGCCTATTCTTCATTTGCACACACAGTATTTCCAGGATATTCCCTACGACACCATTGATATGGATTATATGAACCTGCATCAGTCGGCGCATGGAGGACGGGAGTACGGTTTCATGCTTACCCGGTTACGGAAGGATCGTAAAGTTGTGGTAGGACATTGGAAAGATGCCGAAGTACAAAAAAAAGTAGGAGTCTGGTCGAGGGCTGCTGCAGCATGGAATGACTGGCAGGGAGGGAAAGTTGCCCGCTTCGGCGATAATATGAGGGAAGTTGCTGTTACCGAAGGTGATAAGGTAGAAGCCCAGATGAAACTGGGTTTTTCGGTAAATGGTTATGGAATTGGAGATCTGGTAAAGGTCTTAAATACTGTTTCTGATTACGAAATTGATAAACTGGTGGAAGAATACAGCGACCTTTACCGTGTTGCCGGAGATGGACAGAAGGAAGGATCGCGGCATGAAAATATCAGGGTGCAGGCCCGCTATGAAATTGGAATGAAAACTTTCATGCAGGAGGGAAGATTTATGGCATTCACCACCACATTCGAAGATTTACATGGTATGGCCCAGCTTCCAGGACTGGCTGTTCAGCGACTGATGGCACAAGGTTACGGGTTTGGAGCGGAAGGTGACTGGAAACATGCTGCCCTTGTACATGCAATGAAAGTAATGGGGACAGGAATGGCAGGAGGAACTTCATTCATGGAGGATTATACGTATCATCTTCATCCTGATGGCATGAAAGTACTTGGTGCACATATGCTGGAGATATGTCCTTCTGTCGCAGAAAGCAAACCTAGCCTGGAGGTACATCCTTTAGGCATTGGAGGAAAGGATGATCCGGCACGATTGGTATTTAATGTACCTGAAGGTCCTGCAGTGAATGCTTCCATTGTTGATATGGGCAATCGTTTCCGGATGATTGTAAATAAGGTGAATGTGGTAAAACCCGATGCTGATTTCCCAAAGCTACCTGTAGCAAGAGCATTATGGGTTCCCGAGCCAAATCTTCAGACAGGTGCCGCTGCCTGGATTTTGGCAGGAGGTGCGCATCATACATCATTCAGTATGGCTGTTAATTCAGAATATCTGGAAGATTTTGCAGAGATGGCCGGTATCGAAATGATTCTCATTGATGACAGTACAGTTATTCCTTCATTTAAAAAAGAACTGCGTTGGAATGAAATGTACTACATGCTGGCAGGAAGTTTGAAGTAAAATCTCATTTTATAAAAAGAGAAGGTTGTTCAGTAGACTTGCACTTATCACTGAGCAACCTTTTTAATTGTTAACCATCTCATGGATTTTTTCGTATAGTAAAATAAAATACGGAACCTCCCGGTTTATCCTGATGTTTATCTGCAAGTTTGCTTTCCACCCAGATTTCTCCTCCGTTCCTGTCAATAAATTCTTTACAAAGTATCAATCCAAGCCCGGTTCCTTTTTCATTTTGTGTTCCAGAGGTAGAATAAGTTTTATCAATCTGAAAAAGATTATCTAATTTATTTTCAGGGATCCCTATTCCATTATCAGAGACAGAAACAAGCAACCCGTCAGGCTTTTCCTTTACCGAAACTATTATTTTCCCTCCCGGTTCGGTAAATTTAATGGCATTAGAGATCAGGTTTCTCATTACTGTACCAATCATAGCATGATCGGCATAAGCAGGAACATGCTGAGGCATTTCATTTTTTATTTCAAGATCCTTTTGTTTTGCCACATCATTCAACAGCAATTCTACTTCATTAACAAGTTCAACCATATCAAAATACTCAGGCCTGTATTCCATTCTGCCTGTTTGTGACTGAGACCACTCCATCAGGTTCATCAACAAATTCATTGCGGCATTTGATGACTGATGTATAATTTCAGCATATCGGGAAACACCCTCATATTCTTGTTTATGTACCTGTTCAACAAGTATCCTGCTGAAACCAATAATCGCATTAAAAGGACTTTTTAAATCATGAGCAATAATTGAAAAAAACTTGTCTTTAGTGGCATTTAGTTTCCGGAGTTCTTCATTTTGTTCTTTGATTTGTCTGGAACGGGTTGAAACTTTCTGGAAGGACAAGGATAGAAGATAGAGAAGAATACTGATAAGTATACTGCTTATAAAAACTATCAGTACATCACCTTTAAGAAAAAGCAATTCGCGGGGTTGAGTCAGATGCAGAACCCACTTTTTACCATTGAACTCAACAGGCAATGTTAATTTTCTTTCCAGCAACGGTCGGTTTGTTGCAGAATTAAATATTTGGCTATCAAACAGAATGGATGATTCAGAAAGACTGTCATCATACACCTGCAGATGAATTCTTGTATCTCTTTCAATATCATCCCACCGGCCCAGGATGCCCTGCATCAGGTCTCTCATCCGGTATGGGCTATACACCCAACCGTAGATTGCAGCCCGGCGGTCTTCAATCGTTTCAACAGGCATATTTTTCCTGTAAAGAGGATAATACATCAAAGTACCTGATTGCTCATCCTCACCGGTTTCCTGAACCAGTTCCACTCTTCCGCTAAGCATGGGCAGGTTATAATCACGGGCCATCTCCATTGCTTTCCTCCTCACCGGCTGTGAAAACATATCATACCCGAACGCCCTAAGATTCCTTCCAGAAAAAGGCTCCAAATAAAGGATGGATGTATAAATATCTCTTTCGTATGAAGGAGTAACTGTATAATCAGGAAAACCTTCCTGCCTTACCTGTTCAATATGCTGTTCAAGCCGACCTTCAGGAATAATATATGCAAAACCAACACCCTGTATTCCAGGGAAAATTTCATGAACTTCTGTCCGTTCAATAAATTCCCTCCATTGAGATCTTGTCACAGTATCAGAAACAGCAAAAAAAGCAGCCCCTGCCCGCAAGATCAGAACATGGGCTTCCAGTCTGGCTTCAACCCGGAGTGAAATTTCATTGCTTACAGATGTAAAATCCTCACTTGCCTGCTTTTCCACATTACGATAGGTCGTAAAAGTCAGTAAGAATGATAACAGCAATCCAGCAATCAATACATACAAGGGTTTTAAAAGACTACCTGCAGAAGTAAGGGAAAGCTTTTCCTGACCGGTTTCTTTTTTGCGATTACCTGATGTATTCATTCACTGATTCTACAAGGTTTATAAACTGTATAAAAGTATATAAAAATTATTCCGGCTGAAGTTCTAAATAAACTTTTTTCATAACCCCCAGTTTGCCTTCATCTTCCGCAACAGCATTTGTAGTAAACATCATGACTCCATTCGATTTATCAGCCAATCCGCCTTTTAAAACAGTTTCAAACTCTGATGCATCCATAATATAAGGATTATTATATGCCTGAACAATTGGCCAAACCATAGGAAGAACTCCCTGCTCAATTTCCAGACGGTTACAGAACCAGGCAATATTATCTTTAACCCATTCGGAATCTCTACCCATACGTGCATGATAAACCATTGGTGAAAAAACATCGATACCTTCACGCAGTAAATCATAATCAATGCCAAGAATACGCCTCCTTGCTGAGTCAAACTCATCATCGCTCCATGGACAATGGTAGAGTCCCAGCAGAATTCCAGGTTTTACATCATTCATAATCAGCCTGATCTGTACAGCCCATTCAGCAATCACTTCACAACGCCAGTCACGCCAATCATGATCACAGTTCTTAAAAATCCAGGAAGCTTTATCCGCTATGTTTTTACCTTCTACAGCAATATTTTTTGCCTCAGAAAATGATTTAAGGCAATTTGCACAAAAACAGGTTTCAGGCAAAATGGGTTCAGGCTCTTCAAACTGTGCATGCCAGTGGACATAATCCATCCAAACACCATCAATATCATGCTGCTCTAAAAGTATTCGCAACAGGTTAAACCGGTACTTCCTGAATCCGGGTTCAGTAGGACATACACCCATGAACCAGGAGGCAGATTCAACTCTTTCCCCTTTTTCGTTTATTGCCCAGGCTTCAGGGTGCTCTTCCACATAACCTTTACCGTTTAATAAAGGAAACTCTGCATAAACTTTAACTCCTTCATCTTTTGCCTGCTGCATCATTTTTTTATCAATGGAGCCACTGTGAACAAAAATTGCGTTCACACCCAGGTCAGACAAATTATAGCCTTTATTCCATAACGGCTCTGGATGACCATAAACACCTCTAGTAACCACATGCGGTTTATTGTTTGTCATACAACCTGATAGGAATAAAAACATCACAAATGATATTGAACAAAAGAATGAATAATACTTAATCATATGAATGGATTAAAGCCATTTATACAAATATACCTTATAAAATTTATATGCCAGATAAAACTTTTCATCAAAACTTTATGAATTAACATTTTCAAAATGATAACAAAAAAGAAAAATACAGCGACAACAAGGGTTCAAGATGCTTCCAAATTACTTTGTGTTATAACAAAATGAAGTTAACTGAACAGAAATATTGAATTATGAACAATCTGACCTTGAAATAAAATATCTTTTTAATGTTGATTATTCCTTCGAAATTCATATTTTCGGCGCATAATATAGAAGCATGGCTTAAATTTTTCTCCAAAAAGAAGTAAATTGATGAAGAAACAGAAATTTTTCACCATTATCATTCTAACTTTATTGATACTGCTGACAACAACCAACCAGCAAATTTCCTCATCTCCTGATATTTTAAATGAAGTAAAAGAACCTAAACCTTCACAAACAGAAATAGAACTGACTGAGATGAAGGAAGTAATAGAAAATTATGAGCAGTGGTTAACCAATGAAATTGAAATTTCAGGCACAGTAGGAGCAGCTGTTGCTATTGTTTATAAAGATCAGGTTGCTTTTTTAAAATGCTTCGGCAACAGGGAAATCGGAAAGGAGGCACCTGTAGATGAACATACTGTATTCAGGCTGGCGTCTGTTTCCAAACCAGTAACCGGAGTGTTTGCAGGGCTTCTGGCACAGGATGAAGTGCTTGATTTTGATGAAAAAGTTAGTGAGATTCTTCCCTGGTTCAGATTGGGAAATTCATCAAATACCAGACAACTGACCATTCGTAACCTGTTAAGTCATACTTCAGGACTTGTGCCTCATGCTTACGATGATTTGGTTGAAACTCACGCTTCATTTACAAATATCATAAGCAGGATGAAAGATGCAGGGGTTGCATCATCCCCAGGTACAGTTTATAGCTATCAGAATGTCATGTTCAGCCTCATTGATACTATTCTGGCAGTTAAAACGTCAAAGAATTACGGCCAGCTCATAAAGGAAAAACTATTTGACCCGCTTGGAATGCGGGATGCTTCCACTGATTTTGAGAGTTTTAAAAACAATCCAAATAAGGCAATCCCTCACAGGGGAGCAAATGGTGTCTACAGAAGTCTTCCCTTAAACAACAGGTATTACATAACAGCACCTGCTGCGGGCGTGAATGCAAGTATTTCCGACATGTCGGAGTTTCTTATGGCTTTACTTGATGAAGAAAACCCCTTGCTGGATGAAAGTATTTTAGGAAAAATTTTCGAGCCACAAGTAGTATCTAATCTGAGCAGAGGTTATTTCAAATACTGGGATCAGGTTCAAACAAAAAGATACGCACTCGGCTGGAGAATGGTTGACTATAAAGGAAGGAGTATAGCTTATCATGGAGGATTCGTAAATGGTTATAAAGCAGAAATAGCTATCAGCAAACAAGATGATATAGGAATTGTTTATCTTACGAATTCTCCAAATATGATTGCTTCACAAAGCATACCCATGTTTCTGAATTCATTAATAAGTTATAAAGATAGCCTTCCTGTAATGGCCGGAATGGAAAATATAGATGATGATAAACTAAAAAAGGACATGTAATCGTTTTTCTGTATATTTATGAATTTCATCAATAGTTTCATTTATGAAAACAGGATATTTAATTCTGGCAGTTTTTTTACTGACCGTCATCACAGCCCAGGCTCAATATCCTGAAATTGAAAATGCCTTCGACAGAAGAATTAAAGCTTTTTTGGAAGACAATGTAAACAACTGGCGCGACATGAATGTGCCAATAAATGATGGCAGAATCCTTTACGACCTTATAATAAAAAACAATTATCAAAATGCTGTTGAGATTGGCACATCCACAGGTCACTCAGCAGTCTGGATTGCCTGGGCTTTAAGTAAGACAGGCGGCAAATTAATTACCATTGAAATCGATAAAAACCGTTGGTTAAAAGCCAAAGCAAATTTTAAAAAAGCAGGGGTTGAAAAATATATTGATGCCAGACTGGCCGATGCACACGAAGTAGTACCATCACTTCAGGGAACATATGATTTCGTGTTTAGTGATGCCGATAAATACTGGTATAAGAACTATTTTATCGCCATGGATCCAAAAATGGAAATCGGCGGATGTTTTACTGCACATAACACAGCCATGCGTGGGTCTGGTATCAGTGATTTCCTGGAACATATTGAAAGCATCAGCCACTTTAACACAACCCATGCACCAGATAGCCGGTCAGGTATTTCAATCAGTTACAAAATAGCTCCTACACCTGCACCTTAATAACGAGAGAACATTATTCCGTCAGTTTTTTGCAAATAACTCCGATTGAATTTTTTGCAACATGGAATCAATCTGCAGACGTGTGGTTTCCTGAAGGATTTTAAAATCTCTGTTTAAAATAGGTTCACCAAACTGCAGATGTACTTTTGTAACAGGTTTACCCATCTGTCTGAAAAAATGCCCCACGAAGGTATCATCATCTATCCAGGCATCATTTTCATCTTCAAAATGAATTGCCATAGGGATGACAGGGATTCCAGCATCTGCTGCAATTTTAAAGGTCCCTTTTTTAAATGGTCTGGTAAGTGGCCCTTTATAAGTTGTTCCTTCCGGGAATACTGTCACCGGAATTTTATTATATAGTGATTGTTTTATTTTGTTCATAGTATTGACAAGGCTTTTTAATTCAGATCGTGATACAAAAATCAATTGGGTTATACGGGCACCTGCCTTGATCATCGGCCATTTTTTCAGCTCGGCTTTTCCGACAAAGGAGGAAGGAATAAATGCAGACACTATAAATATATCGAGATAGCTCCTGTGGTTTGGCAAGAGGATAAAGCAATCAGACTGAATCCTTCCGGTACTGTTAGTCTTTATTCCGCAAATAAGCAGAATGCTTTTCCCCCATGCCGACATCAACCTTTTTTGCAATTTTTGGCTAAACCCAAAAATCCACAGGTATGCTGATCCAACTGCAACCAAAATAACGGTTACAGCAAAAACCAAGATTAGTCTGATTAAAGCCAGCGGGGCAAAAAGAATTATCCGGAGCACCTTCATACCTTTAACAATTCATATTGGCAAAGATGCAAAAAACACGGTAATCAAAGAAGTCAATGGAAATCTGTCAGGAGCAAACTGCCAGCTGAAATACACCCCAGGCAAAAAATTGTTGTTTTTCTATTTTAATCTGATTCAACTTCAAAATTTCAGGCAGCCCTCCTATTTTGTTATAGGATCTGTAATTTCTGAAATGGTCTTTCCCTGCAAAATATTCTGCAATTTTTGTCCCTTTCCCTGCAATATTCTTAGGTACAGGTACAGCATAATCCACAAAAATTAAAGTTGAGGAAATTCTCTTCATCTCCTTTAATATTTCCTGATAATACTCAGATGAAAACTGGTGCAAGGCAAGCGACATGATTGAAACATCAAAATAATGATCAGCAAATTCCAATCCTTTGGTAACATCACATAGTTTGAAAACTATATTAGTTGCCCCTATCTTTAATTTTGAATTTTCTGCTTTTTTAATCATTGAGACAGAATAATCAACTCCGGCTACAAAATTTGATTTAGGGGCAAGCTCAAAAACCTGAGCTCCTGTACCACACGCAATATCGATAATCTTTTTACCCGGGGGGACTGCTGTTGAAACTTTCTTACGCAATTTTACCAGGGCAGGATCAACAATTTTACTGTACAGGAATCCGGATTCCATATATTTTTATAATATTGGTTTAAAATTAAAGCGATCTTATTCAACATTAAAACTTCACTCAATTGTTTTTGTTCCGGTTCTATATATATTTATTATGAAGAAACTGACTTTCCTGCTGTTATTAGTATTTTTTGCAGGTACTGCTTTCAAAACAGGCAAACCCGCTTATCTGATTTTTGATGTAAACAACAAAAAAGCAAAATACAGCCAGTTGTTAAAGCAAGCTCAGGATGCAGATATCATTCTCTTTGGAGAGCTTCACAACAATCCAATATCTCATTGGCTGCAACTGGAACTTACAAAGGATTTGCATGATGCTAAAGGAGCAAACCTTATTCTTGGTGCAGAAATGTTTGAAAGTGACAACCAGGTCATCCTCGACGAGTATATGAATGATTTGATTTCGCAAAGCAGATTTGAAGCAGAAGCAAGGTTATGGCCCAACTATAAAACTGATTATAAGCCCTTAGTTGAGTTTGCAAAAGTGAACAAGCTAAAATTTGTGGCCACGAACATTCCCCGGCGATATGCATCAATTGTAAATTCAAAAGGTTTTGAAGGGCTCGAAGAACTTTCAGAGGAAGCCAGGATGTTTCTTCCACCCCTTCCAGTTCTTTATGATCCTGAGTTAAATGCATACAAGAGCATGATGAATATGAGTGGTATGGAACAGCATTCAAATGAAAACTTTCCAAAAGCGCAGGCTGTCAAAGATGCTACCATGGCACATTTTGCCATGAAGTACTGGGAAAAAGGAAAAACACTGATTCATTTTCATGGAGCTTACCATTCCGATAATTTCGAAAGTATATACTGGTATCTGAAACAACAGAGCCCGGAGTTACAAATTCTTACAATCACTACAGTTTCGCAAAATGACATTTCAAATGTGGCAGAAGAAAACAAAGGAAAAGCCAATTATATTATCTGTGTGGATAAAGATATAACACCCACTCACTGAACACTATTGGCATATCAGCGATAAAATCCTTTTCTCAGAATATATTCCCACACCTGTAATGGAAGAAAATACCTGACATCTTTGCCTTCACAGATTGCATTCCTGATAAAAGAAGAGGATATTTCCATCAGGGGAGCTCCCTCGGTAACTGTTATACTGTTATGCCTTCTAATATTTGATGTGTCAAAACCCGGCCTTGGATATACGATCACTCCATGATGCTCTAAAATTTTTTCATAGTTTTTCCACTTATGAAAACTCTCCAGGTTATCGGAACCCAGAAGGATTTTAAAAGATTTAGAGGGATTTCGTTCTTTTAACCATGTCAATGTATCAATGGTATAATTTGGTTTAGGCAGGTGAAATTCAATATCTGAAACTAAAAACCGTTTGTCATCGCCAACAGCCAACTGAACCAGGTCAAAGCGGTCATAGCTGTCTAACAGGTTCCCCTGCTGCTTGTGAGGGTTCTGGGGAGTAATAATAAACCAGAATTCATCCAGTCCGGCATACTCAACCATATAGTTGGCAATGGCCATATGCCCGATATGAATTGGATTAAATGAGCCAAAGTAAAGGCCTACTGTGTTTACAGATTGATTATCTCGCAGCAATTGTTTCATGGTTTATAAGCTTTTCTCACATGGAGAGCCATTTGCAAGGAAATTTGAAACTATCTTTTTAGCCTCATCCAGGGCAAAAGATAAATCATTGTTTATAATTACTACATCAAAATGATCTGCATAATTCAGTTCAGCCAAGGCTTTCTCAACCCGCATACTGATGGATTGCTCATTATCTGTTGCCCGGTTCTCCAACCTTCTTTTTAATTCTCCGGCTGAGGGAGGCATTACAAAAACGGCTAAAGCATCCTGTTTATAGTAGTTTTTAATATTCATCCCGCCCACTACATCTACGTCAAAAATGACATTTTTTTGACTGCTGCGTATCCTTTCCACTTCACTTTTAAGAGTACCGTATAAAATATCCCGATATACTTCCTCCCATTCAAGAAACTCATCGTTACTTATTTTATTCTTAAACTGTTCTTTTGTCAGGAAATAATAATCTTTTCCATCGGTTTCACCTGGTCGTGGTTTTCTGCTTGTTGCCGACACTGAAAATTCCAGATCCAAATTCTGCTGAAGCAGGTGCTTAACGATTGTGGTTTTGCCTGCACCCGAAGGGGCAGAAAATATAACCAATTTACCTTTCATCCCTTCACTTTAATACTATATAACATTCAGCAACTGTTCCTTTATCCGTTCAAGGTAATCCTTCATCTGAACTACAAGGCGTTGAATATTGCTTTCATATGCTTTAGAGCCCAGAGTATTAATTTCCCGTCCCATCTCCTGGGCTATAAAAGCAAGTTTTTTTCCATTATTTTCTTCCCCGGCTATGGTTTCCAGCAGGAAAAGACAATGGTTTTCCAACCTGACCTTTTCCTCATTCATGTCCATTTTATCAAGGTAATACACCAGTTCCTGTTCAAACCTGTTTTCATCAGCACCTCCTGCCAGATTTAACTTGCCAAGACTTTCGGTAAGCCGGTTTTTGATAATTTCCATTCTTTGGTTTTCATAAGGAGTAACCTGCTGAAGTAACTCTCTGATTTTACCTGTATTTGATATAATATCTGCTTCAAGGGCATTCCCTTCACTAATTCGAAACGCTTCAATTTCTTCTATTGCTTTTTGTAAATGCTTAAAAACAACATGCCATTCCTGTTCATCAAAAGTTTCATATTCGGTCTTAACAACATCGGGAAGCCTAAGTAACGAAAGAAGGGTATTTTGGTCGCTTTGCAGCCCAAGTGAATCTGTTATTCTTTTAAGATGTTCAAAATAGCTGATTAAAATTGACTCGTTGATTTTGCTGTTGGATTCGGATCCATGATTTTCAACATATATGGTTAAATCAATTTTTCCTCTGACCAGTTTTTCAGCCAGTTCCCTCCTGATTTCTATTTCTTTCTCCCGGTATACCGAAGGTATTCTGGCACTGATATCAACCTGCTTACTATTAAGGGTCTTTAATTCAAGAGTGATCTTTTTGTTGTTGACTTCAAACTCTGATTTGCCGAAGCCTGTCATTGATTTAATCATGTATATTACTATTTTATTTACGAAGTTAAGAACTTTCACCAATAACACCCGAACCTATCAGTTCATCATTATGATACCATGCAGCAAACTGGCCGGGAGTAATACCACGCTGTTCATGTTCAAAAAGAATATATGCACCTTCCTCCTTGCAGTGTATGGTTCCTCTTTCAAGAGGCTGCCTGTACCTGATTCTGATATCAAACTCTTGCTTATCACCCACCTTCATCTGGAGATCAGTACGGATCCAATGCACATCATTTGCTGCAATAAATAACCCTTTACGAAACAATCCCGGATGATTCTGCCCCTCCCCTACATAAACTATATTTCTGCTGACGTCAGTACCCAAAACAAAAAGAGGTTCTTTATACCCTCCGATATGAAGGCCCTTCCGCTGTCCTACGGTGTAAAAATGTGCTCCCTGATGTAATCCGATCACTTTCCCGTTCCAGGGCTTGTATGGAAAAGGAAAACACGTTCTGGGATAATTTTCCTCCCCTGTATCAGTTATCTTTTTTTTATCCGAAAAAGAAGCTGCGATTTCAATCACATTTCCTGGTTTAGGTTCCAGCTGCTGTTGAAGAAAAGTAGGAAGATCCACTTTCCCTACAAAACAAATTCCCTGGGAATCTTTTCTTCCTGCAGAAGGCAGATTTTGGTCACGGGCAATTTCCCTTACCTGAGGTTTGATCAGATGTCCTATGGGGAAAAGCGCCTTTGACAGTTGCTCCTGCTTTAACTGGCAAAGAAAATAGCTCTGATCTTTGTTTTTATCAGTCCCCGCTAATAAACGATAAATCATTTTCCCATCCTTCAATAGTTCATCTTTCTGACAATAATGCCCGGTAGCCACAAAATCGGCTCCTAACTTCAGGGCTTCATCGAGAAATATATCAAACTTGATCTCCCGGTTGCACAGAACATCCGGATTTGGGGTACGTCCGGCCTTATATTCTGAGAACATATAATCCACCACCCGCTTTTTATAATCTTTGCTCAAATCAACGATCTGAAAGGGGATATCCAACTTCTGGGCAACCATCCTGGCAATAAGCGCATCCTCTTCCCAGGTACAGGCACTAGTAACAGCACCAACTCGTTCGTGCCAGTTCACCATAAACAAAGCCACAAGGTCATATCCTTCCTGTTTGAGAAGGAAAGCTGCAACACTTGAATCAACTCCCCCCGAAAGACCAATAACTACTCGTTTTTTTTGCATTGAAAGATTAAAGGTAAGAAATCATAACAGACAACTTTAAAAATTGCTGCCAGCTTTACTTTCATATATAATGCAAAAGTAGAAAGTTAATTCCAAAATGAAAAATGTTAATGAATAAGGTCATTTGCCAAACTGTCAAAAAACAAACACTTTCAGCTGTTCTTAATCTTGCACTTTTATCACTGAAATTTCAAGTTTTTGAATACTTTTAGCCCATCAAAAAGTTAAACCAACAGAGTGAGAAATTAATATGACCTGCAAATATTTGTTGTTTTTTATACTCGTAATATTTTCATTATCAACTGTCTCAAAACCGGCAGAAAAACCTGTGGACGAAGATCCACCTTTTCTTATTCTTTCTGAAGATCATTGGGTAAAAGAAAAGTTGGAAACAATGTCACTTGATGAAAAAATTGCCCAACTTATGATGATAACCGTCTATCCCAGGCAAACAGATGCAGACAAAGAACGAACCATAAGGTTAATCAGAAACTATAACCCGGGTGGCATACTTGTAATGCAGGGAAGTCCGGTTAAAACAGCAACATGGATTAACCAGTTTCAGGAGAATTCAAAAATTCCCCTTCTTGTGGCAATTGACGGTGAATGGGGACTGTCAATGCGGATCGACAGCACAGTCCAATACCCCTATGCCCAGGCCCTGGGTGCAGTCCGGGATTCAACTTACCTTCTTCAGATGGGCCGTGACATGGCACAACAAATGAAACTTGCAGGAATCCATATGAATTTTGCTCCGGTAGCTGATGTAAGTACGAATCCACAGAACCCTGTAATCAATTTTCGTGCATTTGGTGAAGACAAACTAAATGTTTCCCAAAAAGCCTGGTATATTGCAAGTGGCATGCAAAATGAATGGGTAATACCGGTTGCAAAGCATTTTCCAGGTCATGGGGATACAGAGACCGATTCACATTTGGAATTACCCCTTGTTAAACATCCTAAAGACCGGATTGATGCTGTGGAATCCTTTCCCTTCAGGTATCTGGCACAAAAAGGAATTAATGGAATCATGACAGCACATCTGAATGTTCCGGCACTTGATAATTCAGATACTCCTTCTTCCTTGTCGAAAAAAATAGTGACTGGATACCTGCGTGATGAAATTGGATATAAGGGATTTGTTATCACAGATGCCATGAACATGCAGGGGGTGCAATCCCAAAAAGGCAATGGAATAGTGGAAGCACTTAAAGCTGGAAATGATATGCTGGAATTTGTACCGGATCTTACAAAAGCTGTTGCAGCAGTAAAACAGGCTGTTGCTGCAGGTGAAATCACTGTTGAAGAAATTGACGAAAAATGCAGCAGGGTGCTTGCCCTAAAGCGATGGGCAGGCCTGCATCTGTATCAGCCGGCAAGTACAGCCAGTCTTACTGCAAGATTGAATTCACCATATTTCGAAATAACCGTAAGAAAACTTATAAAAGGTTCTCTCACTGTTTTGTCAAACAAAGATGCATTACCTGTGCAGGATTTTTCAAAACTTAAAATTGCATCAGTTATGATAGGATCTGATGATATCACAGCCTTTCAAAAAATGCTGGGCAGGTATACTCAGATTGACCATTTTACTCTTAATAAAAATGCCAGTGAACGCGAGGTTGCTGTTTTACGGAATAATCTGGCAAATTACAACCTGGTTGTTGCCGGAATTCAGGGAATCAACCTTTATCCTTCAGGAAATTATGGGACAACAATAACACAAAGAAATGCACTTGCAGATTTTATCCGTGACACAAGAGTAGTAAGCGTCTTCTTTGGCAATGCTTATGCTTTGAAGCACTTTGAAAACATACATCAGTCGGCAGGGCTTATACTTGCTTACCAAAACAACCGCCTGACGCAGGAATTGGCTGCCCAACTTGTTTTTGGGGCCTTTGATGCTTCAGGAAAACTT
>Ga0209347_1004467_pt1 | contig 14515 bp, 11 predicted proteins | sample AutmiccommuBRH23_FD_187382 | JGI IMG/M metagenome (GOLD analysis project Ga0209347, IMG submission 187382) | Deep subsurface microbial communities from Mt. Terri, Switzerland - Autotrophic microbial communities BRH/23 (SPAdes) (version 2) | ecosystem: Environmental > Aquatic > Deep subsurface >... | reverse complement strand
ACCGCGATTGAACAAATGGCGCATGGTAATATAAAGACGCTCTATGGCGTTTGTGGATTCCTGCGCTCTGGTTGTATCCTTTACCTGTTCCATAGCCTGGGCCAAAAGTACATTTATTATTTCTGATTTGCTTTCCGGGGAATTAAAGAATTTCATTCAACTACCTGTCCGCCGGGCTTGTATCCGTGTAACTTACAGACAAGTGCCAGGGTAAGCCCGGGAATTTATCGCGCTATACATTCCTTCCCCGGTCTGCGAACCGCGCTAACCGGCCTGCTCCTCTTTCTGAAGCAACAGGCCTTCCGCTGCCTGCCGGTCGTTATACAGGCGCTGCACTTTATTCTGCCCGCCCAGTTTCCCGATTGATTTCATATACGCCTGAAAACCGTTTTTTTTGATGGAGGTTACTTTAAGGGTCTGAAGGATCTTCCCTGCTATCAGGTCATAGTAGTAACTGTTCTGCTCCTGCAGGGATGCATCCAGGCTCTCCCTGAAAGCCTGCATATCCTCCGGGGGCTTTTCAAATTCCACCAGCCATTCGTGATAGGGTAATTCCTTATCCCCGGGGGTAATCTGGGGTACAACGGTAAATTCGTTTACCCTGGCACCCGTGGATTCCACTGCCCGCTGCATGGCAACCTCCACTTCCTTGGCGATAACATGTTCGCCAAAAGCGGAAATAAAATGCTTGATACGGCCGGTAACAATTATTTTATAGGGATCCCTGGAAATAAACTGAATGGTATCTCCCAGGTTATACGCCCATAAACCAGCATTGGTGGAGATAATCATTACGTAATTCACCCCCAGTTCCACCTCTTTCAGGCCAATTCGCTTCCGGTTGTCATTAAAAAAATCCGAGGCCCGGACGAACTCATAATAAATGCCCGAATTCAACAACAAAAGCATCCCAGGATCTTTCTGGGAATCCTGGTAGGCGAAAAATCCTTCGCTAGCCGGAAAGAATTCAATACTGTCGACCTTCCGACCGATGAGGTTTTCAAATTTGGCCCGGTAGGGCTCATAATTAACCCCGCCATAAATAAAGAGCTGAAAATTTGGAAAGAGTTCTCCTATCTTACGGCCCGTTTTAGCCTGTAATTTTTCAAAATACATCTGAACCCAGGAGGGGATCCCGGCTATGACCGACATATCTTCCTCCCTGGTTTCCTCCACGATCCTGTCTACTTTCTGTTCCCAGTCTTCTATACAGTTGGTTTCCCAGCTTGGAAGGCGGTTCTTCTGCAGGTATCCCGGTACGTAATGGGCTGAAATACCCGAGAGCCTTCCCAACTTGATCCCATTTTTTTCCTGGAGTTCGGGGCTGCCCTGAAGAAAGATCATTTTCCTGTTTACAAAGTCGGAATTTCCGGTTTCATGTATATACTGCAGGATGGCATTACGCGAGGCCTCGACCTGGTATTTAATGGCTTCCCTGGTTATGGGGATATACTTAACCCCGGAGGTAGTACCCGAGGTTTTGGCAAAATAAACCGGCTTACCCGGCCAGAGGACATTCTCCTCCCCGGCTACTACCCGGTCTATATAGGGTTTTAGTTCCTCGTAGTCGCGGATGGGAACTTTTTCTGCAAATGTCTTATGTGAATCGATGGATGCAAAGCCGTGGTCCTTTCCAAACGCGGTTTCCCTGGCTTCCGAAAGGAGTTTTTTAAACAATTTTTCCTGAGTTTCCAGAGGGTTTCTCACCCACTTTGCTGTTTTCCGTGCAATGACAGCTGCAAAAATTCCGGCCGCGATCGATTTCAGGGACATCAGGATTATTTAAAATCAATATAATTCAATGGGTTTACAGGACTTCCGTGGCTCCACAATTCGAAATGAAGGTGCTCCCCGGTGGTGAGTTCTCCTGTATTACCTACCATGGCGATAACTTCTCCTACCCGCACCACATCACCCTGTTGCTTGAGCAGGGAGCCATTGTGCTTATAAACCGACAGCAGCCCGTCTTCATGCTCCAGGATAATCACATAGCCCGTCTCTGCCGTCCATTCTGAAAAAATTACCGTCCCGTTGGCAACCGCCTTCACGGGCGTGCCTTTCGCTGCAACCACGTCGACCGCATAATGTTTGCGCTCAGGTTCGTACTCCTGGGAAATCGTCCCGCTGACCGGGGCAAAGAGCAGTAGGTTGCTTTCTGTAGAACCCCGCTCAAAAAGGTTGTATTTGTCTTCCAGGGCCACCTCTGCCCTTAATAAAGAATCTTCCCGTATGGGGGTGAGATCTACCGTTTCCGGGTCTATCCTGTATTGTTCGAACAGGGAATCCCTGTTCATTTCGGTATTTTCAACCTCCCCCCTCAGCACCAAACGGATATTCTCTAAATACCTATTGGTATAATTCAATGCTGTTACAAGGGAATCCGTTTTATAGGTAAGCTCGGTAGCCTGCCGTTTAAGACGGGTGGATGAATAGCCTGGGATGTACTCCCGTAAAGGCGTAAATGCTATCAGCAGGGTGGTAAGCCCGATAAGCCCGATAATAAAAAGGGACCCGGTAACAAAAACGTTTAACCTGCTTAGCTTGAAGGAAATCTTTTCCTCAAATGTGCTTTCATTGAGGATAACAAGACGGTACTTGTGCAGCAGCTTCTTTTTGATTTCCTTTCTTTTTTCAACTTTCTTTGCCATAAGCTACAAAGATAATGTTCGCGGGTAATTAATTAGAACACATCTTGAGTTATTATAATTTGCTGCAAAATCCTGGTTTTTCGCTTAAATGAAACAACTCAAGATGTGTTCTAAGTGTGAAAAGCATATTAAAAGTATAAAATATCCCCCTCCCTCGCCCCATACATTCATTCTCCTTATATAAAAAAGCCTTAAAATCTCATCTTCCCCTCCCGGTGGAGGGCAACCTATGTACTTTTTTAGTACCTTTGTTGTCCATTTAAACAGTTAATCATGGTATTACTTATTCCATTTTTGGCCATAGGACCCTGGCAGATAGCAATTATTGTGATGGTTGTCCTCTTGTTGTTCGGCGGAAAGAAAATTCCTGAATTGATGCGGGGCTTAGGCAGCGGGATTAAAGAATTCAAGGATGCCTCCAAGGAGGATGATAAAAAAATAGAGGAAAAGAAAGAATAGTTAACCCGGTAATCCCGATAAAATCAAGGCATCTTCACAGGTGCCTTTTTAATTTACCAATCACTCACTTCCCCCTGCCAGAATCATCTGTTTTAATCACCAATACCTTCGCCGGTAAAGACGTAACCCCTCATGTACTTTCCGGCCCCCGTCAAGGCTTTGTCAATGGTCGATCAGATCCTGTTAATACAGGCTATGTCACCGGTTTCATCCGCACGAAAACACAATTATCCGGCCTTACACGACATAATTCAAATCTTTCACAACAAAAATAATTTCCGCCATAGGGGATCCCGTATTTTCGGACATACAATCTCAATAAGATAGGTTTTTTTTCAATCTATTACGGCAAAACAGGAATTGCATGACATTCCAAAATAAAAAATTATATCCTCTTATCCGCAAGGCGGCTGGGCTAAGCCTTTCCCTGCTGTTGCTCCTGGCAGGCTTTGCCGCTGCCGGGCAAAGTTACCAAACGCAGGCCAGGTCAAAAGTTCCCGGCCTTGAAATAGCGTACAACACGTTGAAGGACGGTTCCTCCAGGAACTTAAAACCCGCAAATGAAGGCTCCGGTACAGGTTTTGAAGAGGCTGCAAGGAAACATAAGATCCCCACCCGGCAATTCAAGGACATCGCGGATATGCTGCAAGGCTATTACATAATCGCAGGGGTGTTTGGGGAGAAACGGAATGCCCGGAATTTCCTGCTAAAATTGAAAGCCCAAGGGTTTCAACCCAAATCGATCCACCATCCCGGGAATAACCTTAACTACGTATACCTGGAATACCACACAAATGGCCAGGCCGCAATCAGAGCCGTTCTTACCCGGCTCGATGAAAGTTACAGGGAAAAACTATGGATAATGGATGTGCGGGGGCACCGGCTCGCTACACCCACGCCGGCAGCAAAATCTGTTGGCTATCAGGAAACAACAGCCAAAGAAGGTATTTCAGGGTTTGCCGAAGCCACCAGGGAGCAGGCCATCCCCACCCGAAGCATCCCCGCGTTAAAAGGCATCCATCCCGGGTACTACCTGATTGCCGGGGTATTCGGAGAAGCGGCAAATGCCGGCCGGTTCACTGCCCAACTTAAAAAACTTAGCCCGGATGCGGGGCAATTTTTCGATTCATCCAAACAGGCCTTTTATGTTCACCTCGCTTATTCCAAAAGCTGGCAGCCGGTCCTTCAGGATGCCGCAACCCGGTTGAATGGCCGCTATAGTAAAAACCTATGGATCCTTGAGGTAAAGGCGGATTTTAACCAAAGTAATATACCGGATGGTACACCCACTCTGGACTTGCAATTTCAGGCGCCTGTGAATCCTGATCATGAATACCTGCCTCCCGTAAAGACGGAAACCCTTGTTGGCCTAGAACGTCAGAAAGATCCACCCGGCCTTGGAAAACTGATTGAAAAAGCCGATGCTCACTTTGCCAAAATGCAGTATGCAGAGGCAGCCGAATTGTATGAACTGGCCCTGAAACAAAGTGCAGTTCCTTCATTTGACATGATAAGGAAGGCCGGCGATGCACATTATTTCAATACAAATATGGACCGGGCCTACTATTGGTACGACCAGCTTTATAGCCGATACAAGGATGAAATGTCTGCAGAAAACCTCTTCAAGTATGCTCACGCCCTCAAAGGGAACGGAAAATACGGGCGGGCCAAGCGCATTACACGACTATATAACCGGGAAATCCAGAAAGAAGCCACTGACTGGAAGGAGCGCCCCGGGCTGGAAGATTCCAGGGAGGTGCTCCTGGACAATATCCTTGGCACGGAGGAGCAGGTTACCATCCTGAACCTCGCCGTTAATTCCATTTATTCCGATTTTGCCCCCATGTTCCATAACGACAATGAGCTGGTGTATGCTTCGGCTGCTGATTCCTCATTTTTTACGACCCGTCGTTATAAATGGAATAATCAGCCATTCCTTGATTTGTACGTTGGCAAATTAAACCAGGAAAGCCCGGAAGTCCGGGATGCCGTTAAATTCTCAAGGAAGGTCAATACCAAATACCATGAGGCAGGGGTTACCTTCTCGCCAGACAACCATACCATGTATTTTACCCGAAACAATTTTGGCAAGAAACTGAAAAGGGATAAAAACGGCATTAACAATCTCAAAATATATCAATCCCGGAAGGCAGACGGCGAATGGGGCGAGGCCGTGGAGCTGCCCTTCAACAGTGACGAATACTCCACAGGCCACCCTGCCCTGAGCCCCGACGGGAAACAACTCTATTTTGTGTCGGATATGCCCGGAACCATCGGCGGAACTGATATTTTCGTGGTTGATGTAGGGGAAGACGGAAGCTTTTCAGAACCGCGCAACCTGGGGCCCGGTATAAATACCGAGGGAAAAGAGATGTTCCCTTTTATAAACGAATCCAAACTATACTTCTCTTCAGACGGACATGTGGGGCTTGGGGGGCTCGATATCTTTGAAGTGCCCTACAGCGGGGAAGAGGGGTTCCTTGAGGTGAGGAACCTGGGAAAACCTATTAACAGTAATAAGGATGACTTTTCATTTATCGTAAAAGAAGCTACGCAGCAGGGCTATTTCGCATCAAACAGGAAAGGCGGGAAAGGCGATGACGATATCTATTCCTTTGAGCGCCTCCCCTTGGAAGAAACCAATAACAACGCCATTGCAGGTGTGATCACAGAGGAGCTTAGCGGCGATACGGTCCCGGAGGCCCTCATAGAATTACTGGATGAAAATAACAGGAAACTGAAAGAATTGGTTACCGGGCAGGACGGGACCTTTATGTTTGAAGACCTGGAGGGCTCTACCAAATATATCATTAGGGTAAACAGGCAGGATTTTAAACCTCTGGAAAAGGCTGTCGCCACCCTGGAAAATCAAAAAGTTGAAATTGAAGTGGCTCTGTCACGGCTTGAAGACCGGATCCTGGTGGAAGAAGGCATTAAAAAGCTGAGGACAGATATGATTTATTTTGATTTTGACAGGTATTCCATCCGCCCGGATGCGGCAGTGGAACTGGATAAACTTGTTGGCATCATGCAGGAATACCCGGAAATGATCATCAGGATTGAGTCGCATACCGATTCCCGGGGTCCGGCGGTATACAATAAATACCTTTCAGACCAGCGGGCAAAAGCATCAAGGACGTATCTCATAGAGCAGGGCATTGCAGCGGATCGGATCGAAAGCGCTACGGGATATGGGGAAGAACGCCTGCTTAACGGTTGTAACGGCAGCGTACGTTGTACCGCCAGCGAACATGAAAGAAACAGGCGGTCTGAATTTATCATTGTAAACATGTAAGGCCTGCCTTTTGGCAGGCCCAGGCTAAATTCCTTTCTCCGGTTCGGATTCCCCATTGCCTTCTCCCGTCGGCACTCACGAATCACCTGCTTGCATCCTGATCGCACGCAGATTTATAACCAATTGATTTTCACAACATTTACCCCGGCCTTTACAACATTTTGGCCTAAGTTCCATATGGTTTCGGGCATATTTGGAGTTAGATATCTTACAGGCTTTCCTAACGGCCACCAACCTAAACATCATGAAACGAATATCCATCCTTAGAGACCTATACCTGGAAGCCTTCAGGCAATTAGGCCATATTCTGATAAAATACTATTTCAAAGCATTCTTCTGGTTTTGCTTTTCAATTTTCATCATTGTCCTGTACGCTTTCCTGTACCGTGTAATGACCGGATTTTCTTTTGGATAGCAGCATCCGGTGCGGTCAAAAAAAAAGCGCCTTCAGGAGGCGCTTTGGGATAGGGAATTCCCGGAAGTATTTTTCCGGAATTATCACAGGAATTTCAATGTTTTAATAATGGCCTCCAGTTCGAACATATAGTCCCTTTTGTTCGTAGATGGGGCAAAAGTAAATCCTTCAAGCACCAGATTGCGGTTGTTTGCCTCATCCCTGATAATATAGGTAAGGAATGGCCCTGCCATAGGATAATTGTGGACTTCCCATATTCCGCGTGCTTCCAGTGTTTCCTTTCCCGCGAATTCCGTAGCAAAGACATAAGGGGCAAATGCCTTTTCGGTAACCATATAGGTTTCCTTGGAGGGAAGGTCGGGGCCCGGGATAAAACGTTTACCGACGGAATCCCTCATTTTTACGATGTTGCTTACAAGGGTGGTGTCATTTTCGAAACTATCGAGCGGCATTTCATAAGCGAGGATATTCATAGTGCCTTTCTGTATCTCCCGGTCTATCCAGATAAAGCCTTCTTCGCGTTTTCCCAGTTTATAGAGGGACGGAAGGTTAAGCGAGATCCCGAATTCCTCTTCAAGCACCTTATCCTTGCTCAGCGACCTGTAAAACCGGGCCTGCATTTCCTCGATTTCCATCTGCCGGATCTCGGCAACCATAGCTTCTGCTTCAGCTTCAAGGTTTTCTATTATCTCCTGCTTGTTCCTGCCCTTTATGACCGCTACTTTCTGTGGCCGGGCGTAGAGGTCTGTTTTTACATGGGCGATATCCACACTGTCTATGGAGACGAAAAGTACTGCGCGCCTGTTACGCGTAGTACCGGTAAAAACCCGTTGTGGCATCTGCTCAATGCTGAAGATGGGTTCATCCCAGGTCAGACCCACTATGGGTGCGGCAAAATACTCCCTCACTTTATCACCAACCTCACTTTCCCAAAGCGGGTCTTCCATTACAACAGCCAGCTGATTGATAGCGCCCAGGGATTCGGGTTTATAGGCTTTTTTCTTGCCCTTGCCTTCTTCACAGGATACGGTAAGGAATAAGAGCAGTAAACATAGTGTTCCGATATGTTTCATAAGTATTCTGGGTTACGACGAACAGTTACACAATTTTAATTTTGTGCCCGGTCTCAGGTTACTACCACTAAGACCGTTCCATTCTCGTAAATTTTCAACGGTAATTCCGGGATATTTTTTGGATATGGTCCAGAGGGAGTCCCCTTCCTTTACTACATGGACCCTTGAGTCTGTATTTCCATTGCCCGACGCGGCAGTTTGATTAGCCGGCTTAGCCGAAACACCTGCTGCCCCTCTCTGGTAAATGGTAAGCCGTTGCCCTACCCGAAGCATATTGCTCCGGAGGCCGTTCCATCGTTTAATTTCGCTTACCCCCACCCCGAACTGTTGTGCGATCCTTCCCAGGTAATCCCCGCTTTTAACCCTGTACCGAATGTGTTCTTCGGCCACGAGCTGGGGGAGTGGAGCTTCCTTTTTCTTCAGTTCTTCTTCCACATGCGCGTAGATCGCGGCTTCATTTGTTACAAAGGTGCCTATGGCATGCTTTGGCAGCCTGAGGATACTGGTTTTCCCATTGATTTTCGGAATGATCGACAGTTTATATGAGGGGTTAAGCATTGCCAGTTCTTCCTGGCTAACATTAACGAGTTCGGATATCTGATCAAACGTAATGGTCTTCCTGATATGGAGGGTGTCTGTTTCAAACAAAGGCCTTTCTACCTTGCGGATTTTCAGGTCGTGCTCTTTGGCATACTCGAAGATATACATGGTTGCCAGAAAGGCAGGGAGATACCCCGCAGTTTCCCTTGGAAGGTTTCGCCTGATATTCCAGTAATTGGTATAACCCCCGGACCTTCGTATGGCCTTGTTTACATTACCCGGACCCGAATTATACGCTGCCAGGGCCAGGTCCCAATCCCCAAAAATATCGTATAAACGCGAAAGGTAACGGCATGCGGCCTCCGTCGCCTTAATGGGGTCCTGCCTTTCGTCTATATAGCTGTTTACCTCCAGGCCATACATCTTGCCGGTACCGTACATAAACTGCCACATTCCCGTGGCCCCTACCCGCGAACGTGCCCTGGGGTTCAATGCCGATTCCACTATAGCCAGGTATTTTATTTCCAGCGGGAGGTCATATTTGTCTAGGGCCTCTTCAAACATTGGAAAATAGAACTGACTGGCGGTGAGCATCCGCTCCATAAGGTCCTTTCTACGCACCAGGAAGGAATTGATCACATTTTCCAGGGAGGCATTGTATGCGATGTTAAAAGGGGTCTTTTGATTCAGGAGGGTCAGGCGTTCCTTTAACTCTTCGGTGTTTACCTTTTTTACCTCTACAGCAACCGTATCCAGGGGAAGTTCGGTGACCTCGTCGTACATATCGTCAAAGAGGGACGAATATTCATACAATTCCTTCATCCAAAGGCTGTCGTAGCGGGCCGCCTCCTCCAGGTCGGACAGTGATATTTTTCTTTCGGGAGCAGTTCCGGACAGGGCTTCTACATCGCCTTCCGATCCATTTTTCACCAGATTAAGGGGAATTTCTTCAAGCGCACCAGCCGCTAGGCTGTCGGCCTGCAATTCTTCATACAGTTCCGCTGCGGTTAGAGGTGTTTCCTGGGCCCGGGCGGGGAAGGTTATCAGCAGGAATACAATTCCGAGGCTAAGCTTAAAATGAGTACTCATATGGATGCTCTTTGGCGGTGGGAATAACGAAAATCGTATTTTTTTATGTAACCAGAAAATTAAAGCTTCCTACGGCCCTTATTTTCTCCTTGTCTATAAAAAATATAACGTTATTACTCCGCTGATATTGCCGCTATGCCAGGCAGTTCTTTGCCTTCCAGGCTTTCGAGCATGGCCCCGCCCCCGGTGGAAACATAGCTTACCTTCTCTTCGAAACCAAACTGCTTTACCGCAGCCACCGAATCTCCCCCACCTACCAGCGAGAAAGCACCGGATCTGGTAGCCTCATCAATATAATTCCCAATGGCGATCGTCCCTTTGGCGAAGTTCGGCATTTCGAACACGCCCACGGGACCATTCCACAGGATCGTCCTTGATTTCAGGATAATCCCGCCGAAGAGTTCCAGGGTTTTGGGACCGGCATCCAGGCCCTGCCAACCATCGGGGATCTCATCTACCGCCACAACCTTTGTGCGGGCATCATTGCTGAAGTCGTCTGCCGCTATCACATCTATCGGCAGGTGTACTTTTACCCCTTTTTCTTCTGCTTTTCTCAGGATTTCAAGGGCCATCTCGGTTTTATCGTCCTCGCAAATGGAATCGCCTACTTTTCCACCCCGCGCTTTAACAAAGGTATAGGTCATTCCCCCTCCGATAATCAGGTGGTCTATCTTATCGAGGATGTTCTCGATGATGGTTATTTTGGAAGAAACCTTGGCCCCGCCCAGGATGGCAGTGACCGGCTTTTCACCGGACCTCATGATTTTTTCAATAGCTTCGATTTCCCTGGCCAGGAGGTAGCCGAAACATTTTTTCCCCTGGAAATATTTTGCGACGATAGTGGTTGAGGCGTGGGCCCTGTGGGCTGTTCCAAAAGCATCATTCACATAAATATCCCCCAGTTCGGAAAGCTTCCTGGCAAACTCCTCATCCCCTTTTTCTTCACCTGCGTAAAACCTCAGGTTCTCCAGAAGTAAAACCTCTCCGGTTTCAAGACCATCTACAGCGGTTTTAACTTTATCCCCTACGCAGTCATCGACAAATTTAACATTCACCCCCAGGATTTCAGAAACTGTTTTCACGATATGTTCCAGGGACAAGTCCGGATCCGGTGCTGCCTTCGGGCGACCTAAATGGCTCATAAGAACCGCGCTTCCGCCGTCTTCCAGCACCTTAATAATTGTCGGCCTGGCTGCTTCTATGCGGTTGGTGTCCGTTACCCTGAATTCCTCGTCGAGGGGAACATTAAAATCCACCCGGATCAAAGCTTTTTTATCCTTGAAGTTAAAATCGTCGATCGTGATCATTTGTGCGGTTTTTATTGATATCGGCAAATGTAAAGATTTAATAAGCTCGGGTAAAGGAGGGCCTTGATAAAAATGGGGCCACAAATACAAATCCCTTATCTTTGGGGTTATGCTTTTCAGTGAGGTTATAGGGCTTAACCATATTAAACGGCACCTGGCAGGGAGTTCTGATGCCGGCCGCGTGCCCCATGCCCAACTCTTTGTTGGCCCGGAGGGCAGTGGCACCTTGCCAATGGCCCTTGCCTATGCGCGTTATGTACTATGCGGCAATACCGGTGGAGAAAACACCGGGGGAAGTGAGGCCTGTAACCGAAAGTGTGCGGCATATTCGCATCCCGACCTGCATTTCACTTTCCCGGTTGCCAATTCTGATAAGATAAAATCACATGCTGTAAGCGACCATTACATGGCTGAATGGCGGCAGTTTTTAAAAGATCAGCCTTACGGAAACCTTTTCGATTGGTACCGGCACACCGGTATTGAAAAAAAACAGGGTCAAATTGGTGTTGATGATGCCCAGGACATCGTAAAGAAATTATCGCTTAAATCCTATGAGGGCGGTTATAAAATCATGCTGGTATGGATGGCTGAACGCCTTAATACCGCGGCCTCCAATAAATTACTTAAGCTCATTGAAGAGCCGCCTCCCAAAACCGTGATCCTGCTTATAGCCGAAGAAGAGGAGCAGCTCCTGCAAACCATACGGTCGCGATGCCAGATCCTGCGATTTCCGCCCCTGGCGGAAGATGCCATTGCCACTGCGCTGGTAACCAGGGGTCTGGCAAGGGAGGAAGCCATGCAAATAGCCCATGAGGCCAATGGGAATTTTAATAAGGCCATCGATCTGATGAACAGGGATTCTGAAGACCTGGTCTTTGAACAATGGTTTGTTCAATGGGTGCGGTCTGCGTTTAAGGCTAAAGGAAACAAAACGGCCATTCATGAACTGATATTATGGAGTGAGGAAGTATCAGGTACCGGACGCGAAACGCAAAAGAACTTCCTGCTTTATTGCCTCAGTGTGATCCGGCAAGCTATGCTGATTAACTATAACGCCCGCCCGCTGGCCTATATGCAAATCCGTGTGGATGGTTTTAAACTCGAAAAATTTTCCGCCTTCATACATGAAAATAACGTGCAGGCTATCGTGGAAGAGCTTGAGGAGGCTATATACCATATTGAACGCAATGGCAATGCGAAGATTATTTTCACCGATCTGTCTATCCGACTTACCCGCCTTCTTCACAGGAAGGCTGCCTAAAATCAAACCTCCATGGATCAATTTTTGAAATTCTCACCCGAAATCCTGCTGCTGGTTTTCCTGATAATAACCTTCCTTCAAAGCGGCATGGATAAACTCATATCCTGGAAAGGAAATCTTAGCTGGCTCAGGGGGCATTTTGCAGATTCCCCTTTAAAGAACCAGGTACCCCTGTTGCTTGGCGTTATTACGATTACCGAAATTGCCGCAGCTGTTTTCTGTTCCCTGGGTGTTTTTCAACTGCTGAATTCGGGTGAACGAACCTGGTCGCTTTATGGCGCCATTATTAGTTGCGTGGCGCTGTTAATGCTGCTCTTTGGCCAGCGTATGGCAAAAGATTATGACGGAGCCCGTACCATTGTTATCTATTTTATACCGGCCATTTTCCTGGTTTATTTATTGCAGGGATAACGGTTTCCGGTTCCGGGTTCCGGGTTCTTGGTTCCGGGTTTGAGCATTGAGCATGCCTGAACAGGGTTGCCCTTCTTCCGGTTTAAAGCGGTTTATTTTTTATATTTCTCGTTAAGGATCTTTACAATTTCCTCCGTCAGATCCTTGCTTTCATCCCCGTAAAGAACACTGCCGCCGTTTCCGCCACCGAGAATATAGGTATAGCCGTTATCCTTACCATACTTTTTTATTTCTTCCCTTACCCTGGTAATAAGGCTGTCCATTTCGGTCTGGCCCTGCAATTGAAGTTGTTGTTCTTCCTGCTGAAGTTGTTGCCCTATCAGCTGGCCCCTTTGCTGAAGGCTCCCATACTGCTCCTGGGCTTTTTGCTGGGACATGCCCTGTGCCTGCTGCTGGAATTCCTGGGCTTCCCTCTGGAATTCCTGGGAAATACTATCCCTTTTCTTTCCCAAAGCTTCAGACCTGCTCTGGTATTTAGCTTCAATATCGATCTTTTCCTGATATTCATCCATCAACTTAATGTTGTCTACATAGCCGATTTTCTGTTGCTGGCATGCAACTGCCGCCAACATTGTTATTCCCAGTATAATTTTTTTCATTTTCTTAAATTTTGTTGCGCAAAAATAGCAAAGCTTTTCGAGATAGTCCTGTTTAAAAGTTTCTGATTCATAATTGCAGGCTAGGCAACAGAGCATGCGGATATGGTGAGGATAATGAAGTATAAAAAATATTTATAAATTTAATTAGATATCATTGTATAAGTCTATTATTGTCGCGCGCGTTCGGTGGCCGCTGACAGGCGATCGAAAGAACAGATGGGTTAAGGAGCGCCGGCGGCATGAAAGTCCCGCAGACGGCGTATAATTAGATTTAAACTCTCTGAAGTACGTATATCAGGGAAGAATATTCCCCTGTGCGCAGGGCTGCCAGGTTCGATCTGCATCCATTAACAAATCCCCTCAGGAGTCCCAGTCGATTATCCTGGTATTTCTCAGATAAGAGCGAAATGTAAAAGGCATCAAACCACAGGGGGTGGGTACGAGCAATTTTAAAGCCTCGGCGGCCAAATAGTTTTCCTATACTCTTCCTGGAAAAATGCCAGAGATGCCTGGGGACGTCATAGGCGGCCCAATATTTCCCATAATGCCTGGCGTCCCAGGATCTAAAATTCGGTAGTGCCAGGACAAGGGTTCCGCCATCCTTCAGGTAAGACGCTAGCCTGTCTATTTCCTTGTCGAGGTCCGGGAGGTGTTCCAGGACATGCCAGAGTGTAATTACATCGTACTTCCCTTCAAGGGCGGTAAGGCCGTCCGTTAATTCAATCCCCTTTAGTGCTGCCCTCTCACGTGCCGCCAGGCCGGGTTCCATCCCGCTGGCCTTCCAACCCCTCTTGCGGGCCGCGGCAACAAAATCGCCGGTGCCGGCACCAACATCCAGGAGCCTGGCTCCGGGTTTATAGCAGGCATCGATCAAATTTAGTTTGCGGGTTAACGATAATTTTTTGATCTCCTGGTATAGTGTATTCACCAATCCATTACGGGCGTCCGTATGCGAAATATACCTATCACTTGCATAATAAGGTTCCATATCCTCAGGCCGGGGCATGGTGGACAGCATATCGAGCCCTTCATGCCAATACAGATCAAAACTTTCGCCGCTAACCGCGAAATCGTATGTTGTTAAGTATTTATCCATGGCCCGTCCGGAGACAAGGTTGATATGTATAAAGAAACGACCATTGCTGTCAGCGATTCTATAAAGTAATTATTCCAATTTCTGAATGGACAAACAATGTTCCACGTGGAACATCATCTCCTTACCTCCCCAGATATACTAAAAGTACACTGATATCACTGGGGGAAACGCCCGAGATCCGTGAAGCCTGTGAAATTGTGGCCGGCCTGATATGGCCCAGTTTTTCCCTGGCCTCAAAAGAAAGGGACTTTAATTTAGAATAATCGAAATTTTCTGGGATCCTTATATTCTCAAGCCGCTGAAGCTTATCTGCATTGAGCTT
>Ga0209347_1004466_pt1 | contig 14517 bp, 14 predicted proteins | sample AutmiccommuBRH23_FD_187382 | JGI IMG/M metagenome (GOLD analysis project Ga0209347, IMG submission 187382) | Deep subsurface microbial communities from Mt. Terri, Switzerland - Autotrophic microbial communities BRH/23 (SPAdes) (version 2) | ecosystem: Environmental > Aquatic > Deep subsurface >... | reverse complement strand
ATAGGGTCCGAGCCCCTGATTTTCCATCCAGTGAGCCGCTGTTTGTCGGGGTCCGTCTGAAAATCCCATGCAATGGGGTTCCCGAATCAGCAAAAACGTTTCATCGATCCGCCCGGTCTTCCGGTCCCGGCGTGCCATTCGGGCAACCGGGTACATCCGGCAGGATGCGGGGCGATCCTCATAAACCCGGCATCCATCTATCCCGACAAAGGGACACCGGCGTCCGGCCCCTTCCCGGGGCCGCAGGGTAATAACCGGAAGTCCGGTCATGGGACCATCATGGCGCAGGGTGTAGGTTTCAAGAAAATCGGTTGAGGTCATCCCCAGATGATTCCTCAGGCGCAACACGTCATAGGGGGTGAGAAATTGATTCAAATCCCGGCAACACTCATTGAAACACCCCACGTGCGGACCGCAGGAAAAAACAAACTCCTGATCAGCGGAAACATTATACATCCGATTGTCGGCAGGTTCATTCATGCGATTTTTTACCTCTGTCGTTTCAAGGAAATGTTCACAATAGGAATTTTTCGGTTATGGATCAATTGTTTTATGAAAAATTTATCGTCGCAACCCGCTATTTTCCCTTGCAACTTTTAAAGCGTATGATATAAATTTCAGGTTAAATTAAGAATGCTTTTATGCTTCGGACCTGATACCGCAACTGCTCACAGGAGGTGCCCAAATAGCAAAACAACAGGATACTGACAAAAAGGTTAAAATCAACCGGGAAATCAAGGCAAGAGAAGTGCGGGTCATCGATCCCGATGGAAATCAGCTGGGAATAGTTCCCATTGGCTCCGCTATTACAACCGCCGAAGATTTCGGGCTTGATCTGGTTGAGGTATCCCCCGATGCCAAACCGCCGGTGTGTAAAATCATGGACTACGGCCGGTACAAATTCCAGCAGGAAAAAAAACAGCAGGAAGCCCGGAAAAAGCAGGCCGTTTTCCAGATCAAGGAGATCAAGGTGCGGCCGAAAACCGATACGCATGACCTTGATATTAAAATCGGCCATATCGAAAAATTTCTCGCCAAGAAAAATAAGGTGAAAGTCACCGTCATGTTCCGGGGACGCGAAATCACCATGACCGAGCGAGGCCGGCAACTCCTGAACCATATTGCTGAACACACCGGTGAATTTGCCACCATCGAGCAGCACCCAAAAATGGAAGGACGTACCATGTCAATGGTACTTAGCCCCAAATAACTACCCGCCAGCACGATTCGAAGCGTCGGGGAACCGAAGTCTGGACCGGCTGATTTCTCCGAATCTGAAACACCGATGGAAATCAAGGTTCCGTTTTCGCCACCCTGTCCGGGTCGAAACATAAGCGGGGTATTGAATATTCTTTCGATGGCGCGAAAATTCTTTTTCGCGCCATCGGATTTTAATTGACGATCTAATGACAATGATGCATGTTTTAGCGTTTAAAAAAATCCCTTTTCATATATAAAAGGAGAGCGACCCATGCCGAAAATGAAAACCAACCGCTCCGCTGCCAAACGGTTTAAAAAAACCGGGACAGGCAAATTCATGTTTGCCAAATCTCATGCGAGTCACATTCTGACCAAAAAGACGCGCAAACGGAAACGCAGCTTGAGAAAGCAGCAGGTGCTGGACGCGTCCAATCGCAAGGAAGTTAAACGACTGCTCCCGTACGGGAATTGACCGGAGCATAGAAGAGGAGTTCAACCATGCGAGTTAAAAGAGGGTTCAAAGCAAGACACCGGCGTAATAAAGTATTGAAACTGGCCAAGGGATTTCAGGCCGGTCGCGGAAAATTGTTCCGCACCGCGGCCGATGCCGTGGACAAGGCCCTGATGTACGCTTTCAGGGATCGAAAAGTCCGTAAGCGGGAGTTCCGACGGCTCTGGATTGCCAGGATCAATGCGGCATCCCGGATGAATAACCTGTCTTACAGCAAGTTCATCAACGGGCTCCACAAGGCCGACATCGCCCTGGACCGGAAGGTTCTGGCGGAATTGGCGGTTTCAGATCCCCATGCATTTTCACAGATCGCTTCCATGGCTTCCGACCAGCTGTAAAGGTGGCATTTTCGATTCGGCCGCCTTGTGAAAACGGCAGCACTTTAATCGAAGCTCCGGCCGCCCGGAAAATCCCACAGATCGGGAAATGCCGGGCGGCCTGCTTGTAGCCGGGTGATTCGAAATTGGACAAATCGATCGAGCAGATTCAAGAAGAAGCCCTGTCGGCTATCGATGGGGCAGCGGACGGACGGCAGATCCAGGAATTGTCCGTCCGCTACCTGGGCCGGAAAGGGCAGATTACCCAATACCTGAGGAACATCGCTGCGATTCCTGAAGAAATGCGGCCCGAGGCCGGAAAGAATGCCAATCGGGTCAAAAAGGAACTGGAATCGGCATTCCGACAGGCATTGGAGAACCTCTCCTCGGCAGCCGAGGAAAAGACCGACGCCCTTGATGTATCGCTCCCGGGAAGAGCGGCCGAATACGGAACGCTTCACCCGATCACCCGGATCAACCGCAGGATCTGCCGTGTGTTCGAGCGGCTCGGTTTCGATATCGCCGAAGGTCCCGAAGTAGAATCGGACTACTATAATTTCGAAGCGCTCAACATTCCAAAAAACCACCCGGCACGGGACATGCAGGATACCTTCTATGTCTCGGACAATGTAGTCCTGCGGACACACACCTCCCCCATCCAGGTCCGGTTCATGGAATCACATGAACCGCCGGTTCGCATCATCGCCCCGGGCAAAGTGTACCGTTGCGATTCGGACCTGACCCATACCCCCATGTTTCACCAGGTGGAAGGACTTCTGGTTGATGAAGGTATCTCATTCGGCGACCTGAAGGGACTCTTGACCCTTTTTATTCACCAGATGTTCGACGAAAAAGTCGGCTTGCGTTTCCGTCCCAGCTTTTTTCCGTTTACCGAACCGAGCGCCGAGGTCGACATTCAATGCGTCATGTGCCGCGGCAAGGGGTGCAAGGTCTGCTCAGATACCGGGTGGCTCGAAGTGCTCGGCTGCGGCATGGTCCACCCGGCTGTATTTGAAAACGTCGGCTATGATACGGACAAGTATTCGGGTTTCGCCTTCGGCATGGGAGTCGAGCGGATCGCCATGCTCAAATACGGAATAAATGATATCCGGATGTTCTATGAGAGCGACGTCCGGTTCCTGAGGCAGTTCTGACAATGAAAATCAGCTTGAACTGGTTACGCCAGTACGTGGATATCGATATCCGGCCGGCGGACCTTGCCGACAAACTGACCATGGCCGGATTCGAGGTCGAGGCGATCATCAATCCCTACGGGCATCTATCCGGTGTGGTCGTTGGACGCATCAATAGCATTAAAGCCCACCCGAATGCCGACAAGCTGGCCTCCTGTACCGTCGACACGGGCGATCGCATCCTGTCCATCGTCTGCGGCGCGCCGAACATCGAAACCGGGATGACCGTCCCCTGCGTGCTTCCGGGAACACTTCTCCCGTCGGGAACGTATGTCGAAAACAGCCGTATCCGGGGGGAGCTGTCCGAAGGAATGCTTTGCAGCGCAGCCGAGCTTGATCTTGGTCCGAACAGCTCCGGGGTGATGGTCCTGGACAGCGCCCTGGAGCCGGGCCTACCCCTTTCCGAAGCGCTCGGCCTGAACGATACGGTACTTGAAATCGGGCTGACCCCCAACCGGCCGGATTGCCTGAGCATCATCGGCGTGGCCCGGGAAACGGCCGCTCTTCTGGGCAAAACATTGAAGCGCCCAGACGTTTTCCTGCCGGTCGGCCATGGCCGGATCACCGAGATGACTTCGGTAACCATCGAAGCTCCGGAGTTGTGCCCCCGATACGCCGCCCGGCTGGTTACCGGCATCACCATCGCGGAATCCCCGGACTGGCTGAAGAAACGACTGGTTGCGATCGGTTTGAAACCGATCAACAACATCGTCGATATCACCAATTTTGTCATGATGGAAACCGGTCAACCCCTGCACGCGTTTGATTTCGATCGCCTGGCCGGAAACCGGATCATCGTCCGCACACCGGTTGAGGAAAAAACGTTCACTACCCTTGACGGCAAATCCCGCCACCTGGAAGCCGACATGCTTCTGATCTGCGATGCGGAGAAACCGGTCGCGGTGGCGGGCGTCATGGGCGGAGAAAATTCCGAAATTGCCGGTACCACATCCCGGGTCCTCATCGAAAGTGCCTGTTTCAATCCCGTCTCGATCCGAAAAACCGCCAAGCGGATGGGGCTTGCCACGGATGCCTCTCACCGTTTCGAGCGGGGGGTCGATCCGGACGGAACTATCCGGGCAGTAGACCGCGCTGCCCTGTTAATGGCGGAGTTCGGCGGAGGGACGCTTGTCGACGGTCTTATCGATGAAAATCCTATCCCTTCACCTCTCAAAAAAATCCACCTGAGCATCACCCTGCTCAACCGGCACCTGGGAACCCGGTTGAACCGGGAGGCGATTGCCGGATATCTCCGGTCAATCGAATTTTCCGTAACCGAAGACGATCCCGATACACTCTCGGTTATTCCGCCCTCATTCCGTGTGGATGTGCAACGCCCCGAGGACCTGATGGAAGAAGTGGCCCGGCTCTGGGGTTACAACAACATCGGGACCACTTTCCCCCGGCTATCTGCCCGAACCGAGCCGCCGAAGCGCGGCATTGAAATCAAATCCAATATTCGGGATCTGATGGCGGCCTTCGGCTTCAACGAGACGGTCAACTATAGTTTTACGGGAATCAATGTGGCGGAGCGGCTGGAAATTGCGAAAGGAGATATCCGGGGAAACGAACTGCCCATTCTGAACCCGCTTTCCGAAACCCAAGCGGTGATGCGCACGTCCCTCATGGCCTCGCTCCTTGACGCCATGCAAAAAAACATTTTTCGCCAGGAACGGGATCTGAAACTGTTTGAACTTGGAAAAGTTTTCTTTAGTAACGGCCCCGACCGGCTCCCGGACGAAACCGAAATCCTTGCGGGTCTCTGGACCGGCACCCGCCGGGCCTCAGGGTGGCTTGAAAAACCGGTCCCTTGCGACTTCTACGATCTAAAAGGGGTCGTGGAGGCGTTGTTTACCGCTCTGGGGATATCCGGCGCAACCTTTAGCCGGGTACCCGACGCCGCCTGCAGTTTCACCCGCCCCGGCCACACGGCACAGATCCAATACGGACAGAGCGATCTGGGACTGGTCGGCGAAATCAAGCCCTCCGTGCTCAAACGGTTTGATCTGAAGCAGTCGGCCTTCTGCTTTGAAATCAATGTCAATGCTCTTATTGAAAATCTGCCGGACGACATCTCGTTTGCTCCGATTCCCCGTTTCCCCATGGTTTCCAGGGACCTGACCCTGATTGTCGCCAACCGGGTGGAAGCCGGAGACATTCTCCAGGCCGTTAAAGAATTGGGAATCGATTTGGTGGAAAGGGTCTCCATTTATGATCTTTATCGCGGCAAACCGATTCCCGAAGAGAAAAAGAGCATCACCATACGCACGATCTACCGGTCCCATGAGGAAACGCTCGAAGACGAACGTGTCAACGCCGTGCACCAGACGATTACTGATCACCTGCTGAACCGGTTCGCGGCCTCCCTTCCCGCGTAGCCCCAAACGTCATCCCCGGAAAATTGCATGGATAACGACGGTCAACCGGAAACCACCATCCCCGACAAGCTCTATTACAAAATCGGCGAAGTCACCGATATCACCGGCCTGGCCGGTTATGTCCTCCGATTCTGGGAGTCGGAATTCAAAACCATCTCCCCCCGTCGGACCGAATCCGGGCAGCGCCTGTACCGGAAAACTGACATCGAGGCGATCCTTAAAATCAAACACCTGCTTTACGAGCGGAAGTTTACGATCCCTGGCGCAAGGAAACATTTGAAATCGTTGCATGATCCAAAATCCACCCCTCCGGGTCGCTCGATCACTTCCGACGAGCTCCGGTCCGAACTCCTGTCCATCCGGGACTTGTTGAATAAATAGGACTTTTTTTCCATCATTACTCCCCTTTCCAACCGTGTCATCCTTTCTTGCCGCACCTAATTCCCGGAATTATTTTTATTATTGACAAACAAATTTTTTTTACCTATTTTATGCGTTACTCAAGAGCGGGCATAGCTCAGCTGGTAGAGTACAAGCTTCCCAAGCTTGGTGTCGCGAGTTCGAATCTCGTTGCCCGCTCCAATCTTCCCCGAAGCCGTTCGGCACTTGGGAGGAAACGGGTTGTAAACGCAGGATGACGTGATCTAAACGGGCTGTTTGCCCGTTTTTTATTTGTATTTTTTCATTTGAGCCATGAGACGAGACAAAAAAAGATACAAGGATTCAAAACCACAGGCAATGCCCCGCGCGCCGATTTCCAGGGCGCATGTCGCCGAAAACGTCCGGGAACTTGCCGGACCGTTATGCGCCGCCGAGGGGCTGGAGTTGATCCACGTGGAGTATCAACGGGAACCCGTCGGCTGGGTATTGAGAATTTATATCGGAAAACCCGGAGGAGTCACCATCGAGGATTGCGCCACAGTAAGCCATCAGATGGGGGATCTGCTTGACATCAAACTCGATGCCGATATCCCTTACACCTTGGAGGTGTCGTCGCCGGGACCGGATCGCCCGCTGTCCGTACTGGAGGATTTCCAGCGCTTTTCGGGTCACACGGCTCGAATCCGCACCCGGAACGAGCTCGGCGGGCAGAAGAATTTCACGGGCGTCCTTCTGGGTACAATGGGTGATTATGTTCTGCATACACTCGATACGGAAACCGTTGCCATACCGTATCGGGAAATCACCAAAGCAAGACTTGTCAATTACAACGGAGACAACAAATGCTGATCACAGACATGAAGCGCGTCATCGAGCAGGTTAGCCGGGACAAGGGGATCGATTTTCACGTCCTTGTCAAAACGCTGGAAGAAGCCCTGCGCTCCGCGGTCAAGAAGAAGTTCGGCAACAAGATCGATATCGAGATTCAATATAATGAAGAAAGCGGCGAACTTGAGGTGTTTCAGTTCAAAGACGTCGTCGAGGAGATCGCTGACCCCGACTTTGAAATTACCTTGAAAGAAGGGCGCAAACTCGACCCCGACTGTGAAATCGGCGACAGTCTCGGGACCAAAATGGATACCACCACGTTCGGACGGATCGCCGCACAATCTGCCAAGCAGGTGATCATCCAGAAGCTCAAGGCCGCCGAACGGAACGTGGTCTATCAGAATTTCATCAACCGCAAAGGTGAAATCATCAACGGTATTGTCCAGCGGGTGACCCGTAACGAGATTATCGTCAATCTCGGCCAGGCCGAGGCGGTGCTCCCCAAGCGCGAACAGATACCCAGTGAGAACTACCGGCGCGGTGACCGGGTCCGGGCGTTAATCATCAAGGTCCACGAGGAAAGCCGCGGGCCCCAGATCGTCCTTTCCCGAACCCACCCGGATTTCCTGATCAGCCTCTTCAGAACCGAAGTGCCGGAAATCAGCGAAGGATTGGTAACGATTATCCATGCCGCCCGCGAACCCGGCATCCGGGGAAAAATCGCGGTCAGCTCCAATGATTCAGATATCGATCCGGTCGGCGCCTGCGTGGGAATCAAGGGGAGCCGCGTCCAGAGTGTGGTGCAGGAACTCAAGGGCGAGAAAATCGATATCATTCCCTGGCATATGGACCCGGCGAAATTCGTCTGCAATGCCCTGGCTCCCGCAGACATTTCAAGGGTTATCATCGACGAGATCAATCATTCCATGGAGGTCGTCGTCCCGGACGATTCGCTTTCCGTCGCGATCGGCAAACAGGGGCAAAATGTCCGCCTTGCTTCGAAACTCAGTGGCTGGCATCTTGATGTGAAAAGTGAAACGCGGTATAGTGAAAGTTTAAAATCCGGCTTCGATTCCCTGATGACGCTGCCAGATATGAACGAGACCTTGGCGAATCGGCTGTTTGAAAAAGGTTACTTTTCGACCGAGGACTTGAGCAAGGCTTCGTCAGAGGACCTGGCGGCCGACATCTCGATTTCCCGGGAAGCGGCGCGAGGATTCATTCAAGCCGCCGGGCAATCCACCACAGCGGATGCGACCGCGGCAGGGAGCACCGGTGACGAAGGGATACCGGCCGGGCAGGATCCCGGAGAAGATGTATCGGTCAATGAAGCCGACAATTTGGAAGAATAACAAGGCCATGATCGATCATGCGCCAAGAAACGTCCGGGGCGATTCGCCCCGGCGGAGATATATACCGGATTCCGGCGACTTCTGTAAAACGGTATTTGGAAAAGCAAGGGGGTTTGATGGCAAAACGCAGAGTATATGAGCTCGCCAGAGAATTGAACATGACCAACAAGGAGCTTCTCGACAAGCTCCAGGAGTTGGAAATCGAGGTATCGAGTCACATGAGTTCTCTGGAAGACGAAGACATAACGACAATCAAGAACTCGGTCTACGGCAAGAAGGAAGAGGCGGCCAAAATCGAGGAACAACGGATCAGACCGAATATTATCCGCCGGAGGCGAAAACCTGTTCCGGAGGAAGAGATCCGAGCCGAAGCCATCGACGAAATGGAACAAGCGGAAGAAGCCGCCCCCCCCACGGCTGAACCCATACCGGAAGCGGAAGCGGAAGTTTCCGAAGAACCCCGCCCGACCATGGAACCGGAACCCGTTGCACCGGTTGAAACGATCCAAGCCGCTGCCCCGGAAAGGGTCGAAATACCGGCGGAAACCCCTGCTGCCGCCACCGAAGACGTCGAACCCCCCTCGCCGATTGTCGAAACGGCGCCCGTGGAAGAAGCCGAAACGGGGACTGACCAAACACCGGAATTACCCGAAGCAGAAGAAACCGTCGGACCGGAAGGCGAAATCAAGGCCGAGGAAAAACCCGAAAAGGGGAAAAAGCCAAAGAAAAAACTAAAGAAGAGCACCCCGGCAAAGATTATCAGCCTCCCGGAGGAGACCGAACCCGTTCCTGCTCCCGCGGTCCCCGAACCGGCCGTTCGGGTTGTTACCCGGGCTCGGCCGAAGCCGGCCGGCGGCGCCCCCACCCCCGAAGCGCGACGGGTGGCACCAGTTGTCGAGGTGAAGCCGGAAGCGGACGACAAAAAGAAAAGAGGGAAGAAAAAAGTCGTTCCGGAACCGGAAGTCGAGGACAAGCTGGACAAGGGCAAAAAGGTCAAGAAAGGTTCTTTCAAGCGCAAGGAAGTCGTTGTGGGGGATGCCCTCCATGACCAGCGTTTCGGCCGGACCAGAAAAGGCCAGAAGAAGGGGAAAGCCGCCAAAGTCGAATTCAAACCGCAGATCACCATTCCAAAGGCAATCAAGCGTCGGATCAAGGTGGATGAAACCATTGTCCTGGGGGACCTTGCCAAACGATTGGGGGTAAAGGCGAGCGAACTGATTAAAAAATTGATGAACATGGGGGTGATGGTCACCGTCAACCAGACAGTCGACTTCGATACCGCAAGCCTTCTGGCCACGGAATTTAATTTCGAGACCGAACGGGCGGCTTTTGAGGAGGAATCGTTCATCCAGGCAGCAGAGGACGCACCGGAACAGATGCAGTTCCGCCCGCCGGTGGTCACCATCATGGGACATGTCGATCATGGAAAAACCTCTCTCCTCGACGCCATCCGTCATTCGAAGATCACGGACAAGGAAGCCGGCGGAATCACGCAGCACATCGGCGCCTATCACGTCAATGTCCCAAAGGGGGATATCATCTTCCTCGACACACCCGGTCACGAAGCGTTTACGGCCATGCGGGCCCGCGGCGCCCAGGTAACCGATATCGTCATCCTGGTCGTTGCCGCGGATGACGGGGTGATGCCGCAAACCATCGAGGCGATCGACCACTCCCGCGCCGCCGGGGTCCCGATTATCGTGGCGATCAACAAGATCGACAAGCCCGGTGCCGACCCTGAGCGGATCAAGCGCGAACTGGCCGATCGAAATCTCGTCCCCGAGGACTGGGGGGGCGACACGATTTTCGTCAATGTCTCCGCCAAGGAAAACGTCGGCCTCGATGAACTCCTGGAAATGATCCTGTTGCAGGCGGAAGTTCTGGAACTCAAGGCCAACCCGGACAAACTCGCCCGGGGATACATCATCGAATCGCGGCTGGAATCCGGGCGCGGACCGGTCGCCACCATCCTTATCCATGAAGGGACCCTGCGTACGGGGGAGGCGGTTGTTTCCGGCATGTATTACGGAAAAATTCGGGCCATGTTTGATGATCGGGGCAATCCGATCAAGGAGATCGGACCGTCTTTCCCGGTCGAGATCATCGGATTGAGCGGTGTTCCCATGGCCGGCGAGGAACTGATTGCGGTTACGGATGAAAAGAATGCCAAACAGGTCAGCGAGCACCGGTTGCAGAAGCAGCGGTCCGAGGACCTGGCCAGCACCACCCGGATGAGTCTTGAAAAACTGTATGAACAAATGCAGGAAGGCGAGGTCAAGGATCTGAACCTGATCCTCAAAGCCGATTTCCAGGGATCGATCGAAGCCCTGAGGGATTCGTTGACCCGGCTGTCGACCGGCGAGGTCAAGATCAACATCATCCATTCGGCGACCGGGACCGTCCACGAATCCGACATTTCACTCGCCGCCGTCTCCAACGCGATTATTCTGGGCTTCAATGTCCGGCCCACGGGGAAGGTCGCCCAGATGGCCGAAGAGGAACACGTCGATATCCGCTACTACAATGTCATCTACAACGCGATCAAGGAGATCAAGGACGCCATGGTCGGGTTGATGGCCTCGCGTTTCGAGGAACGTGTTCTCGGCCGGGCCGAGGTCCGCCTGGTCTTCAATGTGCCGAGCGCCGGTACGGTCGGGGGATGCATGGTTATTGACGGGAAAATCCAGCGCAATCAGCTGATCCGGCTGGTGCGCGACGGCATCGTCATCCATGAAGGAAAAATCGCATCACTGCGCCGGTTCAAGGATGATGTCCGGGAAGTGTTGCAGAATTACGAATGCGGCATCGGGATCGAACGGTTTAACGATATCAAGGTCGGTGATATTATCGAATGTTACTACCTTGAAGAGATAAAGCCGGTCATGGAATAAGGCTTAGGCTACGTGAAAAAACATAAAATCATGAAGGATATGAACTTAACAAAAATTTGGCATTGTCTTTCATGTTAATTATCATTTTTTTCAGTTGCTCCTGAGAATAATGGTACTCGGATTCGGCACTCTGACCTTCAACCTGGCCCATTGCCATTCATTGAAGGAAAAACGAAGTATTGTCAAATCGATCATCGCCCGCACCCGCAATACGTTTAACGCTGCTGTTGCGGAGGTTGACAGCAATGGCATCCATGAGCGCGCTGTCATCGGGTTCGCCTTTGTCGGCAACGACCAGCGGAAGGTCAACTCCGATATGGATAAGATGATCGAATTTATCGACAGATTATCTCTTGCGGAGATTATTGATTCGCAAATGGAGATTTTTCATTCATGAAACCCTATTCACGCGCCGAAAGGGTCGGCGGTCTCATCAAGACGGCCCTTTCCGATATCCTGCAACGATCCATCAAGGATCCGCGGCTCGATTCGGTTCTGCTGACAGGGGTGAAGATGACGGCCGATTTGAAACTGGCCCGGATTTATTTCGTCACTTCGGATAACCCCGATGACGCCGCCGCGGGTTTCAAAAAGGCTCACGGATTCATAAAACATGCCCTTGCACAGGAACTCGAGTTGCGGTATATGCCCGAGCTTCAGTATTTTTACGATGATTCCATTGATTACGGGATGCACATCGACGCGGTCCTGAAGCAATTGAAAAGAGAAAATGGAGCAGATCCTCAATCAACTGAAGAAGAGTAAACGGCTACTGCTGACCTCGCACATTCACCCCGACGGGGATGCCATCGGATCGCTTCTGGCCATGGGGCTAACCCTGGAGGCCATGAAGAAAGATGTCATGCTGTTCAATGAAAGCCCGACGCCGGCTGTTTACCAGTTTCTCCCCTCCATCCACCGGATCAAAAATGAACCCGGGGACATGGGGGCCTATGATACGGCAATCGTTCTTGACTGCTCTGATCTGCAGCGCATCGGGGACATGGCGGTCGCTGTCAGCAACATTCCGACCGTCATCAACATCGATCACCACATCACCAATACCCGGTTCGGCAACTACCAGCTGATCGACGCCAAGGCCTCGGCCACCGCGGAAATCATCTACCGGATTATCAAGGCGCTCGATATACCGATCACCATGGCCATGGCGTATGCCGTTTATACAGGGATCATGGCGGATACGGGATCTTTCCGGTTTTCCAACACGACCCCCGATGCATTCCGAATCTGCCATGAAATGGTCGGATACGGGGCCGATGCGCACAAAGTCGCCCACCATGTATACGAAACCATTTCCCTCAACCGGATCAAACTCCTGAATATGGTGTTCGATACCATCGAACTGACGGAAAACGGCAAGTTGTCGATCATGACCCTTACCCAGAACATGCTCCAGGTCACCGGAACGGAAATTGCCGATGTCAACGGCCTGATCAATTATGCCAAGCGGATTGAAAATGTAAAAGTGGCCGCCCTGCTCTACGAGCGTAAGAACGGCCGGTGCCGTTCGAACAGGGAAAGCCAGTTCCATGTGAGCCTCCGATCCGACGGGGCAATTGACGTTTCCCTGATCGCGTCGAGTTTCGGCGGCGGCGGCCATATTTCTGCCGCCGGGTTTGATATCTGTTCAACCCTGCCGGAGCTGAAAAAACAATTATATGCGCTCTCCAACCGGATCCGGTGACACGAGCATGAAATCGGATTCAAAAAACGTCAGTTTTTGCGGAACACCGCCCGACGGGGTGATCATCATCGATAAACCCGCGGACATATCTTCAGCGGCGGTGGTCAACCGCATCAAGCGCCTTTCCGGCGTCCGGAAGGCGGGACATACCGGCACACTCGACCCCTTCGCCACGGGTGTGTTGATCTGTCCCATCAATCGGGCCACCCGGTTAGCGCGGTTTTTCCTGAACGACCGGAAACGGTATGCGGCCACCCTGCGGCTGGGAATCGAGACCGATACCCAGGACCATACGGGAAGTCCGGTTGCCGTTCTTCCGGTGGGCGATATCCCGGCGGAAACCATCACCCGGGTGGTCGACGGATTTGTGGGGCAGACCGAGCAGTTGCCGCCGGTGTATTCCGCGCTCAAGCACAACGGGGTGCCGCTCTACCGGTATGCCCGCGAGGGACGCCCCGTGCAGAAAGCGGCCCGGCCGGTGCACATCTCGAGTATCATCATCCGGTCGATCCGTCTGCCGGATATCGATTTCGAGGTGGAATGTTCGTCGGGAACCTACATCCGGACACTTTGCACCGATATCGGCAAAGCGCTCGGTTGCGGCGGTCACCTGACGGCGCTGGCGCGACTGAAAAGCAGCGGGTTTGCAATGGATGAAGCCATATCTCTTGCCCGGGTCGAAGAAAAAGCCGCCGCCGATCAGTTGTCCGACTGTGTGATACCGATGACCGACGCCCTGCGGGGGATCGCCACGCTCCGGGTAAACGACGAGCTGCGGGAAAAAATCGGATACGGCCGTCAATTGACCGTACTCGATATCCCCATGTCGGACGATATGCGGGACCGGCCGTACATTAAATTAACGGATGGGGAGAATCGTCTGCTTGCCGTGGTCCATGTACCTGATAACAAAATTGAATACCAATACTGTTGTGTCTTTCAATCGCCATGATATTTGTGTATGATGCATCCCAAAACATTTAATTGATCCATGCAGGAGGTCGACAGTGAATATAGCCGAGAAGAACAAACTGGGTACAATTGAAAAATTCAAACTTCACGACAGCGACACGGGTTCCCCCGAGGTCCAGATTGCGCTGCTCACGACTCGGATCGTCAACCTGACCGAACATCTGAAGGCGCATAAAAAAGACCATCATTCCCGGCGCGGCCTGCTGATGATGGTCGGCAAACGCCGTCGACTGCTCACTTACGTGAAAAACAAGGACGTAAACCGGTACCGGACCATTATCCAGCAACTCGGTATCCGGAAGTAAAAAACAGTCCCCTGACGCCAAATCACTACCGGAGCATTACACCGGGTGAGGCGCAAGGGACCGATCCCCTGAAAGGGGGGACAGGGCGGCGCGGCACGCGTACCGTCCTGCAACCTCTGATGTTGCAGGAGGTTGAATAACACTAAAATACACGCAACCACTACTTGTCGGCAGGCCCATAACCAGAAATCCGGGCACCTTTCAAGGGCTTGCGTGAACAGGAGCGAAACTAAAATGGAAATCTCGTTTAAAACTCAAATCGGTGCGGAAACGTTGAGCATCCAATCCGGCAAACTGGCCCGCCAGGCTTCGGGGTCAGTCGTGGTTCAGTACGGTGAAACCATCGTCCTGGTGACCGTGGTTGCCGCCAAGGACGCGAAACCGGATATCGATTTTCTCCCCTTGTCTGTTGAATACCAGGAAAAGATCTACGCGGCCGGCCGCATCCCCGGAAACTATTTCCGACGGGAAATCGGGCGCCCCA
>Ga0209347_1004465_pt1 | contig 14518 bp, 13 predicted proteins | sample AutmiccommuBRH23_FD_187382 | JGI IMG/M metagenome (GOLD analysis project Ga0209347, IMG submission 187382) | Deep subsurface microbial communities from Mt. Terri, Switzerland - Autotrophic microbial communities BRH/23 (SPAdes) (version 2) | ecosystem: Environmental > Aquatic > Deep subsurface >... | reverse complement strand
ACATGGTGGCATAGCGAGGGGCTGGGGGGCTAGGGGCTAGGGACTAGGAAAGGCAGAAGGCAGAAGGCAGAAGGCAGAAGTGGAGCAACCACCGGGTCATCCTGAGGGAGCGCCGCGCGGAAGGTGACAATCAGACGAAACGCGTGGGCGCGACCGAAGGAACTCAAAATGGCAGGATCCTGCCACCTGCCCGTTCCCCCGCACCGGCCAACGCGATTCTCGCATTTTGAACTACTAATCCCTCAAACCTTCGCACGGCGCGAAGATTTTTTCTGAAGTGGTTCAAAGCACGCGAGATAACGTTGGGCTGCGGGCGAAGTCCGCGCTAGGATCCTTCGCCGTGCTTCGCCGGCTCAGGATGACGTGCCTTCTGCCTTCTGCCTTCTGCCTTCTGCCTTCTGCCTTCTGCCTTCTGCTTCCCTCCCCCCGGGAATCCCTCCCCCGTCCCGCCCGTTACAATCGGCCGATGGCGCAGATTTTCCTGACCGGCACGACCACGCGAACGACGGAGACTCACTCCGCCGCGCCCTGCCGGTAGTGCGTCACTTCGAACGTAACGAATACCGGAGGACAGGGCCGAGGCGCCTTGTCCTCTTTTTTTTGATTGGAGCGAAGCCATGAACGTCCAACTCCCCGACGGATCCACCCGCCAGGTGCCTGATGGCGCGACCATCGCCGATGTTGCTGCCTCGATCGGGCCGCGGCTGGCGAAGGACGCCCTCGCTGGAAAGATCGACGGAAAGGTCGTCGACGTCTACGCGAAGGTTCCCGACGGAGCGAAGGTCGAGATCATCACTCCGAAATCCGAGGACGGTCTGGAGGTGATCCGCCATTCGACCGCCCACCTGATGGCGCATGCGGTCCAGGAGCTCTTTCCCGGGACGCAGGTCACCATCGGACCGGTAATCGAAAACGGCTTCTTCTACGACTTCGCCACCAGCCGTCCGTTCAGTGACGAGGACCTCGCGCGCATTGAAGAGAAGATGGCCGAGCTGGCGAAACGCGATCACCCGGTCAAGCGCGAAGAGTGGGAGCGGAACGCGGCCGTCGAGCACTTCGAGTCGATCGGCGAGAAATACAAGGCGGAGATCATCCGCGACCTGCCGGAAAGCGAAGTCATCTCGGTTTATCGCCAGGGCGACTGGAAGGATCTCTGCCGCGGGCCGCACGTCCCGTCGACCGGGAAGCTCGGGGCGTTCAAGCTCCTCTCGGTCGCCGGGGCCTACTGGCGCGGCGACAGCCGGAACGAGATGCTCCAGCGGATCTATGGCACCGCATGGGCGGACAAGAAAGATCTGGAAGCGCATCTGGAGCGGCTCGAGCAGGCGAAAGCTCGCGACCATCGGAAGCTTGGGAAAGAGCTCAATCTCTTTCACTTCCACCCGTACGCTCCGGGCGCGGCCTTCTGGACCCCGGCAGGAACCACTCTTTACAACACCCTCGCGGAGTTCATGCGCGAGGTGACCCGCGAGAGCGGCTACCTCGAGATCAAGACCCCGCTTCTGTTCAACAAGGGCCTCTGGGAGATCAGCGGCCACTGGGGGAAGTACCGCGAGAACATGTTCCTGGTCCTCGACAGCGAATCGGGCGAGCATGATTTCTCGCTCAAGCCGATGAACTGCCCCTCGCATCATCTCTACTACGGGATGGCGAAGCACAGCTACCGCGAGCTCCCACTCCGCTTCTCGACCCAGGACGTCCTTCACCGCAACGAGGCTTCCGGAACCCTCGGCGGCCTGACCCGCGTGCGGCAGTTCGCCCAGGACGACGCTCACATCTATTGTCTCGAGAGCCAGGTGCCGGACGAGGTGAAGCGCTTCGTCGCGCTGCTCGACCGCGTCTACGCGTCGGTGGGGCTCGAGTACACCGCCAAGTTTTCGACCCGCCCGCCGCAGCGGATCGGCGACGACGCCCTCTGGGACCGCGCCGAGGCGCTGCTCGAGAGCGCCCTGGTCTCCCTCGGGCGCCCTTACGAGAAGAAGGAAGGGGAGGGAGCGTTCTACGGGCCGAAGATCGACTTCGACGTCTCCGACAGCATCGGCCGGAAGTGGCAGCTCGGAACCATCCAGCTGGATTACAACGCGCCGGAGCGGTTCGACCTCACCTATGTCGGCGAGGACAACGCACCGCACCGTCCGGCGGTGCTCCATCGGGCGATTTACGGGTCGTTCGAGCGGTTTATCGCGATCCTGATCGAGCATTTTGCCGGCGCTTTCCCGGTCTGGCTGGCTCCGGTTCAGGCCGTCGTGCTGCCGCTCTCGGAGAAGTTCGTCGATTACGGCCGCTCGGTGGAGGAGAAGCTGAGGGCCGCGGGCATCCGTGCTGCAATCGATGAGTCGAACGAGAAGCTCGGCGCCAAGATCCGCCACGCGCAGCTGCAGAAGGTGCCGCTGATGCTGGTGGTGGGAGAGAAAGAGGCGGCGAGCGGGACAGTGAGTGTGCGCAAGCGTACCGGCGGGGATCAAGGGTCGATGCCGGTGGATGAGATCGTGCAGCAGACCCGAAGGCTGATCGACGAGCGCTCCTTGACTTTGGACTAGGGCTGCCCGTAGATTGAGCCGACAGGTGAGTCAGGCCCACAGCGGGCCCCAGCAGAAGGACACGAGACCGAGTGACCGTGTAACGCGCAGTTAGCCAGATCGATCGGACGGCGAGCCGGAGGAAAGGCCGCGTCCGGCCGCGGAGGCGCGTTCGCTGGTTGCTCGTTCTCATTTTTAGGAGGAGAACCTATTTTTACCCCACGCAGAGGTTTCATGCGCCGCCCGCCGCGGCTCCCCGAGGCTGAGAATCGGATCAACGAATTCATCCGCGTCCCCGAAGTCCGGCTGATCGACGATGAAGGGAACCAGGTCGGGGTCGTCCCGATCGAGGAAGCCCGCCAGAAGGCCGCTGAGAAGGAGCTCGATCTCGTCGAGATCGCCCCTCAGGCCAAGCCGCCGGTCTGCAAGATCATGGACTACGGCAAGTACCTCTTCCAGCAGAAGAAGAAGGCGGGAGAGGCGAAGAAGAAACAGAAGGTCATCCTGGTCAAGGAAGTCCAGTTCCGCCCCCGGATCGACGAGCACGACTTCGACTTCAAGAGGAACAACGTCCTCCGGTTCCTCGAGGACGGAGCGAAAGTGAAGGCGATCGTCCGCTTCCGCGGCCGCGAGATGGCGCACCAGGAGCTCGGCCGTGCCGTGCTCGAGCGCCTCATCGCCGAGGTCAAGGAACACGGAGCCCCGGAGACGAACTTCGATCTTCAGGGGAACCGGATGATCATCATCCTGGCGCCGAGCAAGTAGAAGCAGGGGCTAGGGGCTAGGGGCTAGGGGCTAGGAAGAGCAAGAACAACGTCAGTGAATGGTGGTTGTGCTGATTCCTCCCCAGGCCCTGATCCCTCATCCCCCTCCTGATTCTGACTTTCCTAGCCCCTAGCCCCTAGCCCCTAGCCCCTAGTCCCTGGCCCCTGGTTTCCCGGGAATTCACCCTACTATCCAGTGGTTCGGAAGCAGGCTGTTGAGGAAAACTACGTCATGCCAAAAATGAAAACCCACAGAGGCGCCGCGAAACGGTTCAAGAAGACGGGAACCGGAAAGCTCCGTCGGGGGAGCGCGTTCCACTCGCACATCCTGACGAAGAAGTCGCCCGGCCGTAAGTCTCGCCTGGCTGGAAGCACGGAAGTTTCCAAGTCGAACGAGAAGACGGTCGAGCGGATGATCCCGTACGTCTGATCCGGTTAGACCGGGCGGGCCGAGAGCCTGCCCATCCAAACGAGCGAGTCCGGGTGGCATTCACTTGCCTCCTGACCCGGCCGCTTCGAAGGAACGAAACGAGGAGGAACGATGGCAAGAGTCAAAAGGGGATTCAAGCGGAAAAACCGCCGCGGAAAAATCCTCAAGCTAGCAAAGGGTTACTACGGAATGAAGTCGCGATCCCACCGGATCGCGAAACAGGCAGTCGAGAAGTCTCTGGTGTACGCCTATACCGGCCGCAAGGACCGGAAAGGTCAGTTCCGGAAGCTCTGGATCGCCCGCATCAACGCCGCCGCGCGCCAGAACGGAATCAGCTACTCGCAGCTCATGCACGGGCTGCAGCTGGCCGGCTCCCCGCTCGATCGTAAGATCCTGGCCGACATCGCCGTCCGCGAGCCCGCGGGCTTCACGGCGATCGCCGAGTCGGCGAAAACCGCACTCCAGAACAACCGTCCGAAGGCCACCGCCTAGGACGTTTCCCATCAACAGCGCTCAAACGCGGACCGGAAGGTCCGCGTTTTTGTTTGCGGCCGCAAACAAAGTCAGAAGGCAGAAGGCAGAAGGCAGAAGTAAGGTCAAAGGCAAAGGCAGAGGTAGGGATCCGGGTTCTGGCCCCGTTTTCCTTCTGCCTTCTGCCTTCTGCCTTTTGCTAAACTCCCGCTCCCATGATTGAGAAGATCCGTCAGACTGAAGCCGAGTTCCGTTCCGCCCTTGATGCTGCATCGACAGCCGCTGCCGTCGACGAGGTGAGGGTTCGGTTTTTCGGGCGCAAGGGAGGCGCGGTGCATGCGCTCTTTAGCGAGCTCAAGAGTGTGCCTCCCGAAAAGAAAAAAGAGGTCGGCGAGGAGCTGAACCGGATGCGGGATGCCCTCGAGGCGGAGCTCCGCGCGAAGCTGGAGGCGCTGAAAGCCGAAGAGGGCGCGCGCAAGGAGCGGCGCTCGGCGCTCGATGTGACGCTGCCGGCGCGGATGCCGCGGATAGGCCATCTCCACCCCACGACCATCGTCCGGCGCGAGATCGAAGAGATCTTCCGCGAGATGGGATACTCCGTCGAGCCGGGGCCGGAGATCGAGAACGACTGGTACAACTTCGGGGCGCTCAACTTCACTCCGGAGCATCCGGCCCGCGACACCCAGGACACGTTCTACGTGGGCGAGGACCTGCTTCTGCGCACGCACACTTCGAACGTCCAGATCCGCTTCATGGAGACTCACAAGCCGCCGATCAAGGTGCTGGCGCCGGGTCGGGTGTTCCGCCGCGACGAAATCACGCTGCGCCGCTCGCCGATGTTCCATCAGATCGAGGGGCTGCTGGTCGACCGGGGCATCCACTTCGGCCACCTGAAGGGGACGCTCGAGCATTTCCTCCGGCAGATCTTCTCGCCGGACACCAAGGTCCGTTTCCGCCCGAGCTACTTCCCCTTTACCGAGCCGTCGGCCGAGGTGGATATCCAGTGTTCATTCTGCGAAGGAGAAGGGTGCGGTACCTGCTCGCAGACGGGGTGGATGGAGATTCTCGGATGCGGGATGGTGCATCCCCAGGTGCTGCGCAACTGCGGGATCGACCCGGAGGAGTGGAGCGGATTTGCCTTCGGGCTGGGGATCGATCGCGTCGCGATGCGCAAGTTCGGGATTCCGAACATCCGGGTGCTTTTCGAGAACGACCTGCGAGTTTTGGGGCAGTTCTGAGCTCGGGGGTGGGGCGGACGATAGGTCCTATTCGTCCTAAATAGGTCCTATTCCGCTTACACCAGGTTCCGCAGCTCTTTCCCCGGCTTGAATCGAATCGTGTTTCCCGGCGGGATCCGAACTTCAACGCCAGTTTTGGGGTTGCGCCCGATTCCTTTTTTCCGCTGCTTGACTTGGAAGACGCCGAAGCCGCGGAGCTCGATCCGCTGCCCCTCGGCCAGCGCATGGCGGAGGGCCTCGATCACGGTGTCGACGGCCTGGGCGGCCTTGACGCGCGAAATATCGGTGGCCTCCGCGACTTTGTTGACGATGTCAGCCTTGATCATTTGCGTCCTCCCGAGGGATGGCGCGATTATAGGCAAGACCGGCGCGAAAGGTCAATTAAACCGTTGAAATGAATGAATTTCCGCCCCGAAGCGCAACGGGTGCTGGAAGGGAGCAAGGATGAGCGAATCCGAGGGGAGGAACCGGGTCGACCTCTGGCTCAAGCACGTCTGCCTGTTCCGGCACCGCGCCGAGGCGACCGACGCCTGCCGGGGCGGGATCGTCAAGCTCAACGAGCGGCGGGTCAAACCGTCGGCCGAGGTCCGCCTCAACGATGTGATCGAGGTGACCGAGCCGCATTACAGGAGGTACGTCGTCCTTGCCATCCCCGACAAGCAGGCGTCGAAGGAGGCAGCCCGCGAGATGTACCGCGACGAGTCTCCGCCGCAGCCGCCCCGCACTTTCGTTCCTGAGGTCGCTGGCCGCGACCGCGGCGCCGGACGGCCGACGAAGCGGGAGAGACGGGAGATGGAGAAGTGGAGTGGAAAAGACAGGGGCTAGGGACTAGGGGCTAGGGGCTAGGAAGAGCAACGGCGACCACGTGTCCCCACCGTCGCTTCGCTACCGGACCGGCGCAGCCGGTCCCTACGAGATCTGCAGCGCTTCCCCTACTCACAATGACGGGGGGTTGGTGTTGCTTTTCCTAGCCCCTGACCCCTAGCCCCTAGCCCCTGTCTTTACGCATTCACATACTTCCGGAAATCCACATTCGCGATCAGGCCCACGGCCATCATGAACATCATGGTGGAGGAGCCGCCGAACGAGATCAGCGGAAGGGGGATACCGGTTGTGGGAAGCAGGCCGATCTGCATCGCCACGTTGATGATGATGTGGAAGATGAAGAAGGATATGAGCGCGATGGCCAGGAAGGTCCCGGATCGGTCGCGCGCCTGTTTGGCAATGACGAAGGCCTGAAGAATCAGGAAGAGGTAAAGAGCGAGGACGACGCAGACGCCGACGAACCCCCATTCCTCGCCTATGACCGCGAATATGAAGTCGGTGTGTCTGGCGGGGAGATACTCGAGCTTGGCCTGGGTCCCCTCCCTGAACCCTTTGCCGAAGAGCCCACCGGAGCCGATGGCGATCTTGGCCTGCGTGACCTGGTAGCCGGACCCGAGAGGGTCCCGCTCGGGATTGAGGAAGATCATCACGCGTTCCTTCTGGTACGGCTTGAGGAAGAAGAACCAGGCCGAGGGGAGAAGGATGGCGAGGATCAGGATGGCGACGACCCAGTAGCGGAACTTGATCCCGCCGAAGTACATCGCGGCTCCGATGAGAGGAGCGAAGCTGGCTGCGGTTCCGAAGTCGGGCTGGATGATGATCAGGCCGACCGGTACGCCGATGATGATGGTGATCATCAGGAACGAACGGCCGGTGAGATAGGTCGAGTCACTCGACTCGAAGTACTTCGCCAGGACCAGCGCGGTGAAGATCTTCATGAACTCCGACGGCTGGAACTGGAACCCGGCTATGTGAATCCAGGAGACGACACCCGCGGTGACCCTTCCCCACACGACCAGGTAGAGCAGCAGCAGGAGCCCGACCCCGTAAAAAACCATCGAGGCATCGAGCAGGACGTGGTAGTCGAGCACGATGAAGGCGATCATCAGGGCGATGCCGATCAAGGCCCAGAGGATCTGCCGCTTCCAGAGCAGGTCGGTGTTGAAGAAGGTGGCGCTGTAGACCGCCATGCAGCCGATGGCCGCGAGGACGATCGCGGTGCCGATGAAGTTCAGATCGAGCCTCGACAGAGTTCTCGAGGGAGCCGAGCGGACGGATGCAGTGCGAGCGAGCATGTCTCAGCGGGCCGTCGGCTCACCCGGCCGCGGCAGTTGACCTTCACGAAGCTTCTGGAGGACTTCAGGATCGGACAGGTCGATGCGGTCGAGGTTCATCTCCGCGCCGAAGCGCGCGGCGAAGAGCTCGCGGGCGAGCGGTGCGGCATTGGATCCGCCGCCCTTCCCATGCTCGATGAACACGACCACGACCATCTGCGGGTCATCGCGCGGAGCGAATGAAGCGAACCACGCGTGATCTTCATACTTGAAGGGGAGCTTCTGTTTCCATCCCGACTGCGCGATGACCTGGACGGTTCCGGTTTTCCCGCAGACATCGAGCCCGTCGATCCGGGCGCGTCCACCGGTCCCGCCGATCTCGTTGACGACTTTCCAGAGGCCCTCACGGACCGCGGCGAGTGCGTCCGGCGGGAGGTTGATCTCGGTCAGCGGCTCCGGCTCGACCTTCTGCCGGGCAACGATCTGATCGTCCCGAACCTCGACGATCTCCTTCAGCACGTGCGGGCGCATGACCCGGTTCCCGTTCGCGATCGCGGCCATCATGTTGGCCGTCTGGAGCACCGTGACGACCAGCGGGCCCTGTCCGATCGCGACCGAGATGGTCTCGGAGGGATACCACTTCCTCTTCTGAACCTTTTCGGCCCACTCGGTCGACGGAACGTTTCCAGTCAGCTCACCCTCGAGATCGATCTTCGTTTTTCCGCCGAAGGTCAGCTTCCTCGAGTACTCGGCGATCTTGTCGATCCCCAGCCGGGAGCCGATCTCGTAAAAGTAGATGTCGCAGGAGACTTTGATCGCCCGCTGAAAGTCGACGGAGCCATGCCCCTCCGGCTTCCAGCAGCGGAAGCGGCGGCCGTGGTACGCGGCGCTGCCGCTGCAGTAGACCGTGGAGGAGGGATTGACCGCGCCGTACTCGAACCCGGCCATCCCCATGACGACCTTGAACACCGATCCCGGGGAGTAGCCCCCCTTGATGGCGCGGTTGACCTCGATCTTGAAGGGGTTCGAGACGATGGTCTTCCACACCTCGGGGGTGAACCGGCGGGAGTAAACGTTAGGGTTGTAGGCCGGACTCGAGGCCATCGCCAGAACCTCTCCGGTCTGCGGGTTGAGCGCGACCACCGCGCCGATCATCTCGTTGTCGATGAAGTACTGCTCGGCTCGCCGCTGCAGGTCGAAGTCGATCGTCAGGTAGATGTTCTTCCCGGGGACGGGCTCTTTTCGGGCGTTCGGATAGTCCGACAGAGTGCGGCCATAAGTATCGACCACTTCGTAGCGGGTGCCATCGACTCCGCGCAGGAAGCCGTCGTACATGAGCTCGACGCCTTTTTTCCCGACGAGAGCGCCGAGCTTGAGCGACTCGTCCTCCTCCATGTCCTTCTCAGTGGCTTCACCCATGTAGCCGAGAACGTGGGCGGCGAAGGTGCCGTAGCGGTAGTTGCGTCTCTGGACCGGTTCGACTCGCAGGGCGGGGAACACGGCGGAGTTCGCCTCGAACTCGGCCACCTGGGTCATGGTCAGGTCCTCGACCAGCGGCATGGGCTGATTCATCTGGACCTTGGCGGTCTCCACGCGACGCTGGAGCTCAGGAACGGGGATCTGGGTCGTGGCCGAGATGAACTGAAAGAGCTGATCGGTGTGCCCCGGCCGGGTCTTCTCGATTTCCCGGAGATCGGGACGCATCAGCATCAGCGAATAGGACGGCATATTGTCCACGAGAATCTTGCCGTTCCGGTCGAGGAGCAGTCCGCGTTTGGCGGTGATGGGCACCGAGCGGAGGGCGTTCGATTCCGACAGCTCCCGGAACCGGTCCGCCTGGACCGACTGCACGTACCAGAACGATCCGGCCAGGAAGAAAAAGACGACGACGATTCCCCACATCAGGATGTTGATGCGGAGCTGGACGGTTTTCTGTTCGTCTCGGTAAGCGCGCATGGGATTGGCCTCTAGGAAGCGCTAACGCATTGCAATCGATGGGCCTTCCGGCGCCGCGGCGCCGGGGGAGTGCTTTAGCGAACGGCTGCCCTGCGGACCGCCTCGACGGGTTCCTCCCGCAGGAAAAGGGCCAGCAGCTGATAGATGAGCATCCCGAAGAGCGAAGTCAGGATCGTCTTGACGATCATCCCTTCTTCGAACAGCTGCACGGGATGCGCGGTCAGGATCGTGACGAGGACGTAAATCACGATCTCGTTGACGATCACGGCGCCTGCGAGCGCCAGCCCGAATGACAGGGTTCCCCGCATGACGAGCCGGGAAGCGACATAGGCGACGAGATAGCCGATGACGGTCAGCGAGAAAGCGTGAAGGCCGAAGATCGCCCCGGAGAATGCATCTTCGATCAGACCGGCCACGACCCCGGCAACGATCGCTCCGAACAGGTTCCCGCCCATCGCGTAGTACACCACCAGGATGACATAGGGGCTGAAGAAGGCGAGAGCATTGGGGAAGAAGCTGTCGAGCAGCGAGTGGATGGTCAGCGCGATGACGAGGCCGATGAGGAACCGGAGCCATCTCATGGCTCGTACCCCACGATCTCGGGCGGGATCTTACGGGTGTGCAGGACGATCACCTCTTCGAGACCGCCGAAGTCGACCGAGGGCTGAGCCACGACCTGCTTGAACAGATCGCTCCCTTCCTCGGCACGGACCACGCGGCCCACCGGAATGCCTTTCGGATAAACCCCGTCGATGCCGGCCGTGAGAATCGAGTCGCCGACCGAGACGTCGGACAGATTGGGAACGTAGCCGATGCGGAGCAGGCCATTATCGGCTCCGGATGCAACCCCCTGGCGGCGGCTGCGCTCGACCAGAACCCCGGCCGCCGATCCCTTGTCCACGATCAGCTGGATCTTGGAGAGATCCTTCGTGGTGAGAATCACGCGGCCAACCAGGCCACTCGGATGCACCACGACGTCGTTGACCTCCACTCCGTGGTCGGAGCCGCGGTCGAGGATGGCAGACTTGAACCTTCCCGAAGTGTCGAGCATGATCACCTCGGCCAGGGTCGTGGGCATGGTGAACTGCTCGGAGTAGGAGAGGATCGACCGCATACGCGCGAGGTCGCCGCTCGAGCGGCGCAGCATGATGTTCTCGTTCGTGAGCTCGGCCAGCTGACGGCGCAGCCGGACGTTCTCGGCCACCTCGCGTCGCATGTCCACGTAGCCGTGATAGATGTCGAGCGCCGACTCTCCGACACTGTTCACCGTCTTGGGCACGGGGGAGAAGAGAGTCATCACCGTCCGCTCGAAGAGCGTTCGGGTCTCTCCCACCACGCGCGTGCGCTGGCTGGTGCTCATCAGCAGGAAAAGGACGGCCAGCACGATCACGAACAGGAGCGTGGGGCGGCGTTCGACGGCAACTTGCATGACTTAGGCGATCTCGGGCTAGCGGCGGTTCCACTCCGGTCGCTCCGCAGTGGGAGCAGAAGAACGGAGCGAAAAGCCGTTTTCCCTATTGCGATCCTCGGGCCAATCGAGCAGGCCGCTTGGCGGCCTGCTCGTTCCCGGCTCAGTCGATCGAGATCTTTCGCAGGAGATTGAAGTCGGTCAGCATCTGGCCCGTGCCCAGCGCGACGCAGGCCAGCGGATCTTCCGCCAGAGTCACCGGGAGGCCGGTCTCTTCGCGAAGCCGCTTGTCGAGGTTCTTGAGCATCGAGCCTCCGCCGGCGATGATGATTCCCTTGTCCATGATGTCCGCGGACAGCTCGGGCGGGGTGCGCTCGAGGGCCACGCGAACCGCCTCGACGATCGTCGCCACCGTCTCGGACAGCGCTTCCCGGATCTCTTCGTCCGTAATGACCAGCGTCTTCGGCACGCCCTCGACCAGATCGCGCCCCTTGATCTCCATGGTCATCTCCTCTTCGAGAGGGAAGGCGGAACCGATCTCCATTTTTACCTGCTCGGCCGTCCGCTCGCCGATCAGCAGGTTGTACTTCCGCTTGATGTACTGAATGATCGCTTCGTCCATCTCGTTGCCCGCGACCCGGACCGAGCGCGAGTAAACGATGCCTGCCAGCGAGATCACCGCGACATCGGTGGTGCCTCCGCCGATGTCGACGATCATGTTGCCGGTCGGATCGGTGATCGGAAGTCCGGCGCCGATGGCCGCCGCCATCGCCTGCTCGATCAGATAAACCTCGGTCGCGCCGGCCCGGAGGGCGGAGTCTTTTACCGCCCGCTTCTCGACCTGCGTGATTTCGGAAGGTACCGAGATCACGATTCGCGGCTTCACCAGGAACGAGCGCCCGTGCGCCGCCTTGATGAAGTAGTTGAGCATCTCCTCGGTGATCTCGAAATCGGCGATCACCCCGTCCTTCATCGGGCGGATGGCGACGATGTTTCCCGGCGTCCGGCCGAGCATTTCTTTCGCTTCTTTGCCGACAGCTTCGACCTTGCCGGTGATCTTATTGACCGCGACGATCGAGGGCTCTCGGACGACGATCCCCTTGTTCTTCGCGTAAACGAGCGTATTCGCCGTCCCCAGATCGATCGCAAGATCATTGGAGAACATCGACAGGAGTGATTTCACAGCCATGGAATGCCAGCCCTCTTCGTTGAGATTGATCCGGTCCCGCGAACGCAGGCCGGGTGCAATTTACCTGCCCTGGAAGGATCCGACCCGATCGGAACTTCCCGCCCCTCGCTACTCTTCTACGTAAACGTTCTCGCGCTTGATCGTCTGATTGCCCGACGGATCCACCGCGCGAACCACCACCGTGTTCCGCCCAACCTTGTTGAAGCTCACGAGCTTCTTGAACGATCCGTCGGTCTCGACGGCGATCTCCTCGTCGTCGAGAAAGACCGAGGCGCCCGGCTCTGCTTTTCCTTCGAACATGTAGTACTGCCCCCCGATCCGGAAGGGAGGCTTGAGATCGAGAATCGGCGGCGTCTTGTCCGACGTCCCGGGAGAGCCGGTCCCGATCCCGCCGACGACCCTGAACCGCCGGAACGGGGAGAATGGGCCCGGCCGACCGTTCTGGTCGATCGTCGCGACCCGCCAGTAAAAAGCTCCCTGATCGCTGACTCGGGTCGTCGCGCTGGTGCTCATCCGCCGCGCATCGATCTCGAGCGAGGAGAAGAGCCTCGAGCGGGACACCTGGAGGGCGTAACCGCTCGCCTCCGGATGAGGCTGCCACGACAGCTGCACCGAGCGGTCCCTTCCCGCCTGAAAGACCTGATTGTCGGCGGGAGAGACGAGAGCCGGAGGAGGAACCACATTTCGCACGTCGGAAAGAGTCCCCTCGGCTCCGGCTTCGACGGCCTGGCCGGAAGCGAGGCTGATCGCCGGTCCGCCGCTGAGCGGAGCGACGGACGAGGATCCTTTGAGGGAGGTGACCGCCGTCTCCCGCGAGGCTCCAACGCCGACCTGAGTCGTGGAGTCGGAACTGATGGTGACCTCGGTTCCCGGAGTACGGACCGTCGAGGAGTCATCTGCGGTGTTGATCTCGACCAGTCCCACCTGCATCTGAACCGTGTTCTGCTTCTGGGAAGTCTGAGGGTTCACCGCGGAATGAATCTCGAGGAGGGCGTCGGGACCGATCGTGTAGAGCGAGCCGTCCGCGAAGATGAGCTCGGCAGAAGAGCCGCTGGTCGTCTTCACCCAATCCCCGTTGAACAAGGGATCGCGGGGTCGCGCCCGGCGCCAGTCGCCTGACGCCCCCTTCTGCAGCTGCACTTCTCCTTCGATGGTGATGAACTGCGCGTCAAACTGCCCGGCTCCCGGAATTCGCGTGAGGGCGAGGGTTGCGATGTTGGTCGCGTCGCCGGCCGCAGCAATGGCTCCGTCCCAGTTGCCCTCCTGGTAGAGGTTCCGACCGGCAACGAGGCGGACGTTGGAGCGATCGAATTCGGGCTTGACGGACGTGAAATCGTCCACGGAGGCCAGCTGGTTGAGAGCGACCTCAGCTTCGGAAATGGCCCGTCGAGCTCGCTCCCGGGGGGTCTGCCCGTAGAAAAACCACCAGACGAGGGCGCCAATCGCCAGCAGGGCGACGATGATCAACCCCCCTTTTCGGAGTCGATCGATCGAAATGAGGTACCAGTCGATGTCGGCGTAGGTGGGTTTTTTGCGACTCATTTGAGTGCAGCCGGCGGCCGCGGAATACCCATGACAGGGGACAAGCGTTTATAACACAGCGATTTCGGAGCGGCAACGCGGGATTGTCCCGTCCAGGGGATTTCGTTACACTGCCGCTCCCTCGAGGTCCGGGTCCGCGGTCCGCCAAAGCCTCAGCCCGAGAACAAACGATCGACTCTGAAAGGCCGGATTGCCAGGGCGGCGATCCGCCGGAGGCCCATCCCAATGCTCAAGGTCATGCGTGACAGCTTCAAGCACCTCAAGTGGGTGCTGTTCCTCATCGTATTTGCGTTCATATTCATGGTGTTCTCCGACTGGGGTGCCGGAGGAGCGACGGGATCGGTGGCGAACGCCTCGTTCATCGCGCGCGTGAACGGTGAAGTCATTCCCGTTCAGGAGTACGCGCGGACGATGTATCTGACCGAGCAGCAGTACGAGCAGTCGTACGGCCAGGCGCTCACGCCGGAGATGCGCCAACAGATGCAGCTGCCGCAGATGGTGCTCAACAGCCTCATCGAGCAGATGCTCCTTCTTCAGGAAGCCGAGCGGATGAACATGACGGCGACGCCGGCGGAAGTCCGCCAGCGAATCCTCACGCTGCCGGCGCTGACGGAGAACGGCCAGTTCGTCGGTCAGGAGCTCTACGAGCGATATGTGAGTGGCTCGCTGGGATACGCAACGGCGGCGGACTTCGAGGCGGAAGTGGGCAAGGAGCTGACGCTGGCGAAGATCAACAGCGCGATGATGAACTCGATCATCATCCCCGCCTCGCGAGTCGAGGAAGAGTACCGGCGCCGGAACGAGCGCGCCGAGATCGACTACGTTCTCTTCCCGGTCGACCGAACCGTGGCTGATGTGACGCTGGCGCCGGCGGAGGTGGAAGCTTTCTATCGGGAGAACAC
>Ga0209347_1004462_pt1 | contig 14523 bp, 11 predicted proteins | sample AutmiccommuBRH23_FD_187382 | JGI IMG/M metagenome (GOLD analysis project Ga0209347, IMG submission 187382) | Deep subsurface microbial communities from Mt. Terri, Switzerland - Autotrophic microbial communities BRH/23 (SPAdes) (version 2) | ecosystem: Environmental > Aquatic > Deep subsurface >... | reverse complement strand
TAAATCCTGAAATTGCCCCGGTTCCAGGCATCGCCGATAAAGGTGACCACCCGTCCCAGGTATCGGCGGACCGGTCCCGCCGGGACCAGAAATTTCAGGGTTCCGGCAATAAAAAGCGGTGTCATCCAGATCAGGGTGTTGATCAAAATCAGCAGCAGCGACACACCGCCGCGGACCTGCCCCGGGATCCGTTTCCCCATGCGTGTCTCCTTTTCTTACGGATTGCAGCTCGATAGTTGCTTCCACACTGACAGCCTCTGCACCGAAAAGCCCGGCCTCCTCTTATAATAAGCCCACCGGATTTGAACGGCACGCAAATTGCAAATTCGATAAACCGTGAAGGGTCATGGATGCAAGGCCGACAGGATGTAGAATTTTTTACCCGAAAAAGAACAATAAAATGAAATGGTAAAAATGACAATGTCTTGGATCCATAAAACTCCGAACAATTTTCAGCAACCTGGAATTTGCAAGTTTTCGGCGGATGTATAGTATCATATACATCTGTGTGGTTTTCACGACAAGAACAAGGAGATCGAATCATGCGCGGAATGAAATGGCTGATCCTGATAGCAATAATGGCCGGCCTGGCCCTGGTATGGGGTTGCAGCGGCGACAGTTCGTCGGACGGGGATTCCGGAGCGCTTTCACTGTCGTTGACCGATGCCACAACCAACGCCTACAAGGCGGTCTATGTGACAATCGAAGAAGTAAGGGTTCATACGGCGGACCCGAAAGCCGATGATGACGACGAAGATGGTTGGAAGGTCGTGGCGACCCCTGAAAAGACCTACAACCTGCTCGAACTGGTAAACGGGGTCATGGCGGATTTAGGGACCACCGAACTCGAAAGCGGCCATTACACCCAGATGCGCCTCATGCTGGCCGATTCGGCCGATGACACGCAGAACCTGCTGGGAGAGGCACACGCTTTTCCGAATTACTTGATCGACAACGAGGATGGAATTCATGAATTGAAAGTGCCGAGCGGATATCAGACCGGGATCAAGCTGGTGCACGGCTTCGATATTGAAAAAGGCGTGACGGCGGAACTGGTCCTTGATTTCGATGCCTCCCGGTCGGTCGTCAAGGCCGGAAACAGCGGGAACTACCTGCTGAAGCCGACCATAAAAGTCGTCGATACGGTCGACTATGCCATTGTCAAAGGGGTGATCACCGATACGTCGGAACCCCCCGCCCCCCTGGCCGATGTAATTGTCAGCGCCCAGGTGCATGATGGCGAAGCGGGGGATGTCCGGGTCTTCACCTCGACCCGCACCGGAGAAGACGGCGCCTACCAGTTGTATCTTCCCGAAGACGCCTACACGATTGTTGCCTACAAGGGGTATGCGGCGACCGATACCGAGGCTTACGGGGATGCCTACGGACCGGCATGTGCCACCCTAACGGCGGCTTACGACACCGCCCATGAGAAGAATTTTGCCCTCGCCGCGGCGATCACCGGCAACATCGTGGTCGACCTGCGGACCGTCGGAGACGACGATATGGTGACCCTCAGCATCCGTGAAATCGGTACCTGCGGGGAATCCCCGATCGAAGTGACCGTCCTGGCGGCCAGCGGCGGCGGCGAGTACACCATCGGGGTTCCGGGAGCGACGGAAGGAACCCGGGAGTATTCGGTGGTGGCGACGAGCGACACGACAACCCGGGTTAAGACGGCAGCGGTTTCCGCCGGGGCCGACACGGCCGTTTCGGTGGACATGAGGCCGCAAACCTGATGAACTCGTAAAAAGTCGGTTTTTGATGGCAGAGTAAAAAGCGCCACATTCAAGGCGCGCAAATCTTCAGGAATGCGGCGTACTGTCGTACGCCGCATTGACGAGGGATGAAGCGCAACGCAGAAGTTGGACTTTTTACGACGCCATCAAACCTGATTGCAACCCGGTTCCATTCCAATCCGGGATCTCCTGACCGCCAAGGGGATCCCGGATTTTTTTTTGCAGGGGGCGGATTTCAAATCGGTTCCAGTACAATCCCCCGACTGGATGAAAGGAATAAAAGGCGTATTATTAAAAGGAGAAGTCCCGCCCCCCGGATTTGCGTTGTCCCGCATCCGCCAAGGGACGCGGGCCAATTCTGTATAAACCGAAATGCTGATGAATATCCCCGAACGGCTTGAATCCGCCCCTCCCCGAATAAAGATCGCCCTGGCGGCGATCCTGGTTGCCGGCGCCTATTACGCGGGGGCATGGGTGGGAAACCTGCTGAGTCTCCGGCCCGACAATATTTCGGTTCTCTGGCCGCCCAATGCAATTGTGCTGGTGGCCCTCATCCGTACGCCGCCCCGCGTCTGGCCGGTTTTCCTTGCCGCGACCATTCCGGCCGAATTCGCGGCCGATCTGCCGACCGAAATTCCGGTGCCGTCGATCATCGGGTTTCTCCTTTCGGACTGGATCGAGGTCCTGATCGCCGCCGGCCTGCTGCGTCATTTCATGGAGGAGGGGGTCCATTTCCGGACCCTGCGGAATGTTGTCACCTATATCATCGCCGCGGTTGTCGCCGGGCCATTGATTTCCGCCGGTCCCGGGGCCTACAGCGATGTGGCCTTCCGTCCCGGCGGCGGCGGCGATTACGGATTACAATTCATCCGCTGGTTTCTCAGCGACGGATTGACCCACCTGACCGTTACCCCCACCCTTTACCTGTGGCTGTCCGACCCGCCCTTCGGTAAAAACCGTCTGCACGCCGGGCGCATGGGGGAAATCGTGATCCTGATCCTTGCCCTTTCCCTGGGTGGATTTCTGGGCGTGGGAATCCGGACCGAAGCGATCCTGTCTGTCCCGGCGCTCCTCTACATCCCCCTGCCGGCGATGCTCTGGGCCGCGGTCCGCTTCGGGCCCCGGAGCATCTTTACCGCCGCCCTCTTCATCACCGTTATTACCATCCTGAGCACCCTTTACGGCTACGGCCCGTTTACCATCAGGTCGGCATACAGCGTGCTGAACCTGCAATTTTTCCTTGCTGTTTCACTGACTCCGTTGATTGTTCTTTCCGTCGCTATCGAGGAACAGAAAATCATCCGGCGGAATATGCAGGAAAGCGAAGAGCGGATCCGCCAGATCACCGAGTTTCTCCCCCAGACGGTATTTGAAGTCGATCGTGGAGGGAGGCTCACCTATGTCAACCGGAACGGCCTGTTGCAGTTCGGATATGATCCGAGCGATCTGGAAAACGGATTGATGTCACTGGAGGTTATCGCCCCTGCCGATCGACGGCGGGCGGAACGCAATATTGCCCGTGTATTGACGGGTGAGGAAATCGGTTTGAACGAGTACATGGCCTGCCGGAAGAACGGGTCCGAGTTTCCCGCGCTGATGCGGTCCAACCCGATCGTCCGGGGAGGGAAGATTGTGGGTCTGCGGGGATTTGCGGTCGACATTTCCGAACGGAAACAGATGGAGGAGGATCTCCGGGAAAGCGAAGCAAAATATAGGCAGATACTCGAGCATGCCCCGGCCGGGATCTACGAGGTCGACCTGAAAAACGACCGGTTCATCGATTTCAACGAGGTCTGGTGCAATTACACCGGGTACAGCCGGCCGGACCTGATGCGGATTTCCCCGGGCGAACTCCTTGCGCCCGAAAGCCGTCCGGTACAGGCACGGGTAATAACGGAGGCCGACGCCGGGAATCCCGACCCGGGACCGGTCGAGTATGAGATCCGGACCCGGGAGGGCCGGTCGCTCTGGGTCATGGTCAAGTTCCGGTTTCAATTCCAGGGGGGCGCCCCGAAGCAGGCCACCGCGGTTGTCCACGATATCACGTCGAAACGGCGGATGGATGCGGAACGGAAGGCGCTGGAGGAACGGCTTCAACAGGCCCAGAAGATGGAATCCCTTGGGACCCTTGCCGGCGGCATTGCCCATGATTTCAACAATCTGCTGACGGGTATCCAGGGAAACGCATCGCTCTTGCGGCGCGGCCTGGACCGGGACCATCCCCATTACGATCGGTTGAACGCCATCGAGGACCTGGTCCAGCGCGCCGCTTCCCTGACCGGGCAACTGCTGGGCCTGGCCAGGGGCGGAAAATACGAAGTGAAACCGACGGATATCAATGAGCTTGTTTTAACCGAATCGGAACTGTTCGGCCGGACCCGGAAGGAAATCGAAATGCAATGCGACATGGCGGAAGACACGGAGACCGTGGAGGTCGACAGGGGTCAGATCGAGCAGGTCCTGCTCAACCTGTTCGTCAATGCGTGGCAGGCCATGCCCGACGGGGGCATGATCCGGGTGGAAACCCGAAGTGTATCCCTCGATGAGCGGTTCGTTCGTCCCTATGGCATCCGCCCGGGCCGCTACGTCCGGGTATCCGTGGAAGACACGGGTATCGGGATGGACACGTCCACCCAGCGGAAGATTTTCGACCCGTTTTTCACCACCAAGGAAACGGGACGCGGCACCGGCCTCGGACTTGCATCGGCTTACGGCATTATCAAGAACCATGGCGGCATCATCGATGTGAGCAGCAGTCCCGGCAAGGGGGCCCGCTTCGACATCTACCTGCCGGTCTCCGGCCGGCCTCCCCGGCAGGAGCGGAAGATCGTCGAATTCCCGGCGCCCGGAAAAGGGACCATCCTGCTGATCGATGACGAGAAAATGATCCGGGACGTCGGTATGGAGATGCTGGCGTACCTGGGGTACCAGGTGCTTGCCGCTCCGGACGGCGACGCGGGAATCGCCATCTATGAAAAAGAACAGGCGCGCATTGACCTGGTCATCCTTGACATGATCATGCCGAAAACAAGCGGCGCAAAAACCTATGAACGGCTCAAGGCGATAGACCCGGAGGTCCGGGTGCTCCTTTCGAGCGGGTACAGCCGTGACGGACAGGCAGCGGAAATACTCTCCCGGGGATGCGACGGGTTCATCCAGAAACCGTTTACCCTCGAATCCCTGTCGGAAAAAATACTGGAAGTCCTTGATCCGTCCAGGTCATAACCCTTCATCGAATCCCGGCGCCAGCCCCCCGGAAGATGCCGGCGTTCCGTCATCCCCCGGGTATCCCGGTGTGTTGGCGACATGCGATTTTTCAGTCCGGAGCCGGAGCCGGTAGCCCCGGGATTTTGCTGTTTCCTCGTAAGATCCGCCCCCGAGGCGCAGGGCGTTCATGGGGGTCACCACGATGGCCGCCTCGTTTCTCACCGGGCAGAAATGCTCGCAGTAGCCGCATCCCGCGCACTTGTCCTCGTCCACGTGGGGGACCGGGAAGGGGAGCTCCAGCTGTTTCTCGAATTTCACCGCGTCATAGGGACAGACCTCGTCGCAGACCATGCAGCTTTTCCGGTACTCCCAGGCCAGGCATTTCTGCCGGTGGATGATGGCCGTGCCGACCCGGGCCCAGACCCGGTCCCGCGAATTCAGGCGGCGGATGGCCCCGGTCGGGCAGGCATCCCCGCAGGTGGTGCATTTCGGGTCGCAGTAGCGGCGCCGGGGGGTGACGGCCGGGCTGAACATCCCCAGGGGACCGGCGGCAAACCAGACCGGCTGCAGGGTATTGGTGGGGCACCCGGCCATGCACTGGCCGCACCGGACACAGGCGCTCAGGAAATCGGGTTCCGGGAGCGCGCCGGGCGGGCGGATCAGGCGGGGATCGCACACTTCCCCTTCGGCCTTGTCCGAAGTGGCGGCCATCAGGCCGGTCAATCCCACCGCCGCCACGATCGCGCCTCCCAGGCCGGAGACCAGCACCCGGCGGCGGTCGGTGGAGACCGGAACACCGGCCGCCCCCCGGTGCTCCGTTGAAAACCGGATCGCCTCTTGAGGGCAGGATGCTTCGCAGGTCCGGCAGGCGAGGCAATCGGCATACCGGACCCGCACCGGGTCATCGGCATCGATCGCCCCCATGGGACAGACGCGGGCGCACTTGCCGCACCCGTTGCAATCTTCTCCCACCCGGCGGCGGACCAGGGGTTTTACGGAAAAGAGGGCCAGGATCGCCCCGGCCGGGCAGATATACCGGCACCAGAAACGGGGGGAAAGCCGGGCCGCGGCAAAAATCTCCGCGAAAAGCAACAGCACGAACAGGTTGGCGGCATATCGCCGGTCTTCGATCGACAGGAACATCAGCTTGCGGATATCGAAACGGTCGGCAATCGGCTGGATAACGGTCAGGGCGGCATCCGAAAAGAGGAGGACCACCGGGTAGACAACCATCCCGTAAAACCGGGTGATCAGGGCCAGGGGGGCGGTCCAGAACGCCAGGGAAACCCCCAGCAGCGCCGCGCCGATCGAAAACGCCAGAAGATAGATTTTGAGGTTCGGACGGATCCACCGGGGCGGGACCGGTTTTTTCGGCGCAATCCGGGCGTCGGCAAGATCGATGGTTGTCCCCATAGGGCAGATATACCCGCAGAAGACCCGCCCGAACAGGGGGGCGGAGAGGAGCACCAGGAGGGCGGGGAAAAAGGCCCACTTGATGACCCTTCCGGCAATGGCGGTAATACCGACCAGCGCCGGGTCCATCCGGAGAAACAGGTCCGATCCCGAAAAATTCCCGGCGGCGGCCAGGAAAACAAGAAACAGGAATAAGGAGCCGATCTGGATCGACCGGCGAAAAACAATCATACGGTTTTCTTCTTGATGCTGAGCTTTTCGATATCCATGCGCCCCAGCCCCCGCTGGTGGGCCATGCGGATATGCTTGATCTGGTCGGGCGCGTACATTTTGCCGTACCATTCAAAAGCCGATACGGCATAGGCATCCGCGGCCACCATGTCCGTCGAGGCAATGATGGTCCCCGGCGTCAACACTGTTCCCGGCCCGCCCGGTCCGCCGGTCGACAGGACTCGGGTGGCGTCGATGACCACCAGATCGGGCTTCAGCAGGGAGGCAAGATCGACGATGCTTTCGTGAAGATCGAGCCGGTGCATGATCCCCCGGTCGTGGATCAGCCCCATCATCCCTTTCATCGACAGGCTCACCCCGGCCCCGGAATGGGACTTGGCCACCGGCGCGGCAATCAGCACGTCGGCCGACAGGACCTCTTTCATGACATCGGTTTGCCGGAGGGTCACGGCGTTTTTGATCTCGACCTCCTGGTAACGGGACGGGCGGGTGACCGTGTGGACCATGTCCTCGTCAATCGCCCGGCAGGCAGCGGCGATACCGCTCATCTCCAGGCACTGTTCCTCGGGGGCGAGGGGATTGTCCAGGACCAGCACCCGGGCCGCGCCGGCCTCCCGGCACATGGCGGCCAGGGTCCGGACCACCTCGGGATGGGTGTTCGATGCCCGTTCGGGAGGGGTCGGAAAACTCATGTTCGGCTTGATCACCACCCGGGCGCCTTTTTTGACGAACTGGTTCATGCCGCCGAGCATCGCGACAGCCGCGCGGACGGCCGCCTCCGGGCTTCCCGTGACCACGGCCAGATCCGGGACGGAAGGGGCGGCCAGAAGCCGGGAGGGAAAAACGAGCGACGCGCCGGCGACCCAGAGCATTCCCTGGAACTGGTACTTGAGAAACTGTCTTCTGTCGATCGGTTTCATGAGGGAAATCCTTTATTTCCGGTGTATAAGCGGCGGTTTGCGGTTGTTTAAATGTATCATCATCTCCGGAAAGCGCAATGGCTTTTTGAATCGGAGTTTGGGACGATCAAGGAAATTCATGTCGACCGACCCCTGCAAAAAAAGTTCGTGCGCGTAATCGAGAATCGTCGTAATCGAAACTTCAAAACCCGATTACAATTGCGCGCACGCGCACGATAGATCCATTTAGTCCGCAATAAGATTTACCAGATGAAGAACAGAAAAATTTCGTAAGCGATCACAGGACCTGCTGATTGGTAGGCTTTCCTATCCATCTCGCAATGGAAGCAACCAAGTTGAATGAAAAATTCTTAGTAAACTCGATAGTTGACGAAAATGTTGAGATAGCAATGGAAGAGGTAAGAGCGAATGGCCTTGCTCACAATATGCTGCGGACAGCATAAGATCAAATCCTGACGTGGTGCTTGAGGTTGTCAAACAAAATCCAGGGGTCAGTAAAGAATCCGCACCCAAAGGGTGCGGCTTTAAAAATAGCCCCCATAGGGGGGCAGGGGACAGTGCATTATTGATGCGCATTGCTGGGATTAACATGGAGCAAAATGCCAATTAATTGGACTTTGCCAATTTTATGCATCGACAGTTATGCATCAAATTTTCAAACTGCGGCCTGATGGCCATACCCATTCGGGACCGGCATAGCCAATAAACATTACCACACCCAAAGGGTGTGGGTTTCTGCTTCGCACTAAATTCGCTTCAAGGGATATAAGAAAGCGGATATTATTTTCGATTCGGGAGTGAGGTTTTGAAACAAGATGATGTTTTTAGGTTTTCAAAAGATACAATATGTAGCTTTTTTCTTGACAATGTCATGTTCCGGGTTGTACAGAACAGTACAGGTTAGAACAATACATGTTGGATCAGGGGATATCAACAAAGATCGGATTAATTATAAATTGTAAGTAAAAAGGAGCCTTTGGCGTCATGGTTAGAAAAGATAAACACATTAGAATTGCAGCGGCGGTAATCAATGCCATGGATGCTTATGCCGACAAAAGTTTAAGGACAAAGACTGTTGTATACGAAACCGCATTAAAATTTTATTTGGCACAAAAAAAGAATGAAATAATAGATACTGGCGTTCCCAAGCATCTGATCGAAGATGCGCTTGAAAATGGTGATAAAAAAGCTTGACTTTCAACCTATTTAGTAGGATGTCGGTCGAATTTAATAACAGCATCACGGGAGCCCGCGATGAAAAATCTTATTCCATTAACTAAAAGTATAATTCCTGCGTGCGATGTTGCAAACAAGGAAGAGTTTGAAAAAATAATCATCGAAACATGCGATATCCCGGGTATAGGGGCGTATAAAGTTGGTTTGGAACTTACAATATTATTCGGATTAAAAATTCTTGTCGAAATTGCAAGACGACATACAGACCTTCCAATAATTTACGATCATCAAAAAGGCGGTACTGACATTCCGGATCTTGGAACTAAATTCGCCAAGTCATGCGCTGCAACCGGGGTCGATGCTGTTATTTTATTCCCATTCGGCGGATCGGTTACTGAACGCGAATGGATAAAGGCATGTCAGAGCGAAGGACTGAAAACCATTGTCGGCGGCCACATGACTCAGAAAAATTTTCTGGCTTCAGAAGATGGGTTTATCGCGGACAATGCTCCGGAAAGAATCTATGAAGTGGCGATGGAATCCGGAATTAGAGATTTTGTTGTCCCTGGGAACAAACAAGATTTGGTTGTTAAATACAGGAGACTGTTTGAAAATGAAGGTATAAACTTTTCCCTTTATGCACCCGGTTTTATTGCCCAGGGGGGAAGTATAACTGACTGCGGAAAGGTCGCAGGCGAAAACTGGCATGCTATTGTTGGAACAGCAATTTATAAAGCCCAAAACATGCGTGAAGCAGCAAGAATATTGACATCTGAAATTATATAACATGCCTATCCAAGCGTTAGAAGCTGACATTAAATCTACTGCAATGGCTCTTGGCAGCGACGGTGCGCATGCAGCGCCCAAACTGCGAAAACTGCAAAGTAGCTTAAATAAACTTTTATTTTCAATTGAAGACAAAAACTTATTGCTACTCTCCTTTTTTCTAGACTCATTTATTGACAACCTTTTCTTTAATCTCTCTGGAGATGTTCCTTATAGTGAAGTCATCCATAGTATTATAAGCAACATATTCAAATCTCTTGGAAAACCCTTGGAGAATATTGCCAATGGACTTAATAAGGTGAACTTCAATGTTTGCACTGATGCCTTTGGTGAGATGGTAAACATATATTTAGAAGGCTTAAAGCATATACAGGAAAAAACTTCAGAAGAGGTAAACATCTTTGATTGAAGTATATTGGGGACCAATTTGGGCAATGATCGTTTATCTTACCCGGATAACGAATGATTTGCTTATTGGTACAGAAGGCGTTTCAAAGGCAATGATCCTCGAGAAAATTCATCGGGCCGGTAATGATTTTTTCTGGATCGGCGTAATTTTATGGGGAATGCTGCTGGTAAGAACTGATCCACATCTTAACTTTGTAAAAATTGTTGGATTGCATAGAGTCTGTTGGACATTAATCGTTGTAGCATCGATTTTTATTTTTGGGCTGATTATTAGCCACTTACAAAAACATCGGATGAATTTGGAAAAAGATTCGAAGGGAAATACAAACCCTTTGAAATTGGAAGCGCCTGAAGTTTCTAAGAAAATTCGATCAATTGGTTTGACGATTCATATCATAGGCTTCTCAAACCTCATTATTTCACTATACATGATGAATAGTGTCGGGGGGTGATTTTATGCTGGGAAATTTTATTGTTTCTGTTGCGTTGCCAATATTTACAGTTGGGGTATTTTTTAAACTGCTTTGGCAATATCTCTCTTTTAATAAAATGAATCTTCCATTGGCTATAACCCATGGACTTGGCAGATCCTCATATATTTTAACTAAAGGAGGTGTAACGAATTATTATTATGATATCGACAAATCGATTACAGATCCGAAAAGCATAAAGCCTGTAATTGATTGGTATGTCACGGCGATTAATGATGCTTCACGTCAATTCGGAGAAATCAGTCAACTGGCATTCATAGAAAAAGATTCCGGTCCGGTTGGTGCCATGCTTTTGTTGGGGGCATTGGTTGAAAGAACAGGAATACCCGCTTTGGTGGTCAGAGTTAAAAGACCCCTTGACATGAATTCCTTTAAAGGCAAAATCAGGAAAGGGAATATTGTTTTAATCAGTGATGTTGCAACAAGCGGTGGAAGCCTCAAGGAAGCGTTTGAAAAACTTGCTTCGGTCGGCGCTGGAGTAAAAATGGCATTGGTATTGGCCAGTCGGATGAACGAAGAGAATGCGAAGAAATTGGGAATACCGCTTAGGTATGCTTTATCATTTGAGAACAATGAAGAATTGAAAAAGAATCTCATTGATACATATGTTGAATGCAAAACCTTTCTTAAGGAAAAGGAAGATAAGGAAAACCAGATGTTTCAAAAAGCAGCATAAGTAAGCGACTAAGTAACTTTTGAATCAATAAAAAGCGAGCCTATTGCAGTAAGTTTATTGCAGCTCGCTTTTTTTGCTTTTCCGTTTTCAGAATCGAATAATCCAACATCATTTTTTAAAAGATCCTAAAAATTTTTGGTATGCGGTAATAGGGTCTTTTCCAGGGCAAAAAAAGAACCAATGCCCAAAGCAAAGAGACTATTGCAATAGGGATTATTACCCACCAAAATGAAATATTCATATTCCCCCCTCTCTTAATTATTTGAAAGAGCCAAATATTCTCTATTTTAAACTTGTTATTTCTTTAATACTCTAAAGATTATTCCTGTGTAACCTTTCCTCCAGCCGTATGAATCATTTCCATCCCCGCTCCCTTCCAGGCATGAACGTTTCTTTCCGCAAAAACACCGCCGGTGGAAGGGTAACCAGCTTTTTACGAAACCATATAGTTGACAGAACGCATCTACCCCGTTATGGTATTACCACCTGCCAAAAATCAGCCGAAGGATTTGATTCATGCTTGAACTTCTTAAACCGGTCAAAACCGACAGCCTCAAGGAAATCTGCGTCGCCCGTCTCGAGGAACTGATCCTCTCCGGGACGCTCAAGAGTGGCGACAAGCTCCCGCCGGAACGGGACCTGGCCCAGCAGCTCGGGGTGAGCCGGCCGGTGGTGCACGAAGCGCTGGTCGACCTCGCCGCCAAGGGACTGGTCTCCATCGTTCCCCGGGTGGGAACCGTGGTCAACGATTACACCCGCGAAGGATCGCTCGCCCTCCTCACCTCCCTGATCAACTACCGGCAGGGGGCCCTCGACCCCCGGCTGCTGAACGGGCTGCTCCGGATGCGGGAACTGTTTGAAACGGAAAACGCCCGCCAGGCCGCCGCAAATCGCACACTGGACCAGATGGAAACCTTTTACCGGATCATCTTCGAGGAATCGGAGACCGGCTCGGAAGATATCGACCGGCTGGTGAATCTCGATTTCGAATTCCACCTTCAGGTCGCCCTGGCCACCGGGATTCTCCTTTACCCGATGATGCTCAATTCCTTCAAACCGGTCTACACCAACATTTCCCGAATCTTTTTCACTGATTCCCACGTGACCGACACGGTTTTGGCCCTTCACCGGGAACTCGTCTCGGCCATATCGGACCGCGACGAGGTGCAGGCGGAACAGGCGATGCGCCGGCTGCTCCTGCACGGCGAAACGTGGGTGAAAACCAATCTCTCCAGACAAGGAGGCCTTCCATGACCGACGCCGCCAGGAGTGACGCGTACCCGATCAAGACACCCCGGGGATTGTCGTCCCGCATCCAGAAGCTGCGGAATTACTACTTTAAGGGAGCCGCGCGGACGTGGACAAACGAGTTCACCGCCTGGACCACCGGTACACCATGGGACGTCCAGTTCAATGAAATCACGTTTTACATCGTTCCCGAAACCTACCTGCTCCTCCAGACCCTGCGGAGCTCCTATCGCCAGGCGGCCCGGCCGGTAACCCTCCCGGAGAAATTCTGGACCTGGTCGATCGGGGAACGTCGGGCCTGGTTCGTCCGGGAAGTGATGGTGAATTACCTTCCCCATGAAGTCCTGCCCGGTGACCTGATCGCCGGCGGCCGGTTCAATATCCAGACCTCCCTCTGCCTGGCCCGGGACGAACAGAAAACCTACGATCGTCTCGCCACCGGCAAAAAAGGCGCCCGCGCAGCGGTCAAGTGGTTTCACGACCATGGTTACGGGAATGCCGGGGCCACCTCGGGACACCTGATCCCCGATTACGAGCGGCTGCTGGAGACCGGCTGGAAAGGGATCCACACGGAGATCGAAGCCCTCTACAGCAGCATGACAGAACGCGAGCAGAAGGGAGAACAGGGCGCCCAGCTCCGGGCCATGCGCACCAGCGCCACCATGGCCCGGGATCTTGCCGCGAAGTACGCCCGGTTGTGCACCCGCCTGGCCTCCGAAACCCCGGACGACGACCGGAAAACGGAACTCGCCCAGATGGCCCAGATCCTCTCCCGGGTCCCATGGGAGCCGGCCCACACCTTCTGGGAAGCCGTGCAGGCCCTCTGGATCGACCACATGCTGGTCATGAGCGATGAAAACTACCCGGGACCCGGGGTATCGTTCGGCCGGATCGATCAGTATCTTCTCCCGTACTGGCAAAATTCGATCAAGGCCGGCATGGACAGGGATTTCGGCAAGGAGATCCTCAAATGCTTCTTTATCCATTGCAATACCGCCTATGACGCCATGATCCGCAACGGCCGGGACGGGATTACCTCCGGCTTCGGCCAGCTCATTACCCTTTCCGGAATGGGAAAAGAAGGCGCGGATATGACCAATGATCTCACCCGGGCAATTCTCGAGGTCATCGACGAGATGAGCCCCATTCTTGAGCCGAAGCCGAACGTGCGGCTCCACCGGAACTCGCCCGACGAACTCCTCGACAAACTCATCGATATGATTTCCACCTGCCAGGGCGCGCCGTTTCTCCTCAATTTTGATGAGCGGTCAATGGCCGGCATGCTGCGCGAGGCCCGGATGGCCGGCATCGATAACCTGATCAACGAATCGAACGTTCATGAATACGCCCCGGTAGGGTGCCTGGAAAACACCATGGTCGGAAACGACCGGTCCGGCACGGTCGACAACAACCTGAACCTGGTCAAAGCAGTGGAGCTCGCCCTGACCGGCGGAAAGGACCTGATTCCCTTTATCGATCCAATCACCGGCAAAGCCGAAAAAATCCGTCACCATGGTCCGCATACCGGCGATGCCTGCCGATTCGAGACCTGGGAGCAGTTCTGGGACGCCTATGCCAAGCAGACTGCCTATATCATCCGCAAATGCGCGGAACTCTATGAGCGGACCGAATCGCTCCGGGCCCGGTTTTTTCCCACCCCCTACCTGTCGTGCATGGTGCGGGGATGCGCGGAAAAAGCACTCGACATCACCCGGGGCGGCGCGGAGATCAACTTTACCACCATGGAGGGGGTCACCTACGCCACCACGGTTGATTCCCTGCTGGCCATCAAGTACCTGGTTTTCGATGAAAGAAAATGCACCATGGCCGAGCTGATCAATGCCCTGAAAGGGAACTGGGAAAAACAGCCGGTTCTCCATGCCCTGGCCCGGAACCGGGCGCCCAAATTCGGCCGCGATAATGACGCGGCGGACGAGATAGCTTTAGACGTCATGGACCTGTGGACCTCCGAGACCTGGAAACACCGGACCAAATCGACCGGCCGGCGGTTTCGGCCGGGAATGCTGAGCTGGAACTACTGGGCGGGCGACGGGTTCATCGTGGCCGCCACCGCCGACGGTCGCCGGAAGGGGCAGTTCCTGTCGAATGCGATCTGCCCTTCGAACGGCGCGGATATCAATGGCCCGACCGCCAACGCCAACTCGGTGGGAAAAGCCCTTGGCGGCAACACCGCCCCGGGCCTCGGCGACTGGGAGGGATACCTGAAC
>Ga0209347_1004460_pt1 | contig 14532 bp, 9 predicted proteins | sample AutmiccommuBRH23_FD_187382 | JGI IMG/M metagenome (GOLD analysis project Ga0209347, IMG submission 187382) | Deep subsurface microbial communities from Mt. Terri, Switzerland - Autotrophic microbial communities BRH/23 (SPAdes) (version 2) | ecosystem: Environmental > Aquatic > Deep subsurface >... | reverse complement strand
ACCCTGAAAGGGTCAAATGTGATAAGGTTATACCCACATTCGTTTTCAGATACAGGAATATATGTAAACCACTCAGGGTCGGGTACTCCCGGTACAATTTTCTGCTATAAGCATGTGAACCCATCAGGTTCAATCAGAAATTCTTAATCCTGAAAGGATTACATGTTTATAGAAAATGCAGACGCCGGATGGTTTCTGACCCTGAAAGGGTCAAATGCATAACCATTAATTTTCAGGCACAGGAATATATACAAATCTTTCAGGGTCGGGTGTTCCGGGTGCAATTTTCCGGTATAAATCCGTGAATCCTCCAGGTTCATGTTAAGCGTTGCACAAATGAAAAATACCGGAGTATACAGAGGGTTGCTCTGTTACTCCGGTTAAAATAATAATTAATAACTTATAAAAAATAAATAGGACTTTTTCAGCCAAATAAAAAAGCAAAATGAATATTTAATCCATTCAGGATGTTAAACTTCTACAACAGAATTGGTTTGTTCAGGGCCTGTATTGTTGGGAACCTGATTGTCGGCTTCCGGATCATTGCGCCATTCCGAATCGTTTACAAGTAATTTATACTGGTATGATTGTCCGGCAGGCAGGCTCAGTGTCTGGGTAAACACTCCTGATTTCAGTTTCTTCATGGGCTCGCACTGAACATCCCAGTCATTAAACTCACCGGGGATTCTTATAACCGAAACGTTTTCTACGTCTTTTTTGACACTGAAGGTGACCTTGCAAATTTTATGATCTTTCAGATACTGTTTTTTTAAACTCATTGCTATTTGGATTAATAATATAATATTGTTGGTGTTATAACTTAGATTCCGGCAAAATTTAGTTCTTCAACCTGAAAAAAACAGAAAAGTTCATTCAGCAGACTGATTTTATCATGAAAGATATTCACCCATTATTAACATCCGGCCTTTTTCATTTAAAATATGACCCTGCTAAAGGCTATAATTCAGTGACTGATGCGTTTTATTTTCCACCCCTGAAATCGAACCAAAGTTTTACCGGATACAATTCATCGCCATTGTGGCCTCCATATATCCCTTTCTGACTTGCAGGGCCCAGTTTGTCGGCCTGCTTGAATTTGGTACCGATGGCCGGTATTTCATAAAGAAAAGAAATATCGCCTTCAGGGAATGGGGGATGGGTGCCTCCTGCAACATGCTTAGGCTTTTCGGGTTTAAAAAGCTGCATGAACAGGTTTGGCGTTTCGGAAAGAATGGTGATGGGCGTTTCCCTGGTTTGAATCGTTGCCCAGTAGAGGTTCCCGTGGTAGCCCTTGAATTCGGGGTATACGAGATTATTGAAAGTTTCGCCTGTAACCGTGTTGTTGTATTCCTTCTCCCAAACTCCCATGATATGCCCTTTGCGGCGGTTTTTCCATACCCTGTAAGGCCCTTGTCCCATCCACCTGATGCCGGTGCATTTCTCTTCGGGATAATTGAAGGAGATGCCGATAAATTCAACATTGTTCATCCACTTTTTCAGCGGGCTTGCTTCCAGGTGCAGCAGGCCATCCGGGGTCATTGTCCATGTTGTTTTATCGGGATAACTGTTTGAATAAATGTCGAACCTGAAGCTTCCGTCGTCGTTTTTGCCCCAGTCGGTGCGGGTAATTTCAGCCATTGCACCTGCAGGTACGGGTCCGCCTGTGAACGACACGTTGCCTGCCTTGTTTTTGACGGAAAGCAGGGTACCGTCGGCTTTTGAAAATACAATTTCAACTCCTCCGGCAGTGACCCCAACTCCCTTTTCACTTTCATTTATTATGATTCCGGAAGTTACTTCAGAGGTTAAGGTTTTCAATATGGCGGCTGTCTTTTCCACTGGCTGGATAACCGGCCAGCTCCATGTATTGATTTCAGCTCCATGCGCATCGGTGGCAGTGAGCAGGAACAGGTCTGCCTCCTGAAATGCAGGGCCATATTCAATATTCAGCATGACGGTTTCGCCGGGTTGTGCTTCAGGCCCCGGAATAATACCGCTTTCCATGATTTCATTTTCCTGGCTGCCAAAGCCTGTTTTCACTGCCTGCCACATAAAGGAGCAGTCGGTAAGGTGGGTATAGATGTACTTGTTTTGAAGAAACAGTTTGCCATTCCACCGGTGATTGATTGTAACGGGTTTTACCTGTACCGGCGACCAGATATCCTTGATTGTATAAAAGCTTCCCTCCTTTTGCCTGTGAGGCCCCAGGATGCCATCAGGGGCGTGGTTGCCGTCGCCATCGTAAACGGTGCCTTCCATGTCGGTGCGCAGGATGGCTTCATCGGCAAGCACCCACAGAAAACCACCTGCATGCAGGGGTGAGGTTTCATAGCTGCGCCAGAAATCCTCCAGTCCGGCGCCATGGCCTCCGTCGTAAAGCCCGTGAAGCAGTTCGGTAGCCATAAAAGGATCATTGCCGTTAGTGAACCGGGCAATGGCGTAATTGTATTCAGGATAATGATGGGTATCCATGCCATTGCGCAGCAGCCAGGGGTACAACACAGGCCGTTTCTGAATATCATACTGATGGAAGCCCGGTTCATTGGCAAAATCCCAACCGCCTTCATTTCCATGGTTCCACGCGATCACGCTGGGATGGTTTTCATCGCGCAGCACGGTTTCCTTTACCAGTTTGGGGCCCACGATGGTGTCGTAGCTATCCTGCCAACCGGTTACCTCATCGAATACGAACAGTCCCAGTGAATCGCAAAGCTCAATGAACCGTTTATCGGGAACATAATGCGACATGCGCACGGCATTCATGTTCATTTCCTTCATCAGGCGGATATCGGTTATGTGGTTTGCCTCGCTCAGGCAGCGGCCTGTTTCGGGCCAGAATGAATGGCGGTTCACACCCTTGAACACTACTTTTTCGCCATTAACATAAAAACCGTCATGCCTGCGCAGTTCAACAGTACGGAAACCTATGCGCTCCGTAACCTCGTGCAGGAGTTCACTGCCCCTGTAAAGTCTGATTTTTACCTGGTAGAGGGTGGGCTGTTCAGGATTCCATGGAATGATACCGGTGAACTTACCTGATATCATTTTTTCGGTTGTGCCTTTTGTCAGTTCTTCTTTGATTTGTCCTTCCACACGGTTTCCCTTCATGTCGGAAAGCTCCACGGATACTGTGTGAGAGGCCTTTGATTCGTTCATGACGATGAGGGCATTAAATGTGCCGTCGGCTTTCGCATCGATGGCAGCCCTGCTGACACGGGTACGGGGAAGTATTTCAAGGAAAACAGGGCGGTATATTCCGCCGAATATCCAGAAGTCGGCCTGCCGTTCGGCCTTGTTAACCGACTCATTGGCGGAATGTTTGGCTACATCCACTTCAAGTACATTGTCCCGGCCATACCTGACCAGGCCGCTGATGTCGTATTTAAACCTGTAGAAAGCACCCTGGTGCATTTCACCGGCAGGTTTCCCGTTGATCTTCACTTTGGTATCGGTCATTGCACCATCAAAAACAATGTTAATGGTTTTGCCCTTCCAGCCGGCGGGCACATTAAAAGTATATTTATACAGGCCATGCTCCTTGCCCAGGGTCCTGTTCTTGTTGTTCCAGTCGTGACCGTAGTTGTAGGTACCGAAACCCTGCAACTCCCAGTTTGACGGGACAGGAATGGTAGTCCATTCGCCGCTTCTCCGGCCATCGGTACAGAAGAATTCCCATTCAACCGTGTTGCCGGCATCAGTACCTGACAGGTATACAATTTCGGTTTTTTGTGCAAAGGAGGTGACTGTGCAAAGGAGTAAAAAGATAAAGGCCAAAGGCAGGATCCGCTTCATTTTAGTTGATTTATTCATTCAGGGTGAAAAAATAGGTTTTTTCTGATTAATGTGATTTGTTTTTTGAGGTTTTTTGTTGGGAAATTAAAGAAGGGGATTTTTTAGCTTCCTTGCAGCTTTATCAGATAAAACAGGAATGAAGAAAAGATTTAAAATCAGGTTCACCCAGGGATTCTTCAATTCTTAAGTCTTTAAAGTCATTAAGGACGTTGGTATGATTTAATCCTTAGGTTTTATTTATTGTTTTGGAATTCTTCTGTTTCTTTTGGGTATTTACAATCAGATGAGATCCAGGATGAATGGACACTTACTGTTTTATCAGACAGTGGCGCCTATATTTTTATCTTGCGAACCAATCAGTTCCAATTTCATCATTAGGTCCGTTTGCTTCTCATCTCCCAGTTTAAAAATATGCCTGTCAAACTCGAAGAAACCGTTCTTCCTGTAAAAGGTTATTGCCCGTGTGTTTTTTTCCCACACTCCAAGCCAGATGTATTCAACATTTTTCTGGCCGGCTATCTCCACCGCCTTATCGAAAAGTAGCTGGCCTGCCTTTTTACCGTGAAACTCCTGTATGACATAAATCCGCTCTATTTCCATGGCTTTATGATCTTTGAGTTCTGTTTGCGATAGTCCAAAGTTTAGCTTTAAGTAACCGATGATGTAGTCATTGTTTGTAGCAAAATAGAATTCAGAATTCAGGTCGTTCAGTTCAGCAGTCAGTTTCGCTTCCGAAAAGGATTCATCCAGGTATTTGTTGACATTTTCTTCGGTATTCACTGCTATGAATGTTTCATAGAAAGTTTGCCTGGCAATGTTTTGTAATTGCTTAAGGTCGTTAAGTGTAACTTTCTTTATTTTCAGGTTTGTCATTAGTTTTCTTAGGTATTCAAAGTTACTTGAAAATTAAGAGTTTCATTGAATGTCAATAAGTTCTTTAAGGACATTAAAAAGAATTATTCTGATGGCTTTACACCCTGGCTTCCCCACCAGTTGTTCCCTGGATCAAAATCTTCTGATAGAAATTGCACCCGTTGTTTTTCGAGGCGGGGCATCAGCTCGGTTCTTATTCTTCCGAGGTGCTGTTTTTCAAGCGCTTCGTCATAAAGGGGGTCCTTTTCAGGAAAGCGGGCTCCCACTTCATTCAGGTAAGCAAAAAGCTGCTTGCTCAGGCGGTTGGTAAGTTCAGGATTTCCAGCCGAAACATCGGTTGTTTCTTCCAGATCGTTTTTAAGGTTGTATAGCTCTTGGTGTCCATCTTCGTAATAATGGATCATCTTCCATTCACCAAGCCTGATGATAGATGAAGGTTCGCCGCCTTGGTTGCCGTAGTGGGGATAATGCCATATGAGCGGCCTTTCGGGTAATGTGCCTCCTTTCAGCACAGGCAAAAGGCTCATGCCGTCGGAATGTTCTTCTGGTTTAAGCTGTACGCCGGCCAGTTCCAGAAGGGTGGGGTAGAAGTCGGTCCCTGTGGCAGGCACATCGGTATTTTTTCCATCAACATCAAGCCAGGGCACCTTCATGAAATAAGGCTCGCGGATGCCGCCCTCAAACTGGTATCCCTTGCCTGCCCGCAAAGGTTTATTGGAGGTAGCAAAAGCATCACCGGCAGCCACTCCGCCATTGTCGGAGGTGAATATCACGATGGTATTATCTGCAAGCCCCAGTTCATCCAATATATTCAGAACAACACCCACTGCATCATCCATGGTTTCTACAAGTCCGGCATATACCGGATGATCCTGTACCTGGCGGATGGGCAAAAAATGGCCCATTTCGAAACCTGTTTCAGCTATGCCTGCCTGTTCTGCCTTATCCCTGTACTTTGCCCATTTCTCCTGTGTGGTTTCCAGGGGTGCATGAACGGCATAAAACGAGAGGAAAGCGAAGAAGGAAGTATCCCTGTTGGTCTTCATAAATTCTGCCGTTTCGCGGGCAAGCCGCATGGTGAGGCTTTCGCCGCCGGGACCGCTTTCGAGCCGCGGATTTTCCCATGGTGCATAAAACCCTCCCATGGGACTGCCCTTATCCCAGCCCCCTTTGTTGATGTCGAAGCCATGATCTTCGGGCCATGAGCCTTCGCTGCCCAGGTGCCATTTTCCGGCAAAAAATGTTTTGTATCCTGCCTCTTTCAGTGCTTCGGGAAGTGTAATGTATTCCTGAGGAAGGTTATGCACATATTCAGGTGGAAGGAGCTTGTTAAAGCGGTTCTGCTTTCGCCATTCCTCACCGGTGCGTGCACCAATCCAGTCGGTGATGCCATGACGTGCAGGATTCTTTCCGCTCATGATGCTTGCCCTCGAAGGACTGCATACCTGGCAGGCGGCATACCCTTCTGTAAAATTCATTCCTTCGGCAGCTATGCGGTCTATATGTGGTGTTTCATAGTATGTGCTTCCTGTGCAGCTCAGATCATGGTATCCCAGGTCATCAGCCAGGATGAACAGGATGTTTGGCTTTTGGGGGGCAGTTTCCTGGTTCCCGGTTCTTTGGCAGGATGTCAGCAGACAGGCTGATACTGCCAGTAAAGAGGTTGTTGTACGCATATGCAGTTATTTTTTAACCATCATTAACCGACATCCGCTTTGGCCCGGTTCAATGGCTCAGGATGAATTAGGTTTATGCCGGCTTATTGCTTAGCTATTCTTGATTCAAAAGGAAAAACTTCAGATTCAGTATGTGCTGCATCCATCAGCGCAGCCAGTTCCTTCACCAATTCAGGATTGGCATCTGCCACATTATTCTGTTCACCCGGATCAGAGGCAATATTGTATAGTTCAACTGTCGTTTTTTCGGGAGTGAAAACATTGTAGTTTACCAGCTTCCAGTCGCCTTTCCGCAAGGCTTTTTTTCCTCCCTGTTCATGAAACTCCCAGTAGAGGTATTCATGTTGTTTTTGATCATCATTTTGGCCCAGCAGGGTAGGCAGAAATGAAATACCATCGATGTTAGCAGGGGTTTCTATACCGGTTATTTCAGCTACTGTAGGGAATACATCCCAGAAGGCCGATGGGAGGTCAGTTTCTGTTTCAGGGGTTATTTTTCCTTCCCAGACAGCGATCATAGGTACACGGATGCCCCCTTCATACAGATCGCGTTTATAACCTCTAAGGCTTCCGTTTGAATTGAAATAGTCGGGGTCGGCCCCGGCTTCGAGGTGCGGGCCGTTGTCGGATGTAAACATGATGATCGTATTTTCATAGATTCCCAGTTCCTTGAGTTTGGCAACAATTTCGCCCACCTGATCGTCGAGCAGGTTGATCATGGCTGCAAAGGCAGCATGCGCTTCAGGTTGAGAACCATATGGGCCAAGGCGGTAGGTTTCGCCATCATCAGTGCCTGAAAAGCTTTTTTCAGGGTCATATTTACCGCGGTGCTTCGCCATATATTCCTCCGGGGCAAACAGTTCTGCATGGGGTATTATAGACGGGTAATACATGAAGAATGGTTTGTCCCTGTTGTCATCAAGAAACTTCAGCGCCTGTTCATGTATGACATCAGGTCCGTATTGCCCCGTAAGTTTGCCTTCATTTCCGGGAAGTATGATTTTTTCCTGATTGTGCCACAGGTGCCAGGGATAGTAATTATGCCCCATACGCTGGCAGTTGTATCCGAAAAATTCATCGAACCCCTGGTTGTTGGGATCGCCTTCAGAGCCGGGATAACCGAGGCCCCATTTACCAAATGCACCTGTTACATAACCCGCCTGTTGCAATGCCTCAGCCATAGTAATTGCAGATGCCTCGAGCGGGTACTGGCCCTCGGGCTGCCACTCCTTGTTGCCGCGGATAAAGGTATTCCCGGTGTGCTGCCCGGTCATGAGTGATGAACGCGACGGGGCACAAACGGTGGTTCCTGAGTAATGCTGTGTAAACCGCAACCCGTTTTCAGCCAGCCTGTCGATATTGGGTGTCGAAAAACGTTTCTGCCCGTAGCAGCTTAAGTCGCCATACCCCAGATCATCGGCCAGGATATATACAATATTGGGTTTCTGCTGAGGGGTTTCCTGTACCTGACGGTTCTGGCATGCTGATAGTGCAAGAAAGGTTGCTGGCAGGAGAACGGATGCCTTGTTCATGATCTGCTGATTTCCGGTTAGTAATTAAGTCAATTAATAAAGAATAGTTTTGAAGCTAAAAGTACATAAATTGTTTGAATCACCGGTTGCAGATTCTCAAAAGTGCAGCCGGAAAGCCTGCTTTGTTGCTTTGGTCGGAACCTTTAGGGTTGGCTGTCAACGGTAGAAGGATATTTCATTTATTCATTGGAAGCAATCTTATCAGGTATGATCAAACTGTTTCAGGTTCAGGTTTAAATTGAACTTCTGGTTTGAAAAGTACATTTCATCCCAGGTCATTTCCTCCCTTGCCGAGGCGCTCATTCTTCCGAGTATGGCAGAAAGGGTTGAGGTGGCTCCGGAATGGGCTTCATTCAAAAGCTTACCTGATTCAATACTTTGAATGAAGGATTTTACCTTGTTGGGAGTAGAATCATAAAGTGCAGAGGTAAATGCACCTGCGGCGCGCTGTTCGGGAGTGGGTGCCTGTCCGCGAAGCACACCTGAATCCCATGGATTTTCACCTTCAATATAAACCCCCCTGCTGTAATGGGCTTCAGCAATACCTTTTGTACCTATAAACCGGGCGCAGACATCCCCGAATGAACGGCCGAACTGGGTAGAATGAAGGCTTACATTTCTTTCCTGCGGATAGCCGTAAAGCACCTGGTAGTTTGTGAAAGTGTCGCCGTAATCGGGTTCGGCCTTTCTGTTCCCCATGCCAAGTGCATTGCCTGGTTTTTCATTCAGTATCCAGTTGCATACATCTATCATGTGGATACCCTGGTCGAGCAGAATGCCTCCCGAGAGTTCTGTGAAGTGAAAGTGGTTGCGGATCATGAACTCCTCGGGTGATTTTCCTGCCGGTTCCTTTTTCCCTCCCCCCGAGGAGATGTAATACAGCTGAACATTGACCACTTCACCTATGTCGCCACGCCTGATACGTTCTGCCATCTGAACATAGGGAGTGGCGTGCCTGATCTGGAAGCCGACAGCCATGCTTACTTTTCCTTCTGCGGCCTGACCGGCACGTATTATCTGCCGGCAGCCTGCCACATCAGGGGCTACAGGCTTTTCGCAGTAGACATGTTTCCCTGCATTTACTGCAGCTTCAACAAAGTCAGGGTGTGTATAGGCAGGTGAAGATACCAGAACGGCATCTACCTCCGGGTCATGAATCAGTTCGAGATATGCCAGTGAGCCTTTGAAAATGTTGGATGTGTCAATGCTGACCCCGCCCTTCGCAGTGTTCAGATTGTTGAGGGCAGGCTTTGCATTTTCCAACTGGTACCCGAACAGATCGGCCATGGCAGTAATCTGTGCGCCCGTATGCTGCACCATATCGGAAATGACGGAAGTGCCGCGGTTGCCGCAGCCTATGATGCCCATGCGTATGGCAGAATTGGCTGCAGTGCCGAAAACAGTAGTTGGTTTCAGAATGGTAAAGGCGGAAATGGCGGCAGTGCCGGCAATAAATTTTCTTCGGTTTATCATAGCGATTGGTTTTAGTGACTTATAATAACCAAAAATAGGAAGATTTGGTAAGGGAAAGAACAGATGACCAGGTTTTAAATCATCAAGGCTGAATATTTTTTTCATGAAGAATTAAAAGCTGCAACTGGTTCACTGGAGCTAAAGTAATTCAGATAAATCTCCCTAAGCAGCCATGAATAAAAACTAAAAAGCCGGGCAACAGCCCGGCATTGATGTAACCTAGGGTATATGTTGTGTTAAAACAACTTTCTGAATCCTACAACTTCCTTCACTTCTGCCAGTGTTTTTGAAGCTGATTCGCGTGCTTTCTCAGCACCCATTTTTGCAACCTTTGCAAGATACGCATCATTTTCCAAAATGTCAATAATCCGGTCGCGGATAGGTGATGTATAGGAAACGATATCTTCTGCAAGCTGCTTTTTCATGTCGCCGTAGCGTATTTCGCACTTGTTGTAAAGCTCGTTAAAATGTGCAACGATTGACGGTTCCGATACGATTTCCATCAGGGTGAAAAGGTTCTGTATAGGTTCCGGTTTAGCCTGGTTCATTTCTGTCGGGCCTGAATCGGTAACTGCCCGCATCACCTTTTTCCTGATCGACTTTGGATCTTCGTATAAGTTTATTGCATTTCCTTCCGACTTGCCCATTTTACCGCTGCCGTCAAGCCCCGGAACCTTTATCATATCTTTACCGTCAAAAGTATAAGGTTTGGGCGACGGGAATACTTTTTTACCGTACATGCGGTTGAAACGTTTGGCAAATTTTCTTGCCATCTCCAGGTTCTGTTCCTGATCTTTGCCTACCGGTACGTAGTTGGCTTTATGGATGATGATATCGGCAGCCATCAGAACAGGGTAGGTGAGGAGGCCTGCATTTACGTTGTCGGGCTGCTGCCTTGCCTTATCCTTGAAAGAGGTGGTCCTTTCCAACTCGCCCAGGTATGCATTCATGTTCAGTATGGTATACAGTTCAGTCACTTCCGGTACGTCGCTCTGTATGTAAATTGTAGCTTTTTCTGGGTCGATCCCGCAAGCCAGGTATTCAGCCAGCACCTGCCTTACCCCTGCCTGGAGGTTTTCGGGAGTAGGATGTGTGGTAAGTGAATGGATGTCGGCTATAAAATAAAAGCAGTTGAAATCTTCCTGCATCCTTACAAAATTGCGGACGGCCCCAAAGTAATTTCCAAGGTGGAGGTAGCCTGTTGGCCTGATCCCGCTAAGCACTGTCGGTTTCTTCATGTTGATTGTTCTGAATCTTCAGGGCACAAAATTAGAAAAAAAATGCAGATGAAGCAGGCAAGGCCTGCTTCATGAAATAAGGCATCAGGAATTAAATGGTTACTTAAACAAAATAGATACTTTTGCAGCTTAATTGGATAACATTCATGCCAAAAATCAGGATTACAAAAAGGTTCCATTTCGAGATGGCGCATATGCTTCATGCTTATGACGGCCCTTGCAGGAACATTCACGGACATTCATACATCCTTGAAGTTACACTGGCAGGCGAACCTCTAAAGTGTCCGGGTGATCCCCGCGATGGAATGATAATGGATTTCGGTGAATTGAAGAACTTGGTGAAGGAACATATAATCAGCAGGTTTGATCATGCTCTGATGATAAACAATTTGGTCCCCGGAGAACAGCAGGAAGTGCTTTCCAAAATATCAGAAAATCTTTTGGTTGTCGCGTTTCAGCCCACCACGGAAAATATTGCAGCCTATATAGCAGGAATTGTGCAGGAACAACTTCCCGCAGATGTTTCTTTGTTTTCTGTCCGGCTTTATGAAACGGTAACAGCTTTTGCCGAATGGTTTGCCGGCGATAATCCTTAAGGTCGCTCCGTCTTTTTTTTTAAATTTGTTTTTTTAAATGAACTGCCTGGAAATCAAATTTGGCATCATGAGATTGCGCTGAATTTTAGGGTTCGGGTTCATGTCAGTTTCTAAGATTTACGGATAAAAATATAAATTATGGCTGAAAACACTTTGAAAAAACTTTTTTTACTGGATGCGTACGCATTGATTTACCGCAGCTACTATGCTTTTATCCGGAACCCGCAGTTTAATTCCAAAGGTATAAATACATCGGCCATGCTTGGATTCACCAACTCGCTGGTGCAGTTGCTTGAGATTGAGAATCCGCATTATATAGGTGTAGTTTTTGATGTGTCGGCTCCAACATTCCGACATACAATGTATCAGGAATATAAAGCAAAAAGAGATGCAATGCCTGAGGATTTACGGGCATCAATTCCCTATATCCGCAGGATTATAGAAGCATTTAATATTCCCATTGTTGAAATGGAAGGTTTTGAGGCCGATGATGTAATCGGCACTTTGGCCCAAAAAGCCAAACAGGAGGATTTTGATACTTACATGATGACTCCTGATAAGGATTATGCCCAGCTTGTGGATAACCATGTACGGATGTACAAGCCTGCCAAACCGGGCGGTTCACCTGAAATCTGGGGACCTGATGAAGTTAAGGCCAATTTTTGCATTGAAACACCTGAGCAGGTGATTGATATTTTAGGGCTGACAGGAGATACCTCTGATAATGTGCCGGGTTGTCCTGGAATCGGACCTAAAACCGCCCAAAAGCTTATTGCCGACTTTGGAAGCATCGAAGGCCTGTATGAGAATATTGATAAAGTGGCAGGTAAAGTCAGGGATAACCTGATAGCAAATGAGCAACAGGTGCGGCTTTCAAAAAAGCTTGTAACCATAATCCGTGATGTGCCTATAGAATTCGATAAGGAAAGCCTTGTGCGAAGTGATATTAATAAGGAGGCACTAAAGGCTGTGTTTGAAGATCTTGAATTTAAAAGTCTCAGCAAACGTCTGAATCTGGATGATGTAAAACCCAGAGGGGCTGTTCAGCAGACATTGTTTGGGGATGTGGAAGAAGTACAGGTAACCAGTTCCAGGAAAGAGAATGTTGAGTCAGTTCCTCATCAGTATTACCTTGTTGAAACGCCTTTGCAGAGGGCAAGCTTGCGGGCGGAACTGTCGGTATCGGAAGCTTTTTGTTTTGATACGGAAACTACAGGTTTCGATACCCACACATGTGAACTTGTCTGCCTGTCGTTTTCATTTCGTAAACATGAGGCTTATTGTGTACTGATACCTTCTCAGCGGGATGAGGCACAAAAGGTACTGGATGAATTCAGGGAGGTTTTTGCCGATGAAAGGATTTTGAAGATTGCGCAGAATCTAAAGTACGACATGCTGATGCTTGCTGCCTATGGGATTGAAGTCAAAGGCAAACTGTACGATACAATGCTGGCTCACTACCTGATCCAGCCAGAGCAGAGGCATAACCTGGATCATCTGTGCAGTATCTATCTGGGGTATGATAAAATCCCAACCGAAAGCCTGCTCGGGAAAAAGGGGAAAGGCCAGATCACCATGCGGTCGGTTCCTGTAGATAAGCTTTGTGAATATGCCTGCGAGGATGCCGATCTTACGCTGCAGCTGAAAGACGTACTCGATCATGAACTGGCAAAATATGAAATGCTTGAGTTGTTCGAGTCCGTGGAGATGCCGCTTGTACCTGTGCTTGTGCATATGGAGAGGGCTGGGGTGAAGGTGGATACGGATGTACTGAAGAGCTATGCCGTTCATCTCAGGATGGAGATTATCAGGGTCGAAAAGGAAATATTTAAGCAGGCTGGGGAAGAGTTTAATATTTCCTCGCCTAAGCAGATGGGGCCTATTCTTTTTGAAAAACTCGATATCGATCAGAATGCCCGTAAAACCAAAACCAAACAGTATTCCACTTCCGAAGATGTGCTTGTCAGGCTTTCCGACAGGCATCCCATTGTGAATCACATACTGGAATACCGGGGACTCAAAAAGCTTTTATCAACCTATGTTGAGGCATTGCCCCTGCTGGTAAACAAAAAAACAGGTAAGCTTCATACGTCCTATAATCAGGCTATAACAGCAACAGGCAGGCTGAGTTCAGTCAATCCAAACCTGCAGAATATCCCGATTCGCGATGAAAACGGACGTGAGATCCGGCGTGCATTTATTTCATCGGGTGATGAGTTTGTTTTTCTGTCAGCCGACTATTCGCAGATAGAACTCCGGATTATGGCTGCATTAAGCGGCGACAATGAAATGATGAAGGCGTTCAGGGAAGGAAAAGATATTCATACAATAACTGCAGCTAAAATTTATAAAATCCCTGAAGCGGAGGTTACTTCAGATATGCGCAGAAAGGCCAAGACTGCCAACTTTGGAATTATATACGGGATATCTGCATTTGGACTGTCGCAGCGGCTTAACATCCCACGGACGGAGGCCCGTGAACTAATTGAAGGTTACTTCGATAACTTCCCCAAAATTAAAGAGTTCATGGACAACCAGATAGAATCGGCCAGAAAGAAAGGTTACGTGCAAACAATTAAAGGACGGAAACGTTATTTAAATGACATAACATCGGCAAACGCCATGGTACGGGGGATGGCAGAGCGAAATGCCATTAATGCACCCATACAGGGATCGGCTGCCGATATTATTAAAATTGCGATGATAAACATTTATAAGAAGTTCAGGCAGGAAAATTTAAAATCGAAAATGATATTGCAGGTGCACGATGAACTGAACTTCGATGTGTTTATCCCGGAATTGGAAAGAGTGAAGATGATTGTTAAATATGAAATGGAACAGGCTGTGGAATTTGAAGTGCCGCTGACTGTTGAAATGAATTCAGCCAAAAACTGGCTGGATGCACATTAATCTGTATGCAAAAGATACTTGAAATACAAACAGAAGACGATTACCGCGATGCCCTCCTGAGGTTTCTCCATTTATGCGATACACAAAAAACAGATGAAGATCTAAAGGAACTTCTTCTGCTAACACGATTGATGGAGAAATATGAGATAACAAATTGCGGTGCGAGCTGATTTTTTTGATGTTGATATAACCGCTGGAAATAGTACTCCAGGTGTTTTTGCATTATAGTCCTGAACTTATCGGAGGGCTTATTCCCCATTTATCTTTTATATATGCCAGTTGAGTGGCCTGACTTTATTTTACGGGGTCAGGGATATGGTCAGGTACATTTAAAACTCCATTTATACGAAATAATTGAAAAAGAGTCTTGATTGTTATACATGAGGCTGCTATTTTTGCCTTATATCACTCATTGGCAGTATAACGGTTTCAATATTATGAT
>Ga0209347_1004456_pt1 | contig 14538 bp, 8 predicted proteins | sample AutmiccommuBRH23_FD_187382 | JGI IMG/M metagenome (GOLD analysis project Ga0209347, IMG submission 187382) | Deep subsurface microbial communities from Mt. Terri, Switzerland - Autotrophic microbial communities BRH/23 (SPAdes) (version 2) | ecosystem: Environmental > Aquatic > Deep subsurface >... | reverse complement strand
CATCGTAATCGGCCAGGTACACTTTGTAGTAGTGCGGTTTGGCGGTTTCGGCCTTGTGCGAAAACCAGCTTCCGCGTTCGTCTTCGTTAATGACCAGCTTTCCGGTCATCGGGAAAAGCGAAAACTGCCCGTAATCGTTGATCCACGGACTGGGCTGGTGGGTTTGTTTGAACCCGCGGATTTTGTTGGCATCGTAGCCATACACCCAGCCATCGCCCATTTTGGCGGTTTGCGGCGTCCAGAAGTTCATGCCCCAAGGCAAAGCAATAGCCGGATAGGTATTTCCGTTGGATAGTTTAAATTCAGAATCGGTACCCATCAGGGTGTTCACATAATCAACCGGTTGCAAGGTCTGTGCCTTAATTTCAAGAGACATAAAACTGTAAACGACCACACACAAAAAGAACAATCTGTTTCTCATTTTAAAACCAAGATTAAATTTAAAGACATAACAGACTTTCAATGCCCTCTCAAACCAACGGACACTAAAAGCCTGTTATTATTGATTATAAGGCCCAACCATCCCTGTATTTATAGTGTATAAACTGATCTGCCTCAGGCATATTCGGGAAACTAAGTTTCTCGGGATCAAAACTCAGACTTTGAAAACTCAGCTTTTCTCTCAATTCAGGTCTCAGTGCAATATTGCCCAACAAAACGGTTTCCGTCAAAGGTCCGGCCCATTCGTAATTGGAACCTGCCGGATCGCCGCCCTTACAAGCGAGTATCCATTCCATTCGATGTCCGGGAGACGAAGCAAGATATGGCTCTGGCCTTTGATAAGAGTCGCTCAAAGAATCAGGAAGAATTCGATTTCCCAGAATCTTCCCGTTACTTCCAACATAAAGAACTCCCCCCGCTCCCAATTGAACATCATCACCCATATCTGGCAGACGTGGAGGACGCAATCCACCATCATACCAGGTAAGCCTCAATGGTGGCATTTCTTTTCGTGCCGGGAAATCATAGGTTACGATCGAGCCAAGCGGATAAGTTTCATCATTTACCAACGTGGAAACCGCCTGAATACTTGTTGGATATTTCAGCTTCAATGCTCGAAAAACCGTATCAAACGAATGACAGCCAATATCTCCAAGAGCCCCGGTACCAAAGTCGAGCCACCCCCGCCATCGGAATGGGTGATAATCCGAATGATACGGACGTAAAGGAGCAGGACCGGTGAAAAGATCCCAATCAAGACTTTCAGGTACAGGAGGCGTATCCTGTGGTCGTCTCACTCCCTGAGGCCAATAGGTATCAGCAAGCCCCCGATTTGGACGATCAGTCCACACATGTACCTCCTGTATTGGTCCAATCACCCCATCCCAAATCATCTCTTGAATCCGACGAGAAGCGTCGCTGGCCTGGCCTTGATTACCCATTTGTGTTGCAACTTTATACTTCCGGGCCGCTTCTGTTAACATCCTTGCTTCATAGACCGTGTGAGTCAGCGGCTTTTCCGTGTAAACATGCTTTCCCCTTCTCATTGCCTCCATGCTGATAAGAGCATGCGTATGATCCGGAGTGGCAACTATCACGGCATCAATATCTTTCTGCTCATCCAGCATCATTCGAAAGTCTTTGAATTTCTTGGCTTTCGGGTAGGTGTCAAACACATTGTTTACCGAATCATTCCAATCAACATCACAGAGAGCAACAATATTCTCAGTCTTTGCAACATCTTCCAGATCTACCCGTCCCATTCCTCCAATACCAATACCTGCAATATTCAGTTTATCACTTGGGGCAACATGACCGAGTCCCGAAACTACATGCGAGGGAACAACAGTAAACCCGCCCATAACAATACTAGAGGTTGTAATAAAACCTCTCCGACTTATGGTTTTCGATTCTTTCGACTTCATAATAATCAAATTTTAATAATTGCCGATTATTTAATGATTGGAGTAAGAACCAGATTACGGAATGATATTCCTGTATGATCTCCTTGTAGGTATATGGGCCCTGGAGCAAACACATCAGACTGAATAGCTCCACCTGTGGCACCATGAACAGGTTGATTATTAATAATCGTTGTGCCATTTAACACTACAGTTACATGCCTATCACACAAGGTGATATCCAAGGTTTGCCATTCACCAGCTGGCTTTTCCGCTTTGACAGTGGGAAGAATTCTTGTAAAAATAGCTCCCATACTACCTCCCCAAGTTAGCGGACGCTCATACGAATCTGCCACTTGTACCTCATACATGCCGCGCAAATATACTCCACTGTTGCTGCCCTGAGGAGCGTTAACTTCCAGCTTCAAATTAAAATCCTCAAATACCTTTTCCGTCCTGAGGTTACCATATCGAATTGGCGCAGCTCCTTCTTTTTGAACCGGATTATTAGTTAAAATGCCATCTGTTACCGACCAGCCATTCGCGAGATGATCCTCAATTAGTCGCCATCCCTTGAGGTTATTTTTGTTTTCAATCAATTGAATTGGTTTTCCATACTTTAAGTTCTTCAAATCCGGCGCAGGAGGAACATCAGGAAGCCTGGTTCCGTCAATAAAAACCGAATCAACACCAAGACCTGTGACTTTTGGACTTAAATAAAACCCATTGATTTTATCACCATCCCGCTTCAATTCGATCCAAGTTGGGTAATCTCGTGTAATCGTCGCATTTCCCTGAGTATCCTTGGCCAAAGTTGCCTTACGAGGATTTCGGCCAAGATACAACGCATCGCCAGAAACATAAACATAGGGCAAGCCATAGAATACGCCTCCACCGCCCCACATAAGATCGGCATCCAAATAGCCATCTTCCTGTCTCACCTGGAGCCAGCCGACAGCGCTGTTCCCAAAGTCAAAAGTCCATTGCCCCAGGAATCCGTCTATCTGATCTTGCGGCCCTTTTGTCATAGATTCTGCTTTATTCGTATTACACAGTCCTGAAATGCCTATACAAACAAATAACACCACGAAACTTAAAATTGCTGATGATTTCATAACGAAAAGATTTAGTTAGAATTAATTCACACGATCATATCGATTAACACGTTATTAGTTTTAGCTGGCCAGATTAGCTCAAAAAAAATCCTTCTTCCTGCATATTGATTTAAAGCTGATACAAAATATTAAACCGTTCCACTCCTTCGGAAATGCGTCCATGGGCTCAGGCCATGGCACACATTTCTTTAATTCAAACAGGATCACAACCTATTCAAAGCTTGGATATTCAAAAGATAATGATCACCATTTGATATCAACTTTGATTCCTTCAGGATCATTTTCAAAACCTAACAATCCTGTTTTACTTGCCTCATCCCACTCCCACGAGGTACCGTTAAGAACATTCCCTTGGTGGTCAAAAACATGCCATTCCTTTGGAGTGTCGGGCAGTAGGACTCGCATTACATTGGTTGTATTTAATGGGCTTTTCGTAATAAAAGAATAGCTACTTCTTGTTGTCACCTCATCGTAAACACGCGACGCAGCAGCCAAAACCTGTGGCTTATCCTGATGTTCGATCCTATTCACATTTAGAAGGTAAGCCTGCTCTCCGGGTAAAACTGTTTTTTCGTTGAGGACGGGCAATTTAGGATCGAATAAATCAATTAATCGACCTTTCTGCACAAACGGTTCATCGCTTACACTTTCGTCTAACACGGAAATTAAATCGTAAGCACCGCGCTCCAGGTAAAAATTATTCTTATATACCAATTCTCCAGCTTTAGCGGTCTCCTCATAAAGCTGTTTAACAATACCGACAAATTCGTTATCCTGGCCAGCTTCCAAAACAAACTCTTTTGGATCTTGACGGATTATATACACAGTACCCGCTCCGTATTTATACTCACCGCTTTCTCCTGAAGATTGAATATCCAACAGTTCAAACAGGTGCTCAGAAGCCGTTTTGTATTGATTTTCACCAGTGTTCCACCACTCCTGAACTGACTGAAATGGATCAATGTCGCGTCCGGCATAAACAAGCACACCTCCACCTTTCACCCATTCTGCAATATACTCGTGCCCCTTTGGGTCAGCAGGCTTCATATTCGAGTACGACATAATTAAAACCTTGGTGTCCTTCCAGGTTTCAGGATAAGAAACATTCTCTAAATGCATTGTTTTAACAGGAACACCACGTTTCAGAAATGGTAAAGTCTGACCATAGAAATTTGAAAAACTAGGATCTTCATAGCCCTGATGGGTGGGTAAACGCTGGAACATTAATGAATTTGCCATTAACACGCTTATTCCTTCTGAACCGGATAATTTGTTGTCAGACAATGGCATACTGTTCAATGAGTTTATCATAACCTGCATTTGAGTGGAATAGAAACGAGGAATCTGCTCCTTCTTATCACTGTCCGCACTTGTTTTGTAGAGTCCTTCATAAATTCTGTCCGGCCATGGCATTACTTCGTAGTCAGCAATGTTCGGATACAGCAGCTGGGCCGTGAAAGTTGCCTGGTAATTCTTTTTATAGTCAACCCAGTCCCTTGGCCAATCTTCAATTGGATCAGTCAAAAAGAACATTTTTCTCCCCGTTGGGGCCGTCATAGATTCCATTGAACCATATTCAAGATAGGCTGTTTCAAAAACCCTTTCTTTTTGCTTTCCATCAAAATAATTCGGTGTTCGGGAAGTCCCAGTCCAAACCTGTGCAATATATCCGTCGACTGATGGCAAGGAGGCAAGACTCGCCTCTGGACTTACAATCTGCCACTGTGAATAATTAACCAAGGAATGGGTTGGCACATAGCAACGCACGTCCATGCCCTTACTTTTGCCATATTCTTTTGCATAGGAAAAACACTCGTCCAAAGCCCGATAATACAGGTGATACTTTAATTTATTTGACAAATAGGTATTCTCAGGAGACTCATGCTGTGGACGCCAGTCAAACCCATAGTACTCTTTCCACTCTCTTTTAAATGCTTCGCTATAGCCTGCACGTGCCCAAAATTCCGGTTCTTCAAGAAAAATTGCATCGATACCGGCATCAATGACCCGCTTTATCTGAGTCTCTTTGATGTATTTAATAAAATTCTTTGATGGCACAATATAGGGAACCATTCGTCCGTGCCAAATCGTGTCTCCGCGCTGTGTTACCTGCCCTTCATCCAAATGAGACTCACCATCCCATTTCCCGGTGAAATAATCCTGATATTCACCCCAGGCTATACCTGTCATAAAGTGCGTGATATACCCTTTGTCTCGCCAGCTTTGGACACGCTCTTCAAATGTCATCCCATTATTACGGTGATGATCACGAACGCTGTACACAATAGCTACGTCAGCCCGAACGTCGGTAACTGGCTTCCACGGGTTGGACGTCTGAAATGCAGTCTTCTCTCTTTTTTCAGGAACCACTTTTTCTGCTGGCTCTGAACTTGAACAAGATGCAAAAAAAAGCCCCCCCAATATACTGTATATAATTGATTTAAACTTCATTACTTATTGGTTTATTAAAAGAAAGAAGCCATTCCGAACTTTTTAAAAGCCGAAATGACTTCATTTCAAAATTAAAAATAACTAATTAGGAATTTCGACTCTGATTGCTTCATTATAATTGTGCCTTCGGATATTTTCGGTGGCATAGTTTATTCGAGCAGCAGCCCGAACAAAAACCGTTCTACCAGCAGGTATCTCTCCATTTGTCGTAATTGTAATTGTCTGTCCTAAAAGACTGTCAAATGAATTTCCATCATAATTTATTTGTGTCGTATACCTGTTATCCCATTCCCGGTATCCAACATGTGGAACCTGGCTAACAAACAATCGAACGTCTGTCACATTCAGCATACCATCGTTGTAACCGCCCATAGGCTCAATCTTTGCTCTAAAATCGGCCGGACTAACTCCTCGTGTCACTCTAACCTGGGCAGTAATCTTTCCATTGCTTACAGTTGGCTGACCAACCCACTCCAGTTTAAGGAAAGGCTGGACCTCAAACTCCACCTCAGTAACACCTTCAATATCCACATATTTTGATTCATCAGCGATAGTATCACCGGAACTGGTGGTTCGCACCAATGGAATAAAAGCACCATCAATCCGAACATTATAATGACCTTTAAATACTTTCGTATTCTGAAAGACTCCCTCCTTCATACACCAGAAATCAAAATTGTCAGGAACTTCGGTCTCAGTCCAACTAAGCTCACGAAGCCTGATCCGTGTGCCCTCACTACCTTGATCAGTAAGAACAAGGTCTCCGGTAGAAACATCCACAACCCTGCCTTTTATGGTTTCCTCAGGCAAATCAAAGTTGTCAATTTCACATGCACTGAAGGAAACTACAGCTAAGCAAAACAATATGCCATAAAATATTTTTTTCATCTCTTTCAATTTTAAGATTAGATTAACGGCCTGGTTGTTGATCAATCACAGGACTCTTAGATACTTCACCACCTGGAATTAGAAAATAATATTCCTGTTCTGAAAGACGGAAACGGCGTCGGCCTTCGTCCAAACCAGCATCGAAGAAATATTTTCCGGTTGTTGAAGAATAGAATGGATACAATCCTTTGTAGTATGCTCCATCTTCTTGCGTATAGCCATTCAACATGTCTGAATGCTGCGTTCTCCAACGTCTTATGTCCCAAAGCGTCTTGTGTTCAAACGCCAACTCCTTTTTTCGTTCTTTACGAATCACGTCCAGATCTAATTCAGCTATACTTGTCAACATATCAGCTCCTGCTCTTTCCCTGATCTCTTGGATAGCGTCAAAGGCAATTTGCTTAAAATCATCTCCCGCAGGAGCTGTTTCACCTGCGAGGAGTAGCTCTTCTGCAGCTTCTGCAACATTTAATAGAATTTCGGCGTAACGCATCAGGACAAAGTGTTGTTCAGAACGAGCCTCCAGCACCAAACTTTGTGGCATATTCGGATTCAGCCATTTACGCACCGCAAAACCAGTCATAGCAGCAGTACCATCCGAAGTAAACGGACCACTCTTTCCTCCGGCATTCATTATCGTACCATCCGGCAATTCGACTGTTTCGTGAGTGTTTCCATTCTGTGAAAGGAAAAGTGCTTTTTGTCCGGCAAAATCGCCTACCGCTCGATATGCATCCACCTGATTATAGTTCGATGGTCCAGAAACCGTATAATCTGGCGCGCCTCCATTGACTACTCTCAAAGGATCAATTCCATTTGACGCATCGCCTGTAAAAATACCGCGACGAATCTCAATGACTTCGCCTTTAAAAACATCACCCGGAAATATTACATAAGCGCGAAGCCGTGGCTCTGCATTGGCAAAGATATCAGTCACATTGTCAAATAAAATGTATTTGCCATTCTCATCGAAAACCTTAATTGTTCCATCTTCATTCTTCTCAAATCCATCGAATAGTTCCACAAAATCAAGAGTTGGACAGTTTCCGGCAGAATACCCGTTTCCGCCCATCAACTGACGTGGAATATTATAGGAATCGTAACCATGAGCTAAATCGGGATAGCTGTATTCTTTGATATAGATGTTCTCCGGGCTCGATAGATCAAAAAACATATCTACCATGTTCTGAAACTGAGCTTCTTTGTCATTGGGGGACCACTTTTTCTTATATAGAGAATACTTTCCCGATTTCATGACCTCGCGGGATGCGTTGTAGGCTTCTCTGAAATATTTTTTTGAAGCTGCAGCAGCAGTATTCGGATCGAACCCAATGACACGTACATCCGTTTTTTGACCAAAACCAGTTATATTGTTGTATTTAGCCACAGAGCCAGCAAACAACATGGCTTCAGATTTAAACCCATAGGCGACATACTTATTTGCATAACCACGTTTGGGACTTGATTCAGCGAGGTTTGCAATAGCCATATCAAAATCAGCCAACACCTGATTCCAGGTTTCCTCCTCTGTTGAACGCGGTATTTCAAGCTCCTCGGCTGGATTATCAGGATATTTCAACACTTCTGTCACTAACGGAACTCCTCCATATCGTTTTGCCAAGGCATAAAATACCATCGCACGGGCAAAATAGGCTTCCCCAATGAAATGGTTGTAGTCAGACTCGCTAAAGTTTGCCTGGTACTCTGGCAAAGTTTCAAGTAGGCGGTTGGCATCACGAAGCAGATTAAACGCTCTTCCCCAATATGCACCATTTCTGGCCCAACCTTCTGAAGTCATGGCCGTCCCAGCATCGCGACCGATCGACTCCCCTGAATTTGCTCCAGGCGTTACCAACCAGTCATCAAAAAACTGACGTGCAGGAGAATATTTAAAATCCTCAAATGGCATTTGACTATACATACGAGACATATATACAGCCATGCCTGTTGCGTCAGTAAACAAATCTTTATCCTGTACGACGTTCATCGGTGGAATTTCCAGATAATCATTACAGGAAATAATCACACTACTAAACGCCATCAATGTCAATATTAAATATTTTAATTTCATAGCTAGTTTTCGTTTAGAATTTAACATTTAATCCTGCTGAAACAGTTTTATTCAACGGATACAAGTAACCGTAGGTATCATTCGGATGTTCCGGATCGACATAGTCAACCTTAGTTATCGTAAAGAGGTTGTAAGTATTTACATAGACACGTAAGTTTTTAATACCCGTTTTCATCAACCACTGAGACGGAAGTGAATACCCTAACTCCACACTTTTCAAGCGCAGATAAGCTCCATTTTCCACATTAAACGTAGAGTTGACATCAGGCAAAGTACCTGTATATGCGTAATGGCCGGGAATCCAGGCTGTAGCAGGATCATAAGGATCAGCCTTTGGATCCTCAGGATGCCATCTATCCATAAACTGTTCCATTGCACCGGAATTTCCGCTCCCCCACATCGGTTCACGAAGCTGTTCTCCATAAACCAAAGAACTCATGGCAGATCCCTGCAGCAAAAAGTTTAAATCGAAATTTTTGTAACTGGCATCGAAGCTGTAGCTAAAGTTCATCCAGGGATACTGATTGTACCTGATCGGGTGAACATCGTTTCCATTGATCTCTCCATCGCCATTCCAATCTTCATATTTATAGTCTCCAATGATGGTCGAACGTCCGATATAGGTTGGATGTGACCAAATTTCTTCCCACGATTGGAATTGACCATCACCCTGCAGCCCCCAGTGGATTCCCTGTAAACGATCATTCTGATTGTTCTTCCAGTTACTCCACGAGCTTCCGATATCTCCGCGCTCCACATATAAGCGCTGGACGCGAGCAATCGAGAACATCCCCTTCATATTGTAATAAAAATCTCTCACCCTATTTCGATGTGAAAGCTCCAATTCAAAACCATAGGTGCGGTCACTGTTCAGATTCTCCTCAGGAAGTCCTGCTCCGACAACAGTTGGAATTCCTCCACTTCGCGTAGCCAATAATCCATCACGATGCCTACTAAAATAATCAGCGGTGACACCAAATAAACCGTCCCATCCTTCAAAATCAACGCCAATATCAAATGTTTTGGCGGTGTACCAAGTAATAAACTGGTTTGGGATACCTTTGTTATCAGCACTGGCGTTGAAGCTTCCATCAAACACATAGCCTCCTGTGAAATTCCTTCGGTCTGATCTGGTAGGATAATTATAGCCCGATATAAATTGATAGCTTGAAGCATTGTCGTCTCCGGTTTTTCCATATGATGCCCGGAATTTCAACTGATTAACAAAAGCAAACGTTCCGGAATCTTTAAAGAAATTTTCTTCTGAGATTCGCCATCCCAAAGAGGCTGCGGGAAAGAACCCCCATTGAGAACCAACGCCAAACCTGGATGACCCATCGTAACGAAATAGAAACTCTGCCAGATATTTGTCACTAAATGAATAATTAAACCTGCCGGCCAAGGCTAGATTCGAATTCTCATAGAGAGCATCTGCTCCTGAATTCATCGATGCTAATTGTCCTTCAGCAATTCCGGCAAAGAGATACGGTAGTTGAAGTACCAAATCACGCTGAGCATAGAAATTATCACTTTCTCTCTTCTGGCCTTCTCCTAAAACCAAGGCATTGATCCGATGCTGATCGAACGTTGCTTCATAATTTAGCGATACCTGGCCCAGCATCTGTGTTTTAAAATACGCTTCTCTTCTAATTCTGTTTGGCGACTGGCGCGTAAAGGTAGAATAGGTATCGGAAGCCTCATCATACCGATATTGATTGTACTCACGTTGGAAAATATTCGTACTGGAAACATAGTAGTCGTAACTAAACAAGCCTTTTACATATAAGCCTTCAATTCCGGGGATGTCATACTGTAAGCTGGCAGATGATTGAATCCATTTCTTATTGAACTCCCTGTAACCAACAATATCTTTGTCCATAAAGGATATTGGATTATCTCCTTCAATCAACCCGTGGTATGGCCTGGTCGGATCATCATTGGCATAAGCCGGAATGTGCGCACCTTGCCTCCAAAACCCACGAATAATCCACCACGAGTCTTGGTAGGGCCGATCCTGCTGATCCATAATCAGATTTAAATTTAAATCCAGCGTTAAACGATCAGTAATTTCTGTCGAAATGTTTGAACGCACGTTGTATTTATTGTATTTGAGGTCGCTTGATTTAAAAAAGCCTTCCTGATACTGGTAACCAAGACCAACATAGTAGGTCGTTTTATCATTGCCTCCGGTAGCATTTAAATTGTGCATTGTTTGAGGGGCATAATCGCTAAAAACCAAAGGATACCAGTCCGTGCTTTGCAGTCTTCCCGATCGGTAATCTTCAAACTGTTCATCATTAAAAATTGGGGAGCCTCCATTGATGTTGTGCATCGCTCTTTCATTACGAAGGGTCATATACTCAATGGCATCTACCGTTGCGGGAAGTCCTGAAGGAATTTGCCATGTAAATGATCCCGAATAATTTAGCTCAACTTTGTTATTGGTTCCTCTTTTTGTGGTGACCAACACGACTCCATTTGCCGCGCGGACACCATAAATTGCGGCAGACGCATCCTTCAATACCGAGATATTATCAATGTCGTGCGGATCAAGGCGTTGAAAATCGTCATTTGTACGTGGTATCCCATCAATAATAATCAGAGGATTTCCCATTGCCCGGATATCAAAATTATTGTTGAAAGAACCAGGTTCGGCTGTTTTTTGCGTAACACGCACACCGGAGATCTTCCCAGTCAACATGTTCTGAGCGTTCTCATTCTTTGTGGCAACAATATCGTCTCCTTTAACGGCTGAAACTGCACCGGTCAGAGTAGCCTTCTTTTGGGTTCCATATCCAACTGCGACAACCTCTTCAATGCCAATCGCATCTTCCTCCATCGTGATATTGATACTGGATTGATTCCCAACTGCAATCTCCTGGGTTCGCATCCCGACAAAGGAGAACACAAGCGTTGCTTCACCAGATACCCCTGTTAGCGTATAATTGCCATCAAAATCAGAGATGGTACCTTGCGTTGTTCCCTTTATTAAAATTGTAACTCCTGGTAGCGGAGAACCGTTGGAATCCGTTACCTTGCCACTAATTGCCCTAGCTTGTTGAATATCACTCAAATTGTCTTCATCTGATTTTGTGAAAATAATCACATGACGATCAACAATTTTATAAGCGACTTCACTTCCACTAAGCAAGTCGTCTAAAAGTGACTCAATGTTCTGGTTATTAACGTTGACTGTTTTCCTATCAATATTTTGGATTTGTTCGTTCTGATAGAAAAACCTAAATTCAGATTGCTCTTCAATTTCTTGAAAAATTTCGCTTAAGGTACCGTTCTGAATTCTTACAGAAACTTTCGTGTTTTGCGAATAAAGAGACGCTGATGCGTCGAGGACAAAAAGCAAAATCAAAAAAGATGTTAGCTTCATAATTCGTAGAATTTCAGTCCATCCCACTCTCGCGGGATAACCACATAATCGTTTTTTTTTCATAGTTTTGTAAAGATTTATAATTATTAAATCGACTCACAAAAAGGTGATTATTCGTTGGCGCGGGTGTCACCTTTTTTTAAAACTTCATTTTGAATTTAAATTGATCGTTTTATTGTCTATTTCATAGGCAACAGGTATTGTTAGGTTAATAAACTCAAGTACTTTCTCAATGCTTAGATTATCAAGCGTTCCGGTGTAATGAATATCTTCAAAATCGCTTTCTTCATAGATAAAATCTACAGCGTAGTATCTTTCAAGCTTTTGAATCAAATCATTAAATGACTCATTATCAAAAACTAATATACCATATCTCCATGCCACATGGTTCTTTCCTTTCAGTGCTGTTTTTACAAATTCTTTGATTTCAGCATCGTATGCTATCTTCTGACCGGGCACAATAGCCACATTTTCATTACTCTGCAAAGCGGAAGCCGTAATCTTACCAGTCAGCAAACTCGCTTCCGTAATCTTAGACTCAGGATAGTGAGACACACTAAATTTGGTTCCAAGCACTCTTATTGCCACATCTTTCGTCTCGACAACAAATGGGAAATCGGGAGCATGCTCAACCTCAAAGTAGGCTTCACCCGTTAACTTAACTCTCCGGTAGTCTTGATTCGCGCAGTAGCTTACTTCCGTCGCAGCATTAAGCCAGACTTCCGTGCCGTCAGGAAGAGTTATCTTACTCTGTTGTCCCGCATCCGTAGACACAACAACCCAATTATTCTGACTAAAAAAGCCAGTCTCATTTGCTATGTAAACAGATATTCCGGCGACAGCAACAATAAGTATGGCTGCAGCAGCAATTCTCAGTAAATATGAAATGGGCTTGAGTCTTTGTTGTTTAGCCTGATCGGCATTCATGCGCGCCAAAATCCTTTGACGAGCTATTTCTATTCTTGGATTCAGCTTGTATTCTTCTCCAGTCTGATTCCAATAATCCTCCATGCTCTTCAAAAAAGCTTTGTTTTGGGGCGACCTATTTTCCCAATCAGCGAGGTTTTCTCTTTCCTCCCTACTCGTCTTCTTTAAGAGGTAATTGGCAACTATTGAAGCAATATCTTTCATTACACACTATGGATTTTGACTTAAGGACAGAAAACACATGATTTTTCCCTAAAAGGATTTTGTTTTTTTTTGAAAGACCAAAAAAAGTTATCCTCTACTGTCGATATTCATTAAAATGTAAGGAGTATAGTCGTCAGTCCTTTGGAGTTTTTAGGATTCGACAAGTCGATGTGAAGTTGTTCTGCAATTTTCCTAACCGCGATTACAATTTGACTATCAATTGTCTTTGCGGATATATCAAGAACTTGAGCTGCCTCATTGCGACTAAGTCCGTCTTCACGAATCAACTTAAAGATCATTTTGCACTTTGCAGGCAATTGATTAACTGCATTATTCAATGCTTCCCACATCTCATGCTCAATAAGTAAGTTATCGGCTGATGGTTTGAAATCTACTAATTGAATATGAGCATCATCCAACATATCAATATGAAATTTTTGATCCTTTTTCAGGGAATTGATTGCAGTATTCCTGACAGAAACAAAAAGGTAAGTTTCAATATTCGAAATGGCGTCGGCTTTATTTTTCTGTTGCCAAATTTTCAGAAAAACATCGAGAACAATTTCTTCTGCCAAGATCTCCGACTGGGCAATAATTGTTGCAAACCGAACCATTTTGGAGTAGTAATAATCAAAAAAAATCGTGAAAGACTCTTGTGTTAATTCTCTCCTAAAACGATTAAAGATATGTTTTCCTTTGCTCTCCAAGATTTCTTTCGCTAAATATCAAAATGGCTGGTACAAGTTTACAAATTAATACAGGATTTCTTGATTAAAAAATCGAACAAAAAATTTATACCCCCTGTGAGCAATGAACTTTCAACAGGTTTCCTTTTCCCCGACCGTCCTGACTATTCGAATGGCACGAAATCGGAACGACTCCACCAACAAATATCACCTCCTCTTAGACTCATGGGGAGACATGTAGCCCTATAATCATCCCAAATAAGAGATTCAAAAGAAAAGATATGCTCGTCTGTCATATCCGTAATGGTAAGGCTTGCGTTATGGTCTGTCTCCTTATTCGCCTATCCTCACATACGTCATCTCACAATTCCGGCATTGTCGTTGTTCCTGGAGAACCTCTGAGATATCGAAACAGAAAGCAGGTTTCTCGAAAATATCCAGGCCTCTTCCCAATTCTATCTTCCAACCATTATCAGCAACGATACTACGATCGTGAAGATCCTTAAAATTCATAAGTAAAATTGATGCCTACTGACCTGACAGATTCCTGGATTTCATCGAAGTTGTCAATCGATATCGGCGTATGTTCCTCATCATTCCACGAGACAACATGTAGGTTGATCTCATCTTTCTTCTGCTTGATCTGGTTCAACATAGCACAAAACTCTAACAGGTTTCGGAATTGGTGTGGATGTCGAATGTACGGATCGACTAACTCGATATCGTTGGCTCCGTGAAGGTAGTCACCGAACAGGCTACTGTAAGTAATTCCTTTCTGGTTATCCCGGATAATAATTTCCTTTTCCCGAAGCTCAGGTACAATGGATGGTTCCGCCTCTTTCTCCTGTTTTCCGCATTTTTTTGCAACACCCTCGTAACAATCTGAAAATCAAATATAGTTTATTAAATTTGGGTGTTGCAAAATTGCAGAGATGTTTATCCGAAAGCTTAAAAACCGATCTGGAAGTGT
>Ga0209347_1004455_pt1 | contig 14539 bp, 8 predicted proteins | sample AutmiccommuBRH23_FD_187382 | JGI IMG/M metagenome (GOLD analysis project Ga0209347, IMG submission 187382) | Deep subsurface microbial communities from Mt. Terri, Switzerland - Autotrophic microbial communities BRH/23 (SPAdes) (version 2) | ecosystem: Environmental > Aquatic > Deep subsurface >... | reverse complement strand
GCACAGGTGAATTACGTGCTGGAGGAATTCTCTCCGGAGGAGAAACTACGATTGCCGGAGCGTATGGAAACAGCGGTGGATATCATCCGCAGTTTTTGTCTGGCTGGTGTGCAAACAGCGATGAATCAGTACAACAACAAGTAAGGGATTGCTATGGTAATCCTTTTACGGGGAAGGTAGAGACAGGCAGTATTCGGGCAGATCAGTGAGTAATACCGAAAAGATCAGGTTTATTGGATGATGGAAGAAGTACGCATAGACAAATGGTTGTGGGCCGTACGTATTTTCAAAACACGTACTATTGCTGCAGAAGCCTGCAAGAAGGGACGTGTGCTGATCGGTGATGTGTCGGTGAAACCATCCCGGAATATCCGCACCGGCGAGATCGTTCAGGTGCGTAAATCTCCCGTTACCTACTCCTTCAGGGTGCTTGCCCCGGCAGATAAGCGGATGGGCGCAAAGATGGTGCCGCAATTCATGGAAAATGTGACACCGCCCGATCAGTATGAGCTGCTGGAGTTGAACAAAATAAGCGGTTTTGTCGACCGGCAACGGGGTACAGGGCGACCCACCAAGAAAGAGCGACGCGATCTGGATCAGTTTGCCGGTTCCATTGATCCCGATCTGTTCGATTGGGAAGAGTGACGATGCCCCCGGTTGCCCTATTTCGCAGCCCTGAGTTTTTTCTCTTCCTTATCGTAGCCGGGTACTACCGACACGGTGTTTTGTTGCAGACAGTAGGAAGCATCACTCTCCACACCATTGTCGATCAGCCGTTGGTAGTGATCACTCTTTTTGAGATATTGCAGCGGGTCGTTTTTTGCCTGATGCCACAGTGCCAGGGCTATTCTCACTGCATCCGACCCGAATATCACCTCACTTCTTTCCGATAGTCTTTCAGCAAAAGCACCTCCGAAGAGTATATCCTCCATATTTATCCGGTTGTTCCACCCTGCACAGAGTACCACTATCCGTTCTGATGATTCGAGACATTTGTCCGCGAGCGCGTCGATATTGGAGAAAGTGCCGATAAACAACTGTTTGCTCTCCTGTCCCATCTCAATGGCCATCGTCCCGTTGGTGGTGGTAAACACCACCTCCTTCCCGGCCACTATCTCCCGTTGGTAGTCGAAGGGTGAATTGCCGAAATCAGCAAAATCACATTGGCGGGTCTTTCGTTCTGCGCCCACCAGAAAGCCTGCCGATTTATATTGCCTCGCTGTCTCAATATCTGCCACAGGAATGACTGCAGCTGCACCATTATGAAGCATGGCACACATCGTGGCGGAAGCCCTGAAGACATCCACCACAATAACCGTGTCATTCTCTTTCTGATAATAGGGATATAGGGCAGGAGAGGGACATAGATCGAGTATCATCTTTTTTATGCAAATATAGCAACAACGAATGATTCTTTGCCATCACTACCGTACTAAATCTCACCTTGTTTCACCCCTGAATTGTGCTGACTTCTTTGTTGAAGGGAGCATATGTTCAGGTAAACCGCTATTCCTGACGCATCATCTTACCTTCTTTTTCATATTCTTTCCGTATCCCTTTCAGCAGATCGTCTGACGAAATGGTGCCGGATTTTTTCTCCAGCGTTTGCAATCCGGCAAACTGAATCACATTGACAATATTCGCACCGGTCAAATGATATTTACGGGCAATCTCCTCCAGATCTATCTTTGACCTGTTCACTGCCACGCGCGGGAAATAGTTTCTCCAGAGTTGTAAGCGTTCCGCAGCATCGGGATGATCGAATTCGATAATCGAATTAAACCGCCGGGTAAAGGAGGTGTCAAGATTCGATTTCATATTTGAGGCAAGGATAATCAGCCCTGCATGTGATTCGATACGTTGCAGGAGATAAGAGACCTCCTGATTGGCATATTTGTCGTGCGCATCGTTCACATTGGTCCGTTTACCGAAAAGGGCATCTGCCTCATCAAAGAACAATATCCACTCTTTGTTGTCTGCCTTATCGAAAAGTTGGGAAAGGTTTTTCTCGGTTTCGCCGATATATTTTGAAACCACCATGGAGAGATCGATCCGGTATACATCGCGGTGTGTGTATTTCCCCAGCAGGCAGGCAGTCAGTGTCTTGCCCGTACCCGACGGGCCATGGAACAGGACGCGGTAGCCGGGCTTTATTTTTCCCTGCATCTTCCAGCCGTAAAGCAACTCATCATTGTACTTCAGCCATGTTTCTATCTCTTTGATCCCGGCCATCGTCTTTTCCCGGAGTACCAGGTCGTCCCAGCTCATCTCCGTGGTGATGCGTTCAGCCGGGAAATCGCTGCTGAGTTTGGGTTTGGATATTTTCCCGGTGGTAAATAACTGTACATACTCATCGTCCAGCATAAGCCGGCCGCTCATCCGGGGCTCATGGTGTTCCGGCGGCTCAATGGAAAGCACGTTTTTTTTAGCAAACAGATGATCTTCATCAAAATAGCGGTAAAGCGCTATCCGTTTATCCAGATCATTTCCCGCCAGAACGAACAGTACTGTCTCGCCTGTCGGCAGAATACCCCGGTGATTCTTGCCCTTCGTACCGCCAAACTCCGGAAAATCACCGCCATTGGGAAGAAAAGGAGCGATGACCGATTGGAAAAAACCAGGGTCAAGATGTGGCACCAATGCCAGCAACAGGATAATAATTTCATCGTCATTCAGGCTGTGTAACCCGATGAAACGGTCTATCTCTGAAAGTATTTTCGGGCAGGTATATATCGGGAATATGGTGTTGTTCCCTTTCCATATTATTGCAAGCCTGGCTTCAATCACCCTTCTTAAAAAATCCAGATATTCGGTATGGTACATCATTCGGAACGGTTCATTTAATCTGTTACTTCTACCTGAGGTTATTCCCCTGGCTTACTATGCACCTGCAATTTTCCTGTTTGTTGCGATTCCTTCATCCCTCTTCCCGTATTGTGTTACCTGCACTCTTCGGACTTCCATAGATACTGATTTCGAAAGGGGTGTCAACATAAGGTAAATGGATACTCCGGATAATTGAACCCGAAGGAGCATCTCCCATGGACCATAAAACTACATCCGGATGGATTGTTGAAATCGTTACACTCTCAATCATGAAAATCTCCTCTTCAGGCTGATTGGATCTCTGATTTAAATTAATGGGCTGGCCAATCGGGAATTGCATTTCTACCAGCTTAATGACACCTTCCATCCCCTCAGAACCGTACATTGTTTCAAGTTTGTCCAGGAAAGTGAGTCCCTCAAAATTGATGATAGGTTTGGCATTCATTGCTTATTTGATTAACTGTTTATATATTGATATGAATGGATAACTTGACATACTGCTTCCAAGTTAGTAGTTTGGTAAATCATAGGTTAATGTCCCAATGAAAAAGGTGAGATTTTGGTGTTGTCTCCCGGCCAGATGAGCACCCCATTTCACGGGATTAATAATGTCCCAGTTGCTGTATGCAGCTTCGGCCGTACAATCAATATTTACTCTTAGCGTAGCCAGGTATCTGCTGACAGACTCTCCACTGACAGCCGAGGAACCCGCGCTTAACCCTCCTCCCGATGATCCGCTGCTGCCTGTCGTATGTGAGTCGCTCAATCCTACTGTCCCGCTACCGCTGCTTCCCGACTCTGCACTTAACGGGCCTGCCTCAACCCCAGCAGAACGGCTTGATCCACCGGTTACAGAGACGCTCGATTCTGTCGTGTTACTCTGACTACTTTCCAAACTATTTGAGGAAGAACCACCGGAAGTATTGGTGATGTCTCTTCTCTCGGTTGGCCTGGCTGTCCTGCTTGCCCCCACCTGGTCAAAATTGATCGTAATTGACCAGTCACAATCCAGGCCGGCATTGTCTCTCCAGGCATGGGTGATGGTGCCCAATGACCTTCCCCGTAGCTGCTGGGTGATCACTCCTAAAAACATATTCCTCCAGTTAACGGAACTGTATTGGCGGCTGGTTGCGCTGGCAGTTGCCATCAAATACTGTAGCACTACTTCTGCAGAAGCATTCACATCCAGAATAATCGCACTGGCCGGAATAGGTTCTCTTTGAATCACGCCATAACGTTGGATATTTTGGGCATATTGATTCCTGTTCATATTGATTATATCCGGAGCGATATGATGGGTGGATAGTGCTTTGTTTCCCATGGCCGTTGCTTCACGCTCTAGTGTGTCATTATCATTGATTTGATCCCTTCCCAGTTTTGCCGTGGGATGCACTCTTCCCTGTTTTTGCTGCACTACATGCCATGCCTCATGTGGCAGCAGCTTATCCTGTCCCGGTGCGACGTATATATCCGTACCCTGGGTGTATGCAAGGGCGTCAAGTTGCTTTGGACGGGATGAGTTGCGATGTACTTTCACGTCAGACAGATCAATGCCGGATAGATTTTCTAACCCTGTCTTTAATTGATCGGGTATTCCTGTTTTGTTGGCTGATCCTTCATTCTTCACGCGGGGAAGAAAAACGGAATTATTTTCGGATGAATTTTCTTGTGAAAAAAATGCGCTTCCTTCTCTCTTGTTGAAAAATGGCTTATTCGTCCCATTACTTACCACACCGGGGTTCGGTGTTTTCTGAGATTTTTGTATAGTCTTTGTCATAAGATTTAATTATTTTCAATTCATTATCGTGAAATCACCTATCAACCTTTTCCGTATGTATTGTTTTTTTTGCTTACCACTCCACATATAACAGTCCTTTTCTCCACGGAATTTTAGCCATCGAACTATTCCAGCTCAATTTGTCAAGCAGGATATCCTGGGCTTTCCGTTCCATCAGCAGTGTATAATGGTGCTCTTCCTGCATCAGTTTGCCGTTTCGCTGTATAAACAGTTGGCGCAATCCATCCGGTGAGCTGTTTTTTAATGCAGGCCACAGCCTGATCACTTCACGTAAGAGCTGACCGCTCTCCTCCATGGTGTGTTCAGAAAGCAGACTTTCTCTTTCCACAGGCATTGTAAGCGATACGCCGCACAGAAATTTTTCAAAAAGGAGGTCACCCTCAAAAAAATCACAGTAGCCGGTTGCCAGATAATGAAGTGCCTGAACGGCCATATGGCGCGCTGATTCTTTGATCTGCCCCCTTTCATCCAGCACTTCAATGGCATTGAAAAATGATTTCAAAAAGGGATGCAGCAAAAAAAGCCCTGCATTTTGCACGGCGATACCCTTTTCTTCGGGTGCAAAAAATGAATCCTGCCCAGTCTCTTGTATCTCCGTGAATTCATCTCTATTCCTCTCTTCCTTCCCATCCACTGAATTGGCTTTGCCTGTTTCTGACGGACCTGCAATGATTGCGGCAATTTTATCTTTCTCCTGACCGGATAAGAGGTCACTCTTTTGCATGATTCCGATTAATACGGGGCGCCATGTGCTGACCGGTTTTTCGGTTCTTAGCCCGGCTGTCCTTTCCAGTGCGTTGGCCAACTGCCTGGAAGAATGTTGAAGACTTGCTGTCTCACTGCCGAGGGAAACAGCCAGTAAAAACCTGAAGAAAGGGGCCTGTGCTTCAGCAGGCACCATTTGCATCAGATGCACCTCATCGGCTGCTTTTTCGATAGCTGGATTGATCTTTTTTAAAAAAAGCATTTTCTGTTTCTCTTCGAGTTGAAAAATAAACCGGTCGCTCATCCCGGATCCCTTTTTTAGCAGATGGATCAATCGGTTTAAAAATTCCGGTCTTTCAAGACTCTCTTTCCATTGATGGAGTTGCATAAACTCCATCAATCCGGCTTTTGTCCCAAACCAGGGCAAGTGGCCCTTTTCAAGAAAAAAGAAAAACTGCTCCTCCCTGTTTTTTTCAACGGGAATGATCTCCACATCATGCGGCACCGTAATGTCGTTCAACACGCCATCCCGGGAGCTCAATGCGGATCTTATCTCCTGTGAAAACCGACTGGTCACCGCTGTTTCCAGTCTGTCAGCCAGGTTGTCGGCCGAAATCTGTACATCCAGGCTGAATGTAGGAAAACGTACCACCTTCTCCGCCTGGTTCCATTCTTCCAGTATCTTCTCAAGTTTCGGAAAGATCCGCTGCTCAAACAGACCGGCAATATTATCCCTGACCGCTGTGGCAGTTGTCATGTTTCCCGTGTTCACCTCGACAAACACTTTTTCTATGATATGTGCGTTTACTTTCAAATTACACCAGGTTATTGTCTACAATAAATTGGACATGCTCTTCCAACATTCCCTTACCGGCTACTCTTTTCGCCCATTCTTCCAAAAATGAACGAAATGATTCCGGCAGTTTAATATCACGTTCCCTCAAATTGGTGAGGATGGCAAGGATCTGTTCCAGTAAACGCTTCAGCAGTTCACCGGATAGGTCGAGCACATCGTTTTGCTGACATCCGGTTACATGGTAGAACAACCGCAGCTGCAAAACGAAAATCTGCACCAGATGCTGAAACTCCTCACTGTCCGGATTGCCGGAGAGCTCCATGATCAGCTTTGATGTCTCTTCCCATAACTGGGGGAACATTTCCTCCAGTCTGTCATTGTTTTTCCCTGTCAGGAAATTGTCCGCATCGTCGAGCACTCCTTTTCCAAATTCGGCTGTTCCTCCGTACAATGCGCTTGTCGACAACCAGATCGGCACCACAAGATTGGAGCCGTCAAGATGCAGCGTCTGGAGTATCTTAAGATCCGCCCACATACCCTCTTTGGCTCTTTCCAAACAGGTGTCAACCGGCGGCTCCTCCGTTTCAAAGAGTTGGATCGTATGCTCGGCTGTGGCAGTGCAGACAGCATTCGGCCCTGTCACAGTCAGTTTTACTACGACGTTATTATCGTTGGTACCCGGTAACGCTTTATACGTGTGAACCGGGCTCTCTTCAGTGGATGTGGTGCCATCACCGAAATGCCACAGGAAAGTAGCCCCTTCCGTATCACCGGATGGTTTGAACATGATCTCCTGCCCAACCGCTGCTCTTTCAGGCGCTTCGAAGGCGGCCTGTGGTGCTCTGTGCACCGTCAGCAGCGCATCGGTAACCTGTTGGTTCACGGTGAAATGAATGGCCTGGCCAATCATTGCTTCAGGAAACGTTGCAGGATCGATCACGATCTTTCCTTCTCCGATAGTCAGCCCTTCGGTTGCAGGAACGGCAGCTATGACGCCATCGGCAGGTGAGACATCATAGAGGATGATCGCTTGATCCGCACTGAGGCACCAGCTGTCTTTCTCAAGGCGTAGCCTGGCAGGTGGTTTCTGCATGATGAAGTTCACCGGGGCGCAGTCGGAACAACAGAGATAGGGCAGTGAAAAGTCGGCTACCACCGTGTTGTCGGGAATATTGGCATATGACGGCACTCTTCCCAAAAGACTGGACTTTTCTTCCTTAATCAGCGCTTCGACTCTCGATAACTCATCGTTACTGAGGTTCTCCTTTTTCAGGAATTCGGAGTAATTTTCCAGTACCACAATACGTTTCTCCGTCTCTGCAAGTGAAGATGTCTTAACCCTTCCAGCAGTATAGTTATCAGCCAGTTCATCTCTCACAGTACCCACAGTGCCTGCTGGCCTGGTCTGCATTTTGTTGAGATAAACCAGCACAAAAGTACCGCCGGGTTGTACACCTGCCTTATGTTCAAGACCCGGGTGTTTTTCGATAAACCGGGCCAGCTGAAGCCGGAGCAGAATCCTTTCCTTGCGCTTGTTTATTTCCCCGAACAAAATTTCCAGCTTTTTACCCGAGCAGCAAACCTGGGAAAGCTGGTTGATTAACAGGTCCATGAACAGTTTCAGGCTCTGGCTCAGTTCAATGTGCTGATAACGGTTCTTCATCAGCTTAACCCGTTTACAAAGCTCCCCGAGGGTCAGCTTGTATGTATCGACGTGATTCACCGTAAAATCCAGTATACTCCCCGGCATTTTCATCATGAGTTCGTTGGACCATGCCAACAGTTCAATGGACTGATCAATGACAAATGCTTTCATTTCGGGTTGCTCTCTCCAGATCTCATCGGAAAGCTGTGATGCAACCATGGTTTTGGAACTGGCGATCACGTCATTGACCGAACCGCCTTTCGATTGCTCGTATGCTTTGACCAGTACACTTCCGAGAGAATCTTTCTCAGTGGTGAGGTTGTCGCGAATAACGCTGTCGCCGATTGCATACATATCGCTGAAGTCACCCAGGATAGCTGAACCGGCTGTCAGACGCTTTGAATAGACACTTTCACCTGTTGTGTGTGAAAGGGCACTAACCCGGTGTGTCAGGATGGGATCCTTTACATTTGCCCCCGGACTCACGAGACTGAACCCGGAGAAAAAGGAGGAGACCTGGGCGAGGATACACTCCTGTTCGGCTGTCCAGGCACTCAACAGCACTTTCAGGTCTTCAAACTCACACTCATACTGGTCGATAGGCAGGTTTTCGGTGTTCAGGTTTACCGACAATGCTTTTACGTCGAATGCCAGTCCGTACTGTTCCTTTTGATTGTTGATCTCCTCAAGCGCTGTTTTGTAATCCTTTCCCTGATGTCCCTCAATCCGGTAAAAATCGAAGCCGTCGATGTTGTAGCTCAACGGATCCTGAATATGCGGCAGTTTGGCCAGCTTTTCACGATGATAGCTCAGGTTGGTGTCCCACGCATTTTTTTGGGTCTTGTCATCATTCCAGTATGCCAGTAATGAATGATCTACTGCGTAATAAAACGGAATGGCACGATCGCCCGGCATCCCTGTTTTTCTGGAAGGAGTGATTTTTATCTCTTCGGCTTGCTCACCGAATCTGCCGATGATTTCTATTAGCCGCAGGACGAGACTACGGCACGCCTCGAGCTTACCGGAACCACCTGTCAGTGCGGGCGATTTGTAAAAGCCATGCCGGAAATGTTTTACAGGGCTCTCTGTTTCATCGAGGCTTCCGAGCAGCAGATGTTTGGGAAAAGCATGTATATCGGGACAGCACTCTTCTCTTAACGAGAGCAGATGTGCCTTAATCTCCAGGTAGGTATCCGCCACATCTTTAAAGAAGTCGTAACGGTACTGCACATTAAACGGGATGTTGAAACTGCCGGTTCCCGCAATTTCATTCAGTTTATCCAGAAGGGACGGCAGACTGTTTTTTGGTAATTTCATTTGCAGGATCACGTCAAAATCTTTCAGGATTTTTGTGATTCCCCCAGAGAGGTTACTGAAGAATACTTTGTTGTTGATTGCCTGATGAAAAGCCAGTTTGAGGTTTTCATAACCGGAAGCATTGTGCTGATTCAAAATGACGCGGGGAATAGCCACTTCCGGGAGGTCGAAGTATTGATCGGCCCGTTCATGTTTGGAAAAGAGAGCGTCTCTTTTGACGATGTACGCTGCATCCTCCTTTGATACCAGCAATATCCTGAGGCGTGCAACCTGTTCGATACCCTGGCTGTCGCAATCGATACTGGTACACAAATCACCCTCTTTGGCATAGGACTCAAGATACAACACAACTACCCTGTTTTCCAGGCCGGGCAGCTCTGCCAGCGGTTTTTCCCCTTCTGTTTGCTCAGGCAGGATCTCCCATAAATCCATGGTGGTTTCTGTTTCACTCTCTTGTTTCCTGAAAAAGGGGTAGTTCGCATGATGATCCCCGAACTTTCGGAAATGGGTCAATTGAATCTTTTTCAGGTCGATGGATTTTTCCGGCGATCCGGTGCTGTTTTTACGGAGCAGGATCAGATCTCCGTCAGTCGTAACGCCCACACCCTGGGATATCGTCACTGTTTTACCCGGACTGTTGAAATGCAGCTTAAAACCGCAAACAATGCCCACCCCGTGCAGGAAAACACGCGACAGACGGTGCTGATCTTCAAAATAATCAATAAAACCATTCAGTTGATCTTTTGTCAATACCTGGTTATCGACAAACGTATGGTACTGTGTGGTGATGCCACTTAATTTCTCTGCCATAGCTTATGTATTAAATATTTCCTATGTTGGTTCGGCCAAGGATTATCCTGCCTTCCAGTGATTCATCTTCCTCATCGCAATCGATCAGTTTTCCCGTAGGATAAACCGAGCTTACTTCATTCAATATGTTGATCAGTTCCTTTAGTTTCTCTTCATCCTGTTCCTGTCCCCGATGGGTTTTCGCCAGTAGAAATGCTTTGTACGCCTTTTCCAGCCGAAGCATATCGTTTGCATCATCGGGGACCTGCCCCTTTCGGTAACCCACCCAGCAAATACGGGCCAGCAGGTGAGCAGGCAACTCTTTCCGGATAAGCTCGGCGAGGAAATTGCGGAAATCGACGTTGGCAAATCGGTATGTCCACCCCGGTAAGACCACGGTAACCCGGAAAGAATAGGGATCCACAGGGTGACACCCGGTGCAGTCATCGCTGCAGATTGTCATGAACTGATCCAACGGCACTGTCTCAGCCGTTACGTCGGGGCGTAGCAGGATATGTTCGATCAGGAACATGCCTTCTTCGGTGAAGCTCCCCGTCATCAATGCGATCATTTCAAGAATGGCTTTCTTTATTTCCTCCTGTGTTTCATGGTAGGTGTACTGGCGGGCTATCACCCGGTCAGCGCCGTCGGGATCAGCTTCCCTGTCGAGCACGTTGAAAGAATATTTACCGGTAGCCGAAATCTGTATTTCAAAGTTTCCCGCTACCGTTTCGTCGGTAATATCACTTTCAAATGCTGCTTCTATTGTTTCGGGAAAAGTCTCCACAATCTTCACCATGGCATGGTATACTTCGTCGCGGGCTTCCTGTGGCGTGTGGTAATTCACGGTGGCCGACAAGAGGATGTCACCCCCGGGATTAAAAACGCGCCAGCGGTAAACGGTGATGCCGTCAGCATCGACCAGGTCATATATCTCTATGAACGACTCCGACAAATCTCTCCGTGTATAATCTTTGATACCGGCCAGACGGGCAATACGTTTTTGCACACCTGCCACATTTTCTGTATCCCATAGCATCTCTGCAGGTTGACGGTAATAATTGAATGCACTGCCCCGTTCGCGGCTGGTTACATCATAGTCTTTCAAAAAGCTTTTTTTCGACTGAAGGATCGCCTTGTCAGCGTAATTGCCATATAATTGTTTCATCAGGAAGGCATAATCGGTGAACTTCTCGGCAAAACGGGCCATAAGATGATCGAGCAGTTGGTTATTTCGCTGCACACTGTTGTCCAGCTCACCAAGCAGCTTCCCGGTCAGTAGCTCCGGGTCGCCGGCGGGATAATCCGATACCAGTTCCTCAAAATCCTTGACATCCTGCACAGCCTGGGTGAAGTAGGTTTTATGCAATCGTTGGTCAACAGAGAGGAGATCTTTCACCTTTTCGAGGTGGGCAAAATAGGTGGCCAGCACCTGATCGAAAAATAGCAGGTACGCTTTCAGTTGTTTTGCCTGCGATTTCCGGGCCGTGGGCACCTGTGCCGGCAACCCGTTGCGCCCGATGCCATAGGTGTCGGGAAAATCGTTCTGGATGGTTGTTGTCTCTCTTGTGCCGGGATAGATTCCCTGCGGCACCTCAATATCCATCCCAATTTTGGCGTTTTCCTGTGATTCTTTCTCCTGCTTTTTGATGGTATCGAGGTAGAAATCCACTCTTTTTTGGTTTATGTTGACCGGCAACACATTTTTATAATAACTGTAGGCACTGTCGGTACACCGTACCGGCTTTTTCCCCTGTTCCAGACAAATGATCCATTCATCTTGGTCATTGTCCGGATTTTGGCCGTCTTTGATCGTAATATCCTGAATGATTTTGACGCCATCAACAGCCATAATCAACTGCATCAGATCAGACAGACGCACTTCGGTGCGTAATGCAGCGGACTCCAGTTCACCGGGATCAATGAATCCGTTTTCCAGCAGGGGGCCTTCGAAAATTTCTCCGGAACTGTACCCTTTATCCATCATCTGCTTCAGTGAGTAAAACCTGAGCGAAGGGGAAAAATAGTTGTCGATGGCGTGGATCACATGGGCATGTACCAGTTCCTCGTCGGCTTCAGGCTCCAGTTCAATGCTTGCGCAAACGGCAACAGGATGTATTCCCACTTCCCGGATACTGATCAGGTCTTCACACAGGTTGCGATTGGAATGAAACCGGGACATGATCTCCTTTTTTATTCGTTCTTTTTCGGCTTCCTGCAGCATTTCGGTCGGAAAGGTTTCTTTATCCGGATCATCGAAATCAACTACAACGGTATACAGCCCTTTCAGATCGAACTGCTTTTTGTCGTCCGGCGGGACGGTTTCGAAATCTTTCTCATTGTACGACAGTTTACTGTTTTTACAGTCGACCCGGACCGTTTTAGGATAGGTCTGCAGCCAACAGTTTTTAACGCCCTCAATATCAATGAACAGTTTTCGGTAATCGGCTTCACTGACGGGTTTGGTAGTTAATATCCGCGATGCGGTGAAAAACTGCTCATCCATTTTCGAAGCAGTATTGTCTTCCGGTGCCAGCAGGTTCCCGATGGGCATCTCGATGCGCGCAGCGAGATCGGTCAGCGCATAACTCAGCATTTCGAGCAGGGTGATGCCCGGATCATGCACATTGTAATCGGTCCAGACATGACGGGCCAGCTGCTCGATGTACTCCAGCCCCTTTTTACGCAGGAAACCATAATCGAGATCATCGCCGGTGGCAACGTCTTTCTTTATCGTGTGATATTTATTCAGCTCTGGCATGTTTCTTTGGTTTCTGTTTGTACGGTGCAACTTTTGATATCGGTGTCAATCCGGTGTTGCCTGGCCGAGACCAGGATAGCCTTCGGGCTTTCAGGTGACACACTTTTTGTGCTTGTTTCCCCACCTTTCTGCAGTTTTACATCTGCCACATAATCGACATATCCCAGCTTTTCAATCCAATTGATTACCGTGCTGCGGTGCAGGGTAACACCAAACCTGATCTCAGCGCTCCTTTCGAAGGCCCAGGGTGACAACAGTCGTGTAATATCTTCGTTCAGCTGTTTCTTGTAGAAACTTTCGTCGAATCCGTCGTGAAACTTCACTTTCAGTTCTACCGTCACTTCTTCATAGTCGGGATTCCGCACTACGGCATTCACGTGAAAGGAATTGAGCTGATTGATGGTCTGCTGCACCTGGTTTAGTAATGCCCTGCTTACCCGCGGCTGGTAGATATCAAACACATTCTTGTTCATAATGTCGGGAATGACAATAACCAGGACATCTCCCGGCGACAGAAAGGATGTTTCGGAGGTGTGGTTCAGGCATTTCACTTTATGTATTTCGGGGAATTGTTGTAACACGATATGTTCGTAATCCCAGAGGGTGATGGCCCGGTTTTTATGTCTCAACCGTTCGCTTACCCGCCGGTAATAATGGGCATCTGTTTCCCGTGAAGCGCCGCCAAAAGAGCTGAAAGGCTGGATTATTCCCTTCACCGTCGAGATACGATGCACAAGCTTTGAAATGTTCCCTGCTTCCAGTCCCTTATCGAGATGCGACAATTCGTTTCCGTTATCTGCGAACCGGGCTTGCACAGCCTGGGCATGAATGGCAATGGATTTACATACCGCATCGTAATCCTTATGGGTCCTGGCTTTCACCCATGCCAACCCTTTGGGGAGTCGCGTACTATCGCTGTTTGTTCCTTTGGGAAGAGAAAACCGGACAATACCCGATTTCAGGAAGTTGTCGGTTTGGTTGATGATCATAGACGCTGCATCCAATGACTTCCATTCATTATGGGTTAATACCGACCACTCTACCTTTTGTTTTCCTGTGAATGAGTTCGCCTCCGGGTTCTCACTTCCTTCCAGCAGCTGCACCAGTAAAGAAACCTGCTGTAGGGGTAATCCATTTTCCAAACCGATATACAGTTCGCCACCTTTACAATAGGTGGGTACAGGATAGATTTTTTTATCGCCTTCACGTAAAAAGGAAAGCTGATTTTTCAGAAATGGATGTTCTTCCGACTGTCCAAAGGGATGTTCATGGAACAAATGAACGGTGCTATTCCTGTAATCCTGCTCGTTTGCTGAAGGGGTGAAAGTAGCTGTGGCAGTATAATTCAGGCGAATGGTTTCCACCAGGGGGGTGTAGGGCTCATTGGGTATCAACGCCGTTTTCTCTTCACTGGCCAGGGCAAGCGCATAGATCCGCGGAAAGAGCTCATGCCAGAATGACTGGTCGAGCGACAGGCGGGCAGGACCGTTCTTCCCTGTTTCGTAGCCCGCATTTGCAACGGTGAAACGGGTGGCAAAACCATCACCCTCGGGCGTAAAAAGCGTTAGCTTGCCGGGCAGTGTCATCCATTCCTCTCTGTGTCTGATTTCAATCAGTGCCTTGAAATAACTGTCGTCAGTGACAATTAAATTATCAGGGTTTTTATTGACAATCTTGAAAGCTTTTTCCAGCATGGGGGTAATATCCTGTTTTTCCTTCTGAATTTCGGCTGAAACCTTCTCAGAGAGGAAAATCCCGTCGAGATAGCCCGATGTACTGGCCTGGTACAGGTAATCGGTACGATAGGCAAAATACAAATCGACAAAGGCATCATAACTCCCCAGCTTTTCGGGTGTATTTTTCCAGTCGATTTCCATATCAAACGTTTCCCACTCTTTGTTG